>ULPT01069376.1_pt1 | contig 104889 bp, 107 predicted proteins | sample 1953751 | NCBI WGS metagenome assembly ULPT01 (sample SAMEA4835636, study PRJEB28245) | human gut metagenome | biome: gut microbiome; material: fecal sample | place: Denmark | collected 2008 | reverse complement strand
AAAGAGTACATGAAGCTGGAGTTCCTTCTAAAGGACAAATATGACGAAGGCAGGACTGCTGGTGAGGCTGAGGGATTCTCGATTGGCAGAGCCGAGGGCGTTTCCATTGGCGAGGCCAACGAGAGAAGCCGCATGGCAAAGAGCCTCAAGGAACAGGGAGTACCAATTGAGGTCATAGCCAAAGCTGCTTCCATTTCAGTCGAGGAAACCAGAAACCTTCTGAACAGCTGACAATTTGTTCTTTGACAGAACCTCTTTTTGGAGAACGCTTCGAAAGACTATAGTCTGCAAAGACCTACTTTTCAATGCCCTTGGACTTGAGGATTAAATCGTGCTTTAGGCCCTTGAGGCTCTGTGAAAGGGAGACCTTGTATATGTGGGGGTTCATGAAACGCTTGTAGCTTCTGTGGAACTTTGAGAAGTCAGCCTTTGCAAAATCCTGAATCTCCTTCAACGGACGCTTTGGAAACACAAGATTTCCGTTGTCCATTACCTTTACAAGAAGCTTTTCGCATGAAACGTACTTGTCGGCTTTGAGAAGGAAGAAGTCCGAGTCGCTGAAAGGATGGTAGAACATCATGTCCTGTCCAGCCTCTATGTCTTCGTCGTCAAGAGCAATCAGATCGGCTATTGCAAGGCCATCGGCATCATAGAACCTATAGGCCTGCTTGATGCCAGGGTTGGTTGTCTTTGCGTAGGAGTTGCTTATCTTCATCGTAGGTTCGAACGAACCGTCGGCCCTCTGTTTGGCGCATAGCTTGTACACACCGCCAAGCGCACTCTGCGTGCCGCCGGTCACAAGGTTCGTACCTACGCCCCACGAATCAATAGGGACGTTGTCGCTTACAAGAGTGCTTATGATCTGCTCGTTGAGGTCGTTGGAGACGCATATAGTGGCATCAGTAAGACCTGCATCGTCAAGGCGCTGACGCACCTCCCTTGCAAGGTAGGAAAGGTCTCCGGAATCTATCCTTACACCAATCTTTAGACCCTTGGCCTTTTGCTCAAGCCCAACCTTTATGGCGTTCTCTATGCCACTTCCAAGAGTATCGTATGTATCGATCAGGAGAATGCAGTTGTTTGGGTATATGCGGGCGAACTCACGGAACGCCTCAAGCTCGCTCTCGTATGCCATGATCCAGCTGTGGGCCATTGTACCGCCAACGGGAATGCCAAACACCTTGCCTGCAATCGTGTTGCTGGTAAGCGCCGCCCCTCCTACGAATGCGGCGCGGCTTGCACTGAGCGCACCGTCTATGCCCTGGGCGCGCCTTAGTCCAAACTCCATGACCGCCCCGCCCTTTGCGGCGCTGCATACACGCATGGACTTGGTTGCAATGAGGGTCTGGAAGTTTATGGTATTCAGAAGAAGCCCCTCTATGAGCTGAGCATCCATAAGGGAGGTGTGAATACGCACCAGAGGCTCGCCTGGGAAAACAATCGTCCCCTCCTTCATTGAGTAGATGTCGCCATGGAACTTGTAGCCTGCAAGGTAGTCAAGAAACCCATCGTCGAACATGTTCAGGGACCTGAGGTATGAGATGTCCGACTCGCTGAAGTTCAACCCCTCAAGCTGAGGAAGGAGGTCTCCAAGGCCTGCGAACACAGCATAGCCGCCCTCGAACGGATTGGTTCTATAGAACATATCGAACACGACCTGGGGGTTCTCACCGCTCAGGTAGTATCCCTGCATCATCGTAAGTTCGTAGAAATCGGTCGTAAGTGCAGAAATGGCTGAAATATCCACGTTGGAACCTCCTCTAAGTCTTCCATATCCATCATGGAAGGGCCTCCCCTTCCCTAAAAAAGTCCATAAAAACAATGTGGGCCTCAAGAGCCCACATCGCATAGCAAAGAAACTATCTTCTTATCTCTTTCCGTCCGCCCATATAAGGGACAAGGGCGTCAGGTATGCGTATGCTGCCGTCGGCCTGCTGGTAGTTCTCAAGGACTGCAACCAATGCACGGGAAAGGGCTACAGCCGTACCATTGAGCATGTGTACGAACTTTGCCTTGCCATCGTCGTCCTTGTACTTCACGTTGAGGTTCCTTGACTGGTAGTCCGTGCAGTTGGAGGTGGATGTCACCTCTCCGTACTCTCCGTTCTCGCCTCTTCCAGGCATCCATGCTTCAATGTCGAACTTCCTGTAAGCAGGTGCTCCAAGGTCTCCTGTGCATGTGTCAACGACTCTGTATGCAAGTCCAAGACCGCCAAAGATCTCCTCCTCTATTGCAAGGAGCTGGTCGTGCATCGCATCCGACTCTTCAGGAAGGCATACGACGAACATCTCAAGCTTTGAGAACTGGTGGACCCTGTAAAGGCCTTTGGAATACTGACCAGCAGCACCGGCCTCACGTCTGAAGCAGTGCGAAAGGCCTGTCATCTTGATTGGAAGAGACTCCTTTGGAAGCGTCATGCCGCTATAGTATCCGCCAAGAGTGATCTCAGCGGTGCCAACCAAAGCGGTGCCTGTACCTTCAACCGTGTATATGTTGCTTTCAGCTCCACGGGGATTGAAACCAATGCCCTCAAGGATCTCCTCCTTTGCAACATCAGGTGTGATCATTGGAGTGAAACCATGGCCTACGACTATGTTCATGGCATAGTTTTCAAGGGCCATCTGCAAAAGTACGGCCTCGTTCTTGAGATAGTAGAACTTAGGACCGCTCACTCTTGTAGCGGTGTCAAAATCTATCAGGTCCAGTTTCTCGCCAAGCTGGACATGGTCCAAAGGCTTGAAATCGAACACAGGTGGCTTTCCAACGTACTTGACGGCGGTGTTGTCCTTGTCTTCCTTTCCAACAGGCGCCTTTGGATGGGCGTAGTTTGGAATCTGCTTGAGAAGCGAGGTGTAGCTCTTTTCGACCTCCTCCAGCTCAGACTCCACAGCGGCGATCCTTTCCTTGATGGATCTGCCTTCGTCTATGAGCTTCTGGCGCGCATCAGGCTCCATCTTGCCCTTCATCTTCATGGCGTTCTCGTTTCTGGAAGCCCTAAGCAGCTCTGCATCGTGCATGAGGACGGCCCTCTTGTCCTGAAGGGCTATGACTTCATCGACATCAACCTTCATGTTGCGGTTCTTGATGTTTGCCGCAATTTCATCACGTCTGGTCTTTAGTTCCCTATAGTCTATCATCTAACACCTCTCGGCTTTGGCCGTAACGGGCCCACAAGCCACATCCAATGATACCCCAAACGTACAGCCGTTTTCAACTGCAAACACGAAAAGGCCCATCTGGAGACATCGAACCTGCTCCAAACCATCATCATAGCCCGATATCGTTGAACAGCCTGATCGACAGGCTTTTCTCGTCTATGCTGTAGTCCACGCTCTCCACGCTTTTTGCAGTCAACGCCTCCACGACACCAATGAGCTGTGCATTGTCTATGAGATCCTCCTTGGCCTCAAGGAACGTCCTATAACTTGAGAACCTCACCTCCGGGAGCATTCCAAGTGAAGCGGAACGTGCAAAGCCGTCTGCCACGGCATCCATGTCGTAGGAATCGAATACAAGTCCGTAGCGCTCAAATACACCAAGCGTTTCATCGTTGCAGATGGGAACTGCAACCACGTTCTCTATGATGTGGGTCTCAAGGATCTCCTCCGTGGTGCAGCAGAAGAACCCGTAGTCCACAAAGCCGTCCTGCGACACCCCCAGTGCACTTGTCACGTCCACATGGCTCCATGAACCGTCAAGGTACACAAGATTCCACTCATGGCCTATGTTCGATGACACGCCAAGTATTCCGGAGCCGCTTCTAAGACGACCATTCACGCAGGTACAGGGGATTCCAAGGCATTGCATTATGAACTCATAGGCCTTTGCAAATGAGGCGCACACCCCGCTTTTGTTGACAAGCACGGAATACAGGCTCTGATCCATGTTTGAAACATCATAGGTGCAGTTCTCAACCATCCAGGCATAGACGAGCCTTGCCGTTTCATAGGAAGGCTCAACGGTCCCTATCTCACGCACGATGTCGAACAAAGCCTGCTCTATCTCCCTGTTGGCATTCTCTATCTGAGACCTTGTCATGGTGTATTCGAACTCCACGTAGTGACCTGCTATAGAGTTGTTCACATAGCTTGTAACGTATGTGAAGCTTTCAGACCAAAACAGCTCAGGATGGTCCAACATGAGACTGTCGTATGATTTTTTAAGTGTATCCTGCGAAAAGGAGCCACAATTCCACTTTGAGGTCAGGGTCGTTATGCAGTCGAACATTGCATCGTAGGCAATCTGCTCGGAAAGGCTAAGCTGGCTGTAGCAGTAGTCGTCCACGGCCACCGCCGCAATGGAAAACACGGCAATGAAGACCAAAAGAAGAACAGCTGAAATCCTACGCATTGGCATTTTCCCAAAGCATTCCATGCTGTTTGAGGCCAAGGCCTCCTGCCTGTCTCAAGGCCTCGTACACCGTGACGGCCACTGCATTGGAGAGGTTCAATGAACGTCTTCCCTCTATCATTGGAATGCGTATGCAGTGGTCTCTGTGGGCATCAAGCATGCTGTCGTCAAGGCCTCGGCTTTCCCGCCCAAAGGCAAGCCACAGGTTCCCAGAATCATCACACACAGGGGCATCGGTCTTGGATGAAGCGCAGGATGAAGCGCTTTCCCAAAAACGAGTCTCCCAAAGCGAGACAGCCCCTTTTTGGGACAGGAAGAACATGGGGTCGCCGTCGTGCTCCAATGCAAAGCGAGAGAAGAAGTCCTCATCGTCCTCGTATTGCGTGATGTCAAGGCCGTCCCAGTAGTCAAGGCCAGCCCGTCGCAGATGCTTTTCGTCCAGCGAGAAGCCAAGCGGATGCACAAGATGGAGTGCGCTTGCAGTTGCGCTGCATGTGCGGGCTATGTTGCCGGTATTCTGAGGGATCTCTGGTTGGAACAGGACTATGTTTATCTTCATCGTCGTGATGATAGCACGTTTGGAGCTTTCCCTCAAAGCCCTCCATTGCCAAACGTTTTCTTTGATAGTAGTATTGCAGTCGTGGACCAGAAGTATCAAATCATCAGTAGGAAACAGGATATTGGACATCTCATCAACCAGCTGCACAGGGAGGAGTTCCTTGCGGTGGGCATAATGGACACTGGCACGAAAGAGGACCTTGAAGACTCAATTGCGTGGTTCAGCGGGAACTTCAACTATTGCCTGCATGTGATGACGCAAAGCGATAGGTTCACCCAAGAGGTCATGCAGAGCCAGTTCCCTGACGTGACTTTCATAGTCTTCCCAAAGGCACCGTCGCTTGCAGAACGTATCAACGCCCTTGCAGACGTATGCATGACCACATACTTCATCGTCACACGCAGCGACACCTCCTTCATGTCGTTCGACTGGAGCCCTCTTGAGGCCAAGCTCAAAGAAGAGCCACACCCTGCGGTGATATGCCCATGGATGTTCAACAAAGGCAACGAGAAGATTCCAACACTAAGGGCCCCGCGCATGAACGGCAAGGAAGTCGATCCGCTTAGCTTCATGCCAAACTCGGAGTGCGATGCCACGCTCTATCCTTTCCTAGGCATGGGCATCTACGACAGGGCCCTCTTCCAACGGCTTCGCGGCTATGACAACGAAATAACCGGGGCATACTGGCAGGCATTGGACTTTGGAGTGCGCTGCTGGCTCTACGGCTACCCAACATACACAATGCCATACATGTCAGTTCTCTTCTACGCCAAGCAGTTCCTCATAGAAGACCGTTCCGAGCAGGACGGCGTGGACCGCTTCTACACCAAGAACCTCACCGTGAGACAGCTCAAAGGCCGCAACTACATCAAAAAAGGCTACAAAACCAACGGCAAGGTCCTAAGCGGCGAGGTCAGGCCACGCATAGCCCTCTACAAGACCGATTTCCCTGCGCTCTGCGAAAGCTGGAAAACTCCAAACTGATTTTATCGAGGACGCACGAGTCTAGCTCACTGCACGCACGTCTCGCACATCGCGCACGTCTCGCACGTCACGCACTGCACGCACGAAAACGCACTGTTTCGAAGAAGTCTCCATTGTTTTTGAATTTGGTTCTTCTTAGAATTGAGACATGGGAATAATAGCATCAAGATATTTCAACTTGGCCTACATCGTCTTAGACAGCACCTTCGTTTTGCTGTTCATAGGACTTTTATGCTGGAGGCGGCGCTATCTCACAACATTGTGGGGTCTTTTTGGAGGAATCCTCTACTTTTTCGTTGACTACTGCGTATTCTATCTCTGGACGGGTTCACGATCCATTGAAAGCGGCAACATGTTCTGGACCCTCCTTTGGATGAGTATGAGCTATGGCTTTACGAACTTTGCATGGATATGGCTGTGTCTGGACAAGGACGGAAATCTCAAGGAATGGACGATCCTCATATTCTCATGGTGGATAGCATGTCCAATGATTTCAGGCATGATTTCTTCGCCAATGATCCACATCCAACGCACAACAGGTGCATACCACGGCATAATGGGCGCCATCCTCTTTCTGTCATATCTAGGGGTGATTGTCTACAACCTCTCATGTCGCAAGAAGGAGTCCATGGTCAACATACTGTGGCTATGCTCCATTGGAGTTGCCGTGCAGTTCGGTTGGGAGTTCGCCCTGCTCGTTGGAGGAATCCGCAGTACAGGATTCGCCCTGCCAGAGCAAATACGCACGCTTGTCGTCAACAGCCTAGTGGAAACCAATCTAGGAATGCCTCTTATGTTCCTTATCCATAAATTCTTCAAAGACCGATACTCGGAGGATCTCAAACATGTCTGAACGCCTTAGGAAATTCAAGGATCTAACAGAAGAGATAAGAATCTTGAAAAAACCACAGGAGGATGCAAATGGTCTCCGCTTGGTTCGCATTGGCATAGCGGACAGCTATGACCTACTTTCCCCTCTATCACCAAACGGAGAGCCGTACATCACAAGCGACACCGCCCAGTTCCTAGAACAAAGCACAAAGCATCTGCGCCCTGATTCATCGCTTCATTTCGTTTTCGAAGGAGCATCTCTCTCCAGTGATGACAAAGAAAAATATAAAAAGGCCATTCGTAGCTACTACCACAACGAGTTCATGGAGGTTGTACGCGAACTTGCAAAGAACATGACCCAGACCATCATCATGGTCCTCATATCCGCTGCAGTTTTCACTTTCAACATTTTCCTAAAGAACCATGACGTAGACCAGGTGCTCTACAGCATCATAGACATCGTGGCATGGGTCTTCGCATGGGAGGCCACCGAGATATTCTTCCTCCAACGCCCTTCCCTGCGCCTTCGACGCCTGCGCCTGTTCAACATCATCCAAGCCACCATAACCTTCGAATAACCGATAAATGGCAGTTAACGATACCTTTTTTGATAAAAATTGAAAAAGAGTAGCGTTAACTGGCAAAAATAGAGTATATTGCAAACGTCTGAGGTCGAAGGAAAATGAAAATATACAAGAGAGAAAAATACCTAGAAAAAATAAGACCTTTCTATGATTCCGATTTAATCAAAATCATCACGGGAATAAGAAGATGTGGCAAATCATGTATTCTGAAGCTCATCGTAGACGAATTGAAACAAAAAGGAGTTTCACTGGATCATATAATATATATCCAGCTGGATAAAAAGAACTTCAAATGGATAAAGACCCCTGAACAACTTGAGAGTGTAATTGACTCCTATATAAAGGATTCAAACTTCTACTATCTTTTTGTTGACGAAGTACAAAATGTAAAAGGCTTTGAATCTGTCATACAGGGTTATCAAGAGGAAGAGAACTTCTCAATCTTTTTAACAGGATCAAATTCATACCTGCTTAGCGATGAAATATCAACGAAACTCACGGGTCGCTATATCAAATTCGAAGTATACACATTGGATTTTCAAGAATATGAGAAAATGAAGGTCTTTTATGGATATAGTCCTTCTCCTGACAGAATGGAGGAATTCAAAGAATTCATAGTAAACGGAGGATTCCCCAAGAGTCTTGAATTCAAGGACCAAAGAGCAAAACAACTTTATACAGAATCAATAATTAATGAGATATTTGAAAAAGATATAAAAAAGAGAAACAAAGTCAGAAACAGACTAGTGTTTGAAAGAATACAGAACTACCTGATTGGAAACTACGGAGCAACATTCTCCTTGAAATCTGTATATGAGTATTTCAGGGATATTGAAAAAATAAACGTCACAAAAACGACCATCCGCAAATACATAGACATCCTTGTATCGGCTAAGATTCTCTACAAATGTGAAAGATTCGACCAGAAAAGCAAACGAGTGCTCAGCGGAGAATGCAAATTCTATTTGGCGGATCTAAGCATATTCTTTGCAATGAACGTAGATAACAGAATAAACTTTGGCGCATCGCTAGAAAACATAGTATATCTGTATCTTTTGAGCAACGACTACAAGGTAAGCGTAGGAAGAATCGGAAAATTCGAATGTGATTTCATAACAAGAGACCTAGACAACCAGTATGCGTATATTCAAGTATCACAAACCGTTGCCGACAAATCCACAGAGGAAAGAGAATACAGACCATTCTCTCTTATCAGAGATGGATATCCCCGCTATCTCCTGACACTGGATACTTTGAAAAACCAGAGGGACGGAGTGAAGCATTTGGATATTATTGATGTAATCACTGGCAAAGTAAAAATTTAGACAATACCAACTTTCTTGACCGCAAGCTCCAGGTCCAAATCGTGAAGACCAGGATATGCCTTCTTTAGAAAAGAAACGGGGATTTTTGCTACAACTTCAGAACTAGGCATGAAGTAGTACCACTGATAATATGCATAGAATTCACCTATCCATTCAGGCAAAAAGCCTTTCAGGGTTTCGCCCAACTTGAAGCTGTACTTGTCGGTTTCCAAAAAATAGCCAAGAAGTTCAAGTGCACCCATCGTGTTCACGTAAGCCATAGCTTCATCTATGCTTTTTCTTGTCTTGCTTGTCATGTAGGCATTGATGAAATCTTCTGTGTCATAGCCCTCATAGTGTTGGGAAACGTAGTCGAACAGTTTCCCTTGGTTTTCTACAACATCAGTTAAATATGCTTCTGCATACGCTTCCATATCAATTACCTCTCAATCAACGTACTGAATACATTGGCAACTTTATTTCTATCGGAATTTACAAGGTCGCGCATATTCTTCCTAGCGGCGACATCACGTTGGTTGTACTTGTCGTTGAACTCAGCATAGTCAACATTAACCAAACCATCAGGAAGCTCCCTCAACTGCGAATATGCAAGTTTTGACTTGATACAATACTGAATCCCCAGACCACCCAGAGAAAGCAGCTCTTCAAGTATGTCAACATCCACATTGTCCCTTACAAATTCCTTTGCAATGAAGAAATAAGAGGCATTCGCACGCCAGCCTTTCAAGACATCGCACTCACTTGTATTCAATCCATACTTTGCAATGAACTTCTCGGACAACACACGATATCGCTTAGAATCGGAAGCATCTCTATGCTTCATGAGCTCCGCCAACCAGCAAAGAACATCATGCTTTTGGAAATCCACAATGTTCAATCCGCTAGTGTCCAATTCAAACTTGTGAACCCACCCATTTGTCTCGTTTGGTCGGCATACAGCCCATTCCTTTGCCAAATCGATGCTTTCAGTGAGATAGAAACCCTTTCCATAGTCATGCCTATCATCGCCAAGGCCATATTCTGGGTTGATTGTTTCATTGGGAGACCCATGGTATAGGATTATTCTGTTCATAACTTGAGTATACTGCATTTCAACACTTTTTCCATCCCAAACCACTTCTACATGCGCCCTCATAAGCCCTCAAGCGCCCAAAGAGCCCAGTAAGCCCCAACAGCCCACACGAACCAAACCTTTTCAAAAACCACACAGTTAGAGTATACTAACCACATGGAGCCAGCCCCATATGAGAAACAGCACACACATGGAGGAATACATGAGGATTCTAGTCATAGGTGCAGGTGTTCTGGGTTGCAACCTTGCAAACGACTTCTTCAAGGCAAAGAAGGACGTAACGCTGCTTGCACGCGGCAAATGGGCCAAGACCCTTAGAGAAAACGGACTAACCATACGAAACAAGCTCCTGTTCAGGAAAACCGTCCATATCCCAATAGTAGAAGAACTCAAGCCAAACGACGAGTACGACATCATATTCGTAGTGATGAAATACACCCAGCTTGACAGCATCATTGAAGTCCTCAATGCCAACGGAACCCGGAACATCGTCCTTGTAGGGAACAATCCAAAGGCATCGGCCTATGAGAGGATGCTGCCAGGAAAGAACGTGCTGTTTGGGTTTGCGTCCTGCGCCGGACACCGCTCGAATGAAGAAGTCGTCTCGTTCGATATGAAGAAGATCACGATTGGCCCCGCACAAGGCAGCTCCAACACAGACTGGCGGGATCTTGTCTCCAGCACCTTCGCGGGCACAGGCTACAACGTGACATGCGAGCCAGACATGGAGGACTTCCTGCTGTGCCACGCCGCATACGTACTTCCAATCGTGTTCGCCTGCTACAAGACCAACGGAAAACTCCGCAAGGTCCTCCACAACGCACCATATCTCAACAAAATCGTCCACGCCAACGTTGAGGGCTATTCGGCCATAGAGAGGGCAGGCCGCTCCATCAAGCCCGATGCCGATAAGAACTACAAATCCCAGCAGTACCACGACATGTGCCTGAGGTTCCTAAAACTCATGTGTGCAACATTTCTGGGAAAGATATGCGCATCGGACCACGCACTTAACGCAGTGGATGAAATGAGTGCACTTAACCGCGACATGAAGGCCTTCTTCGATGCAACTGGTGCAAGCTATCCCACTTGGAAGGAACTTGAGAAAGATCTCTTCGAATATGAAAGCCACAGTGAAATGACAGGAAACCAAAAGAGATGAAGGACAAAGAAGTAAAGATAGACCGTAGCCTGCACGTTCTGTATTCAAAACAGTGCAAGAAAGAGATCCAGAAAGCCATAGCCTCACACTTTCCGGAACAGGAACGAGATGATGTATGGGAGAAGGTCCAGCTCAAGTACGCCTCGTTCCTTAACTGTTGGCGCACAGACCTTGGAGGAAGGAAGAACTTCCACAACGGAGTGGGAGGGAACTACGATTGCATAGCCCTCATGGCGTACTACACGGTATGCAAGGACGTCACAAGCCTTTCCGAGGTAGAGACCATGGAAGGGAACCTGTTCCTACCCTCTTTCAGAAAACTTAGCAAACTAAAATTCATCAACGCCAACAAAAAGTGGGTCAGAAAGCTCCTGCACAAGGCATTCTCTAATGCAAAACGCCAATGCGACAAATGGGGAGACTACAAAATGGAAGTTGCACCGTTCGAAGAAGGAAAACCAATCTACTACGAATTCACGCAATGCCCTGCGGCCCTGTTTGCAAAAGAGCATGGCCTACTAGAAGTCATGCCAGCCCTGTGCAACCCCGATTTCACCGGCATGGAGCTCATCCACGCACGCCTCATCCGCAAGACCACATGCGCCAACGGCTGCAAATGCGACTACACCATCTGCGGAGACGAAGACCCCTACTGCGCCCTCCACCCGGAATATGTGGACGAGCAAGGATACAGGAGAAACAAGTAGGTTCATCACTTATGATACTGACAAGCCTGTTCGCTCTAGCCAGACTGGACAATCTAGCCGTTCTAGCCGCTCTGGGCGTTCTAGCCAGACTGGACAATCTAGCCGTTCTAGCCTATCTAGACAATCTAGCCGCTCTAAAGCGCTCTAATTTGCAAGAAGCACTCCAAAACCGTGCGGTATCCGTGCGTCCCATGAGCCCCATGCACCCCGTAAGACCCATGCGTCCCATGCGAGCTACCCTCTAAAAGCCCAAGAACGCAGTTCCAGGTATTTGCGATGCAGTACAAGAAAAGAAAGGCACAGACAGAACTCTTTTGTACGGCTGTGCCTGAACTGACGCAGTAATGCGCGCAAAGACAAAGAACGCAGTTCGCAGGTATTTTGACGTCAGCCTAGAAGACAGCGAAAGACAGTGCTTTCTGCACGGCTTGAGCGCACCGACAACGGCTGACATCAAAAGCCCAAGAACCTACTTCTTCCTGCGCTTCTCCTCGTCACGCTTCTTGCGTTCCTCGGAGGCACGGATGAAGTCGGCGAACGTTCCGCCTGCGCTGTCACGCGAGGATGAAGCAAACTTCGCCTCGTCCTTGTGGAAGCCTGCACCGTAGCCAGTGCCAACGGAAGGCCTGCGGTCGCTACGATTGATGCGGTCTCCACGATCGTTGCGATTGCCGTCGAAACGGCCACCCCGTCCGGAATCACGACTGTCGCGAGAACCCCAGTCCTGTCTTGGAGGTCTGTAATGGCTTGGCTTGACAACTTCAATGACCGTCTCCCACTTCACCTGAGGCTGAGCCTTTGCAACCGCAGCCTTCACAGCGGCCTTCTTTATGACAATGCGCTTCTTGCCGTCAGTACCAGGAGTGGCGACCGCAAGGATCTTCTTCGTAGGAGATGCACTTGCATGTGCAGGAACCACGACTTCAGGTTCCGTCTCGACACGCTTCTTGACCTCCATCTCCTCGTAGCCGCAGGAGAAACGCTGGCATACATGGTGAGGTCTATCGTACTCGTCAAGGACCGTCATCATTGGCCAGCCGCATGAAGGGCAAAGTCGTTCCTTGTCACCCATAAGGTTTGGATCGAACTTGTCATGGTTTGCGATGACCTGATTCACAAGATCCGTAGCGTTTTTCTTTATATCCTCAACAAACTGGGACTCTTTTTCCTCTCCATTGGAAATTGCAAAGAGCCTCTGCTCCCACTTGCCGGTGAGCTCTGCACTCTTGAGCTGGGCAGGTACCAAGCGTACCAGTTCACGTCCTTTTGCCGTGGGCACAAGATCCTTGTCACGGCGCTCTATGCAGTTGTTCTGGATGAGCTTCTCAATGATGTCGGCACGGGTTGCAGGCGTGCCAAGACCGTTTTCAAGTCTCTTCTTCAACTCTGCATCGTCCACCAAGCGTCCAGCATGCTCCATGGCATACAAAAGATCGGCCTCTGTGTAGCGATCTGGCGGCAAAGTGGAGTTTCTCTTCAAAACCACATCGCGAATCTCAAGCTCGGAACCTTCGCTAAGAGATGCAAGACCGCTTTCGTCATCCCCATCATCGTCAGCAGGGGCGGCGGATCGCTTTCCAATGTCGCGTGCGACATCGCGCCAACCTTGGGACACTGGAACAGTGAACCTAGCTATGAAGCGCTCCCCTGCGACATCGGCCTCAAGGGTGGTGGTCCTGTATTCGTAGTCATCGGAAAGGGTTTCCAAGAAACGGGTTACGATAAGCTCCCACAAGGCCTTTTCATTGTTGGAAAGCTTTGTAAGGTCAACCTTCTGCTCCGTTGGAAGAAGCGCATGGTGATCGCTGACCATTGCATCGTTGACCAAGCGGGACAAATCCGTCCTGAAGCCGCTTTTCATGTATTTGGAGGCCCTCATCCAGAAACCTGTGGCGGTCAAGGCCATGAGGCGGTCTGGAATCGTAGGCACTATGTCCGCTGTGATGTAGCGGCTGTCGGTACGAGGATAGGTCACAATCTTGTGCACTTCATACAGGCGTTGAAGCGTATCAAGAGTCTCCTTTGCAGAGAATCCAAGGATGTTGTTGGCATCCCTCTGAAGCTCTGTCAAATCATATGCAAGTGGTGGTTTCTCACTCTTTGGAACCTCTTTGAGGCTCTTGACCACACCTTTTGCACCCTTGAGCTTCTCAACCAGGGCATTGGCTGTGGCCTCGTCAGGAATCCTTATGGTGCTTGCGGCACCCGATGGATCCTCGGGAGAATACCAGGAAGCCTTGAAAACGCCAAAATCGGCCTTGATGGTCCAGTAGAACCTACCTGCGAAGTCCTCGATCTCGTCCTCGCGTGAGGTTATGAGGGCAAGCGTTGGGGTCTGGACACGGCCAGCGCTGAGGCGTGTATCGAAATGACAGCTCATGGCGCGCGAGACGTTGTAGCCAACATACCAGTCTGCATAAGAGCGGCTCTCTGCGGCGGCATAGAGGTTGTCGTAGTCACTTGCAGGCCTCAGGTTGGCAAAGCCCTGACGTATGGCAAGGTCCGTTTGACTGCTTATCCAAAGACGCTGCGCAGGCTTCGTGCAACCGGCCTGCTTGAGTATCCATCGAGCCACAAGCTCCCCTTCTCGTCCGGCATCCGTGGCAATGATGACACCGCCAACATCCTCCCTGTCAAGAAGATGCTTCACGACCTCGAACTGATCCTTGGTCTTGTCAATGACCATGGTCTCAAGCTTCTTTGGCAGAATTGGGAGGTCCCTCAGCTGCCAACGCCTATATTCGGCCCCGTAGAAATCAGGAGGACACAACGTGACAAGATGCCCCAAGGCCCACGTCACGACATAATCATCACTTTCAAGATACTTGCCCCTGTTCACGCACCCAAGCACGCGGGCAAGCTCCTTTCCAACACTCGGCTTCTCAGCAAGAACTAGATTCTTCATAAGGCGCATCATACAGCCCAAAAGGCCACAGAATCAAGATTGCTTCACATCACTTGCATTCTCTTTCCCCTCTTCGCATAGCCCGATGTCCCTGTGCTTCGCCCCTGCCGATTGGTTAGATAACTCTAACTATTACAAGGACATCTTTACCGTCTGCAAAGCCAAAACCAATTGACCAAACAGCCCTTCGTAGGTATCATTGCAGTATCGATTCGTAAAAAGGAGAAGCGAAATGGCTTACAGAATCACAGATGCTTGTGCAGCATGTGGAACATGTGCAGGTGAGTGCCCAGTTGGAGCAATCTCTGAAGGAGACATCTACGTCATCGATCAGGACAAATGCGCTCAGTGTGGAACATGTGCGGCGGTTTGCCCAGTAGGTGCAATCGTTGAGGAGTAACTTCCACAACAACAATTGAGTAGATCGGGCAGTCTTCATACTGGGGACTGCCCTTTTTTTGTCTTCTGTGATAGAAAGGAACAAGGCAAAGAGGTGCATCGTGGCAACAAGCGTTGTTTTCGTGACATTGGGTGCGGTTTTGGGACTCGTCCTGTGCTTTTCCAGCTACAGATTGAAGGAAAAGCCCTATCTGTATGTGCGCAACGCAGTTTTGGTTGCCTTTGGAGCTTTGTTTCTCCTAACGATGCTTTTGGAAGGATCGTTCGATGAAGCAACTCTGGAGGGAGTGGGCTTCGCCACCACGCTTGAACTTCTAAGTACAACCCACGTTTGGTGGGAGACCATACTCAAGATGCTTGTTCCAATGGTGGCTGCATTGACCACGATATTCCTTGCGGAGCTACCCAGGAAAGCCTATGAGGTGATATCATCACTTTTCGTTGCAATCCCGCTGGCCTGCGGCCTGTACATATCACCTGATGTATCGCAGACAATGTTCATAGGGCTTACAGCCGCATATGCAGTTGCCCTCGTGGTCGTTGGGATCCTCATGTTCAGGACGTACCTATGCATAGAGACCGCTGCAGTTGGAGGATTCCTGGTCTCATGGCTCTTCAAAGGCTTCTACGCACTTTCAAATGTCACATTCGTGGTAGTGGGCAGCGTACTAACGATAGCAGGAGCTGTAATAACAATAGCCTTTGCACGAAGGAAAGATGCGAAAAATGCAGCAAAAAAACCTCATCACGCCACCAAAATAAATGATGCCACAAATGCTTCGGGTGTTGCTGATACTACGGGTACGGCTGGTACTACGGGTACGGCTGGAACCAAGAGCTATGCGGACACCTTGGACTCCAATGCAAGCGAAAAAGACAACGGCAAAGGAGGCGGAGATGGAAGATAGACTGGACTCCGTTCCAAAACTCACCGTCAGCGAACTTACCTCCATAATCAAGACCACCCTTGAAGGCTCGTTCTACAACCTGACCGTCGAGGGCGAAATATCAGGGTTCAAGCCTGCATCCACAGGACACTGGTACTTTTCCCTCAAGGACAATGGATCTGTCATTGGCTGCGCCATGTGGAGAGGCAACATCCATAGAGTTGGATTCATCCCCAAGGATGGACAACGTGTCGTGGTGAAAGGGAGCCTTAGCGTCTATGAACCCCGTGGAACCTACAGCCTCATATGCACATCCATGGATCCATTTGGAAAAGGCGATATACTTGCAATGCTCGAAGAGCGTAAACGTCACTATGCAGGACTTGGCTACTTCGACGCTTCATGCAAGAAACCTCTGCCAAAGCACCCTGAACGAGTTGCTGTGATTACAAGCCCGACGGGTGCGGCTTTGCAGGACATACTCCAGATAACCGGCAGACGAAACCCAGCCATGGACATAATCATACTTCCTGCAACCGTACAGGGGCCGGGTGCTGCAGCATCCATTGCAGCAAGGATAAAAGAGGTGAACGACTTTCTCCTTGCCCCTGTAATGATAGTAGGTCGCGGAGGCGGGAGCATAGAGGACCTCCTCCCATTCTCAGAAGACAGCGTGATAGAAGCCATCCATGAGTCGGAAATCCCTGTGATATCGGCCGTAGGACATGAAATCGACTGGGCGTTGAGCGACTATGTGGCGGACCTTAGAGCCCCCACCCCGTCTGCAGCCGCCGAACTTGTGTGCGAGAACGCAATGGATCAGAGGGAAACGGTGGAGAAGCTGCGACGCACCCTCATGGACAGCATGTCGTCACGCATATCGACTGTACGCCTTCGCATAGCGGCGTTCTCTCCTGCAAGTACGTGCAAACAGCTTGAGGGACGTTTGGCCCACAACAGAATGAGACTCGACTACGGAATGTCGTCATTGAAGATTGGAATCTCAAATCTTGTCTCCGCCAGGAAATCACGCCTTGAAATGCTGACCCACAAAATGCAGGCGCTCTCCCCTCTGGACGTGCTTGAACGTGGATATGCAATAGTGAACACCCAGGAAGGGAAGGTTCTGAAAGACTGCAAAGCTGTAGGCATTGGAGAAAGAATAGGCATTAGGCTGGCGAACGGACACATTGGAGCCGTCATAAGCGATGTTGAGAACGCCTCGGAAGGCTCTACGAAAGAAAACTGAAAAAGGAGAACTGGAAATGGCAACCAAGAAGGAAAACCTCACATTTGAGCAGAAACTCGACAAGTTGGAGGACATCTCCAAGACTCTGCAGGATCCTGCCACAGATCTTCTCAAAGCCGTTGACCTCTACGAAGAAGGAATGAAGCTCGCTTCTTCCATAGACAGCGAGCTATCGAAGATAGAACGCCGCATAGAGATAGTCACAAGCAAACCCGGCGAAAGCCCAGAAGGAGTCATGACTGAAGAATATGCAAGCGGCAGTCCAGACACGACAACAGAGGCTGAATTCTAGTCCCAGACCTCTACTTCAGATACAAGTCAATGAGCCTGTCTACATATCTGGTGTTCAAGGGATTCATTGAGGTCTCGAAGGTAACTATCAGCCTCCTGCCGGGCACTATGCCGTAGGCGGCGAACCATTCCACCTTCTCCTTGGACGTCACAGAATACCTGGGGTCGTCCATCTTCCCCAGATGCTCCCAGTAGAATTCCTCGAGCGTCCTCGTGTTCAGCACGGTGAAGTCAGGATGCCTTATGGACACGCCCTCGTTAGGAGAGAACGCAAGCTCGTAGTGGTACGGAACCCCTCTGGCGTACAATCTGTCCGCTATGAGGATCTCGCTCTTGGACCGCACATGCTCACCCCTCATTGTGTAATGAGGGGATTCCTTTGGCACGTCCCCCTTGTAGAAGCGTTTTGGAGACGGCTGGCTCCACTTGGCTATGAAGCCTTCATTGGTGGCGGGATCCGGGGTTATGTAACGTTTCAAGGACTCCGGCATCGTTGACATCACATCGTCGAGCGTCCTTGGACCATTCCCTTTCGAAAGCCTCTCCAACGTCCTTTCAAGCTCAGCCTTCTGTCTTGTGGCAACCTTGAGAAGACCTTGGTCGTACTTCTTCTGTGAGAGGGCTTTGACCAGAGGTTCCTTGTCCTTGCCTAGGTATTCGAGGGTTTCCATGGTTTCACACTTCAGGTACCGGCTCTGATGTCCATTGGAGGTCTTTAAAAGGAGAACTCCAGCAGGAGCGTCCTTCAAACGGGTCTGCAGATTCTGGATCAAGGCACCCAGTTCATCGATTTTTCCTTGAAGAGTCTTGAGAACATCTATTGTCATAGATACAGTTTAGACTTTCCTATGGAATTTTCAACAAAAAAGTCTAATCATTAGACTTTTCCGCTCATTATCTCGCTTAAAAGTCTAAAGAGGAACTTTCAGAACCTCTTCGTACTCCTTGGCCAATCCCTCTCAGCTACTCTTAGCCACTCTTAGCTACCCTTAGTTCCTGTTGGAGCGTGACGAACCAAAGATCCTAAGCAGATAAAGAAATATGTTGATGAAGTCCAAATATAGAGACAAAGCTCCAATTATGGAGAGCTTCACGAACGATGCCTCGTCTATGTCGTAGCCGTAGGAATCGTTTATTCTCATGAGCTTTTGGGTGTCCCATGCGGTGAGACCGGCAAAAATTACAACCCCTGCAATGCTAATGAGATAGTAGATAGCCTCAGCACGGAAGAACATATTGATAAGGGATGCAATGAGAATACCCCAAATGGCCATAAGAAGCACTGAACCCCAACTTGAGAGATCCTTTTTTGTGAACATGGCATAGAGGCTCATTCCTGCGAACATTAAAGCCGTAGTGAAGAATGCGCGCGTCACGGTCACTGACGTGTATGCAATGAACACGGAGCTGAGCATGATTCCGTTCAGCACGGAGTATGCTATGAACGAACCCACCGCAGCGCCTGTGGACATGCGCTCCAAACGGGCTGACAGCACGAACACAAGCACGAACTGCGCAATTATCACTGCGAACAGGACACCTGAGCTGTACAAAGATGCAAGGAGCCTTTCGTTGTTTGCAACGCCGTATGATACGATGCCGGTCAGGGCGAGACCCGCCGTCATCCACAGATAGACATTCCTGAGAAGGCCGTTGACTCTGGCCTTTGGTGTTGAAAGTATGTTTTCTCTACTCATGCCCATAATTTCATGCAAAAAACGCTTCAAGTCAAGCAAAAGGCAGTCCCCTTATATGACAAACCAAGGAAACTACACAAAACCAACACAAAAACAAGTTCTGCAGCGGACTGCACACAGCCGCAACCATAGACCAAACGCCACTTTGGCTGTATCCTCTGATACATGGAATACATGCCAAAGCTGCTCTACGAATGTCCATCGTTCATACTCATGGAAAAGCCCCACGGACTTGCAACCGTACCGCTCAAGAAGCAGGCAGACGTAAACAGCCCAAATGAAACGTTGCTTTGGCATGCCACAGGCATCGCCACGCAGATACTGGACGTCCATGGCAAGAACCCATGGGAAGGCGGAGCCATACACAGACTGGATACCGCAACAAGCGGAATCGTAATGTTCGCAAAGGACCAAACCTTCTACGACTACATGCAGGAGATACAGCAAAACGACTTCTTCGAGAAGTACTACACAGCAAAAACAGTTGAAAACGATGCCCTGAGAGGCATAAACATCAACGAAAAAGACGACATAATCACTATAACAAGCTATTTCAGACCATTTGGCCCAGGATCAAAGCAAGTACGTCCAACCCTAGACCAAAGGAAAGCCCAACCAAAACAGAAGTACACAACATTTGTAAAACGAACCGGCAATGCCTTCCTCTGCACAATAACGAAAGGCTTCAGACACCAGATAAGGGCGCACCTTGCATGGACGGGACATCCAATAGAAGGAGACCAACTGTATTGCTTGGAAAATCTCCAACGCACAGCTCAGCCAACAACGCAAACCACGGCACAACACACATCTCAAAAACCAGCGCAAGAGCTACAGCTCATGTGTGTTGGAATCGCTTTCAGGAATCAGCAAGGATGCATCCAAACCTTTCTTGACAAGGGATTCTCAATAGAGGACTTCCCCCACACCCCATGGTTCGCGGCACAGTTTGCAAAAGCCGGAGGCAATGGTATCATTGAGCTATGAGAAGACGCATTGCACCAAGAGAAACAAGAGAAAGCCAAAACAGCAGAATATGCAATGAAACACGAAGCAAAACCGCAGCCATTGTACTCACAGTGGCAATGCTGGTCGTAGCCCTCGCATCCTCATGCACCACAACGACGACCTTCAACGGCTCCCAGGAGGAGTGCGACTACGCCCTGCACTACGTACTGGACAAAGCCAACGAAAGCACCCTGTCAAAACTGTTCTTTAGGATAACGGAAACACAGATGTTCATATCGGACGACCTTAGCTTCATACTGCAACACGCAGACGAAATCCCAGGGATCCGGAAACTGCTCGACGAATGGACGCAGTCCATGAGCCGATACACGTTGGACTGGTTCGAAGGCTTCACGACGTATACGACCTCGCTTGCAAAGGGCCTCCAGTTCGACGACCCGCAGAAAATGGTCCTTGAGAGCGACTTCAGCGCAGCGCTCACAATGGAATCGGTCTATGGGGAGAGCATTCTGTCCTACGTGAAGACGACTTTGAAGGGTGCGGACCTCACGAAATGGGATGAGGTGGCGGCGCAGTACAATGCGTGGACCAAGACGCGCATGGCCATGTACGGGGAGGAGAACCAGTCTTTGGGCGAGGTGGACATCGTGGACGACATGGCTGCATATATCAGCATGCTCTACTTCGATGACCTCAAGGCCTCCGAGACGCTGCTTAGGACCACCCCGGACCCCAACGCAGACCCCACGGTGGCCAAGGTATTTGGCTTGGACTAGGAAGCTGGCTCGTTCTAGACCGATGTCCTAGATGTCTATATCGATGCCGATATCCTTGTGAATCGCATCTCCTTTGGATATAATCCAAACCATGGAGTTGTTCGACAGTTCACGCATTGAAACCAAATCCCAACCGCTTGCCTATCGCATGAGGCCAAGGACCCTTGACGAGTACATAGGCCAAGACCATATCGTTGGCCCTGGAAGGCTTCTTAGACGATCCATACAGGCGGACCAGCTGTCTTCCGTCATCTTCTACGGCCCTCCGGGAACGGGGAAGACAACCCTTGCAAGAGTGATCGCCAATACAACAAAAAGCCATTTCTCGACGATAAACGCCGTACTGTCCGGAGTCAAGGAGCTGCGTGACGAAATCCAGGAAGCCAAGCAAAGGCTGGATCTGTACGGAAAGCGTACCATACTCTTTGTGGACGAGGTCCATAGATGGAACAAAAGCCAGCAGGATGCACTTCTTCCATGGGTCGAGAACGGGACGTTCATACTCATTGGTGCCACGACGGAGAACCCTTTCTTTGAAGTGAACGCCGCACTTGTCAGCCGCTCGAGGATATTCCAACTCAAGCCGCTTACAAGCGATGACCTTACGAAGATCGCATGGCAGGCCTTGAAGGATCCTGAACGAGGATACGGACGTTTGGATGTCTCGTTCGAAGAAGGCGCACTTGAACATCTTGTGGACGTTGCTTCAGGCGATGCACGGAGTCTTTTGAATGCGTTGGAACTGGCTGTCGAGACCACTCCCCGCACGGGAGAGGATGGAAAGACCGTCTTCATATCAAAGGAGACCGCGGAGGAAAGCATCCAGCGCAAGGCGGTTCTGTACGACAAGGAAGGCGACTACCATTTCGATGTCATAAGCGCCTTCATAAAATCGCTCAGAGGAAGCGACCCTGACGCCGCACTCTATTGGCTTGCCAAAATGGTGTATGCAGGAGAGGACCCAAGGTTCATATTCCGCCGCATGATGATAAGTGCATGCGAAGACGTAGGCCTTGCAGATCCCAATGCAATAGTCGTCGTCCAGTCCGATGCCGCAGCGTTCAACATGATTGGTATGCCGGAAGGCCGCTACCACCTCACCCATGCCGCCCTATATTTGGCAACCGCACCAAAGAGCAACAGCGCAATGGGATTCTTCGACGCCCTCAAGAGCGTAGAGCAGGAAGCTGCCGCCGCGGAAGTTCCAAACCACCTTCGTGATGCAAGTCGTGACGCCAAGGGATTTGGCCATGGCGAAGGCTACATGTACCCACATGCATATCAGGACCACTGGGTGGCCCAGCAGTACCTGCCAAACGAACTGCAGGGCAAGGTTTTCTACCATGTGGGCAACCTTGGATATGAAAAGAACATAGCAGACCTTGTCAACAGGCGCAGGGAGATCCAGCTTGAAAGCGTTGACGTTGATGCCTTTCCAGAGAACCTCACGTTCTCGCCTGGCGACAAAGGCCGGGACATTTGGCTCAGACGCACCGTTGGGGGCCGCAGCAAAGCCTTGGAGGACTTGAGAACACTAATGTTCTCGAAAACCACCTTCGTCAGGTCAGACAGGGTTCTGGTATTGAACGCAGGCCATGGCCTTCTAGTATGGGAAGCTTTTAGAAGGACGCCTGAGGGCTTGGTGGTTGCTGCTGTGAGGACTCCGGAGGAAAAGGCGTACATATCGCACTACATAGAGTCCCTCGATGAAGAGAACGTTGTATCTGCACCTGTCGTTGTATGTGAAAAGGATGTTGCAACGGCCATTGGAGATTTGGACTGCGCTGTAGATAGCGGCGTTCTGTTCGAACACGTTATGGCAAGGAACATACTGCCGTCTGCAATTGGAAGCGATGATGCAGCCATTGGCATACTTGATGCCGCCGCTGGTCGCCTAGCACCAGGTGGAGACATAGTGTTGTGCGAAACGATGGTACAGGAAGCCTCAAGGATATCGGAATTCATACACACGGGGCCGCTTCAGGACATGCTTCTGAAAGCCGAGAACGAGATCTACAAGTCATATCGTTCCAAAGAGGAGCTTGTTGGGCTTCTCCGCTCCCATTTTGAATCCGTAGAGATGGAGAGCTACCGCTTCAACGAGTCCAGAGCGGCCACACCTCAGGATGTATCACGTTGGATGAAGAAGAGCTATGCGCCTGCTTTGATGAAGGTCGTTCCAGATATGACATCCTCCCAACTTGAGAAGATGGAGAGGGAACTCGTCTCATCGCTGTGCGCCGCGCCTCTTGAGTGGCACACGTCATGCTTGATTGCAAAATGCAGTGGAACAAAAGAAACCGGAGTAGAACCAACTCATTGACTTTTTTTCGCTCTTACGGCATATTACACAAGTCAGTAGAACAATGGTGGAAGTAGTTCAATGGTAGAGCCCCAGATTGTGGATCTGGTTGTTGCGGGTTCGAGCCCCGTCTTCCACCCTTTTTTTATATCTTTTCTGAAGACAACCACATGCGCCCGTAGCTCAATTGGATAGAGCGTCGGACTTCGAATCCGCAGGTTACAGGTTCGAGCCCTGCCGGGCGCAAGACAAAAAGACCAGTTGCGCAAGTGACTGGTTTCTTTGTCTTTAGCCAAAGCTCAGTGGGCTCGAAGCTCCGCGGTAGGAGAATGCGAGACGTCGAGCATCCGAAGCGGAGCCGGCCTGTAGGCGCGACCAACCCTATGAGCACCGTAAGGCGAGCCCTGCCGGGCGCAAGACGAAAAAACCGACCCTAGCGGCCGGTTTTGTTGTCTTTGCAGATAGCTCAATAAACAGACCTTGCTGGACTGACTATCAATTGATCCCCAAGATATTCATCACAACGGAAATCATAATTGGCTTTTCCTCTGGCTTTGATTCGGCAATGAGAAGCGTAATTGCAACCAGAGTTCCATTGCTGATCGCAGGCCTACCATCAGCCCTTTTTAGAGCTCCGTTTTTCTGTAGGAACGTCAGGAACAAAGTAGCGGCAATTCTCTTGCAACCATCATTGAAAGGATGGTCCTTCACAAGCAGATACAGAAGATTCGCAGCCTTCTCCTCCAAAGAAGGATAAACCTCTTCTCCAAATACGCTCTGGTACACAGCTGAAAGGATGCCTTCCAACTTTCCAGGTTCTTTTTCTGTTCCAAACAAAGACGATGAATCGCCAAACTTCATCCCTTCGATTATCTTGAAACACTCATCCGCTTCAAGCCTCGTGAATGTATGGCTTCCTTCCGGTTTCCGTACACATTGGTGGTCGTAGTCGTCAAGCAGATCCAATGCATTCGTATACCCATTCACAACAGAAAGCATTTCATCCGTATCGATTTCAGCCATGTGGGCTATGATCTTGGATTCAATCTCAACCGTCTTGTTCAAATACTCAAGCCGTTTTTCGTTCAAGGCATAGCCCTGGAGTATATACTGTTTGAGAACCTTGTTCGCCCACTGGCGGAACTCGACTCCCCTTTGTGATTTGACCCTGTAGCCAACGGAGATTATTACGTCGAGGTTGTAATACTGGGTTCTTCGAGTCTGCGTTTTTCCATAGATTGCACCGTGTTGAGTGGTTGTAAAGAAATCCTTGACAACCACTTTTTTATCCAGCTCTTTTTCCCTAAAACAATTATTAACATGGAGACTAACATTTTGCTTTGTTGTAGAGAAAAGAGAGGCCATCTCTGATTGATTCAACCATACCGTTTCAGAATCAACCTTTACAGGTATGGAAACCGACTTGTCATTAGCTTCAAAAAGGATGATTTCACTGTTCATGGTTGAATTATAACATATTTACATATGTTAAGCAACAAAAACTTATCTATTGTTACCTGTTTAATATATCTGCTATCAGTCTTTCCTCTTTCTCTTTTTAGGCACAGTAGTCACCATTTCAAGTGCCTCAACCACTTTGCAGGAAAGATCCCTTTCTTATATATCAAGCACGAAGTGCTTCTTGGCTCCATCATAAGGAAATCCCTTGTCTGCATTTGGAAGCAAAGCTTCCGTTGCAGGGAGTATCTTTACGAAAACAGTATCATCGCAGACAAGAAGCACTGGCTTGTCGTTCGCATATACCATGTATTCGCCAAACATCTTCCTATAACGTATCGACCAGTTGGCGTAGCCGTTAATCTGATTGCAAACGTATTCAATGAAATCCACAGACGTTGCCATTTCAGTCCCTCCATCAAACGAACACTACTTGTTGCTGCGGCTCAAAGTCTCAGGCATTGCGGCTATGACCGTCTTGTTGGGTTCGACGGAATGCGTAAGCCATACGTTACCGCCAATGATACAGCCATCGCCAATCGAAGTGTCACCACCTAGAATCGTTGCACCTGAGTATATTATCACGTTGTCACCAATGTTGGGATGGCGCTTTCGCCCTCTGATCATCTTGCCTTCCTTTGTGAACTCAAAGCTCTTGGCTCCAAGGGTAACACCTTGGTATATCTTCACATGGCTGCCTATCACAGTAGTCTCCCCTATTACTACACCCGTTCCATGGTCTATGAAAAAGTGGCTGCCTATGATTGCTCCTGGATGTATGTCAATGCCCGTCTGAGCATGGGCATACTCGGAGAGCATCCTAGGCAGCAAAGGAATCCCCAACATGAAAAGCTGATGGGCAATCCTATATATGCCAATAGCCTCGAAGGCAGGATATGAAAGGATTATTTCTTCCCTGCTTTCAGCGGCAGGATCTCCCTCGTAGGCAGCGATTATGTCAGTCTCAATGATAGCCTTAATGTCATCTATACACGAAAAAAACTTAGACACAGTCTTGTTGCAGACATCTTCACCTTTCTGTACGAACCCAAGACATGTGCAGAGAAAAGCCATGGAACAATCAAGTCTTTCACCTTGAGACATATCCTGCATCTCAAAAAGCGCAGGATAGAGATACGCCTTGAGGGAGTTCCAAAACTCGACGAGGTTCGACTTGAGATGTGAAAGAGAAAAGACAGGGCTTCCATCCAGCAAAGATTTCATGCAACACCTCCACAAGAACCGATTCTATCCCCATGAAGTCCTTTTATACAACACAATATCGAACAATCAAAAAAAAGGCATTCCAAGGTATTGCGCAAAAACTACAAAAATGTTAATGTTCCGTTGCATCGGGCGGATAGCTCAGCTGGTAGAGCAGCAGACTCTTAATCTGCGGGTCCAGGGTTCGATCCCCTGTCCGCTCAAAGCAAAAAATCCTTCTGGTAACTGAAATTACTGGAAGGATTTCTTTTTGCCCTCTGACCCAAAACGGCTCTTACACAAAAACGGCTGGAGCCAGCAAAAAGAGCCAGCAGTAACTAATTCCCTTTAGCTTCTCAAATTAACGCGACTCGTGTCGAGAAAAGGAGAAGCACCAATGGAAGACGTCAGATTCGTATTGTTCCCAAGAACCCGGAAAGACAGTGATACCTGGTATTGCTACATCTATGACCAGAACGGGCATAGAAGTATTGCTCAACCAGAACTTCAAACAAGACAAAGGCCAGAGCCTATGTCCTGAAGAAGTACAAGGACGGAACGCTCTTTGAATTCAAAGCTAAAGAGGTCCTTTTTAAGGATTTCGCCAAACCATTCTGGATATGGGAGACCTGCCCAATAGTGAACTTCAAAATTAAGAGAGGCGGCACACTGACCAAGGGCTATTGCAGAAGCTCCAGATTCCTCCTTGATTAGAAGATTATCACAGCATTCGGCGAAAAGTCCATAGACTTCCAGTTCATCAGCATGCGCCTTCTCAAGGTCCTTGAAGCAAACGGAATCGACTGGAGGGCCGAGAGCCTGTCATTCCACTCTTTCAGGCATTTCTTCAATACACGGCTTGTGGCCAACGGGTTGAACGGGGAGCTTGTCAGGGCAACTGTCGGACATGAGAGCCAGGACATGACCAAGCATTATCTGCATCTTATCCCCTCAGATCTGAATACTGTCATGGATGTTGCCAAGCAGATTGTGAACCTGTAAAGCAGTTTACATTTATGTCAAATCGGTTTGTTTTTGAACCAATTGGCGAGATACTGAATGGTCATCCACAGAAGCCTTTACCGACTATGGCTTTGTTTTCCACAAGGCCATAGGATGGTTTGTCAAATCATTTGTCTTAAACCCGTGAAACAGCAAGTCCGGTTTGAACATGTTGTTATTGAAACATTCGACATACTGCTTTTCGTCTACAGTCAGAACAAACATCTCCCTTAGCTTTGTAATAACGGTATCAGACATTTTTCGGATATCGAGTTTGGTCTTGCAATGTATAACCGGAAGGAGCGTCTCACGAATTTTATTGTAGTCGAGTCCTTCTATCTTGCGGACAGTCTCGGAGAGAATATCTCCAAATACAATCGGTTTTTCCGCACTTATCACAATTTAAAACAGGGCAATCTTCTTTACCAGAGAGTAATCCCGAATCAGATCCGAGTTAATGAGATTGTAAAAATCATAGACATCTCTTGGAGTTGTCCTTCCTAGAAGAGCGCTTAGCTTTGAACCGATGAGTTCAGCATCGGACAATCTTCTTATTGTCAATGATTTACCAAGTTTTACCGAACTGACAGACTCATCAATATCAAGGATATGGCATCTGTCTGAATAATTGATTTCTATCTTGAGGACATCATTTGAATTTGAAAGAGTCCTGTATGAGTAGACAAATGAATCCAGTGTGTGAACAAATTTTGATCTGTCACTTAATGAATATCCCTCATTTGCCATGAAGCCGCGTATTTCATAGTCAATCCGCTTTCTTCTCTCAAGCATTTCTTCTCTGGTACAGTTGTCTGTGAAATCCATGTCAATATCTACACTTAATCTCTCCAGATCAAGGAGACAAAGATTGATAGCTGTTCCACCTTTCAGGGCAAGAAGAGAATTGATTTCACTGTTATGAATGAATTCCAGAATGTCCAAAAGTCTAAGCACCTTCTCTGTGTTATTCGCCAGAAAATTGCATTCTATGGCTTTCTTCTCGACATCTCGTTTTCTGTAACTAAACATCTGCGTCTCCTCCCTTATCAGTCAGGGATTTCAGATTCTTGAAGGCATATAAACCCCATTGGTTTACGAATTCCAATTTCCTGGTTTCATTGCTGCAAAGATATCCGATATGGGAGGGGTCTGAGTTTGCCTTGCAGAATTCAAAGAATCCGTCAGAAAGACGAAACTCTTCTGTGAAACAGGAAAGAATGTATCCGACTTTCCTGAAAAGGATGTCCTTGTTGTAAATGAGCAACATTTCCTTGATCTTCTGTTCATTGACAAGATGGATAAGTTCGATGCACTTCAACAGTTCTTCCGTATCCATAACCTTTCCAAGCATGTTGATAGAGTCAACTATTGTCCTTTCTATGGATGTGACCTTTACACCGCGAACTGTATCTACCTGACTTAGAGTATTGGAGGCAAAGTAACGATATGAATAACCTTTATCATCAAAACCGGTGAAACGGCTTTGGGAACAGACCTGAACTTCTGAGAAAACCTGATTGTAGAATCCATAGAACTCGAATGCAGAGTGATAGGCCACAAAAGATGAAGGTGTTATCTTTGAGGCAATATCAAAACGGGTTGCAACGTCTCCGCCATTGACAAAATCTGTACAGGTATACAGGTTTTGCCTGATGCGCCGGACAGTTCCCTTTTTGACCATGGCGTTCAGTATTTGCGGAGCATTGGCCGCACCACTATCCATTGCCTGCATGGCATCATTTAGAGTGAAAGCCGGAAATTGAGCAAAATCCTGATAGTACTTCATTTTTCTTCTCGTGAAGAGTATAACATTATTTGTAAAAAATGCAAATGTTTTATTAAAAAGCATAAATAATTTGCAAATTCAACATAAATCAAACATATGATTCAGCTTATTTAATATCCTCCATTAACTTTGCTGAAAATGCCAACAGAAGAGCAATTGGATAGTTTTTCACTTTTTTTTGACAAAACGGCAGATTATTCCCTCTTCCACGGCTACTAGATAGAGGGTTGTGTCAACAACGCTCCACGGAGTCCCTAAGTGAGAAGCAAAGGGTTGTTCTTTACATTTCAATTATCAGAAGGATTGTTCTACCAGCAATTTGGCAGAAGTGTGACAGCTTCCGCTTTTCGAGGAAACGAAAACTCCTGGATGTTCAGAGAGTTCCAAAGATCTTTAGCTTTGCACAAGAAAAGGAATTGACCCACTATCGAGGTGTAGTGTGGAAACTGCACCGAAGATAGGAGGTCAATACGGATAGTGAGAGTCTGACCCATACGAAATGGAATTGCAAATACCACATAGTGTTCGCACCTAAGTACAGAAGGCTTGGGATGTACGGGCGGATAAAGAACGAAACAGGGAAGATGTTGCGTACCCTGTGAGGAAGGAATGGTATAGTCATACTGGAGACGGAAGCCTTCCCTGACCATAACATATGTTGGTTACAATACCGCCCAAGACAAGTGCATCGAGCGCGATTGGAGGCCTGAAGGGAAAGAGCAGTCTTATGATCTTAGATCGGTTCGCCAATCTGAAGTACAGTACGGGAACAAAGTGTTCTGGTGCAGATGGTACTACGTGGACCCGGTCGGGGATGAACCTCGGACAAGGATTAGGGAGTTCTGCCTTATTGGAGAGAAGCAAGAGCGATGCTGCAGGAAGTTGTCCCTAAAGCGCTTGAAAAGGTCATTTATGGACAAATGGAGGAGCAAAAGACTTCTGGTTCGAACGCCTTGACTGTCTGGCTTCACATGTCAGACACGACTTCAGCTCCAGAAGGCGGCCTAAAGGATCCAACAACAAAATCAAGGATGTCAGATAGAAACTATGGCTATGGGAACGAAGAGCATCCCTTCACTCTCATAAGGTACATGTCAATCAACTATGTCTATCTTCTATCCTCGAAAAAAACGTGAAGAGCCAAACCGTTTACATACAAATCAAATTGGTTTATGTTTAGACCACATTGACGGGATTTTAATACGAATTACTATTTTGAGATGATGCCAAAACACATCTCAAAAACTACCCTCCAAAACAGAGGAGGATTTACAGGGTGCATACCGTAATCTACGAATCTCCAATAGGACTCATAACGATTGAAAGCGATGAAGAGGCCCTCACAGGTCTTTGGATAGAAGGACAGCGCCATACATCGAAAAACGCCGCAAATACACAATCGCAGCCGACCATATGCCCAGAATGGACATTCTCCAACCGACCTGAAAAAGGCACAGAGGAAAATGAAGGAACGGAGAGCGCTAGCGAAATCATCAAACAAACCTGCAAATGGCTGGACATCTATTTTACAGGCAAAGAGCCTTCGTTCATGCCACCAGTGAGGCTCAGCGGAACCACGTTCCAACTTGCAGTCTGGCGCATCCTCCAAAGAATCCCATATGGCACTACCATCACTTACGGCGACATCGCAACCAAAATAGCGAATGGGACTGCAAACCAAGGCGGCAAGACCAAGATGTCAGCACGGGCAGTTGGAAGAGCCGTAGGCAGCAACCCCATATCGATCATAGTTCCCTGCCACAGAGTCATTGGCGTAAACGACAGGCTCACAGGCTACCAAGGAGGCATAGCCCTCAAGGTATGTCTCCTTGGTCTGGAAGGTCTTGAAACTTCCACATATCAATGAGGAACCTCAAAGGTCCTTCATTCATTGTGGACATGAGGGAAAGGCTCCCTTGCGGCATACGTCGTATGAAGCAATTCATGAGCCTTATGGGAATTTGGCTCTCCAAGAAAACTGGAATACAGCTTCTTTATCTGAGGGTTGTTGTGAGACTGCCTAAGGGTCTGACGTTCATCCTCTCCATAAAGAGCAGCGGCTCTCTTCTCCTTGTACGTGTCGATTATGTCGGCATTTTCATTGGGCAGGAAGCATTCATGCACAAACGGCTGGCCTCCTCCATTGATACAACCACCGGGGCATCCCATTATTTCTATGAAGGTATACTTGGACTTGCCTTCTCGGATTTGGTCAAGGAGAATCTTTGCGTTCTTCATGCCGCTGGCGACTGCAACTTCGATCTTCTTTCCTTCAATATCGATGCTCGCCTCTTTGATGCCATCGAACCCCCTTACGGCCTCGAAGCTGATTGCTTCATGCTCCTTGCCTGCAAGCGAGAAATATGCGGTTCTAAGGGCGGCCTCCATGACCCCTCCAGTCACGCCAAAGATGACGCCGGCTCCAGTGTAGTCACCTACAATATCATTGTCGAACTCTTCGTCTGGAAGTCTCGTGAACCTGATACCGCTTCTTCGTATGAGCTTGCCCAGCTCCCTTGTCGTAAGAACCGCATCGACATCCCTGAGACCTCCAGAGCCAAGCTGCGGCCTGTCCTTCTCGAACTTCTTCGCCGTACATGGCATTATGGACACAACGAACATATCCTCTGGCTTCACTCCAATTCTCTGTGCGTAGAAATGCTTGAGGATTGCACCAAACATCTCATGGGGGGACTTGCAGCTTGAAAGATGGTCAAGCTGGTCGCCATAGTAGAACTCGGCATAGTTGATCCAACCAGGGGAGCATGACGTTATCATTGGAAGGACACCTTTGTTCTTGATCCTTCCAAGAAGTTCCGAAGCCTCCTCCATGATGGTGAGGTCTGCGGCATAATCGGTATCGAACACCTTCTTGAAACCCAAACGCTTCAAGGCCGCCACCATCTTGCCAGTCACAGGAGTTCCAATCTTCATACCAAACTCCTCCCCCAATGCAGCACGCACCGCAGGAGCCGTCTGGACGACGACGTATTTTCCATCGTGAAACGCCTTGTCAACCGCATCTATCTCGCTTTTCTCGACCAAGGCCCCCGTAGGACATACATTCACGCATTGTCCGCACATGATACAAGGGGAATCCTTTATGAGCCTATTGTAGGCAGGGGATACGATTGTCTTGAATCCCCTGTTCTCAAAGCCAAGCACTCCATTGCCATGGGCATTGTGACAACGGGCCACACATCTTCCACAGAGAATGCATTTGGAAGTATCCCTCACGATGGATGGATTGAAATGGTCGAACGTGGTTGGAGTCTTCTCCCCAACGTACATGCCTTCCCTTGCACCCGTAATCTGCGCTGCATGCAAAAGCTCACAGTGACCGTTCTTCTCGCACTGCTGGCAATTCAAGGAATGGTTTGAAAGCAAAAGCTCGACAGATGCCCTCCTTGCAGAAGTCGCCCTTGGAGAAGAGATTATAACTTCCAATCCCTCGGAGACCGGGTATACGCACGAAGCGACGAGCCGTTCTGATCCAACGACTTCAACCAGACAGACCCTGCACGAACCCGCATTGCATTCGCCGTGGTTGTACGAACACAGAGACGGAATCTCGTATCCGCACCATCTTGCAGCCTCAAGAACGGTGAGGCCGGATTCAACCTGATAGGACTTGCCCTCAATCTTTATATTCACCAATGCCATATCCTCTCCTCCATCAAATCTTGTCGATTGCACCAAACCTACAGGTGCTTTGGCACATCCCGCACTTTATGCACTTGTTCTGATCTATGGCATATGGCGATTTAACAACACCGACTATAGCCTCTACAGGACAGTGTCTGGCGCAGGCGGAACAGCCCTTGCACTTCTCTGGATTGATCACGTACATCATAAGGTTCTTGCATACATGGGCATGGCACTTCTTGTCACGGACGTGTTCGATATACTCTTCCCTAAAGCTTCTAAGCGTCGATAGGACAGGGTTCGCTGCGGTCTGTCCAAGGGCGCACAACGCACCAACATGGATGGTCGAAGCAAGGATCTCAAGCTGATCTATATCCTCCATGGTACCCTTGCCTTCGCATATCTTCTCAATGATCTCCAGCATCCTCTTCGTTCCAATTCGGCAATGTGAGCATTTTCCGCAGGACTCGTCACAGATGAATTCCATATAGAACTTGGCGACATCCACCATGCAGTTGTCCTCGTCCATCACTATGGCACCACCGGAACCCATCATGGAACCCCTCTCACGCAGGGTGTCGAAATCGATCTCCGTGTCAAGGTCCTTTTCCGTCAGACATCCACCAGAAGGCCCACCCGTCTGGATGGCCTTGAACTTCCTTCCCTTGGGAATTCCACCGCCAATGTCGTATATGAGCTCCCTAAGGGTGGTACCCATAGGAACCTCGACCAGACCCACGTTGTTGATTTTGCCGCCTAGAGCGAAAACCTTCGTGCCCTTTGAGCCCGATGTCCCAAGACTTGCAAAACTATCCGCACCATTTCTCATTATATAGGGGATCACCGACAGAGTCTCGACGTTGTTCACGATGGTTGGACAGTCCCAAAGTCCCTTGACGGCGGGAAATGGTGGTCTTGGCCTGGGCATACCCCTCTGGCCCTGTATGGAATTGAGAAGAGCGGTCTCCTCTCCACAAACGAAGGCACCAGCTCCAAGACGAATATGTGCATGGAACGAAAAACCCGTTCCCAGAATGTTATCGCCCAACAAACCAAGCTCCTGAGCCTGCTTTATCCCAAGTTGGATTCTATGGACCGCAACAGGATACTCGGCACGAATGTAGAAGTACCCGTTCTGCGCACCTATGGCGTAACCAGCTATCATCATGCCCTCTATGACAGCAAGGGGATTCCCCTCGAGAATCGACCTATCCATGAAGGCTCCTGGGTCGCCTTCGTCTCCATTGCAGACAACATATTTCTCACCATCGGGCTGATTATATGCGAACTGCCATTTCCTTCCGGTTGGAAAGCCCGCACCACCGCGGCCCCTAAGTCCTGAGGCGAGTATCTCGTCGATGACCGCCTGACGATCCATCTTCAATACCCGTGCAAGGCCGGCGAAAGCACCGGCACCCAAAGCCTCGTCTATGTTCTCAGGGTCGATCATTCCACATTCCTCAAGGGCTATTCTGTGCTGCTTCTTGTAGAAGTTTATGTCGTCCTGCTTCGCCACCTTCGTATGCGTTGCGGGATCGACGTAGAGCAGCCGCTCGACTATCTGGTCTCCAATGAGATCCTTCTCCACTATTTCATCCACATCCTCGACCGAGACTCCTCTATATAGAGTGTCTTCCGGGAATATCTTAACAAACGGACCTTGGGAGCAGAAGCCAAAGCACCCAACCTGATTCACCGTAACGTGGTTTGAAAGCCCCTTTTCCTCGACCAGGCTCTCGAACCGCTCCTTTATCTGGGCCGAGTTCGATGAAAGGCACCCTGTACCGCCGCAGATTACAACGGCTCTCTTCCCTTCCTCGCCCTTGAACTTGGAGGCAAGACAGACGGCGCAGTCATGCTGTTTGGAATACAGTTCTTCAAAGGTTTTGATCATATCTTGTCTCCTTCCTGGGATTTGAGTTCTTCGATTATCTTGGATACCTCGTTAATTTCGACCTTTGGATACACCTTGCCGTTTATGGAAACCGCAGGGGCGATTCCACAGGCACCAAGACAACGCAGGGCATCTATGGTGAACATCCCATCCTCCGTGGTTTCGCCCGGCTTTATGCCAAGCAAGTCAGAAAACTTGTCTATAACCTTCTGAGCGCCTTTGACGTAACAGGCAGTACCAAGACAGCATCCTATCACATACTTGCCCTTTGGCTGGAGGGAAAAGAAGGAATAGAAGGAAACCACTCCAAAAATCTCAGCAACGCTTATGCCTGTGTTCTTTGAAACAAGTTCCTGAACCTCAAGCGGTATATAGCCGTACTCCCGTTGGATATCACTCAGAATCATCATCAAGGGAGTCTTTTCATCTACATACCTTGAACAGATTTCGTTGATTTTCCCTACTGCCGCTTCACTTAGATGAGCCATCAACAAACCTCCATACCTATTTATCGCAAACACCAACAAGACATATTACGAAATACTACATAACCGTCGAAGGGTCGCCATTACATTATTCAGTACAGACAAGAGGAAAAGCAATTAAAAAACAAATTTGTAGAGCTTTTTTTACACTTTCTACACAAAGCCCTATTTTACGGAACTATCGATCATTCCCTGGATGAAATATTTCTGGAGTGACAGAAAACACACTACCACAGGGACTATCGCCAGCATTGCGCAGGCAGCTGCAGTGTTGAGATCAATGTAGGTCTGCGAGAAGAACTGCGAAATTGAAAGGGTAACAGTGTTCATGCGAGCGGCCTGAAGGATGTAGCGAGAGAATTGGAAGTCATTCCAACAGTTCACGCTTGATAGAATCACAACGGAGGCCGTCACAGGCGTAAGCTGCGGCAGTATTATATGGAAGAACGTCTTGGCAGGGCCGCAGCCATCTATGGTGGCGGCCTCATCAAGAGCACGGGGGATGGACCTTATGAAATTCGTATAGAGGAAAATCCCCTGCGGTAGCTGATATGTCAAAAGAACCAGGATGACAGCCCAGTAGGAGTTCACACCATGCATATCGACTATGACGGAATACAGGGATACAAGGATGCTCAAAGGAGGAACCATCATGACACCAAGGATGAAAGCCTGGACAACCCTATTGAAACGAGAGCATTTGCGGGCCAGAGGATAGGCTGCAAACGAACTCACGACGACCTCAAGGACAACCACGGACACCGTTATGATGGCGGTGCGTCCAATCGCTCCAAAGATACCAGCCTTTGAAATTGCTGTGGCAAAGTTCGCAAAAGTGGGACTTGAAGGGAACTTCCAGTAGGAGGATACGTCCGACACAGGTTTGAACGAAATGGTTGCAAGGATCCAGAACGGAGACAGGAACACCGCAAGGATGACAAGGACGACAGGAATGCGAAGCAAAGACGAAACAAATACGCCTCTTCTTTTCAATGGAATGTCTCTCATAGCTCCACCTGCCTTCTCTGAAGAGCCTTGACCACAATGTTGCTAACAAACATTATGAACACAAAGAATACCAATCCTATTGCGGAAGCATATCCTGCACGTTCACCACCAAAGTAGTATTTGTGAATCAAAGTCGATAGCGAATGCGTATCATATCCAGGTCCACCACCTGTCAATGCAGAGATGACATCGAACAGCTTCAAACCACCAATGAGGTTCAACGTCACAGACGACGTTATGGCAGGCATGAGGAGCGGCAGCGTTATATAGAAGAACCTCTGCTTCACTCCAATGCCGTCTATCTCAGCCGCCTCGTAGTACATGGATGGGATGTTCTGAAGGCCTGCAAGGTATATGACCATGGAGATTCCAACGAACTGGAGCGAATTCACCAAAGTCAGGATGAATACGGCGCGGTTTCCACTGGCAAGCCAATCCACAGGAGCAGCACCAAAGAGCTTCAGGACATCGTTTATGGCACCTCGGTTGTAGTTGAAGAAGAAGTACATGACATAGCCCATGATAAGAGGCGCTATCATGACGGGAAGGTATATGACGGTACGAACGAGGGATCGCCCACGGAATTTCTTGTTGAGGAAAACGGCAAGGAGCACTCCAAGGGCATTCTGGATGACGGTGCTTCCAACGCCGTACACCAAAGTATTGGCAAACGCCCTATGAACGTTCTTGTCCTTGAAAAGATTCACATAGTTCTTGAGACCTATCATCTTGAACGATCTGGAATAGCCGTTCCAGTTCGTGAACGAAAGATACACCCCCTTGAAGAAGGGATAGATTACGAAAAGTGCAAACAGCACAAGTGCCGGCACATAGAAAAGGTTTATGGTATCTATTCTTTTTTTCATTTTCTACGAAAAGCAGCAAGCAAAAGGGTCGCCATCACCACATAGACAGCGGCAAGGCGACCCAAATCAAATCGAATCCAACCGAATCAAATCAAGCAAGGAAGATCAATTGCCGTAGAGGGCATCGAAGCTGTCTTTGACCTGCTTTGCAGTGTTCTGAACAGCGTTTGGCTTCTGGGCAAGGACTTCCTGACCTGCAGCGCAGATCACGTCCCAAAGACCGCTTGGACAGTAGTCTCTGTCAAAGTAGTTGTAGGCTTCGACAGCGGCATGCTTGTCTATGTACTTCTGGACGGCACCAAGGTCAAGCTTCACATTCGTAAGCGCAGGAACGTTTCCGGTTGCAGCGGCGATCGTTGCAGCCACTTCAGGCTGTGCAAGGTAGTTCAAAAGTTCGATAGCACCCTTCTTCGCCTTTGTTTCCTTCCAGATTCCAAGAGCTACGTTCTCGCCAGAGATGAGGGTTGGCTCATCGGAAGCGCTGTTGGATGGAATTGGCATCATGCCAAGATGAGCATCGGCATTGATGCCACCGGCCATCATGATTGCGACGTTCTGGATGAAATCGAAGGCTGCCTGGTTCGTAGCCATGGCGGTGATATCACCAACGAAGTCACCCGTGACGACATCGGCATTGAAATAGCCATTGGACACCCATCTGTCGATCATTGCGGAGATGGAGGCCCATATGGCCTCGTCAAAGATGCCGTTCTTGAGATCGGCTGCTTTGCTGTTGGCCTCGTCTGTGATGTAGAAGCTTGGGGCAATGCGGTCATAGAGCCAACCAACGGTGAACCCGTTCGATGCGCCAAGTGTGATAGGGGTCTTGCCAATGGCCTTGACCTTCTCGCAGGCAGCTTCGAAATCGGCCCAGGTCTTGATCGAGTCAACGTCAACGCCGGCCTCGGCAAGGACATCTTCGTTGTATACGATACCTGTGAGGTCCATGTCGAAAGGAAGGACCAATGCCTCCCCCTTGTCGTTGGAGATCGTAGGTATTATCTGACGGCTTACGTTTGCAAAGAAATCCAAATCGTTCACCGGCATGAGGTACTCGCCGTATCTGTCAACGGACCAACCGTGGGTGTCGAATACATCTGGAAGGTCGTTTGCAGCCATCTTGGTCTTCATGAGCTCCTCATAAGTCTCACCTGGAGCGGAGAACTCCACAGTATAGCCGCTCTGAGCCTCGAATGCCTCAACGGCAGCCTTCATTGCATCGACCTGTGCGCCAGCTCCGCTGACCCACATCGTAATAGTCTTGCTGTCCGACTCGGCCTGTGCCTGCGCAAATACAGAAACACAGCAAACCAAGACAAGCGCAAAAACCATAGCTTTCTTCATATTCCGCCTCCTAGCGTTCAGCATGATTACTATGGAACCCCCAAAACCAGCCTTTGTGCAAATTGACGCATGAAGCGTTTCAAAAGTTCCTCTCCTAACAATTCTACCACGCTTTGCTTCAGATAGAAACAAAATTTAGAAACAGTTTAGATTCCACCAAAACACTGTCAAAACAAGTATCCATGCCTTGCGTTATTCCAGAGACGTGCAATAATTCGCAGTGTAAGGTACGCCTGTGAGGCGCCGTACAAGAGGGAGACAATAATGACAGACCCAAAACAATTCTACGTTGCATACCTAAACATCCTTGGATGCAGGTGCTTCTTCAACCAAAACCCAGACAAGGCAAAGGACCTGCTTGACGACATCCATGCGGCGTTCGACACCGTAACGAACATAATAGAGTGCGTGCAACGTGCGACATTGGAAGCGGGAAGCTCCCCATATGGAGGAATCCCAAAGCTCAAAGCCCACAGAAAGGTATTCTCTGACCAAATCCTAATGTGCTTCGAAAAGACAGGAGATGCATTCTTCGACCTCAACAATCTACTTGCAATGGCATCCATCGCTGCCGATATCCAAAGGGAATTCATACTCAAATACGGCATCTCACTGAGAGGCAGCATCTCACAAGGCGAATTCTCAATAGACGAGGATTTTGCCTTTGGACGAGACCTGATAGAAACCACATCACAGGACAACCAGAATCGAATGCCTAGAATCATATTCACGCCGCAGATTCTACAGGAACTAACGGCAAACAGAACATCGTTGACAAAACATGAGTTGGGGTGGTTCTATGACAGATGGTTGGACGAACTCCTCTTTTTGGACCAAGACGACCGCATAGTGCTCAACTATCTCTACAACATAGACAGCACAGTGCTTGAGAGAACGCCGTTCTTCACCCAAATAGCGACCATGATAGAAAACCGCATGCCCAAGACATCTGTTTCCAAGTCCAAATGCCGCTATGACATTGAGGACGTCATGAAGGAACATTCGATTGTCGTAGAAGGAAAACTTGCAGAATACGGGTGCTACGACAGGTTTGGAAAGGATCAGATTCAAATCGTGCAAAGACGCAACGCAGTGTTTCAAAAATACCTATGGACAGCTCAGCTGCACAATGCAATATGCAAAAGAAACGGACTTGGAAACAGCTGTCTCATAGACGACTCCACAGATACAGACGAACGTTTTGGACTGCCATGCAAAAGGACATGGGAGTATGCAGAATGCACAGTAGGAGCCTAGCGCAATAGACAAGCCAAAGCCCCTTACTTCTCCCCTAACAGAGTCTACTGTCCCTGCATGCAACCATGTCTATGCCGGTACCTGCAACATTCCCAACAACCACATCCCCCATCTTCAGCGACCGCACTTTCAGAGTAGTCCTTGAAATCTCATCCATTGCAGCCATCATGGACTCCTTTGGAATTGGAGATGCGCTTCTTATTGGAACGAGCTCAACGCAAGAACCGTTCTCGCCTGAATGCACCACCCTTATTGTAGAGGTCAGTACACGTTCAGGATGGACGACCTCAGAGGTGGCATATCCAAGCCCCCTTGGACAGCTGTTGCCTTCAACTGAAACGACGTTCTTCGAACCATCGTCAAGAAGGTTCCAACAAACCTTTATGCTGCAGCCTTTTGGGCATATCACACAAGTTACAAACGATGTCTCCATAACTACATTTCTCCAACAAAACTTGCAACAGCCTGTCCGCATAGGACACTGTCCTTTGTTACATTGTCAGCCAAGTCATAGACCTTGAGCACGTTTCCACAGGCAAAAACACCAGGTATGCTTGTCATGAACCGCCCTTTGTCCACAGGCCCTCTAGTCTTTGGATCCATCTCTATTCCAGCCTTGCGGCTGAGCTCGTTCTCAGGGATGAGCCCTACGGAAAGCAGCACGGTATCACAGGGCACATACTCCTCCGTTCCCGGAATAGGGATCAAGGAATCGTCCACCTTTGCAACGGTGACTCCAGTCACCCTGTCATCGCCATGGATAGCGACTGCTGTCATTGACAAATGCAAGGGGATTCCAAAGTCATCCAAACACTGGACTATGTTCCGCCTAAGGCCGTTTGACTTTGGCATGACCTCATACACGCCATGGACATGCGCGCCTTCAAGCGTCATCCTACGAGCCATTATGAGCCCAATATCGCCGCTTCCAAGAATAACGACCTCTCGTCCCGGCATGAAGCCCTCTATGTTTACAAGCCTTTGCGCCGTTCCAGCGGTGTACACCCCTGCAGGTCGTGTTCCGGGAATCCTCAGCATCCCACGTGTACGCTCACGGCATCCCATGGCAAGCACCACGGCCTTGGCCCGTATGTCCAAAAGTCCATCGTTCGTATTCATTGCCCTTACAATGATTCCATCCACAACGGCATCGGCCTTTTCAGGAGAGCAGCCGTCAAGTCTGCCAGGCCCAATGGGTTCAATGGAAGTGACCATGGTGTCAGTAAGCGCTCTAATCCCTGTCTCCTTGACCATGTTGACGTAGCGCTGTGCATATTCCGGGCCGGTAAGCTCCTCCCCAAATACGTGGAGTCCAAAACCCGCATGTATGCACTGGTTGAGAATCCCTCCCAACATGTTGTCGCGCTCTATTACAAGAACCTCCCTGAGACCTTGCCTCCAACACTCCAAAGCGGCGCTCAGGCCCGCAGGACCGCCACCTATCACGGCGACCTGAACATCAATCATCGCAAGCCCCCTTCTTGTCCTGGACCATCCAGCTTCCACGGCCAAACTTCGTCACCTGCGTGTATGGAACGCCAAGTTCACGTGAAAGGATCTCCATGACACGAGGGGCGCAGAAACCACCCTGGCAACGCCCCATACCGGCACGGACACGGCGCTTCACACCATCCATGTCAACGGCACCGCATGGCCTACGGATACTATCCACAATCTCCCCCTCGGTCACACCTTCGCAGCGGCATATCACCCTACCGTACAAAGGATTGTCCTTGATGGCTGCACGCTTGCCGTCATCATCAAGAGCCATGAAGCGGACAACTTTCCTACCGGTTTCGTAACGAGATTTGAAAGAACCCACTAAGCCGCGACCCTCAAGCTGCTCCACCACGTACTCGCCAATTGCAGGGGCCGATGTAAGCCCTGGCGAACAAATGCCTGCAACATTGAAAAGGCCATCCACCTTGGAGAAACCAATCACGAAGTCTTCGTCACCTCTTGCGTTCCTGAAGTCGCTGACTGCACGCACGCCCGCAAACGACGTTATAACATCACGCTCATTCACAGTCGGGACCGATATCCTTGCGCTCTCGAACACCCGGCTTTGTCCTTCGATTGTTGTGGCCGTATCGCCACAATCGCTTATATCCTGGGCCGTTGGCCCCACAAGGAAGTTTCCATCTACAGTAGGCGTAACGAGAACACCCTTTCCAAGTGATGTCGGAGGTTGGAAGATTATGTGGGAGACAAGGTCTCCAACATTGCTGTCCAGAAGCGAATACTCGCCTTTTCTAGGATTGATTCTAAACGAATCGTCTCCAAACAGAGCTGCAATTTCAGCAGAATGAACGCCTGATGCATTTATAACGCATGAAGTTTCAATACAATCATTAAGAATTAGAACATCTTTTCCGTCTCGCCGAGTCTTTCTTTCAACCTTGGAAAGCTCGAACGACCTAACCAGCTCCACCCCGTTTACTATGGCAATCTCCATAGGGGCGGCAGTAAGCTCGAACGGCGAGCATATGCCACCTGTTGGAGCAAAAATAGAACCCTTGCACCCCTTCGAAAGATTGGGTTCCATGGCCAAGGTCTGTTCCCTTGACAGCAGCTCAAGGTCAGGAACGCCGTTGGAAACGCCACGCTCATAAAGCTTTCTTATGACACCAAAGCCCTCTTCGTCAAAGGCGACGACAAGGGAGCCTACCTGCTTGAACGGAATGGCCATTTCATCATGGACAAGCCTAATCAGTTCGTTGCCTCGGACGTTGAGCCTAGCCATCAAGGAACCAGGCATGGGGTCATACCCAGCATGTACTATTGCGGAATTGGCTTTGCTGGTACCCATGCAGACATCGGATTCCTTCTCAAGCACCACGACGCTTATATCTCTCTTGGAAAGCTCATAGGCTATCCATGCACCGCATACACCGGCTCCAACAATGGCAAAATCATATCTACGCATACAACCAAAGCATACACCAACTTTGAGCTTCTTTGAACCATTTTGGACCATGTTGGAAGAACAAGCGGGACAAGACCCGCTTACAAGAAAATCATGACCGTGGAGCCCACCTCTCCACAATCATATCAAACAGTAACCACCCCAAACAACTTAAAGCGCCAAAAGACTCGCCCCGTCTGCTGTGTTACTTCATTTTACCATACAAATCCCAAAAACCAAGCAAAACTTTCGTTTTTGTGGGAATAAAAACAAAAATGGTACCCCAAAATCCCAAAAATCACTTCAAAAAGCACATTTCGAAGTGAAAATCACAAGTACAACTCTTCACCATTTATCAAATCGAACGTTGAAGAATCAAAATCAAAACCCGAAGAGCTCACAAATCCAACTCTCGCAAATTCAATTCCTTTGACAAATGAAATCTGAGAAGCCTCCTTTTCACAATCTTTCAGCGACATAGGAGACGAAAGAAATTTGCATTCATATACATTGTATCCAGACAATGTCTTTAGAACGCAATCGAACTGACCATTCGTCTTGGTTTCCTTGTCATCGTACCAGAAAGACCCAATATCGAGAACTCCTTTAAGAGTTCCTTCCTTCACACATCTTGAAAAGAACTGGTTGACAATTCTTTCGAATCTAAAGCTCACAAATGAAGTCAAACTATCCTTGATATACATCTCATAGAATCCATGACTGCCCAATCTAGCAATAAGGCTGTCATTGCCCCAGATATATGTAAAGTAGAAACGCATGAGGTTGTCCGACAATTCATAGAATTGTTTCTTCTTATCATGGCTTTTGTTTATTGGGAAATTCTTTTCCAACGTTTCCATGGAAACCAAAGACTTAAGTTGCTTATCAAGCAAACCATTGTCAACTCCACCCAAACCCTTTGCAATGTCTGAATATCTCTTCTTTCCATTGCCTACTATCATCAGAATTCTAGTATCAAAACCTTTCTGCACTTCTTTCAACATTACGCTCTCGATGTGAGTCCTGAGAATGCTGTTAGGTTCAAGAAGAAGCTTCTCGACATTGGATTCTATGGATTCATCAACCTCTAGGTTTTCCAAGACGAAAGGAGACCCCCCAAAAACGGAATACAACTCAATCCTTTTTCTAATTGGAACACTTGGATAGAACAACGAAGAGTCCTTGTAGTCAAATTCTTCCAAGCCAATCACAGAGCTGAAACGTCCAAACAAAGGATTTGATTCCAAAAGGAGCTCCTTCATCACGGATATGTACGAACCACATAAAACGAGCTTTACATTCGTTGGCAATGCATCAATAACAACTTGCATGAAGGAGTCCACTTCATCTCCGCTTTTCGACTGTCTGAAGTACTGATACTCATCTATGGAAATAAGAATGTTTTTGTTTTGCATTCTTACAAAATCAAACAGATCGAATATCGTTGCAAATCCAATTACAGGGCAACCCAATCCAAGACAAATGCTTCTTGCCAGCAAATCCAAATTCCCTTCATATGAACTTTTCACACAGGTATGACAAACGACTACACCGTCAAATGCTTTTGAAGCCTCCAGAATAAGGGTAGTCTTTCCAATCCTTCTTTTCCCATATACCAGAACAGCTGTACGTTTGTCTTGAGAAAACTGTTTCTTCAGAATTGCAATTTCCTTCTCCCTACCTCTAAACAAAACAAGCTCCTTAATTTTACTGAAAAATTTTTCAGTGAATTTTTATTCAGTATAACATCAAACCTTTCCATTCGTCAACGAAAAGGCTATCATCAACCCAAAATCATAGAGGAACGAGGAACATGAAGAAAATCACATTCTACGGCCCCACCCCAAGCGAAAGGACAGCAGAAGAGCCAAAGACAATCCGCATTGGAACACGTGCAATCATAGAAAGAGATGGGAAAATACTGTTCTCATACCTTGGCAAACGGCACCAATACCTGCTTCCAGGAGGAGGCATGAAAAAAGGTGAAACGCCAAAGACGAACGCTATACGGGAGGTCCAGGAGGAATGCGGACTCATAATCGAACCGCAGGAACCTTTCCTAGTGATAGACGAGCACTACGGAAACTTCATGTATAGGGACTACTACTGCAAGGCAGCCATAACAGGCACAACAAACACAAACTATGACGAAGGCGAAACCAATCTTGGACTTGAACCCAGATGGCTTGATATGGAAACGATCCTAAAAGAACTCACCACGTTTGAAATCACACCGGTTGACCTCGTTGGAGCGCAGAACCACAGGCTCCTTGTAACATACAACAGCCACTACAGGGAATCGCTTGCAATCTCTCTCTTGTACAACGAAAGGATACCAGCAATCCCGCAGAACATCAAAAACAGGACGCTTGCAAGGGTTGAATATACGGAAGGCTAATTCCGATATCTCCATTGTACAACAAACGCAACGGATGAAGACATAAGATAATAGTTTCGAAGCCTTTCATCCTTGAATACCTTGAATACATCAGGAAGGTTGTTCTTTGCAGCAATTATAGGTGTCGATAAATTACAAACAAATCCAAAACACATGGACTCACAAAGAAAGCAACATCCAACTCTAACAAACAAGGGAGATGTCAATGGAGTCCCGGAAGGAACTCCACCGCAAGAAACTGCAACACAACCATTGTCCACAATAAACGAATACTCACTTCCAAGTGCAACCAACGTTCTAAAACGCCATAAATCAAAAGCAAAACCTACAGAGGCTCTAACCCTTGGAGAAGGGAACGACAGGTTTTTAATCGAAGCTGATACATTGGCATACAGGAAAGAGTACTTCACTCCCAAATCAACTCCGTAGTTGGCACCAGCATCATAGCCAAATCTAAAACCATTTGCATCATATTCAAACAACGGCCCGCCAAATAGCTCCACATCAGAGGCGAAGCCTACAGCCATCAATGCAATCACAACCAATACAAGCAAGACTTTTTTCATATACATTTCAAGACAAGCAAATCAATAACAGCTTGTATCTATTCTTTCAAACCTCTTCACACTCGACTTTTCACCAGCAAGGTTAACAGTTCGTATGTAGTAATAGACATTGTCATCTTTGGAAGGAAGTTCGTCGATTATACTAAGCTCATTACCCCAATATATGAGTTTGGCATCCTCATCGAACACATCCTTTTCGCTTCTGAACACCTCAACAAAGCTTATCCCGGAGTAATTGGCCTGGGTATGCACAAGAATATGACAAAAGCCAGTTCTTGTAGTCATTGCATAATCAAAACAGTCGAAAGGAGCGGCATCATCTATGTCGGTAACAGCCTGTTCTGAATACAGGTACACGCTGGGATCGTATTCATCGACAAAAACCTGGAATGGAAACGGATTCTCCTTTGTAAATGCAGCATAGTAGTTTCCATCATCAGTCCTATAGAATTCAATCAAATCCTTTGTATCGATTGAAATCACAATTTCAGGAACAACCATATTCTTCAGATTCAGCGTTTCCATAGGGAATATCGCTCCAGATTGGTTTCCTCCAGAGGTCTCTGCGCCATATTTCCAGAACCCATCCTCTCCCAATGGGTTTATAAGGGAAACTTCTTCAGCAGAATCAGAAAACGTAATGTATGCGAGCATACCACCAAGGTTGAAAGGAAGAAGGTCATAAAAAGAAAACCATACACAGCCATCGGGATATTCTATTCCAAAAGGAAGAGGGCCTACGGTGTTTACGATACTATTCTCATCAACGCCAGAAGGAAGACTATCCTTGCGAACCCCAATGATACTGCCAGCCCACATCCCATTCGTGCCTTCGTTGCCACCAGGACGAATCATCAACGACAGCCCATGCCAATCCTTTTTCAAAAGGCTCATTGGAAGGGAAAAAGTTGCTATGCCCTTGGAGCTAAGCATATTGTAGCGTTTTGGAACAATAAAACCAGAATCGAAACATGTAGTGGAAACCAGCTCGAATGATTCTTTCGCTCCTTTTGTAACATCTTCGTTATCTATTGGATTAAAAAGCCTGATTCTATCGATATCCAATATGTACGTCGATGGAGTGACGACAAATTCAGGTGACCCGTTCACCTCATCCTTCAACAACTCACAGTCAACCTTGTATCTTAACGCATTGTAAATCGACTTGGCAGAAGACTGCGTTTGTGATGCGGAAACTTTAAATCTGCAAAATCACTTCCAAAACAAGATGAAAGTAGAACCAAAGGCAACAACAGCAAGACTGTCAAGAAAAAACGAAAATACAACTTTTTCATGCGCAAATTATAAACACATAAAAAAATGGCTTCAACATCAATTTTATTCTGAACGAAACAATACAAAACCGAACATTTGAACAAGAGAAAACATTTTGAGTGAACGCCTTAAAGATTCATCTCAGAACATAGACCTTTCCATCACCCCGACCGACTGCCTCTATCAAACCCATATCACGCATTCGCTTGGCAATAGTGAAGGCTCTGGTCTTCTTAAGCCCCAACAGTGTCTCTATCTCCAGATCGGTTATCCGCCCCTTCTCTTTTATGAAGTCAACGATCCGTTGCATTTGGCCTGTCGTATAGGGTGCCGGCCGCTCTGACGCGAATGAACCATGACCAACCATGGAACCATCATAAACCAAACTCGAAGCTACATTCATATTAGGAAGAACAATCTTGAACGTATTTGGGGTAACCTCAATGCGTGGCTGCAAAGGGCACTCTGAATAAAGTCCAAAGATCCTTCTGATTCCCGTGCCATAGCTCTCAATCAGGCGAAGCCTATGGAAAACCTCCGCAAGAGCCTTGTTCCGCGGCTGGGAAATCCCAGAACGAATATCATCAGGAGAAAGCCCAGGCAGAAGACCTCCAAGAGAAATGAATTCAATCTCTTTTTCGCTCACATTGACAATGATGCTTCCGCTGAACGAATAATCCCTGTGGACAAGAGCATTGAGCAAGGCCTCCCTCAGTGCAGCCTCAGGATAGTCCTGTTTTTCCACACGCTCCAATCCTTTGATCTCAGATACAGTTCTGTTGCAGAGCATCAGATAATCGAATGCACCCTCAAGCTGTTCGAAAACAGAGCCACCGAACTCCTTGTTGTCTTTGAATATTGTCTTGGCATCATCTCCAAACACCGCAACCTTCACCGTATGCAAGCATTGGTCAGACAGTATGAGACCAAGGTTAGTATACAAACCATTTCTTACAATCCCCAAAGTCCTGTATTTGTCTAAGCCAAAAGCCACTCCGTACTTGGCGAAAGTCTTCTCAGCCGAATCGAATGCCAAATCCTGGTTCATCGAACGCATTTCCTCGAAAACATCACCATCGCTATCCTTTATCATCCTCCTGATCTGGTCAGGAGAAGCTGGTGCGCTTGAAGAACCTTGTCTTACATATACACCACTGGGCTTCAAGCCTTTCGCTTTTAGATAATACGGCTTATTGGAACCCTCGCTCACAGCTATGCGAACGACCTTGTTCTCCTGAAGCGTGAAACGAACGAACATGGTGACATCCGGCATTATCGCATCCCGAATGCCATTGGTGATACGGGTGTATTCTTCATCTACATTGTCCAGCCCAACAACGTTGCCTTCATCATCTATGCCAACATAGATTACACCACCATTGGTATTGGCAAAGGCTATGACCTCTTTGTACAAATCCCCTGTAATGCAGGATTTGAATTCAATTTCCTCTGTCTCGAAGTCCATACAGCCACCGCCTCCAACGTTTTCATTCACAATCATACAGTGAAAATTCGCAAAATTCAACATAAAAACGAATTTAGCGAATATTCACCATGCTACAAGTGGCATGAGCATGAAATCAAACCCTATTCACAATCCCCTCATACTCCTCGCAGATCTTTCTGTAGCCCTCAAGGTTTCCAACATCGAACCTGCGGCCTGGCATCTCCATTGCATGCACAGGCACAACGGAGGAAATCCAAGCAATGTAGGAACCAGGGGCATCGGTCCCGCAACCCGTTGCAATGCCGTCCTTGACACGAGCAGAATCCTCGCGTGTGTAGTAGTAGAATGGAGGACAGCACCAGTGCGACTTTGGACAGGCAGGCTTCTCCTCCATAGACAGCACTAAATCGTCTTCCCCCAGCTCCACGACACCGCACTTCTGAAGGCGCTTCTCGTCAGCCTCATAGTATCTCATGATACAGGAAGACCCCTTCTCCAACGCATACCTCATGAAACCGCACAGGCTGAAATCAAGCACGTTGTCGCCTGCAATCACAAGCAAATCATCGTCAAGGCCAAGTGAATCGATGGCAAACTGTATATCCTTGACCGCACCCAGACGGGTCTCGTTGGAAGAGGTCCCGTCATCCACAACCGAGACCCTGAAACGACACTTCGTCGCCCAATCCTCAAAAAAACCGATGAATCTGTGGTTCGAGATGACGATGTACTCATCCACAAGACCAGAAGAGTCTATATCATCCAAAAGCCAGTCAAGGATGGTCTTTCCCTTGATCTCCAAAAGCGGCTTTGGAAAATTCTCCGTCAAAGGGTACAACCTCGTGGCATAGCCTGCAGCAAGGACCAAACACTTCATGAAAACTCCACCTCCAAAACGAATAGACAGTCAAAACCAATCAAAACTGAAAGACGCAAGGACGAGTATAGCATACTTTGCAGAGAACTTTCAAAGCAAAAAGCAACTTGAAGTGGAACACTTTTCAACAAACGCACTGCAAACACACCAACCATTGACATCCACAACCCAAAATGGTATTCATACCAAGGTAGCAAAGCCAAGTAATGCAACTTAAAATTGCACAACAGGAACAAAAGGGGTGCCAAGGGGAACGAAAGCAATGAAAAGACTATCCATAGACGAGCTGGTCACCACAATACAAACCAGAAGGAAAGCACTTGGCCTGACACAGGCCAGTCTTGCAAAAGCAACAGGTATAAACCGCGTCATGATAGGACGCATTGAAAACAAGGAATATGTTCCATCCATCGCACAGCTGGAAAGGCTTGGGGAAGCCCTGGGCTTTGAGCCAACGGATCTGTTCAAGAAAACGCAGACTGAAACCAACAACGCCACAGACAAAACCGCTTCAAGAACCGCACAGAGCAAACACTACAATATAGCCATAGCAGGAACGGGATACGTAGGGCTTTCCATTGCAACGCTGCTCTCCCAGCATAACCATGTGGTTGCAGTGGATGTCATACAGGACAAGGTGGACAAGATAAACAATCGCATCTCTCCAATCCAGGACGACTACATAGAGGAATACCTAAAGACAAAAGCCTTGGATCTCTCTGCAACACTTGATGGAGAGACGGCATATAGAAATGCGGACATCGTAGTCATAGCTGCGCCAACGAACTACGATACGAAGAGGAACTTCTTCGACTGCTCGGCGGTGGAGAACGTTGTGGAACTTGCAACCAAAGTGAATCCAAACGCCACAATAGTCATAAAATCCACGGTTCCAGTGGGCTACACAAAGTCCATAAGAGGCAAGTTCCATGCAAGAGACGACATAAACAACACATTTCTCTTCAGTCCGGAGTTCCTAAGGGAGTCCAAGGCCCTCTACGACAACCTATACCCAAGCCGCATCATAGTTGGAGCGGATACGACAGATCCAAAGGCAATGGAAAAAGCCAAGGAATTTGCAGGACTTCTGCAGCAGGGCGCCATTAAGACGGATATTCCAACACTCATCATGGGCTCAACTGAAGCCGAGGCCGTCAAGCTCTTTGCAAACACCTACCTTGCCCTTAGGGTATCGTACTTCAACGAGCTCGATACATACGCAGAGACCAAAGGCCTAGACACAAAGGAGATCATAGACGGAGTGTGTCTGGATCCAAGGATAGGACCGCACTACAACAACCCCTCTTTTGGATATGGTGGATACTGCCTTCCAAAGGACACGAAGCAGCTTCTTGCAAACTTCGACAATGTACCGCAGAACATGATCACGGCAATCGTCGAAAGCAACCGCACACGAAAGGACTTCATAGCGGACCAGGTGCTACAGATGGCAGGCTACTACGACTACTCCAAAATGGGGGACTACTCCAACAAGCACGAAAAGGACTGCATCATAGGGGTCTACAGACTCACGATGAAATCCAATTCGGACAACTTCAGGCAATCCTCAATACAGGGGGTCATGAAGCGCATAAAGGCCAAGGGAGCCACAGTCATAATCTACGAACCAACGCTCAAGGAAGGAGACACTTTCTTTGGATCCAAGGTAGTCAACGACCTGAAGGAGTTCAAAAGGACAAGCCAAGTCATCATAGCCAATAGATTCAACGAATGCCTCAAAGACGTAGAGGACAAAGTCTTCACACGAGACATCTTTCAGAGAGACTGAGGGCGACTACGGCCACAGGCAAAAGACAACGAAAAGGAAGCTACGAAATGAACACCCAGAACACAAAAAGAACCATACTTATCACAGGAGCCGCAGGCTTCATAGGGGCCAACCTAGCAAAGGAAATCATCAAGACGACGAACGACAAGGTCATCGGCCTAGACAATATGAACGACTACTACGATGTGTCGCTCAAGGAATACAGGCTTGGGGAAATCGAGGCCTTGGGTGGGGATTTCACGTTCGTTAGGGGCAGCATTGCGGACAGGGACCTTGTGGAGGGCCTATTCGAGCAGTATGGCTTCAACGTGGTCGTGAACCTTGCAGCCCAAGCTGGGGTGAGGTACTCAATCACCAATCCCGATGTCTACATGGAATCCAACATCATTGGCTTCTACAACATCCTGCAAGCGTGCAGACACCACCCCGTGGAGCATTTGGTATATGCCTCGTCGTCAAGCGTCTACGGCTCGAACAAGAAAGTCCCCTACTCTACGGACGACAAGGTTGACAACCCAGTATCTCTTTACGCTGCAACCAAAAAGAGCAACGAGCTTTTAGCCCACGCATACTCCAAGCTCTACGACATACCCTCCACAGGACTTAGGTTCTTCACCGTCTACGGCCCCGCAGGACGACCTGACATGGCATACTTCTCCTTCACCAACAAACTCATCAAAGGCAACACGATAGAGATTTTCAACTACGGCAACTGCAAACGCGACTTCACATACGTGGACGACATCGTCAAAGGCATCACCCTTGTAATGGCCAAAGCCCCACAGAAGAAAACCGGCGAAGACGGCCTCCCGATCCCTCCTTACAAGGTCTACAACATTGGCAACAACCACCCGGAGAACCTGCTCGATTTCGTTCAGATCCTTTCCGAAGAGCTCGTGGCTGCGGGCGTGCTTCCCCAGGACTACGACTTCGAAGCCCACAAGAAGCTAGTCCCAATGCAAAGCGGCGACGTTCCCATCACCTATGCCGATGTCTCTGCGCTTGAGCATGACTTTGGATTCAAACCCTCCACCTCCCTGCGAGACGGCCTTAGAGCCTTTGCCCAGTGGTACAAGGGGTTCTATAAGGTGTGATAGCGTATCTGCTGGTTTGCAGGACCTGTCCTCCGCCTTTTCAGTCTGCACCAAGCCTTCAGACCCAGTCGCTGGCAAGAAGAAAGTCCATTATATTCCTATGCTTTATCACATCCCTACTCATATCAAACTCATCCATGGACACAACATATTTGGGCCAATTGTCACGAACCAAAGCGTATACTCCAAACTCTCTTTCTATTGTGCTTTCACTTGCAAGCATATATGACACCTGCACATAGATTTTCTCGTTCTGCCTATTAGCCACAAAATCTATCTCTTTGCCACCCACTTTTCCTACATGCACATCATACCCTCTCCTGAAAAGTTCTATGAGCACAATGTTTTCCAACCCTTGAAGTATCGAGACAGGCAAGAAGCAGAGAACGTGCATCCCATGTTGGACATGACGAATACAATGATTCTTTCAAGCAAGTCTATATCCCTTATGTTGTTTCTTCTTGCAATGTCTTTCACCACAACAGACGAAAATGCATCTGACAGGTACATCTTCGAAGCTTTTTCGTTATAGTTGAGCTCCTCCAAGAATGGCATTCCCCCCAAATGCGACAAAAGCATCAAAACACTTCTTGATGCTCTTTTCAGGAAATGACTGATGGTAAAGCGGAAGAAATTCACCAAAAGAGAACGGATAGATGACAAATTCCACATAACGGCCTGCAAGATAAGTACCCAGCTCAGAAGAAAGCAATTTTGCATTCGAACCTGTTATGTAAATATCGCAATTTAGTTTGACTCTCAGAGAGTTGATAGCCTTCTCCCATTCCAATACTTCTTGGATTTCATCGAAAAAAAGATATACTTTCCCATCAACACCCTGAACCCTCTTGCATACATCATCATGCAACGCAGTAGCTTCACAGAGATTTGAAATAGTCCAATCTTCAAAGTTGTACGAGAAGAAATTGACCTCCCTCACCCCTTCCTTGACAAGTTCTCTTCTTACAAGTTCAAGCATGACGGATTTACCACACCTTCGCATCCCAGTCATGACCTTGACAACATCCTTTCCAATAAATGGTCGGATACGACTCATATACATCTCACGTTCAATCAACATATGCAAACCGCCTCAGCATTACATTGTATCGAATACAGTCGATCAACCCATCTAAAAACATCGCCGCCCATAAAACCGAGAATCCACTGAAAGGGATGAGCTTGTTTGTTCAAGTTTGAGTAAAAACAGATAGATACATAATCTCACCGTCATAAAAAACGTCATAAAAAACTGCTTGACAGAAGTGCCCCCCCTTTAACCTAAACAGACCAAAACACATATCACAAATGGAGGCTTATATGAGAAAAGCTTTAATGTGCCTTTTGGCACTCACACTTATTCTATTTACATTCATCGCATGTGATGATAACACTTCTATACCTAATACCCCCAAAGAAAAAGAAGCGACTATAGATCAGCAATTTCTATTTCAACAATTATATAGACGATCTTTTTTAAACCAGAATGAAGAAACTACAGGGGTAACCCTTGCCAACGGTGCATACACATTTACTGATGTTAAGATTGACGATTCCGTTCATGATTTAGACGGCAAATTAAACGGTACTTTTAAAGACACAGAAACCGAGATATCCATTAATGTTTCTTTTACAGACAAAGACGAGAAAACATCTACAGTTTCTGGTACTATCAAAAGAAACGGCAAAGAGGCTGTAATCACTATCAATGGAGAAAAGTGCCTCATAGACAACTATCAAGTTCCACCTTATCGCGATAAAACACAACCTATACCTCAAGCAACTACCAAACAATCTAATATTTTCTATGAAATATTTACTAATGCAGGTCAAATCAATACATCACCCATAGCGCCTGAAGGATTTACGAAAGTAGAAGAAGATTCTTTTCTTTATGAAAACGTTAAAATCCTAGATGCCGATGGAAATGTAAATGGGGTTCTAAACGGAAAGATGTTTGGAAGAGCTTATTGCAATGTAACTTATAAGGGTGCTGACGGTGTGATAAAAACTGGTATCTCTTTTTTTGACGAACCTAGCCCCGGTACAAATATCTACATCTTCTTCATCAATGGTGAGGCCTGTACAATTCGTTTGTAATGATTTGTTCCTTAAAAAATGCCCAAGGCTCAGAACCTTGGGCATTTTTGGGTCTAGAGAAGAAACCCGTTGCATCCACCATTTCACAACATACTCTGAATCTCCAAAGATGACATGAGAACAGCAAAAACCGGTCTTTCTAGGCACGGTCATGCTCACAAACAGCGAAAAAGGGCCTTTCATGTCATCGCAGACTGGATGAGATACTCCATTACCAACCCCTATGTCTCTGTGCTTGAGCATGACTTTGGCTTCAAACCCTCCGCCTCATTGCGAGACGACCTTAGCGCCTTTGCCCAGAGGTACAAGGGGTTCTATAAGGTGTGATAGGAACCTCAGCTCCAATGATGAACGATTCCAATATGGCATTGGATATCGAGTCTTGATGTAAGTGTGGGACAGACCTTACAACCCGAGTAAAATAAAGTAGACTTTAGATTTATCGAAGACAAGGAAGACTCAATTCCAGTCGGCTGCAAGAAGGAACTCGATTATATTCATGTGTTTTATCCCATCTCTGCTCATATCGAGCTCATCCATGGACACAACGTATTTGGGCCAGTTGTCACGAACCAAATTGTATACTCCAAACTCTCTTTCTATTGTACTTTCACCTGCAAGCATATATGACACCTGCACATATATCTTCTCGTTTTGCCGTGTGGCTACAAAGTCTATCTCTTTATCACCAACTCTTCCCACATGCACATCATATCCCCTTCTGAAAAGCTCGATAAGAACAATGTTTTCAAGCACCAGTTCAATAGATTCATTGTTCCTACCCCAGACAGCCTCCCTCAAACCATGGTCTGCAATGTAGTATTTCTCGTTGGAGACCAGCACCTCTTTGCCTATGAGGTCCTCTCTTTTTACTTGATAGAAAAGAAAAGCCTCCATGGCGAACTTGAGATAATTGAGGATCGTATCCACACTGACTCTTCTATCCTGAGACTTGAAGTATCTCGACAGGGAAGAGGCAGAGAACGTACACCCCATGTTGGACATAACATACGCAATGATTCTCTCAAGCAAATCTATGTCCCTTATATTGTTCCTCTTTGCAATGTCTTTCACCACGACAGACGAAAAAGCATCGGACAGATACACTTTAGATGCGTTTTCATTGTAGTTCAACTCCGACAAGAACGGCATTCCTCCAAACGAAATGAAAGCGTTGAAGCACTCCTTGATGCTCGTTTCGGGAAAAGACTGACGATAAAGGGGAAGGAACTCGCCAAAAGAAAACGGGTAAATGACAAATTCTACATAGCGACCTGCAAGGTAAGTACTTAGCTCCGAAGAAAGCAATCTTGCATTTGAACCTGTTATGTAGATATCGCAATCGAGTCTGACTCTCAAAGAATTGATTGCTTTCTCCCATTCCGAAACTTCTTGGATTTCATCGAAAAAAAGATATACTTTGCCAATAGCGCCCTGAACCCTCTTGCATACATCATTATGCAATGCAGGGGCTTCACAGAGATTTGAAATCGTCAGATCCTCAAAGTTGTATGAGAAGAAATTGGCCTCACTCACACCTTCTCTTACAAGTTCTCTTTTTACAAGTTCAAGCATGACGGATTTTCCACACCTTCGCATCCCAGTCATGACCTTGATAACATCCTTCCCTATAAAAGGTCGGATACGACTCATATACATCTCACGTTCAATCAACATATACAAACCACCTTTGTATTAAAGGTATATCGATTACAGTCGATAGTAAAGAGTAAATTACACAAATCATCGATTATAGTCGATAAAATTACCTACATGTGCTGCCTGTCAATAATCGATACCCCATATACAGATAGCAGCTAACAAACTAGATCATTGAGGCAGGGTTGGTTCTCATTGGAATCCGAAGAACGGAAATTGAGATATTGATCAAACCCAACAGGAGTCATGCCGAATTCTTGAGACAAGAAATTCACAACCATTTTGTAGCAAGGAATGGACTCTTGCTTGCAAACGGAATAAAGCCCTTTTTCATGACTCTCTGACATTCGAGCACCCACATATACTGCGGTTGGTTTAATATTTGCAATCAAAGAATGTGTCTTTATATCCTCAGAGGAAAACTCGGAAACAAGTCGCCACTCTTTCTCGTACTCCCAATCTTTTGCTTTTGTAATAACCGCCTTAAAGGAGGACAAGACATCTGGATACACAAGCGCCTGTTGTTCATAACCAATCATTTTGAAAAACGTATTCAGAACGAAAGTCGAGAAGCTCTTTGTACTATCAAAACGATGTTCAGAATAGATTACAGGCGAGATAAAGGCATCTTTTATATCATTGAAAGAAAACCGTATGCCCAATTCTTCATTCTTAGAAAACGCTTGCTTCAAGTCATACTCAAGACAATACCCTGTATGTCCCTTTGCATAATGTCCCCACATAGGGAACGAGGTAGAAGACTCAGAAAAACAAGCGACATTTCTTAACATTCCAGTAAGTCGAAACACCCGAATAAAATCAGCTTCGCTTATAAAAGGTTTGAGATCCTTTCCAATCATGTGCAGGAACTCATCGGACTGAGTAAGAAAGTCCTCGAAACTGCAGTTTGCAGCATCCTCACATATCTGTTTAGCCTTATCCTCCTGCAATACTTTGCAAAGAATCGGCTGTAGTGATTCATCTCTAAGTCCCTCCCAAATCCGCTTCCTGTTTTCTCTACTTTGCATAGAAATGAAGTTGTTCCAAAACGACCTTCTGTCTACACAAGGAGTACACTCAAGAGGATCGTTGAAAGTTAAAATAGAACTTCCCCAAACTTCATTTATTTTCAAATCCGCAGGAAAGCTCTCGTCTTTGAATGACCTATAACGAAACAACTTTGAAGGAATATTACTAACAATCCAAGATTGAATCTTTCGCATACTTTCATTTATTGTTTGTGGATCATCAATACTGGAAAATGAAACGGACTCCAACAAATCAGCAAAAGCTTTGTAGTCAGCCATGTGCACCCCCATCCTTCAATATTTAGACCAATAAGGAAACTTCATTAACCTACCGTCTCCAATTACCATAAGCATACAACAGAACACAAACAAAAAAGTTAAAACTCGGTTATCAAGTCATAGTTTGTGGATAAGAACGAGTAAAAGAACGCAAACAAACTTATTTGTACAAATTGGACAAATAAGTTTTAACTAGTTCCACCAAAACAACTTCAAGATCGCCAGGATACCGCAGTTTGAAACTTTAAAAGCTCTATTCTATCGCATTGAACACACCTTGTCAGGTTTTTCATCACAAGTATTAATCATATAGCTTTTTGACATACCGATTTATATAGGAATTCAACCCTCGACCTTGTCTGGCAAGATTAATTAAATTGTCTACATGACACCTCCCAGCTTTGGCACATGAATATCTATAATCCTTTGGAGTCCCAAAGAATTTGACATCGATAAAAGCATGTCCGATATCATATGCCTCAACATTTGAGTTTCCACCAAAATTTGCATACTTTGTCATTTTACACTCCTTTTATGTTAAACCGCATCGTTTCAAACTTTTCGATAAAACTTTCAAAAGCATTCAACGGCTTCACAACTTAAAATTTCCATCAAACCACCGATCAATGCAAACAAACTCGGGACGGCTCAATGGAGTCCTCGGAATCTCATATTACAAAGAGGTAAACCATAAGCTACAAAACTAGGTTATCGGATATCGAGTCAAGGGAAGTTTTTGGTTGGTTCCAAAAACAAACACAAGTAACAAAAGGTATCAAAAGCCATTTTTCTAATTGGCTGCTGCAAATAAATACCGATATTATCATCAATACAAATCAAAGTTGAGAGCTAAAGACCTAAACACTGAACCCTTCGTTCTTTTCAAGGTACTCACTGAACGATGGATATCCCAACCTTCTACGCGCTTTGCAATCTCCTCTTGGATGGGAACAGTTCGTTGTATTCTTCTTTGGGAATGCCAATTCTACAAAGCAAACCTAAATCACTAGTGCTCACTTCCTCATATAGTTTTCAGTTCTGCTGTCAGCTTCAAAAAGGCCCCCTTGTTTTTGGACTAGTCCAAACTTCGTGGGTCACATCATTTCAATCAAGCAGTCTCTCAACCACCTTGTAGACCTCAGTACTTGGTGTAAATCCAACAGTGTGAGGAGCCCTACCATTTCCAAGGCAGTGATCCTCTAGTTTCTTGGCATTTAGAATGGCAGTACCAATTCTCTCAAACGTTTGACCAAGTACAGTCTCGCAATTCTTCGAATAAGTGGGAAGTTCTTTTTTCAAAGAAGCTACAACTTCATTCGATGAAGAATACTGTCTTGTAGACCAAGAAAAATGAAGGAGAAACCACAATTCAAAACAAGGTGAAGATACAACCTGAAAGACTTCCTTTGTAGCCAGTTCATCAGCCAATCGAATCTGAATGTCTTTTGAAGCATCGCAATCAGTATCAATCAAGCTAATGCCAACGTCTCCGTGGAAAGAAGACAAACCCAATGATGAGAATTGCCTCTTTAGGTTTTTCATCAGTTTTATAGGATCCGTATCATTCCCAGAAACAAATCTTATACGGTATTTTTCAGATGGAAAGGACCTGAAATAGTTCGTTTCCGTCCTATTCTCATCTTCTGCAACAATTAACATGATGCTCTTTCTTTTACGTGTATTTGAATTTCTCTTCTTTGGAACATACCCATACTTATTTCTCATAGAGGACCTCTACTTGATGTCTGGAATCGCATCGTACCTACCAAGAAGATAGGCCTTTCGTACATCGGTGCGTTTCCTTTCCGAAAAATCATCAAGAGAATAAAGCTCAGAAATACCAGTCGAATTTTTCTTATCGACAAAATAAACCTGGTCGCGTCTGACAATGTTCAAATCCAGCAACTCTGTAGTCTGTGTTGAGACGATAAGTTGAGAATGATTTTTGTTGATTTCAGGGTTGTTGAACAAGTCAACAATATAGATAACGAGCAAAGGATGTAGACTTGCATCAAATTCGTCAATGCATACGACCTCTCCAGTCTCAAAAGCCTTTTTCAGAATTGGACTCAGAAAGAACAGGCTTCTAGTTCCAAGGGATTCTTCACTGAAATCCAAAGAAAAAGGCCTTTCTTCGCCACTGACGTCCACATTGTGGATGGTTTTGATTTTCACAGCCAGGTTCGACAAGTTATCAAACCCTGAAAAAGCAGGCCTAAGTTGTTCAGGAAGCGAATTGAGGAACTTTTCTTTAGACTCATTCATTGTCTCCAACTCATAATCGGAGATGTTTATATCGGCTTTCTGAAGCAAATTGGTAGTAAACCTTTTAAGCGAATGGTCTTCGTCATTTGCAAACATTGGACCCGTAAGATGCAGAACATCAGCAAAGTTATTTGAGTAGGTATTGATTCCACTGACGAACCACATAAGGGGAACCCTAGTCTCCTTGCAATTCCAAGCAGTGGCCGTTGCCAGAAAGAGTTTGTTCGATGTATTCCTTTCAACGTAAGGTTTAAGGCTCTTCTCGTAGACAGATGTAAATGAATACTCATCGCCTTGACGTTCAAATACCTTTGAAGCTTTTGCAGTGTTGTATACATACAAGTATTCGCTGACTATGCGCTGATTCGTTGCAGAAAACCCGTATACATATCTTTTACTTTCAGCAATGAATACAAATTCAAACCGAGTAGGAACAGAGTAGGCGTCAGCTAGGAACTTATATGGCACGATATGAACAAGAGGTTGTCCAACCTGTCTTGCATTGGACTCTCGAATTGTCAGAACAGCAGCAGTCATCGCAAGGAAGATGTTGGACTTTCCAGAAGCATTTGCACCAAAGATTAAAGCCCCATTTAGAACATGGTTCTTCTCAATGAGCGTAACATTGTTTGGATGGTCATGATCAGCCGATGCTTCCAAAGATAAGACAACCTCATTTTTTATAGATTTAAAGTTTTCGACACTAAATTGCAGCAACATATTTCACCCTCTGACAATAACAACAATACTAATAAAAAATCTTTTTTTCAACTTATTTATCATTTTTTAGCCATATTATGGCAAAAATTTCCAAAATAAGTTTGAAAAGAGGACCATTACACCTAAATAGGATTAACCCCAAAAACTACTTTGAGAATATAAACTCAAAGTGACAAAAACTTCATTTACAGTTTAAAAGCAATCCACCAAACTTGTTATAACATGGTTCAACTACAGACCAAGGTTGAAGCAGATAATCAGAAGAAAACGCCAATCCACACAGGCCCAATCATACCAAAAACCCCATGAATACATCCCTTTCTCCACACCAGCCACACAACTGCACACGTAGCGAAACTATACTTGGAAACTTAATCAATCCAAAGACCGATATCCTTGAAACAACATCAAAGAGAACCTCGAAACGAAATGAGACAATTGAAATTTCGTTTTGATTCCGCAGTCATTGCACACAATCAGTGCATGCCCTTGACAAAGTAATACCACAGTATTATAAAATAAGCAAACTAATATCACGGTATTACTTTCAAGAGGCATCGATGAAACAGAGTATAACCATCTACCACGGCTCTCAACAAATCGTTGAAGTGCCTAAGTTCGGTATCGGGAAAAAATACAATGACTACGGACAAGGCTTCTACTGCACAAAAAACAACGAACTTGCAAAGGAATGGGCTTGTCCCGTTAAGAATGACGGCTATTCAAACGAATATCATTTGAACCTTGAAGGACTGAATGTGATGCACCTAACGAAAGGGGAATTCAACGTTTTGAACTGGCTTGCCGTGTTGCTCGCCAACAGGAAGTTCGACATTACTTCTCCAATAGGCAACAACGCACGAGAATTTGTTCTGAATCGCTTTATGCCGGAAACAGCCGATGTCGATGTGGTGATTGGTTATCGTGCCGATGATTCCTATTTTTCCTTTGCAGAAGACTTCGTGAACAACACAATCTCATTGAAAGACCTAAACAATGCAATGAGGCTCGGTACGCTTGGTGAACAGGTTGTGCTACTTTCAGAACGCTCCTTTGAGCAAATTAAATTCATCGACTACGAAGTTGCCGACTATCGCGAATACTACTTCAAGCGAGCCAAGCGGGACCAAAGTGCACGAGCTGCTTACGCAAACCATAAAAAAACCTTGCATCAACTCATGGGCGATATTTTTGTCCTGGATATCATAAGGGAGGATATGAGAGATGACGACCCACGCTTACAGTCAGTTATATCTGAGTAAGTCTTCCCGTGCTGTAGGCAATATGCTTCACGATGCTGTAATCGAATTTGGCATGGACGGCGAAGACTTCTTGGACCGCTTTATTCAATCCAACATTGCAGAGGAAATAGAGAGCGGCAATCCTAAATACATTGCAGGAAAAAGTGGTTTGGAACTTTTCTTAGAGGTAATGGAAAAGACCACAGGAAAAGCCTATGATGCAGAACTTGTCGAGAGCTATGAAAGAAGTCCTGTCTACTGGGTAGGATGGATGCTTACACATTACCAATGGTACTCCGGTCACACATTCAAGAGCATAATCAATGCAGTTCCCTACAATGAACTTCTAGGACTTTACGGAACACTCCATGAAGCGGACATCGAAAAAAGCTATGAAGTCCTTGATACCCATCTTGGAAGAAACGAAAGCAAGTTGAAAACGACAAGAAAGCATTGCGGCTTAACGCAAGAGGATCTTGCCAATGAATCCAGAGTTTCCCTCAATACCATACGCGCCTATGAACGGAAAAGCAAAGACATCAACAAAGCGCAATCCGATATCGTACTACGTCTCGCCAGAGCCTTGAAGTGCAACATGACCGACCTACTGGATTGACCATAACGTTCTCGAATCAAGGTCCAGCATCCACTGAAAGAGGATGTTCGCTTCCCTACACCTAGCCACACAACCGCATACAAAACATGACTATACTTGGCAGCTAAAGCAAAAACAAAGCCCGATATCCTTGAACCAACATCCAATAGTATTTCAAAACACCTCAGTAAACGAAACCCGGAAGCATTTGAACAACGCTCCTTTGCGAGACACTGACAGGCATGTTTCCAACAAGAAGAATTTAGAATTACACCTCTTTCAATGTCGCTCTGTTTTTCTCGCAACAAAATCGAAAACAAAAAATCTCAGTGTTTACGAATATCCCTTCTCTTCTGTTTGAAATACTTGAAATATACTTTTCCAGCAAATCAAACAATAAAACGAAATCAACAACATTGTCATGTATACTCAATGCAACTTTTGAAGTGAAAATATTGTTTTCTCTGTCAAAAACCAAACTCATACTTTCTGTTGCTCTTGAAGTAAAACAAGGCACCGCTATAACGCATTCATTCTCAGAATCTGGACTTTTCCAAGAAAGATTACCAAATGCAGGACCCTGCCCAAATGAATCAAATTTGTTTGCAGCTTCGTAGTGATAGTGATAATTCCGTGCAGCAATCAACGGATATGCTTGAAGTTTAAGTTCTTTCAACAGAATGTCATTTCTATTCTCCTCAGGCAAACGACCCAGCATATTAAGCACAAGCCTGTAGTTGTCGATGAACGTCCAAGCAATACTTAGAGCTGCCCTGTATTTAGAAAACAATTCATCCTTAGATGAGCATTTTTCGATTTCACAACAAGCTGGATATAAATCAAAATAAGCTTTTGAAATCAAAGTCAGTGCAACTTGAATTCCTTCTCGCAAATACAACTTATACTCGTCTGAATGCTCTGTTTCATTTCCTAGAGTTTTGTCTTTTTTGCCTTTTGCCATACCCTACCTCTATCCCCATTTCCGTCTTACAAAAACCAACACTTGCACCATGAATCATGCCTCTGCCCATTTATATCTTGGCTTGTATCTTTGATATCTCTTCCATGGGATAACACCCTCTTTCTGCAACCTTCCTATAACCATATATGGTGGCACGCATTGGGTTTTAGCGTAGTCGCAGATACAAGAATAAGAGAAATTTCCCCTCTCAAGAAAACGTTCATAGCTTGCTTGATCAAGCAAAGATCGACTCGCAAACAAGTCAGCTTTTGATTCCCGCTTCTCATATTTGGAATTCTGAGCATCTATATAACTCCCAATTTTTGGAATATCACCATTTACAATATGTCCAAGTTCATGAAAAAGAGAAAACCAGAAGATATCTGCAAAAGCCCCTCGTAACGTAAGAACCATCTGATAAGTATCATCTTCTTTCCGAGCAATGTAACCATGCACGGGTGCGCCTCGAAAATTCTTGACAATACTGAAGTCTACTCCATATTGTGCAAATAAAACCGTTAAGTTTTTTTGGAGATCGCAGGTCGAGTCTAACATGATTTTCTTAATCCTGATTATGAGGTCGTCTATATTCTCTAATTTGAAATCAGAATCCAGCTTTTTTTCAGACGCCCTGTTTTTGCAAAGACACAACCAAGCACCAAGAATATCGAAATCAACCGCAGTCTTTTCCGACATTCGAAAAGCACCTGTAGGTGCCAACATTTTAAGTCCTGTAAGTTTTCTTATATGAAAAAACTTTCTTAATTCTATTATTGTCCGAACCTGCGTCAATCCATCCTTGATATAGGATTCCTTTATCAGATAGGTTGCTATATCGTGAATCTTCTTTAAAACAGAGGTCTCTTCTTCGTCTATACTCTCCTCTTCCTTGAGAGCCAAGAGTTCTGCATCATAATTTGCCTGAAGGTTAAGCCAAAACGAACTAGGTACTCCAAACGCATACTCAAGCCCTGCAGCCAATCCAGATGAGACATTTTTCTTTCCGTTGATTACATCACTTAGAAACGCTTCAGATACACCGGTTCGTAGAGCAAGTTCTTTCTGAGACATACCACGTTCTTCCAACAAATCGGAAATCGTCTCGCCAGGATGAATCAATAAATCAGTGGATATACCAGGATTCTTTACTGCCATGATAGTCAACAACTCCTTCTACACTTATCTCTTCACAAATCATTACAGCATCTCCAGTTTCATTGGGCATTAAGACAAGCCTAACGTTTCCCGTCACATGCACAGAATACTTTCCTAGGTGTCTACCTTTCAATGCTTATGGGTGCCCCAAATTCAATCTCAAAAAATCACCAAACGTCTCAGCGGCCTTCAGCCGATCCATATGCTTTTTAACCACACGCACCCATTCCAAAGGAATTCTTCTTTGCATTTCTTTGTAGTCTTCAAAACATCGCTCTACTTTCTTGTTAGCATATGTTATCCGCAATTGATGCCACCATTTCAATTCGCTGCAGCAAGAGTCCATTAGCCAATTGGTTAACTACATTAGTTATAGCACAGCAACATATGATTAGTCAATGGGTCGGCAAAAAGAACTCTGAAAACATCCCAGCAACAAGCAAAACAACGACGGGCAACATTGATGAGATTCATATAAATTCAGAAGCCAAAAACCTCGTCATTGGTAGAGACTCCTACAAAACCACCTAATTACAGGAGAGCCACACAGTACAACCTCTTTCATTTCTTCATAAGATGTGTTTGAAGCACCCATACAAACAAGTAAAAACATGGAACTCCCAGCAACCATATGTATCGAAGACATAACCTTTCAAAAAAGAAAACCCATCCCCTTTTCTTTTGAACAAACAATTAGGAGAGCTTTATTCAAAAGAGGCTACAAAGTTTCTGAAAACAAAAACAGTTGACAACAAAAGATGGGAGCAATCAAAACGTACGGTATTTATGTAAATAAAAGCAAGCTGTCTCCAAACAGCAAGTTGGCAAAAGAACAAGAACCCCTTTTAAGAAACAGGACTTCAAGTTTCAAGCCCTTGCAAACGTGCAAAGGAATCAAAGAACATATACACAAAACTTGAAAAAACTAACTTTCACCCCGTCGCCACAGTTCTTCTCTTGGTTTTCAATTTCGAAAAGGTTGTGTCATGAACATTTTGTTCATGACAACAATCCTACACGGCGCATCACATTGGTAATCCAAGAATTCTTGACAGAGTTAATTCGTCATATTCGATATTCTTTTAACATCTTGAAAAACTCATCAACCTCTTCTTTCCAATTACCCTTGATTATGAGCTGGTGATTACAAATAGCTTTTTCCTTGAGATATTCCGGACCTTTTTTCGGACTCATAAGAAATTGCGTTCTGCATAGGTCAGACCTGTGCAAAGTATCTAGCAAATTGGCAGTATCAACATAATAGTTTCTACCAGTCTCATCACATTTGAATAACGTGACTTCACATGGATGCAGATCCGCCGATACAGCAACTCCTATGCCGGACTCAAAATGAGAAACCAACGAATAATCATCAACCATGTCGAGAGGAATCGTACAATGAGCGAGAATCATCTGTCCTTTGTTGAAATCCATAGCACTTGGATTCGCCATGAAAGAGGAACGGCCAGTGAGAGCCTTTATCACCATCATACTGACGAGAGTCTTTGAATCGCCTTCACATGCAGCAGGAATCCCTTCTGCATTGAGAAGTGCCAATGCCAAACAACCAGTTGTACGAATAAGCCCAAGAAGATCGAAGCATCTGACTGTCACGCCAGAAAGACTATACTTGTCTATTATTCTTTTCATTGCACCATAGACATTCAAGGCCTTAACGATCTCTTCTTTGTCAAAAGTTTTGGAGAGAAGCTCTTTAGTTAGGGAGCTTTCCGGATAACCGCCTTTGTGGTATTCCGCAACCAATTCGGATAGTTCCAGATTCACTACTTCCAACCCGAAGCCCTCCTGGAGTCTGGAAGGATCAACCTTGCTTGCAATAAGACTCGTAGGATCTCCAATTGCACCAATCCTGCCTTTTCTAAGAGTACAAATAGCATCCGAAGCTCTCTGTATTACACTCAACCTTTTCGCAATGCTCTCTATTTCTCCATGAAGAATTTCAACGCATTGGGATTCTTTTTCCAAGAAACCTTTGATTTCAAAAGAAGCTGCAAGAGAATTGAATGCTGGAATCGTCAGCAGATAGAATGGACCCTTAAGATTTTTATACAGCTCCTTGAAGTTTCTCTCAGCTCCACCAGAACCAACGAGAATGCAGGAAAGCTTCTGTGTTTGCAAATCCTCAACTGTTCCAATTTCTATTGGAAATCCACAGGAAACACTCAGTTTAGAAAGAAAATCCTCGCAAGTGGATATGATTTGATCTTTGTTGGTTTCAAGATTGTGCTTTACAAAACAAACTTTCATTATTTTTTACCTTCCTTCTTTTTGTTATTTTTTTACCAGAATAGAAAACCATGCTTAGAAGAGTCGTAGCATAAGGGATCATCTGGATTATTTCTGTTGGGATTTTCCCGGATTGGATTGTATTGCTCATAGCGTCCGCCAACCCAAAAATTAAAGTGGCAAGCAAGGTTCCAAGAGGTTCTCCCCCTCCTATGTTTTGGGCTGCAATACCTATGAACCCTCTACCAGCGGTCATTGCTCTTGTGAACCATGGGAGATATCCCATAGACATGAAACAGCCTCCAAGAGCTGCAAGCACCCCGCTGACAATCAGGGCAAAGTACCTTGTTTTGGTTACACTGATACCTACAGATTCAGCAGCATCTGGGTTTTCTCCGACGGCTCTCAAAGACAATCCAATCTGCGTTTTATACAAAAGAAAATAGCATAATGGAACACAAACAAAGGCCAAATATGTCAGAATGTTGTGACCTGAAAGGACTTGCCCAAGAAAAGGAATCTTTCTGAGAATTGGGATGCTTATTTGAGGACAAACCAAACTCTTCAAGGAAGATGATATTCCTTTGTCCCTGCATACAAGATAAAGAACAAACACGGTTCCTCCTGTTGCCAAAGTATTGAATGCAATGCTGGCAAGGATAAGATCCGTCTTCATCTTCATAGAAAAGAAACCAATTGAAACAGAAATGAAAACCCCAAACACAACTCCAGAAATCAAGCCAACGACTACACTTTGAGACATAGCGCTTCCTATGACCCCCCAAAGAGCTGCCCAAAGCATAATGCTTTCAAAGGCAATGTGCATAATCCCTGCTCTCTTAGATATCATTGCAGCAAGTGCCACAAACAACAAAGGAGTGGATACCCTGATTACCGAAAACAAAAAATCAGGAGAGAAAAACGTCAAAACTTCAGCCATTTGCCTTCTCCTCCTGCGCCATACTTCTTTCAATCTCCCTTACGATACTTTTGTGCTTCAAGCCACCTAAGAACCGCTCGGCAGTAACGAACAAAATTATAACAGACTGGACGACGTAAACTATCTCCACGGGAACATCTGTCATCCTTGACATTATGTCTGCTCCAACTCGGACATAAGAAAGGAACAAAGCAGAAAAGGGAACCATTGCAGGATTGTATTTTGCAATGATTGCAACCAGAATTCCATCGAACCCATGGTTCGTTAGTCCTTGATATTGAAATCTATTGTACATACCAAGAACCTCGACAGCTCCTCCCATGCCCGCTAGAAATCCTCCAATCACTTGACAGTATATGATTACAGAAGGAACCGATATCCCAATGTATTTTGCAAAACTAACATTTTTTCCAACAGTTCTTATTTCGTACCCATTCTTGCTTCTGTATAAATATAACCACCCCATTATTACAACAAAAACACCAATGAAAATACCAATGTGGATAGATGTCTTACTAACGAATACGGGCAGTTTTGCTGTTTTCTGGAAAGGAAGGGAACATGTAAAACCAGCGGAAGCATCGAAGAAAAGGTAGTTGATCATAAAGATACCTAGACTTGAGGCTATATGATTCATCATCAACGAAGACACAACAGGACGTGCTCCAAAACGAGTGTACAGAAGCGCAGGGATCATTGTTACAAAACTGCCAGCAATTCCTCCAAAGAGAATGCATAAAATTGGATGAATTACAGGAGGCATTGTTCTAATGGCTATCGCCGTCGCAAATACACCACCAAGGAAGAAAGATCCTTCGGCTGCCATATTCGTCTGATTGGCAGAGTACATTATGCAGACACCAACACCTGTGAACAGAAGGGGAATAACTGATTCAATGACATTTCCAAACCTTCTTTTTGTTGTCAAAGGTCCCCAAAGTAAATACTTCAACGATAATTGAGGATCGTCACTTAGGAAAAGTATGATGACAACGGCCACACCCATTGCCAAAAAGACCGCAAGAAGTAGTCTTAGTATATCAAACCTAGTTTCAATTTTTCGTACACTCATGCTTGGCCCTCTTTCATATCCTGTTTTTTGATTCCAAGCATGAACTCACCAAGTTCATGTTCATCAACCGCTTTAGCTGATGGAAATGAAGCGACGATTTCTCCCCCATACATGACAATCAAACGATCACTTACATCAAGGACTTCGTTCAAATCAGCGGAAACCAACAAAACCCCAGCACCGTTGGTTCTCATATTTATCAAGGAGTTCCTGATTATTTCGCTTGCACCTACATCAACACCTCTTGTAGGCTGATTTGCGATAATTAGTTTTGGAGAAGATGACAGCTCTCTTGCAACAACAACTTTTTGCATATTTCCACCCGAGAGCATTCGTATTTCCTGGTCAATATCATCATACTTCACGGTGTATTCAGCCACAAGATTATTGGCTAAACTCCTAAGTTTAGGAATATCCAACAGTGCATTCTTTATGAAAGGTTTCTTATAGTATCTATCAGCAATGATGTTTTCCATTATAGAAGCATTCTTCACAACACCATAAGTCATGCGATCCTCTGGTATATGGGAGACTCCCGTCTCCCTAATCATCCTAACAGTGTCCCGAGATATATCGTTGCCAGATACAAGTATTGTCCCCTCATAGTTTTTCAACAATCCAGAAACAAGCTCAGCCAATTCTCGCTGACCATTCCCTTCTACTCCGGCAATTCCTAAAATCTCTCCACCATGAACCGAGAAGGAGACATCGTTAATAACCTTCTTGCCGTTCCTGAGGTATGTCAAATTTTTTATCTCAAGAACTTTCTCTTTTGGAATGGAGATTGGTTTTTCGTAATTTAAAAGAACCTCTCTGCCAACCATCAAATGAGAAATCTCCCTTTCAGACATGCAGCCAACATCCATTTCCCCCAAACTTCTTCCCATTTTGAGAACAGTTAAACGATCACAGAACGATGTTATCTCCTTCAGTTTGTGAGAAATGAAGATTATTGTATGCCCCTGCTCCTTGATTTGCTTAAGTTGAACAAACAAATCCTCACTTTCCTGTGGTGTAAGAACGGCAGTTGGTTCATCAAGAATCAGAACCTTTGCACCTCTTGTCAGGGCCTTGAGTATCTCAACTCGTTGTTTGTTTCCAACAGATAGGTTTTGGACCTTCTCTTCCGGGTCAATTTCAATCCCATATTTCTTGGCCATGGATTTCGTTTTTTCGATGGCTTTTTTCAAATCAAATCGTTTGAAACCATTATCCAATCCCAATACGATGTTTTCCGCAACGCTTAGGGATGATGCAAGCATGAAATGCTGGTGAACCATCCCTATTCCAAGAGCAATTGCATCAGCAGGGTTCTTGATTTCGACCTTTTCTCCATTGAAGATGATCTCTCCTTTATCCGGTTTCTCAATCCCAAACAAAACTTTCATCAGCGTGGTTTTTCCAGCACCATTTTCTCCGATGAGCGCATGGATTTCACCCTTTTTTGCCGTTAGCGTAACATTGTCGTTCGCCACGAAACCATTGGGATATATTTTCGTTATGTGGTTCATTTCCAAAATGTTCGGTTCCATCTCAACCCTGCTGTTGTTTATAGAGCTACCTTTGTTTTATAGGCATTTATCTGCTCAGTAGTCATACCAATGGCTGTTTCAACAACTATGCTGCCATCAGTTATCTTTGACTCCAAGATATCAATGCTGTTTCTAACCTCTTCAGGGACAATCTCTAAGTAATGCTCGTTGTTTGCCAATCCAATAGAATCTTCTGCGAGTCCGACTTTTACATGGGTTCCCCATTCAAGGGTTCCTTCGCATGCCTTTGCAATCATCCTTGCAATTGTGACATCAAGCCGTTTTATGACGGAGGTAACAATGTTTGAAGCAACCTTAGGGTTGTTGTCAACCAAAGCGAGGTATTGATCCTGATCAACTCCAATCGAATAGACGTTCTTTTCCGCAGCGCCATCAAGGACTCCCAAACTAGACCCCCCTGCAACAGCGAAAACAATATCGGCTCCTTTATTGCATTGTGCAATTGTCATTTCCTTTGCAGTTGCAGTGTCTGTGAAGCTTCCAACATACGAAACAAGAACTTTGCATTCAGGATCCATGTACTGAACACCTTGAATATAGCCTATAAGGAAATCGCTTATGGAAGCATTCTCCATTCCACCAACAAAACCTACTATCTTTTCAGCATTTGCATTAGGCAGTCCTTTATTCGTAAGACTTGCAGCCAACGCTCCAGCCAGAAAGGATGACTCATAGGCTCTATGTTCAAATGAAAAACAGTTCTTATGGATTCCGTCGGCATAGTTTATTGCAGTGTCATACACTAAAAACTTCTTTTCAGGATACTCTGCAGCGACAGTGGAAATTGCTTCGTTCATACTATATGTTCCTGAAACAATCAAATCCCAATCAGGATCCTCTGCAAATTCACGGAGAATTGGTATTTGCTTCGTTGTATCACCAGCAAGTTCAACAACTCTGGTCTTTATTCCCAGCTCTTGTTCTGAAAGCAGAAGCCCAGAATAGGCCAAATCAGAAAAGCCCTTGTCTCCAAGGTTGCTTGGAACGACCAATACAACACTTCTAATTCCATCTACTTTTTCAGAGATGGATGTGGTTTTCTCTGTTGCGCCTGAAGCAAATGCTATTGTACAACAAACAAACAACGCCAGAACGATAGTATAAAGTTTCCTCATTTTTGCCTCCTGTCTGGTATCTTGCCAGACTTTCTATCTTCTTCAATCAAATGCTCAACCGCACGGCAAGCAATTTTGATTGTGCTTTCCATATCACCCCAATTCATAATTGCACCAGCTCTAACCCCTCTAAGAGAAGAGACTACAAACAGCGCCGATGTCTCCATTTCAGAGCAAATAACATTGCTTCGTTTCCAAACTTCCCATCGTTGACGGAGGACGTATTCCAAAGGAACATTCTCTGGTTCAACTTCTCCGTAGAACGAGTCTTTGCAATGGGCTATCCCCTCAAGAAAACTTTTTCCCTCTTCCTTTGCGGATTTTGACAACGCTTCCACTATAAAGCGGTTGGCAATAGCAGGATATTCGATTGGAACATATTGTCTGGTAGTTCCCTCGTCCCGGACTGCAGCAGAGACAATCACCCCATCGAAAACCTCTCGTTCTTTGAAATCTCTAACTGCCCCAGCATTTCCAACCCGGATAAAAGTGTCTGCACCACAACGAATCAACTCCTCAACTGCTATTGCGGTTGAGGGGCAGCCCATTCCCGTGGAGGTGACTGAAACTCTCTCTCCAAGCAGATACCCACTCCATGTCTTGTGTTCACGATTATGCGCAATGCATTCGGGTTCTTCCAAAAAGGAAGCAATTAAATCTGTTCGAAAGGGATCCCCTGGAAGTATTACATATTTACCAACGTCTCCATTTTTAATATGCAGATGATGCTGCAATCCATTATCAGTAGAAATCATTTTCACCTTGACCTTTTGCTTTTTCTTGCGGTAACGTTAACGCAATCTATATTTTGATTCTCACATACATTTCCCACATTGTCAAATACTTTGTGCAATTGTTTTCGAGAATCCAAGAACTTGGGAGTTTAAAACAGAAAACTTCCAAAAGAAGGAGGCATCAAATGAGTGTTTTTGAAGTTGGAATGTTGGTTTGCTTTGGAGCAGCATGGCCAATCAATATTGCCAAATCAATAAAAAGCAAAACCGCAGCGGGGCGATCATTAATCTTTCAATGGGCCATTCTCTTAGGGTACGTCAGTGGAATCATACACAAGCTACTATACTCAAAAGACGTAGTTCTTTATCTCTATTTTTTGAACTTCGCAATGATATCTTTTGATCTCTGCCTCGGCTATCGTAATAAAATGCTAGACAAGAAAAGAAAAAAGGAAGGGAAGGAATAAGTCATCATCAAGCTGTCGCATATCTGAAGCATTGCAAGCCAACTGTTTCTTGGATTGAAAATTACACTTGCTACTCTTTTTCGTTTGATGATAATCTGTGGTTGATGGTAACTATTGAGGAAATTGCAAGACTAGCGGGGGTGTCCATTGGTACGGTTGACCGAGTACTTCATGACAGAGGTAGAGTATCCAACCAAACAAGAGACAAGATACTTTCAATCGTTGAGTCTACAGGCTACAAACCAAATGTAATAGCGAGATCCCTGTGCCTGACAAACAAAAACAAGCTTGGAATACTCCTTCCAACCTTGAATGACGATTCCGGTCTTTGGGCCTTGGCGGAAACTGGCATTGAAAAGGCGGCCAATGAGTTGTCAAACCTTGCTGTCGAAACGTACTACGAATACTTCGACAGTCAAAACATAGAGTCTCTGTATTCAGCTTATTCATCATTACTTTCCAAAGAAGTCAAAGGTTTGATACTTTCTTTGGGGAACAACCAAAGCTTTGCACCTTTGATTTCGAGTTTCACGATTCCATATATCTACATTGGAAGTAGAATCGATGAAACAGCTCCTCTGACGATTATCACGCAAAATCATCGCCAAAGCGGTGTCGTTGGTGCCAGAATGCTCTCTTTGCTATGCCCCAACGGAACCCGCTTTGTATCAATATGCACTACAGAGGAGTTTGAAAATGAGATAATCAGGAAGAGGTTGGAAGGGGTTGTGGGCTTCTTCTCAAAACGAAACCACAATGCAGATGTCTCGCACATGCTCATTCATGACTATTCGAAAATTGACATAGGAGCTCTTTTAGATGTCGATGGGATCATTATCCTAAGCAGTAAGATGTACTCATTAGTGGACAACCTAGAAGATTTGAAGAAAAGACCTATCATCGTTGGATACAATCCCGTTCCTAAAAATAGGATTGCAGTAAAGAAGGGTCTTGCAGATTGCATAATAAGCCAACGCATTGAAGAACAAGGCTATTACGCAATGCGCAATCTCTGTAGGAAAATCGTACTGAGCCAAAATGTAGAAAAAGAAATAATCATTTATCCTGAAATACTTTTGCCAGAGAATATGTTTCAAAATCATGAAACAAGGAAAACTACCCAATATCCGGAATCTCTCTCCTCTCCAATATTCTCATCACACACCTCTTCAACCCACTCGGAAGTCTTGACCAAGGCAGTTCTTAAAACCTCAGGCTCGAAATCGCAATAACCAGTACGAATACACCTGGCCAAAACCCCTTGGAAACCTAAATTTCTTGGCCTTTCGACGTTTGGTATGGGTAACTATGCCATGAGAAGGGCTTTGGGGAAGTCCAACTGACCCAGACAGAAGTAGATCATGTTCTTGAAGCTCTCCATGTTCCTGAACCCTCTGGCTCTGTTCTTGATGATGCTGATCACCGAATTGAAACCCTCCGGAACGGCGTTGGTCCGCTTTGAATCGAAATAGTTCAGGATCTCGTAGAAGTTCCTCCTGAGGGTCTTCGGAAGACTCCGTTTCATGTACGGCGAAAAGGCGTTCTCCAGGTCCTCGACCAGTGAATTCGGCACAGGTTCGGCATCATCCCTGGTCCCGCATCTCTCATACATGTCCTGGATCCGCGGCTTGAAGTTGTAGGCGACCACGGTTTCGAGATGGTCGATCTTCAGAGGCTCATCGAGCCTGCTCCTCTGTTCCGGGTTCAGGCTCTCACGGTTTTTGAGCCATGGATACCTGGTCCTGTCCAGCATGTCGCCTTTGGTGCGGCTTTCCCTGCGTCCCGTTTCACCAAAGGCATCACCGAACCGTATTTCACGAATTCCAGGGACTGCTGCTCTATGTTGCTGAACGATGACTTCTCCAGATCCCCGACCATGTGAGGCGGAACCCTGAAGATCCTGGCTATCTCATTGATCTGGAACTTGCGTGTCTCAAGGAACTGTGCCTCATTTGGAGAGATGGAGATCGGGCTGTATTTCATGCCTTCCTCAAGCACTGCGACCTTATGGCTGTTCACTGATCCACCGTAGGCCGCATTCCAGGAATCCCTGACCTTAGCGGGGTCCTTTAAGATTCCGGGATGCTCAAGAACACCTGAGGGCGATGCCCCGTTCGCGAAGAACTTGGCGCCGAACTCCTCACATGCCATGGCCATTCCGATTGCGTTCTTTGCCATTGCTATCGGAGAGTATCCGACAAGCCCGTCGAAGCCGAGCCCTGGAATGTGAAGCACATCATATGGTCTGAGCTTGACGCTGGACTCGATGTCCTTTGCGTTTGCCTCTTCCTTGGTTCTGGAATATGTGTAATAAAGCTGGCCGTTGTCATCCCTGTCCACCTGCATCTTGTTAGGCATCAGAGGATACAGCGCCAGGACCTCACCCTTGCCGTTGCGGATTATCTGCGCATATGAGTTTCCCCACAGAAGGAGATGAGTCATGAGAGTCTCCCTGAAGACGAAGCTCGTCATCTCGGGATTCGGCTCATCATGAAGGAGCGAATACAGCCCGTGGTCAATGGCTTTGGTCTTGCTGCCATCCTCCGCATACCTGTATAGGTGAAGCGGCAGACCTGCTATGGCTTCGGACAGGATCCTCACACAGGCATAGACAGCGGTCATCTGCATTGCAGTACGTTCGTTGACGTTCTTCCCAGATGAAGATCCGCCCATGAAGAAACTGTAGGCTGAGCCCGCAGTGCGGTTGGTCACGGGTTTGTCACGTGACTTGAATATTGAGAACAATTTCATTTGATTTCCTTTGGTATCAGAGCATCAACCAGGCACCTGCCATAGCAAGTGCATGGTTGTCAATTAATGATGCTCAAGTTTGTAGAACTCAGTATCGTGTATTAAATCGCAGTTGTCTAATTGCAAAAAATCTTTATATCGTTCAGCTTGAGTCTTATCGTTTTCTTTGTGCCAGAATAAATGCCATCTAGTACTTTGAGAAACATTTGCTTTTATTGTTTCAAAATAGGGATAGTCGATCTCATTGAAGGAACAACCCATCACATCAATATCGCTAATATTGTCATAACAAAGCTGATCTTCATGACCCCCAAGAAGCATCATACAGTCTTTGTACAATCTGTGTTGGATCATATGAATAGCATAAAGTGTTTGCTTTGATTCCTGATCCAAATAGTCAATTTCAGCGTTTTCAATGCATGCATTTTTCCTTTCTTCCCTATTGCCAAAAATGTAAACGTTCTTCGAATCGTCATCATTCCCATTCATAACATGTATTTTTATGATTTGATTATCTGATATGCCATAAACTCTTTCTAATGTATTAGTGTAGTTGAAGGAAAAATACAAAACATTTTCTATAGGCAAGTTGAACATTCTTTCGACTGGCGTATTGTTGAGTTTTGATACCCAGTCATCAAAAGCAAGTTGAAAATCATTTACCCATGAGAAATCATCCCATAATTGTCTTATTATATCTGCATCAAGATTAACATACCCTCTGTTTTCAAGATAACTAGGTCTGTTATCTGAGTTCCAGTTATAGAACAAATCTGCAAGAGGATTCGTTGCTTTTTCCAACTCCGTCCATAAGTTAATTCCACGATTTCCCAGATGTGTCTTAATGTGATCAAATAAAACCCGATCTCTCTCTGTTAAATCCTGAAATTCAGCACCTCTTTTCTTCTTTGTGAGGTATTTTTTAAAATCTCTATAAGAAGACTTAATTTCATGCGCCAGATCAAAACCATTGCCTATAATTACCAGTTTCATGACAATCACTATATCACAACAATTCCTCTGCTGTCATATACTGATTCACCTGTGTCATTCCCACGTCTGATTGCCCCGTCCAAAGCCATGATCGTGGCCACAGCACCGTCAATCTTCTCCGTGGACTTCTCCTTGTCGGCCTTGATGTTGCCAGCCGGGTCCGTGCGGACCGTGACGTTGTCCATCATCCAACTGAGAACGGGATGACCGCCGTGGGCTATCTTCTGCTCCAACGTGAGCTTCATCAGCTCCTTGGTCGGCGGAGACATCGAAGCAAAGCCCTGACCGAAAGGCACCACCGTAAACCCTAGACCTTCGAGGTTCTGTACCATCTGGACCGCACCCCAGCGGTCAAAGGCTATCTCCTTGATATTAAACCGCTCACCGAGTCGCTCGATGAACTTCTCGATATACCCGTAGTGGACCACGTTGCCCTCCGTAGTCTCCAGATAACCCTGCCGGTACCAGATGTCATAAGGTACATGATCCCGCCTTACACGCAAATCCAGATTATCCTCGGGTATCCAGAAATAAGGCAGAATCCGGTACTTGTCATCGTCTCCGAGTGGAGGGAACACAAGAACGAACGCTGTGATATACGTGGTGGACGAAAGATCGAGTCCTCCGTAGCACACACGCCCTTCCAGCTCCTTCTCATTTACCGCAAAGGCACATGCATTCCACTTATCCATAGGCATCCAGCGGACCGCCTGTTTGACCCACTGGTTCAGACGAAGCTGCCTGAAGGTATTCTCCTCAGCAGGATTTTGCTTTGCCGACTCACAGGCCGCTTCCACCTTATCCATACCGATTGTCTCCCCAAGCGACGGATTGGCTTTCTCCCATGTTTCGGGATCTGTCCAGTCATCAGATTCATCTGCTCCGTAGATCACCGGGTAGAACGTCTTGTCGAACTTGCGTCCCTCAAGTATGTCCTTGGCCTTCTGATGGATCTCATAGCAGATGCTATGTGTGTCTGTACCCGCTGTGGTGATCAGGAAAAACAGCGGCTGGGTTCTGGCATCGCCTGAGCCCTTGGTCATCACATCATAAAGCCTTCTGTCCGGCTGGGTGTGAAGCTCATCGAACACCACGCCGTGGATGTTGAATCCGTGCTTGCTATAGGCTTCTGCGGAGAGAACCTGATAGAAACTGTTGGTCGGCAGGTACACGATCCTCTTGGTCGAAGCCAGGATCTTTACCCGCTGTTGCAGTCCGGGACACATACGGACCATGTCCGCTGCAACCTCGAAAACGATGGAAGCCTGCTGCCGGTCAGCGGCACATCCGTAGACCTCCGCGCGCTCCTCATGATCGCCACAGCACAGCAGGAGCGCAATAGCGGCTGCCAGCTCGCTTTTTCCGTTCTTCTTGGGAATTTCAACGTATGCAGTTGAAAACTGTCTGTAGCCGTCTTCTTTGACGACTCCGAAAACATCCCTGACTATTCTCTCCTGCCACGGAAGCGGGACAAAAGGCTTTCCGGCCCATATTCCTTTCGTGTGCTTCAGACACCCTATGAATTGAACCGCCCTGTCGGCCTTGGCCTTGTCATAATGGGAAGACTGCGCCATGAAAGGTGTGACTTTGTACTTTCCCATATCCTTTCCTATAACGAAGAGAACCCGCATTCCTGCGGGTCCCCTGTGTGTTTCTGTGTTATGGCTTCAGACCATATCAGCAATAGTCCTTTCTATGCACCTCTCAAAGAATGACCGTAAGGTATCCGGTTCCATCCTGCCAGAACCTCTTTTCCTTGAGTCCCGACTTCTCGGTCTCTCTGATGCAACTTGCTACGAAAGCCTTGCCGAAATACCACTCTGTCAGGCTTCTTGTCGTCTCTGCTGCGTTGGTTCTGAATCTCATGCCTTGACCGCCTTCTTGTAGATTGCCAAGGTGGATTCCAGGAAGATGATTCTCTTGAGGTTCTTCTGTACTCTTGCCTCGGCGAGGCCCTTCTCAACCCTTCTGATGTCCTGTTGTGTTATTCTTCTCTTCATGCTTCTCTTCTCCTTGCATGTACATACATCACTCTTTTGGAGAATAATAGCAAGTGTATATTGAGAAATAATTTACATTCTTTTCTAGTTTCAGCCTATCACTTCCTTGAGTGCCTTCTCAAGCACCGCCTTATCAAATCCGAAGCGATCATAACCTTCTGCGATAATATCGTAGTAGTGCTTGGTAGGCGGGACAGATGCCTTTCTGCCTTTGGTCATCACATAGACCATTGCACTTACCTTCTCATCGGTATCGGTGAACGTGACCTCAAGGTTTTCTTGATGTAGTAGAAAGGATAGCCTTCATATCTGTCCAGGTTGCGCTCATCCAGCGCATTGATCTCCCAAACCAGCACAGGAACAGTTGAGCCTTCACAAGGCTCGATGTCCGCATGGGTGCGGAACACCAGTTTCCAGTCCTTCAGGATAGCCTTTCCGACTATCTTCGCTTCAGGACATCGGAAGGCCATCTGCTCCACGGACAGGTTGGAGCCGTAAGCGATGTACAGTTTTCTGCTCATTCAACTATAGCACGGATTGACTCAGCGTACTCAGAATCAATGAGAGCCATACAGCACCCCTTGAATCCGGCACTGGAAAAACGTGCTCCGTATACTCCAGGCAACTTGGAAAGAACATCATGGGAATGTCAAGCACTTTTTCCTAGGGTAAGGTAAACACTCTTTCCACAGATATGGTAAGCAGAGTTTTCTCTGCTACGGTAATCAGATTTTCATTTTTGGCGGTAAGGAGTTTTTCGTTTACTATGGTAAGCACTTTTTCCTAGAGGGATCCGTCTCCTTCTATGCCTACGAATAGTTCCGGATGTTTCAGCCGGTACGAATCGCCATCAAGTGAAAAACATCTAGCATGGTGCAAGATCCTGTCCAGCAGCGCCTGCGTGAGGACTGGATCGCCGAAGAGTTCCGCCCACTCGGCAATGTCCTTGTTTGTAGTGAAGACCACAGAGCTCTGTTCATAGAGTTCGCTGATCAGAACAAAGAATTTGTCGGCCTGTTCACGCGTAATCGACGTGTAGCCGATTTCATCGATGATCACGAGCGAGGCCTTCATGATGTTTTTGAGCCTGAAACTCTGAAGTCTGTTTTCGGGAGCTTCATCCAGAATCTTCACCAGGTTGACCATCCGCTCGAAACAGACGGTGTAGCCGCGCTCAACGGCAAGAAGCCCGTAGCCGATGGAGAGCATGGTCTTGCCGGTGCCCGGAGGGCCCAGAAAAAGAAGGTTGGTCCTGTGGTCAATCCAGTCAAGCTCCCGCATCTGGTCTATCTGACTCTGCGTAATTCCCGACCGAAGTTCATGTGGATCGAACATCTCCAGAGGCTTCACAACATCCGGGAAGTGTGCTCCGGCATAGTTTCTACGTCTGCGCTTTTCATTCCTTCCTGAGACTTCTGCCTCCAGAATCCGTGACAGGAACTGGCGGTGCGAGAGCTGCTCGCGTTCTGCCTGTTCGATCAAATCAAAAAGCTTTTTGGAGACATGGCGAAGTCCGAAGTTCTCAAGCTGCGCAATCATCTTCTGTGTGGTGTAGGTGGCCGTAATTCCCATTGTCAGACCTCCTGCACACAGCGCTTGTTAAAGGCCTCGCCGTAGAAGCCGAAATCATGCTGACGGACATCCGCGACCGGCTGCCTTTTGGTCTCGGTAAGCGAAGATCTGTATCCGTCGATCTGCATGTGACGGTCAAGGACCTCTTTGAACTGCGAGAACCTGTACCTGAAGCCTTTGCAGCATTCGGACAGTACCTCACCGACAATCTTCCTTGAAGGTTTCTGAAGTTCGAGATAATTCTCAATCGCCTTCAACTGCTGGTAAAGGTGCCTTGAGTTTTCCTTCTTCACACCGTTGATGAAATGCTGGAAATCGAAGCAGTTCCATTTTGCACGGAGTCGCTCTACAACGGCAACCCATTGCTCCGTGTTGTCCCTGCGGTCTTCCGGACACTGCACGTTCGCACCCTTCTGTTCGGTAAGATAATGACTGCGAATCAGCTTCCTGTCCTTGTCATAGATGTACATCATGCTTCCGGCCACCTTGTAGTAGACGGTGGAAAAACAGTAGGAGCTGTCAATCCAGTACTTCGCAGACCTGTAGAGTATGTAAGCCTGGTTGCCAAGACGGCACTCTATGTAGCTGAGTTCGGATGTCTCGAAAACAGAGGGTACATTCTGTCTTAAGGCTTGCCTCTCGTATTCATCGAAGACAACCTTCGGAACCATGAAAGTGGACTGGTGGATCCTTCTGTTCTGCCTTTCCAGCCAACCGGGAAGTGACTTCTGGACATCGGCGAGACATGTTATCCTTCTGTCACTGAAGAAGCTTGTCTTCACGAACTTGACCGAGTTCTCGATCGGGCCCTTGCTCTCCGGATCGGCCTTGTTGCAGACCCAGAGCGTCAGTTCCTGTTCCTGACAGAACTGTCTGAACGTCTCTGTCTCCACAATCTCTCCGTATGTTTCCGAATGGATGAACACAGCATCCCGGTCTATGACCAGTGTCCTGGGTCTCCCGCCAATCTTGCAGAAACACCAGTAGATTGCCCTGCAGGCCTCCCTGGAATTGAATTTGTGATCCTGTGCAAGGACGTAGAGGTATCTGCTGTACCTGAGTAGCAGGCAGATGAAATGTATCTTTCCGTTGCCGCCCTCGGTCTTCACTTCTCCGAAGTCAATCAGCATCTGATCACCCGGAGATGTGTCCATGACGAATTCGTATGTGCGCTTGCCGGAGTTGTCTTCTGCCGGAATCTGCCCGGTCTCCCGCAGATGATGTATGTAATTGCGCAGTGTCTGCTGGTTGCCCGGTAGGCTGTCGAACTCACCGCTCTCTACGAACTTCTCCATCAGCACATCGTAGACGGAGCTGACGCAGCAATCCCTCGGGATGTTCTTCATTACCTTCAGAATTGCGTCCTTGAAAGGTTCCCTGTCGAAGGCCTTCTCCTTCCCCAGGGCGGCACCAGGATTGTCTGGAACGCTGTCCATGTTGTAGTATTTAAGCATGGTGCGTTTAGTTGGTGGCTTCGATCCCCTGGAACCCAGGTAGTCGAAGATCTCGTTGACCGAGAATCCTTTTGCTTTGAGGTCTAGAATCTCCTGCATCATTCTGACTGGAACCATCTGCGGCCTTCCTCCTGTAAATGAAAATCTGTCCGATTCCCACTTTACAGGGTCCGGGCCGCTTTGTCCTAACTCCTGGAAAGACTTGTTACCGTAGGCAGGAAAAACTGGTTGCCATTGATTTGAAAAACAGCTTACCTCTTTCAGGAAAAACTCCTTACCGTGGTCGTGAAAACCTGCTTACCGCGTAACTGCCTTTTCAGATTACCGCGCGCAACTACCTGAATCTCATCAGAAGTCTTGAGACCCTGAAGATCAATCTCCTTCTGGAGGAATTCGCTGCATTCGCGATGGAAAACGGCTTTTCGGAGAAGGAAATCTCCGCAATCGAGAGGACCTTCTCGTTTCTGGCGCAACGCAGGGAACAGATGACAGTGGACATGATGCCGAGACTCAGCAGACTGCCCAGAAAGAACCCCAAGACATTCGACAACTTCCGTTTCGACGATGTCAGGGGCAAGGACGTCGACAGGTTGAGGTCGCTTCCTTCCCTCTCGGCACTGCATGCCCACAAGAACATTGCCTTCATCAGCCCCACAAGCACTGGGAAGACGCATCCGGCCATGGCTTTCGGCCATGAATGCTGCAGGCGGAAGCTCAAGACCTACTTCATCAAGATGTCCGAACTGAACGACATGTTCTCTACGGCGCGGAGATTCGGCAACGAAGGCAAGGTCATCAGCAACCTGGTCAAACCGTCGTGCCTGATCATAGATGAAGTCGGACACTGTGTCTTCGATGCCGAGAACACAAGGCTGTTCTTCGATCTTGTCGACCGCAGGTACAACAAGGAAGGCAGCTTCAACATGGTTTTCACCAGCAACACCATGCCCGGCACATGGCGGAACAAATTCAATGAAGATGACTCTCTGCTGTGTGCTCTGGACAGGATCTTCGATGATGCATTGCCTTTCAAGCTCAGCGGGCAGAGTCACAGAGGCAGGAGTCTTGAGACCATCGCCCTGACAACGTCCAGAAACAAACAGTCAGTTTCTTCTGGGACATCGACAATTGACTAATCAGTATTCAGCAATCAGGTGAGCACCCCAATAACGACAAAGCCACCGATGGACCACCTATCCCACCGAGAGCTTTGTTTCGCATTACTGAACACAAAGAGATACCTCATAGAAACAGCGTCGCCGGAGAATCAAGTGCTGCCGCTATCTTCCGCTCCATTTCCTTCGATATCGGGTACCTTTCGTGCTCCATATCAGAGACACACTGCTTAGGTACTCCCAGAATGCAATGCAGACCACAAAGTGCAATCCGGAGCGTCACTCATAAGATATGTATTTCGTCAAAGCCGCAAAAACAGGAAGAAGGCCGAAAATGACGATTCTAAACCGGAGTTTAGTACACCTATGAAGCTACATTACAATATTGACCCACTTGTTATCATCCTTCAATTCAGTCCACCCTTAGTTCTTAATCGCCGCACCTTATCAGTATTCCTACGAATCCATTCGATGAGGGTATCATCAACAACGGCCCCCATCAGACTGCTCTTCCACCATGTCTTGTCAAAAGCCATTTCTGGACAGTTCGAGTGCAACATCACAACAACCTTAACAACTTTGCAATGCTACATCGATGAAGAAGATAAGCATCCTTTGAAAGAATATATTGAGCAGAAGTCCAGCCGGTCATAATTTCCTCCTTATTGAAAACAGCCCCAAACCGACTCCATAAAGATATTACTGGACCATTACTTTCATTGATGTTCATTATTACTTGGGTCAATCCCATTCTTTCAAATAACAAATCAAGCATTAGAAGAATCGCTTCAATATTCTCAAAAGCATTTCCATAAGAGATAAAACGGCCTATCTCACAAGCATTATCTTCTTTATTGTAATCATAGTATGATAAAGTACCGACTGGCTCTCCATCTTGCTTCTTAATTACAAAGAATACATCAAAATCCTTTCCCCTCTGTGTTGATATCCATTTTTTCTGATTTTCAACTGTACCTTCAATAATTGGAATATACTTTGTTAGTTCAGGGTTATTTCTAATCCCTAACGTAAACTCTGCGTCTTCAATATCTGCTACAACTAAATCAATGTATTTACCTTTCAAAGTTTCACATATTGCCATTTTAGTTCCTCTCAACAATTTCCATTATCCCAAAACCAAGATTTAACAGAAACACTACGTTTGCCCCCCCTAAAGCGACTGCTGGTTTGGGAGGAACAATAACTTTAAATCCTTGCTTTTCTAATGCTTTGATATCTGAAAAGAAATCATCACTCTCATAACAGATATGGTACGGTGTTCCTGCACCACTAGAAATATATGAATCAACAGGCGAGGAGACAGTCTTGTCTAATGGGCTGACCAATTCAATGCAATATCCGTCTTTTTCCCCAAAGGAGATTTTTATATTTCTATCAATATCATCAATAATAGGACCAAAATCAAATCCAAGCGCCCTAAAGGATTCCATTGCTCTATCTATTCTTTTTACAGCATACCCAATGTGATTAATCTTCATCTCCAAACCTTATCTCTTTATAGATATCAAATCTTCTTTTCTGATAATTTCTTAACTCGTATTTCTTGTGTCCATTCTCATTAGATACATTTGTAAATCCAAGTCTATCAAACAAATCTTTTACTGGAGCGTTTTTGGCAGTTGGAATATATTCTCCCACAAGCGTCTTCCCTAACCTTCTGCTTGCCAACTCATTGATAATAACATCTTCACATTTCCTTCCCATTACTCTGCAAGACATAAGGAACGAATCTATTACAACTTCGTCTCCTTTTTCCTTTAAAATGACCACAGAGATTAATCCATTATCTCCATATTTATCTGAATTATAGACAACATAAATTGCATTCTCTGATGATAAAGAAATTTCTTCTATCTCAGCTTGAGTATATCTTTTGGTTGTTAAATTGAACTGATTGGTTTTATTAATAAGCTGTACCACTCGTTCAAGTTCTGTATTGCGCATTCGATGAATATCTACAACCATACCTAATTTTCTAATATAATCATCAATGTTCAAGCTTGTGCGCATTTCTTCTTTTCTCTTTGCATCACTTTGATACATTTGAGTCTTCTTAAGATCATCCCCAAGCACTCTTAAAGGCAGGCAACAGTCAAACCATATGTTCTCTGCAAAAGGAAGAAGTTCAGTTGTATCAGTAGGAAAATCCGGCACATATATCTCAGAACACTCCCCTTTCACGCTTTCCCTTTCTACTGGATTGTCATCGATAAAAATAAAACTGCCTTCTGTCAAATTCAGCTCATTTTCCATCATTTTCAAATTAGTAACTTTATTATCCCAATTGATTTTTTTGTTAACAAAAGCTTCATCTCGCAAAAGCATTGATGGATGTGTTTGTATTACTGCTTCAGCATCTTCTTGATTATTTTTGCTGACTATACCCAATACAACACCACGTTTTTTCATTTCAAGTAGTTGACGTTGAAAGTCGTAAAATCTCTGCCCCTCTTTGTGATCAGATAGTTCAATACCATCTACCCCGTCTTCTCCGACTACACCTCCCCAAAGAGTATTATCAAGGTCCAGTGCAATTATCTTCTTCCGAGGAGTAAAAACAGCATTTAATATACGATTAATCCATTGTGATAAGACAGCCAGTCCTTCTCTTGAATACGGCATACTACTCAAATACCACATCTTATTTGAGTAAAACTGATTACGTCCGACATCGGATATGACATCTGATATATCAAAAATGTACACATTTTTGTTGCTTTCAGCTTTAGCCTGAATAAACTCATACCAATCTGATTGTAACTTATACTTGAATCTCCGCTCAGATAATGACTTAATCCTGTTTTCAAGAAAATCAATGGTGCTAATAAAGATGGGAATTTTAGCAAAATTGCAAATAAGACCATCTATAGCTTGCTTCCAAACAGAAATCCTCTCTGCAGCTTCAGTTTCATTTTTCCACTTTCTAGCTTCCATACCATCAAGCAAAACAATAATTACATCAGCTCTAAAGCCATATAGTCTTGAAGTTTGATTAATTACTTCCTGAACCCAAGTATCATAACCTTCAGGCTGATAAAAGTCGTATTTAGATCTCAATTTTGCTATCAATAAATCTATAGTTATGTTTGACAAAATAGCGACTTTTCTCTTGTCGGGTTCCATCTGCCTACCCCCTGACAAGATCATATAAATCAGAAAGTGTCTTAATTGCTCCGACCTTCTCCATCGGAATAGAAACCGAATATTTGTCCTCAAGCTCCATAATCAGTGTAAGCATCATGAGAGAATCCCACTTAGCAAACTCCTTGTATTTTGTTTCAGGACCTATTTCAGAAATACCTACTCCCATAATTTGAGCTACATACTCAATAAATTCTTTCATTTTTTTCCTCCACTATTTCTTCATTTATTTTTCATGAAAAAGCTCCGCATCATGTATCGTTTTAGCATTGACTTAACAAGACGCGGTGTTGGAGGAAATAATTGCCGAGCTATAATTGAATTTTCATATTTATCATAGGATTTCCTTTCGAATCCAATATTTCACCGGATATTAGGAACCCTGCTCGCTTATAGACAGTAATTGCCGAGAAGTTATCTTTATATACGCTTAAACGTACACTATCTAAACCTAGTCGCTCTTTAGCAATTCTCAATGCAGCCATTGTCATTTTATAACCGTAGCATCTTCCAGAGAATTGTTTATCAACTATTATTCTCCCATATTCTGCAGCCCTATTAATGTTGTCAATTTGATACAGTGAATTACATCCTAGTAATACCCCCCCCAAAAAACTGGATAGGCTGAGAACATTACTTCATCAGGCGTTTTCAAATAGTTCATGTACCAATTTGTTTGTTCTTCTGCAGAAATGACAGAACTATGCTCAATCCAACATCTAACCTCTGGCAAATTGCGAAGCAACCTATATTTCTCGCTCTCTTCCTTTGTCATTGGGACGAGCATTATATCATCGTATATGGCAGTATACTTATGGTCCATCTTTCTTTCCAATCTTTAATACTATCTGGTTTAGTTTAAAAAAAGAGCCAGCTGTTATCAACCGACTCTTCGTTTACCTCTTGTTTCTCAAACTTTATCTATATCTAGCCGTTTAGTCGCTATATCCACCTATTTATCAACAAAAGAGGAAAAGGTATAAACTTTCCGTTTACTCAAGCTTAAACGTACTCAGTTACCTTCTCAATAATTAACTTCACATCCTCATCCGTCAACCACATATGGAGAGGCATCGTTATAAGATGCTGGCTTATTTCTCTGGCATTGGGTGCCTGTCCTTCTCCAAAGGAAAATACCTTATACTCAGTGTTATCTCTATAATGCACACCACAGTTAATACCAACTGCAGAAAGCTTGTTGAGAAGATCCTCTCTATCTGGAACAACAAGCTCATACAGATGATACGAACACTCATCAGCATGCGGTGCAGGAACAATCTTAATCTTCGGATTATTCTTGAAGCCTTCATTATACATAGCTACAATCTCACGTCTACGAGCATTCTCTTCATCAAGATACTTCAGCTGAGTCAGTGCAATGGCCGCCATGATCGCATTACCATTATACTTGTAGCCAATATTGTTAACGTCATACTTCCAAGCATATGTACCTTTATTGGAACGAGCATATGTATCCTTGTTGATACCACACCATGCAAGCTCCCGTGTCAATGCAGCAGCTTTGTCATCTGCCCAGCAGATACAACCGCTGTCACCTGTTGCAAGGTTCTTAACTGCCTGATAAGAATAAACAGCAACGTCAACTCCGTCCCATGTGCCTGGGCATACACCATTGACCTTTGTACCAGACATATGAGCCGCATCAAGGATAAGCTTTAGGTTATGCTTTTTGCAGATATCAATTACCTTGTCAAGTTGGCCCACTCTTCCGCCATAACCTACAAAGATAACAGCCCTTGTTTTGTCAGTGATTTTCTTCTCAACATCAACAGGATCAATACAGAGGTATTCATCAACATCTGCAAAGACAGGTCTCATATCTTCGTATTCAATTGCAAGGTTGGTTGATACAAAAGTAATAGGAGAAGAGATAATCTCATCTTCGTCATTCCAGCCGTTCAACATCTTAAGAATCTTTACAGCAAGATGCAGACCTACTGTATTCGAGTTCAGATAATAGGCATTCTTATGCCCTGTATACTTCTTCCATGCTTCTTCAAACTCAACGGTCTTGAAGCCCATACCCGTCCAGCCTTTTTCAAGACATTCTCTGACTGCCTCCAAACACTCATCAACATGAAACTTTGGTTTTAAAACTTGTATTGCCATTTTTACTTCCTTCTTATTTTCTTTTTCCGTACATCTCTTCGTAGTACTTTGTATAAGCACCACTTGTACATTCGCTCATCCATTCTTGATTATTGATATACCACTGAATCGTCAACTTGATACCATCATTGAACATGGTGGTCGGTTCCCAACCAAGCTCTTCATTTGCTTTTGACGGGTCAATAGCATAACGCTGATCGTGGCCTTTACGATCTGTTACATATGTTATCAACGATTCCGGTTTACCAAGTTCCTTGAGAATTATTTTTACTATCTCGATATTAGCCTTTTCATTATGACCACCGAGGTTATAGACTTCACCCTCTTTGCCTTTTTCAAGGCAAGCAAGAATGCCATAACAATGGTCTTTAACATATAGCCAATCTCTGACATTGAGGCCTTCACCATATACTGGAAGAGGCTTGTCATGAAGGACGTTATTTATCATCAACGGAATAAGCTTCTCCGGGAACTGATAAGGCCCGTAGTTATTACTACATCTTGATATCGTCACAGGAAGGCCGTATGTTCTGAAGTAAGCTAAGGCAAGTAAATCTGCACTGGCTTTACTTGTTGAATAAGGTGAGGACGTATGTATTGGTGTATCTTCATGGAAGAAGAGGTCTGGCCTGTCTAGTGGAAGATCTCCGTATACTTCATCTGTACCTACCTGATGGAATCTTTCTACTCCATACTTACGGCATGCGTCCATCATCGTTTGGGTACCCAGAATATTTGTCTCAAGGAAGATGCCAGGGTTCTCAATTGACCTATCAACATGGCTTTCGGCTGCGAAGTTGACGACGATGTCGGGATGCTCCTTCTCAAATATTGAAAAAATCCCTTCTCTATTTCTTATATCTTCCTTATAGAAAACAAAGTTCTTATTTTCAAGAGCCCTATTCAAGGTATGTATATTCGCTGCATATGTAAGTGAATCTACGCATACAACCTTCCAGTCGGGTCGCTCTTCCAAGAGCAGATATATAAAATTAGAACCAATAAATCCTACTCCACCTGTAACTAGAACTGTTTTTGACATATGCATACTACACCTTTTCTTTTGACTCTACCGCTAGAGAACACCACATCCAACCGACTCTCCGTTTACACAAAGAGGCGATAAGAAACCAATTCCCTAAACCTATTTTTGTAACTCTTTCCTAGAATTGAAATTCCTTGTAAACGGAAAGTAGAATCTCTACTCTGACTTCTCTTTAATCCTTTCATAAAGACTTAAAATATATGAGCCATAATCAGTACCGGAGTATCTTTCTCCTAGGCTCTTTAATCTCTCTATGCTTATAAACCCGCGCCTCCAGGCAACTTCTTCAAGGCAGTATACGTTCATACCACACTTATCCTGGACAATTTTCAAGAATGTTGACGCTTCCTGCACATTGTTCCAATCGTCTATTTCTATCTCAACAAACCCTCTATCGAGCATCTGAACATACATCTCGTTCTCTTCAGCGTAGGACTTTAGAAACTCACGGATAGTTTTATATTTTGAGATAGAAGAAAGTAACGAAGAAGGAAAGAATATAATGGGGATATTTGTAAAGTCATACTGGGTCTTTAATGGCTCGTCAGATGATGAGTTAATTACCTTCTTATTCTCACTGATAGCAATACGAACAGATGGATGATTAATCTTCTTGGGCATTACCATCATGGTAAGGTTTTCCCTTCCAATCATGGCTTTCTGGAAGAATCTTGTCTGGTCTACTCCGTAGATGAAACATCTACCATAAACCATCATGATGTTCCCGTCTGTCGTATCTATGGATTTTAATCCATCAGACGTAGTCTTTAAATTGATTCCATAATCCCTACCGTCACCAAGAGTGGAGTCTATATAAGCTTTATCCTCTTTTCCACAAACAACGGTAATACTGTGGATTCCAACAAGAAGAAAATATGAAAGGAGAAAATATATAATGGGTTTATCATAGATGACAGTACCAGCCCCAATTTTATAATCATTCTCCTCCAGAACAATCACTCCTGACCATGAACTGTCATGATGAAAGACATCACCGGAGAGGAGGCTGTCAGTATCTGTATCAAGAAGAATGGAGAGCTTTCTTAAAAAGCCTACATCCGGCAATCCCAATCCCCTCTCCCACTTAGATACAGCTTTATCGCTTATGCCAATCCTGTCGGCGAGGTCTTTCTGGGTATAGCCTGCACGCTTTCTTAGGTATGCTATCGCCTTTCCTACCTTGTTATCTTCCATCTCGTCTCCATTTTGGTATAAAAAAAGATGGTGCGCTTAAAACACCATCCCGGATTCTTTAAGAGTTTGATTCTTTTTATCCTTCTCCGATAGTATTATTTCGCCTACATCAGGCCATTTTATTCCGACCTCTGGGTCATTCCATAGAATTCCACCTTCATCCTCAGGGTGATATACATCATCACACTTATAGGCAAACTCTGCACTTTCCGATACAACCACAAACCCATGAGCAAAGCCACGTGGAATCATGAACTGTCTGTGGTTTTCTCCAGAAAGGAGAACCCCTACCCACTTACCATATGTAGGAGAATTCTTTCTTAGGTCTACAGCAACATCAAAGACTTCTCCCTTAAGAACTCTCACAAGCTTTGCCTGCGGATGTGTCTTCTGAAAATGGAGACCTCTTAAGACTCCTTTTCTTGACGAAGACTGATTATCCTGCACAAACTTATAATCAAGCCCCGCAGCTTTGAAATCATCTTCTTTATATGTCTCCATGAAGTAACCACGGTTATCACCATAGGTCTTAATATCTATTATGTAAACACCATCAATATCTGTTTTGTTGAAAGTAAAATTTCCTTTTGTCATATTAATACACAAACCTCCCTTCTGCTACGTTTTTAAGATGCTTACCATAAGGAGACTTACCATAACGTTTAGAAGATTCAAGAAGAGTCTCCTTGTTTATCCATCCATTTCGATATGCAATCTCCTCTGGAGCCGATATCTTAACCCCCTGTCGCTTCTCAATCATCCGCACAAAGTCAGCAGCTTCAACAAGAGAGTCCATAGTACCAGTATCGAGCCATGCATAGCCACGTCCAAGGATAATGCCATTGAGAATACCTTCCTTTAGATAGATGTCATTAAGAGAAGTAATCTCAAGTTCACCTCTATTAGAGGGAATAACTTTTTTCGCCTTCTCACTTACTCCTTTTGGATAGAAATAAAGACCAGTAATGCAATAATTAGACTTGGGATCCCTAGGTTTTTCTTCAACCGAGATAATCCTCTCATTGCTATCAATTTCCATAATACCAAATCTTTCAGGGTCATTGACATAGTAACCAAAGACAGTAGCCTTCCCACTTTCAGCATTCTCCACTGCTTTTCTAAGTTTATCTCCAAGTCCATTACCGTAGAAGATGTTATCCCCAAGAATCATAGTGCACTCGTCATCTCCGATAAACTCTTCTCCAAGGATGAATGCCTGGGCAAGTCCGTCCGGTGAAGGCTGTACACAATAAGACAACTTAATCCCAAACTGACTGCCATCACCTAGGAGTCCTTCAAAACGAGGAAGGTCTGTCGGGGTACTGATAATTAGGATATCATCAATACCAGCTAACATAAGAGTTGACAGAGGATAATAAACCATGGGTTTATCATAAACAGGAAGTAACTGTTTACTTGTTACCATTGTCAAAGGATAAAGCCTTGTGCCGGCTCCTCCTGCTAGAATAATGCCTTTCATTGTTGTCCCTCTCCTTTTGTTATTTCTCCTAAAAACAAGAGCTTAAAAATTTTCACTTTTCTCAGAATAAACTTTGAGACAAATAAAGGAATAAAAAATCCTCCAATAAGCATTGCTATGGTACAAAGGTAATAATTCAATTTAAGCAATGACCAAAGAAGAACCCTTATTGCAACCATCACCATTCCATGAAGCACATATATGTCCATAGAGTGAGAACCTAAATATTTCAAGCAACGAGTGCCTTGCCCCTCCCCAGACGTTTTGGAGAGCATCCTACTGAATCCAACCACTGCAAGGGTTCCAGTTACACCACAAACAAATTTAAGTGCTTCTATGCCAAATCTTAAGCAGCAAAAAGTGCTTAGCAAGAAGCATGAAAATGCAAGCCAAGTTGTTACATGGGGTAAATTCTGTAATTTCTCTTCATAAATCATTCCAGACAAAAGCCCCATGAGAACAAAAAATAGATAGTATGCGGTATCATCTATCCAATAAAATGATGCTTCTGATATCACAATAAAGATTGACACAATAGAACTGATAACTAGCAGATATTTAGCATTGTTTTTATTACAAACAAGAACTAAAACAACTTGAATCAAAAAGAGGACGTATAAATACCATAACCCACCATTGGGGTTTACTCCCAAAAATATCTGCCACAAAGTTGATATATCAAATGGTTGTGCCGCGAATCTTGCCAAGAGCATTTTCACTGGCATATAGAGAAAACCTATCGAAAAATAAGGAATCATCAACCGTACAAAACGATCTTTTACAAATAGAGCCTTATCTTTGACCTCCTTAGCCCGGAATATGCGTTGAGATAAAAATCCGGCCAAAAAGAACATCAACGGCATATGAAAGGTATATATCACATCATGCACAATACGAAAAAAAGGAATAGAAATCCCCTCATCAGTAGACACGTCTGGAAAGCAATGCCCAATTACGACAAATAAAATTCCTATTCCTTTTGCTATATCTATTTCTTCAAAATGCCTCTTTTCTTGTTCCATAAGAAATACCCACAACTAAAAAAATCTTGTACCTTAACACAGATAGAATACTCACTAATCGCACAAGAAAAAATTAACATCATCATACCAATCAACATTACAATAAGCCTTTTAAACCCCATATCAGACGAGCCCATTACGGGAATCATCCAGTTCATAATGTTGTGATGAATTAAATAAACAATGTAACTATATTTACATATCCATCTATATATTCTTCTTGTCTTCGAAATTGAAAATGAGGAGGCATAAAACAACAAGATTATTGGAACATTAGGCAAGTACTTTATCCCCAAATAATCCTCAGGACAAACAATCCAAAGAAGAAGCGCTAGCGACAACAGGATAATTGATAGCTTTATATCGTTCAAAAAACTCTTATACTCTTCAAAGAAAAAACCTATCCAAAACCAAAAGAAACCAACAGAAAGACTTATATGCCCTTCCTGATAAATTAAAAAATCTACATGAAAATTTCCCAAAAATAAAAAAATAATTAAAAGCGTGATTAATGGACGAAATTTACTTTTAAAGCTCTCGCGAAGAATAGGGTAAAACAAATATAGAATAATAATATCGGTTGTAAACCACTCTCCAACAAGATTCAAGGTTACATAACCCGCATGCTGTGCTATTACTGTTGTAAACAAATTAACACCAAGCAGAGGGAAAATAATCTGCCATATAGACGTCTCAAATAACCTTTTTTTGCCCAATAAACAATCGAAAAGAAAAAATATGTAATCCATATTGGAAGAAAAAGTTTTATAAGATGAGTTTTATAAAATTCCCAACAGCTATTCTCCTTATTGTTACGCCACAAAACTGAAGCGGAAAGAAGAAAAAACAATCCGACTCCTACCGTTCCAAGAGATACGCCCCCCTATGAAATAGGAGATTAATCTAGGAATTGCTATACCACTACGCCCACATTCAACGAAATAATGCTGCGCCAGCACCATAAAAAAGGCTATCATTCTTATGATATCGTAGTTTCCTGCATATTTCTTATCCAACTCCATTGTATTCCTCCATCAATCATGAGATTATAACTATATGGTTGTCTCACTCATAGCTGATATAACGGACTTTTCGAAGGCTTCAAAAGAGACAGGATTTGCCAATTCATACATTTCAACCTTAACTGGCTTACGAATAAAAGGAACATCAATCTCATCAGTTTTTTTAATCATCTGAATAATATCAGCATTATAAAAAGAATTATCTTTAATCGATAAATTCGTGGTCAAAAGCTTCTTGTGATACTTCATGGCTTCTCGAGTTCTTAGTGAACAATAAGTTTTGCCATCTTGAAGAACTTCTAAGATACAACGACACTGTGCATCATGAGTTAATACTTCGTCATATGTGAGCTTTTGGTTGTAGTGAATTTTATCAGCAAATTTTTGCTTCTCCTCAGGAACACCAGAAATCCAAAAATCACAAATCATACCCTGGGAACTAAGTTTTTGATAAATATCTAATAAAAGATGCAATCTTCCTTTGTCCAGACCAACAAAGAAAACATCTGATCTTATTTCTCTCGTATCCCGTTCAGGCAATTCGAATGGAATAGTAGGCATATAAACATACCCGTACTTCTCAGCATCATCCCTATCGAAAACACATATAAGATTGAGAAGCTTCTCTATTTTCTTTACTCTTTTTAAATTGTAATCATTAACAGGGTTCATAAAAACATAGATAAATTTTGCTTTTTTATATTTCTTGCGATAGTAGGTGATAAACTTCAAAGAATAGCTCATATGAAACGATTCAAAAAGAATAAAGAAAATTTCATCGTCTTTATTAAATTTCGATTCATCAACTACGCTATGAAACCATAGTTTCTTAAAAGGCAGCTCAAAGTATCTATTTAAAGGTTCTGCATTATGTATTTCATACAACTTTTTCCACCTTTTGAAAGACGGAACAGATGCTCCCGCAAATCTAGCAGCATCATATGTATATTTTTCGTACCCATCAGCATTGATTAAAAATGCAAATTTAAGCATTCACTTTTCTCCGGAAGAAATGATTATAAATATATTTCCATGTGTCCTTTGTTATATCAGGAAGTAGAATTAACGACGCGATAATAATAAAAGAAAATGATGCAGTAAGAGCGACAAGAGCAAGTACTAGCCAAATAGTAATATTACTTTGAATTGTCATATAATAGCCCCCAATTACAGAGAAGCCAAAACACAACATAGAAATAAAAAACATCAGAAATACTTTGCTAGAAATCAAATGAGGTATAAGCTTTCTTAACTTTAAATGCTGATAAATAAAATTAATCAAGAAAAAAAGTGCTGGACCGAGGAGAATCAACGAATAATCAAAATATCCACCAATAAAGGAAATCAAAATTGCAACAAAAACACAGATAACGGGTTGTTTCCATGTTTCCTTAAAATAACCACATGAAGAAACAACAATATTATATGGAATCCTATACGCAGAAAATATACCAGACAAACCCATGATACAAGTAAGTAGAAAATTAGCATAATTAATATCTGTTGCTCCAGACGTGTAAATCGCTACAAACGAGACTCCCAATATCACCATACAGCAATACATCACAGTATTCAGCATAACAAAGATATATTGAAAGATACCAAATACACGCTTCGTATTTTCAGAGTTTCCAACCGCAACTAGACTTCCAAATCCAGGAGCAAATGCTGAATATATCGATGTCCCAATCAATGTCAAAGCTTGTGAAATTAACGAATATACAGAATAAACACTTGTTTCACTTAGTCCGTACATGAATGAGAGGATAATTGCAACAGAAGATGCGACAATACTGTGTGCTACCTCATTTGCAAAAGCATAGCTCCTACCTTTTATTTGCCCGACATCTTTCCCTTTATATATCGGGATAATCTTTACATACTTTTTGTTATATTTGTACTGAAGATAAATAACTTTTATCAAACATCCGATAAAAAGCCATAAATAAATAAAAATAAAATGCAAACGTAAAAATAATGTCAAAAAAACAAGAGCATAATAGACAACCTGTTCAATAAGTGTAGCAATTGAGATTATGAACTTTTCTTGATAAGCGGTGAAAACAATCCTGAACTTCGAAGTAAAATAAAGATCAAGAAAACTCTTCATTCCCATTATTACAAATGCTATAAAAACCAACCAAGGTTCTATAGCACTCTTTATAAGAACAGTCGTAAAAGTGGCTACGGCCAACATGATAAGACAAAAAACGTATGACAGTCTTTTAAAATACCGCTCTGCTGCTTTAACATTTTTGCTAATCTCCAAGATGTCATCTTCTGCTATAGGTTTGTATAGAGAAAAAATAGCCGCAGTCGTCGTTCCCGATTGCAAGATTAGAATAATATTAAGAATTTGAGTAATAGTCGAGGATAGCCCATTAACCTCTGAACCATAAATAAGGATAATATATCTAGGGGCTAGAAATCCTAAAGCTATTACGATTAAATAATATCCAAGCTCCCATATGGCATTTTTTACTACCCTTTTTGCTCTGTCTGTCGTTACAGTATTCATCTTAACTTAACTCATTTTATTATCAATACAGAAACTATAGTCTGTCGCATTTCTCTTAAAAGATATCCTTATAATAAAAAAAACAAAAAAACACTCTGCTATAGCATTAAGTGCTAAGAGTGCTGAAAATAAATTCTCACTGATTGAATACATTGCAACAGCAGTAGCAATATAGCGTCCATAAATTATCGCAAATGCCAAATCTCCTCTTGCATCTTTAAACTTTTTCCAAAGAACACCAATAATAAATCCTGCAACAAATATAAAGAAAAATGACATTAAAGGACCATAATCCCTGTAGTATGAAGCAAATGCTGTAAATACATTCGAGCTATATCCGTTAAACAAAATCATCTCTGCATGATTACCAACCTCTATAACAGGAAAACCTAATTTCGCAAAAATATTATAGAGACCTTTAAACGTATAAGACCCAACGTAATTAAAATCAATCAGACTACATATTAACTTATCAAAGCATAATATCGAACTTCCTATGTAAATAGAAATCGTATCCCACAAACTTAATACTGTATTCTTACCTGTGAGCTTTCCTAATTGCCAGAACAAAAAAAGAAAAGCTATAAACCCAATTATAATATACAAAACCGTTTTTGTTGGTCTTATATTCTTCCCGATTTTCCTAAAACTGTAATAGAAGTAGTACATAATCGCACATAAGAGCGAAATAAATCCACTACGGCCAGTGGTTAATACAAAATATAAAACCAAACTAATCATTGGTAAAACATATCGCCACTCAACTCTTTTTTCGACCACCAACTGCTTTATAAACAAAAAAACAGATATAAATCCAACTGCTCGTAAAAAAGAAATCCCTAAATTTAAGAAAATACCAAGATGGTAAACACCCTCATCATAAACGTGACTTCTAATAGTGTATATCATTCCAGAAAAACCAGAACTGTTTCCCAACGAAACACTTAATGCCATCTGATGTTTATAGTATACATACACTATAATAACAGAAAACACCGACAAAATTAACATAGTTCTGCTACCGATATTTCCCGACATATTACTTCTATGATATGCATTAGTAGAAGAATGTAATTTAACTTTTGTTCCTCCCCTAATACCCAAGAGAGTCACCGCTAACGCCAAAATTATATATAGCAAAGCCTCCAAAGAAATAGAATATCCCCAGTTCTTTCCATTCAGGGCAACAAAAAGAGCACTTAACGTAAAAACAGAACAAATTATAAACCCAGGGGAAAAAACATTCTTTTCAGCTAACAAGTAAGATACTAGCATCAAAATACATAAAAAAGAAATAAATACTATATTCAATGTCTAGCCCTCTACTCCTATTTTTATAACATCGATGAATATGGAATTATAATCTTGATAGAGATACAGCTCTTTGTATGTTGATACAACCGCTTTATGCATCTCAAACAGATCATCTTTTCGCAAACAAATAATTGTTTGAGCTACTGATTTAACATCATCAGTGCAATTAAGGCCAATACCCTCTTTTTCCACTATATTCCAGTTATCACCGATGCCACTATTTATAAAAGGAAGGCCAGCCCTCATATATTCTATGGATTTAAGAGACATCGAGGATTTAATCTCTTTCCGCGGAAGGTTCAATCCCATATTACAAAGCGAGAATATCTTCTCCTTCTTCTCTATATCAAATATAGGACCATATGAAATAAGCTCCACCCCAACATCCTCTAATCTTCCTATCAGTACTGAAAGATTCTGACCTCCACCAATATGATGAACTATCACTTTTTTTTCTTTTGCAATCTCACCCAACAAAGAAATCATCAATTCAATATCTGTTATATAATTGATATTTCCTAAATAACAGAACTTAATGCTATCAGTAACATCTGAGCAATAAAAAATCTCTGGCCTTTCTTCGAGCCTAGGATACAAAACGCTAATATCTAAATTGGGATGTGTTTTTGATAGCCACTGTTTTCCTTCTTCTGATACAGCAATCGTCTTATCTGCAACTTCAAGATATTTATCACGCAATCGGCGCCAAAAATAAAATGGAAGTTTCAGCAATGGCGATTTTACAGGCATGCTCTCTGGCCATGAGTCATAGCAATCAAAAACCAATTTGACATTTGGGTGTTTTTTTTTGTATTGTGCGCACCTTTTTACTAGCATATTGGGAGGAAACATACAGTATACAACATCAGGATTCATCTCATTCAGTTTTTTATATACTTCATTAGCAAAAGCATGATGAGAGAGTAACCTACTTACCGACATATTCTTCTTGTACTCGGGAACATGGATATGAATTACATTAGGATAACTCTGTTCTTTATGTTTTTTTTCATAATGAGAGTAGTCGGATATGATATAGCTAGCATCAAAGCCATTCTGGTTAAAGAACTCTGTTATATATTTAAACCTCATTGAATACTGGTCAAAACAACTAACACAAATACATTTCTTCAATTCTTTCCACCTAAAACAAAGTCTCGGTATTCTCTATTTAATCTATCTCTTTTTTCATCCACTACAGATATTTGATACTCTTTCGACTTGTTAAAATTATTAATAGCAAACTCTTCTAAATTCGATTGTAAAACCCTATCCAAAACTTGAGTTAAAGAAGAAACCTTCCCTCTTTTAAATAGAGTTTCACTATCTAAGAGTTCTGGGATACCCCCTGTTGTAGACCCCACGGCAGGACAAGCTCTACTCATAGCTTCAACCAATGCTCGAGGAAGCCCTTCTTGCATGCTAGGTTGTATATATATATCAATAGAAGATAACCATTCAAGAACCTCGTCATGCGTTAACTGACCTTTGAAATCCACCCTATCAAGGACACCATTCCGCTTAGCTTCGCTATGCAGATATGAATCGTCGCCCCCTCCCACAAGTTCATATCGCAAATCATATCTATCCTTCAATTTCCTCATTGCTCGCATAACGAACTGCTGTCCTTTTGCTTTATTTCCTATGCCACCAGTAGTGCCAATAACAATTGTCTTTTGTGAATCAAAATTTTTTAGTTTAGTAAGTCTTTCAACCAAAACTTTGCTATCTATTCTATCCAAAACAACATCCGAGGCATATTCGCTGACCCCTGCGGTCGGATATCTTTTTTGCAACCAATTCTTAGTCACGTAAACAACATGAGATGCATATTTAGTATTTTTCTTTGAACTAAACTCCATCCAAGGTGCGAGCAATTTACCCAAAAAACTATAATTCCAATATTCGTCCCAAGCGCAACCAGCAGACTCAACAAGATATGCCTTATGCTGTCTTCTTGCACTTGAAGAAGCTAGATTAGCGATAATTCCACCCCGGATGAAAATTAAATCAGATTTTTTCACTAGTATATCTATTCTTTTTTTAGAGTTTGTTTTCTCAAATACAAAACCACGTCCACTACTCAAATTGGGGAATTCCTCTATTACTAGATTTTCAAGTGTAATAGGTTCCTGATGAGCTTCTTGATATGTCTCATTGATTTGATAAACTCTATCTGCAACAATAAGTTTGTCTACAACACGGAAATATCTTTTAAAAACATCATTTGTCAGTGTAGTACTACAATAGACCCCATTCCTATCTTTATAGATGGGCAAATAATGACAAAACAAACCTGTTACCATTTTTATTCCTCGTATTTGAATGCCTTTCACATCAGGCACTTTAAATTTCTACTTATGGATGCTTAACTATTATATAGACTAGATTCCCACGTCGTTAAATTAAATCTTGAAAACGAAAAGATAAGAGTGTATACCAACATACCAGTATAAAAATTCCTAATTACCCTTTATTAAATCCAAACAGTATTTTATAGAAATGTTCTTTTTATTTTTACAATATCTTATAAAAGCAAAGACTGTAAGAAATGAAAAGATTATACTGAGTAGCCAAAAAACTGTTGTTAGAAAAACTGCGTTTATTATGCCAAATCCTTTAAATTCTGCAGTAAGAGAAGGAACAAGAAAAGACAAAGCCATTCCTAAATAAGACCATCTATCTGCCACATATTTTTTATTTTTCTCTACCTCCATCAACGAGAGCCTGATTTTATCTTCGGTAGTTACAATAAATTGCTGTTGGACATTGTTTGTTATTGTACTCTTGTCCAGCATTTCACCTACCCCTAAGCTCTTCAAATCTAAAGATGAAATATTGACACCTGTCTTTTTCTTTGTCATTTTGGCACCTCTTATATTTCTCGGTAAATGGTGTATTGTAAAGTATGGCTCGCTTCCCCAACAACATATACAGAAAAACAAATTGAAAGTTCTTTTTGAGCCCTATTATCAAGAGCAAAAACGATGGGTTTAATTGTCGCCGTACCAAGAGGATTATCAAAATTCGTCAATTCAAAATTAATACCTGTCTCGTTTATTAACTGTACAATATTCAGTTGTTGTTTTGCTTCTTTTTCATTTTGTATAAACGTAAATTTAAGCTTGTAATCAGAATAAATAGTAATCTCAATCGGGTTATTTTCATATGATGTTACAAGACCCGATGCTATTACTTGATGACTTCCACTAATAATATTTGTAACCATAATAACTCCTGTCTTCCTAATGATTAAAGTTTCAACTCACTTAACCACAAATAGTTATGAAATAACAATTATAGCGTTAAGTGTTCGATCCTTTTTTAATCACATAATGGATTTTTACATCAACTTCAATAAAATCTCCTTTGTTGATATTTCTCACTTACTATCCTCTTTCTTATTTATTTTCCCAGTTCCACCTTCTACCACACCATCGTGTTCGAGGACCTTGGCTATGGTTCCAAAGAAGCAACGGCAGTCGAAAAGGAAGCTCTGCCTCTGGACGTATTCGCCGTCTAACTTGGCTTTGACTGGGATTTCAAGTTCGTCGCGTCCGTTTATCTGCGCCCAGCCCGTAAGGCCAGGCTTCACGTCGTTTGCACCGTATTTGTCACGTTCTGCAATTAAATCGTCCTGGTTCCACAGAGCAGGACGCGGGCCAATGATGCTCATCTGTCCTACGAAGATGTTCAGTATCTGTGGTATTTCATCAAGGCTCGTCTTTCTCAGAACCCTTCCGACCCTTGTTATATACTGGTCCGGATTCTCAAGTAGGTGGGTTGGAACGTCATGCGGCGTTGATGTTTTCATCGTCCTGAACTTCAGGATGTCGAAGAGCTTCTTGTGCAGCCCGACCCTTTTCTGCGTGAAGAACACGGGACCCGGGTTGTCTATCACTATCGCAAGGACGAGCAACACCCAGATCGGGAGGAACACAACTATCCCTATGAACGAAAGGACTATGTCTATGATTCGTTTGAAGAAATGCTTGTACATTATCTTTTCTCTCTTATCTCTATGGGACACCCGTCAGGATCCTTCACGAAGAAGATCCTGAAGTCCTTCCTTATCGGTTCAGGGTTGTATTTCGAAAGCCTGTTCCACTCGGATTCAAGGTCTCCGACCTCAAAGGCGATATGCCTAAGGCCGTATGCTTCCGGATTGCTCACCCTTGCCGGATGGGTTGGATCCACAAAGACCTCAAGCCTTGTTCCGTTCCCCTCCATCCAAACGAGGATGTCATGTTGAGACGGGCGGATCTGTCTTGAAGTCTCGATGAATCCAAGCTCCTCATAGAACTCAAGGCATTCTTCCTTTGAAACGATTACAGCAATGTGATGCAACAACATCGGTCTATTCCTTATGTGTTCGTCGTGCTCTGCAGGCACACCTCCCCCGCACGCATGGTGGCGTGTTTTGGTTGGGGATGGATCGCAGGGGTGCTGCATGCGCCTTGACGTCATTGCAGCCTCCTTGGGACATGTGCGCCCACGTGCAGACAAAACAAAGGACTCCACATTCATTGCGATGCGAAGTCCATCGTGTTCCATCAGGTTGGGTTGTACGTGATATGGTCACAGGATGATAGTCCAAGCGGCCTTATCACGTTCGTGTTCTGGGTGTCGAGGAGTCTGAAGCAGGTATCGGCCTTTCTGTATCCTATCGTACACGCATAGACCAGCACGGCTATGGCTTCCATGCTTATGCGAGCTTTGCACGCTATGCGGGAGACCACGGCGTCGTACAGCCTTGGCTCGCTTCTATGAAGCAGGAGCACCGCAGCCCAAACAAGGAGTACTGGAATTAGGAAGGCTTCAAGGATTCCACTTCTCACCACATCACCACCAAACAAGGGTCATTGTAGCATAGAAAGGTGTGGTTTGTACAACACTTATTGGGGGTTGGGTGGTTTGGAGGTGGTTTTAGGATGTTTGAAACAATCTCGAATGAGGAATTGAACGAATCAAAGCATTTCTTGCAACAAACATCCGCATTCACAACTCTGGTTTTTTGAGTGGGATGAGAACAGAAAATCAAACATCTTTCTGTTCACACTCAAAAGGAACAGCGGTATTGGACTCAAGGCAAAGACTTTGTTTCTTTTCCAAAAGATATCAACCTGTCTTTTGTGGATTCTACCATTTTCAATTGTCAAAAGCGAATCCAAAGAAAAAGAGAACTCTTTGCCACAGTTTAGAACCAAAGCACGTTTTGCATGCTCAGCAAGCAAATGGAGGCAACTTTTTTCTTCAAGAGGTTCCTCCGTATTAGGATGAAACTCTCCAATCCTTTTTTTGTAGTTCTTTAGATCTTTCAAATCCGTAAAACAGGAAGAAAAATCTTCACATTGCATAGGAACATCCCAAAAGGATTCAACCATTGGGTAGCTTATGAACAGCTTTCCAGTCGGTAGCGTTTCGTTATCAAGTTCGTGAAGAAGTTCTACAAGGTCCTTGTCGTATCTGTCCTTGCCTCCTGCCCTGGTCCTAGCTCCATGGACATCGTAATCGAAGAACAAGTAAACTTCTGATATTAGATCAGAGGAGACGCCTCGTAGTTCTTCATTCCCTTCTTCGTCCCTTAGCAAGCCGACATAATCCAAGAAAGGATCGTCTTTGACTGTCTTGCACAAATCAATCAGGTTTGAGTGCCAATAGGCTTTTACAATTGTCCTCTTGGAAGCAGGAAAGAACAACTCCTTCATTTGTTCTATTATGTCAAATTCAGGATGTTTACCTTCTGTAACAATAAGAATTATATCCTTCATAACTCCCCATCATTGGCATTAGCCTCTTATTTGCCGTCAAAAGCCCCTGCAATATACAACCTCTCAAGGTTGTGGGCCTGTCTAATCTCCTTTTCAGTCAATTTATCAATGGACGCAATATAATTATCACTAAGCACAAAATATGAATCAGGTCGAAGAATCTCATTCGACATCAAGTGAGGATTATGAGTGGTAAGGACGACCTGAATGTCTTTGTTGTGGCTCAACAATTCCACAAGTCTCTTTGAAAGCTCGATGTGATAGAAGGCATCAAATTCGTCTATGAAAAGAAGAGAAGGAGTTCTTGTGCTATCCATTTGTAGATACCAATAATAGAATAGGAGCAACGAGCTTTCCCCATTTGACATGTTTGGAACATACTCAAGGAGTCTACCGTTTCCAAAGTCATAGTAGGCGACGATTCTCCCATCCGGAGTCTTTTTTGCGACAACCCTTCTGTCTATTCCCATTTCCCTCAGAAAACAATTGTAGGCATCCAAGTGTTCGGTATTCACTATGTAGTCTATGAGATTGTCAACCTTTGAGGTAAATCCAATGTAGTTGCGCTCTTGCAAGCACCAAAAAAGCAACATTCTATCAACAAACCCATAGAACTTTAGAAGAATGGCATTGTCTTCGTTCTCCATTGGAAGAGAGGAGTTCATCCTAAGGTATCTCACTGCACTTAAGTTTGGATTGTCTATTCTTCGCTCCAGAGTTTGAGCTCCTTCGAATGACTGCTGCATCTCATTGCCGACTCTGCGGTCAAACGAAAGCTTTTTTCTCCCATTTATGAAGAGCCTTTCCGCTATGGGTTTGTCAAGTCCGTCTTTTTCATATGAATAAACAACCTCATCCTTTCCAAAGAGGAAAGTATATGAAAAAGAGGTTAACTCATTCAGCCTCAGAATATTCTTGTAGTTGCCATACCTAGAAACAGAGAATTCGTTGTCAGTAAGCATGCGAACGATATCGAAAACAGCCAAGGCAAGGTTTGATTTGCCTGATGCGTTATATCCATACACTACAGCCGTTTTGACAACTCTGTTCTCAACATTGAAGTCATTGAAAGCATAGCGTCCTGAAGAAAGATCGAACTTAAGTTCTTTTGAGAAATTTTTGAAATTGGATACGCAAAAATAAGCAAGCATCTAATTTTTCTCCTTGGTATTTCAAAAAATAGCACTATTCCATTGTCCCTTCAAGCAAAATCGTATTTTTTTTACGGTTTTGCCACATCGCAGATGCAAGGCCCAAGGACATCGGGCTAAAAAACCAGCCCGCTATGACATAGGGGCTGGAACAGTTTGGGTGCCAGTCTGGCGTTTTGGGGTATGAAGAAGATGGACCTTGGTGAAGGTTCCCTTTCTATATCAAGGATGTGCCAGGCTGACCTGTTTTTGGGTTCTATGAGTCATAGTTTGGACTTTTGGCCCGCACTAGGATTCAAAGACAGGTGTAGTAGACGGTCTTGCTCTGAGAATCCACGATGGTCATGTATCTGACTTTGTTCTTCTCGGAGAACCTGACGCTCCAAGACTTGCCGTCGTCAAAGGCTATGGCCCCTTCGCTACTTGCAAGCTCTACTTGGCCTTGCTTGAAGTACGGCTGGCTGCTTCCAAAGAGGATTACAAGCCCATTTGCGTTTGGGTCGTAGATGATGTTCGCCCTAAGTGCAGCCTTGAAGCCTTCCAGCTTTCCGTCGTTGCGTTCGTTGGTCTGAGGCTCCCACTGCGTATCGCCCAGGATGCTTGTCCAATAGAGACGCTGTTTCTCTGCATTCTGCTCTTGGGATGGCTGTGGCGTTGGTGTCTGCTGCGCACAGGCAAAGCAGCTTACTAGGATTGCGCACACAAGCGTTGTGATGGACAAGGTGTAGAGCACGGTGCTTCTAAGCTTTGCCTTGTCCTTCGCTGTCAGTTCAGTGAGTTTGACTTTCTTGGCCAAAGGAACTCTCCGTAAGAGAACTCATTCTCCAAGTCCATTGTTAGTTCTTCATATTTCCCAATTGGATTGTACAACACGGGTTGGCAAAACACAATTGAAAGGATGATGAGGTTTGCAGGAGACATCATATGCACAAGAGACGTCATAGGACTTGAAAGGGGTCAAATTGCTATGGTGGAATGTTGCTTTCTCAATTTGAGATAGAACCCTTGTGCATGCATTGGACGAATTAGGAAGTCCGTATTCTGATGTTAGCCTTGAGTCATGGGCAAGACACGGACTTGGCTTGGAATTCCTGCTTACAGGAAGGGGCGCAGTCCAAGAAGGGATTGCAAGTTAATTGAGGTTGTCGTGGAGAGTTAAACCCCAAGGGCAGGCCGTATTATTTGGAGTTAATCACCCTTTGAACTTCTTTAATATCAAGCGAAGCGCATTTGGCAATGACCGAAACCGGGATTCCGTTTGCATTCATCTCCTTGACCATGCGGTTTCGTTCATTGGCTCCGCCAATAGAAACGCCTCTGGCCTCGCCAATGGAGATTCCTCTGGCTTCACCGGATGCCATGCCTTCCTTGTACTTCTCAATGAGGTTCAGTTCGTATTTCATATAGCCCTGCCTCCAGTCCTCGTCCCCGTTTATGTCAAGGACGTAGTTGTCCACCATCTCCACGAACTCGTTGCCGCTGTCCTTGCCCGTACCTATGGAAGCGACCCCTCCGTTGAGGTATTCGAAGAACGCATCCATGTCCGCACCAAGCTCCCCGATGGATCCTTTGGTGTTCAAGAACATGATACAGCGGCCGTCGCCAAGCGGCAAGTCCCCGTCCTCTTCGCACATGGATCTGAACGTGTATTTCGTCCGGCCCTTTTCGAAAAGGACGAACATGCATATGAATATCATATAGCTGTCCTTTAGCCGT
>ULPT01051222.1_pt1 | contig 105802 bp, 97 predicted proteins | sample 1953751 | NCBI WGS metagenome assembly ULPT01 (sample SAMEA4835636, study PRJEB28245) | human gut metagenome | biome: gut microbiome; material: fecal sample | place: Denmark | collected 2008 | reverse complement strand
TTTCCTTCATCTTCATATCTGACCTCTCTGAATTTGGATTGCAGGGCTTTAGAAGCCCCACATAATTCCAAATACGAGAAACCTGCGTTTTCCATTCACGGTTTTGAGAAGATTTTTGAAAAAAGTTGAAAAACAGGAGAGACTAAAGTCTAGATGCTATCTACAAGGTCCTTTATCAACTGCCTCTTGGATTCATATGACAACTCCTTCAAATCGAACTTTTCTGCGTTGAAGAACAATTGCCATACTTCCACTTTGAGACTGTTAGCAAGTTTGACTATGGTTGAGAGATTTGGATTGCTTCTTCCACCTTCGATATCCGCAATACTGTTCAAGCCTGACATCTCAGCAAGTTTTTCCTGTGTCAGTTTTTGTGCTTTTCTGTATCTTCTCACGTTTGAGATAAGGAGTGTTTTTACGTTGTCATTTCTATCGCTCATGCGGAAAGGATAAGGAGATATTATTGAAAGTTTAATTCGGTTATTTACGAAGTTACTATTGACTATTTACGAAGTTGTGGTATGATATAAACCATCTCTTGATAGGAGAAAGGAGTGAACAAATGAAGAAAAGTGTTTTGTTCGTAGCATTTGCGCTACTAATTGCACTGGTTAGTTGTGAACAGGCATCTGTCCATACCCACACATGGGATGATGGTCATCTTTCAATGGAAGCGACATGCACGCAGAATGGAGTTATGACATATACCTGTACGGTTTGTAAGGATAGTAAAACAGAAGTCGTGCCGGCGACTGGGCATGTATGGGACAAAGAGAGTGCCATTGTGACGAAGCTAGCAACCTGCGAAGAAGGTGGAACAGAGATTGTCACTTGTAAGATTTGCGGTGAAACCAGAAGCATTGCTACCGCAGCGAATGGTCATCGTTGGATAGCTAACGGTGAACCCTCAAAGGCTCCTACTTGTGAAGCGGAAGGCGAGGGCAAAGTCAAATGCGCTGTTGATGGTTGTGGTGCAACGGAAGAGAATCATGTTATTCCAATGCTCAAGCATTACGACCATTCTGAAGCCGATGCAACAGACAAAGAGAAAGAAGATGGTCTGACGGAATCGTGCAAGGCTTGTGAAGGTCGTGTAGAAGGCCTTAGAGGCGCAGTGCTCGCAGCAGACAAACCCTATTCTGCACTAGCTATGATTCTTGATGGAATGAAGGAAGACTCCGTTGATTTGTCGAAGGTTGTTTGGAGTGCAAAAGATGGCGATGAGGAAGGAAAAAAGAAGATTGCTGAAGCAAATGTTGAAATCATTTTGAATGCATTTAAGAAAGCTGGAATCGTCGACGCTTCTGTATAAGCAGACAACTTTGCTGTTCTTGCTAAAACGGCAGATGAAAAGTCCTCAACTTCTGGACAACTCTTTGCTGATGCCGAGTATAGGATTTCAGGAGAGAAAGTGACAATCGTCTATAAAGTACAAGGGGAAGAGAAAGTCTTCAGTTTCGATGGTGATGTATTCATGACAATGGGACGCATTGGATTGCAGGAGGTGGAGTATGTTATCGAGAGTGAAGAGGGTTTCTCCCTTGGTACGAAAGAGACTACTTACAAGAGCTTCTATGCCAGAATTTTGAATGATGATTATGTCGAAGCCGTATACGATAAAGTTGATGTAAGGCTTTACCTTCTGAACAAAAAGACCCCTTAATCGTAGGAATATACGATTTTTTCATTTTCCGCTGCCTGCTGTCGGTCTTTTGGGGCTGACGGCGGGCTTTTTTGAATTGTAGTAAGAGGTTGGGGAATTATGAGAAAAACTTTTTACTTGTTGCTTTGTCTAGGTGTTCTGATGTTTCCATCATGCAAGACGGTAAGGACTCCATATCTTGTCGCTGTTGATGATTGCAACACTGAAATCTACCTTGACCGTGGATATACGGTACACCTTGCGGATGATAGTGGTGTAGCCATGACCGTAGAGGGACTGGATGTGGGTGTAAAGGACAAAGGCGTGGTACTCGTTGGTTTCGAGAACTCAACGGAATCCTTGTATGGTTTTAGAGATTCCAATCTTGAAATCTTTGGCGGCAACTATGAGACCGGCAAATGGGAGAGTCTTGGCACATGGGATGCAGAGGCTTTTTATGACAAGGTTCAATCCAAAGCCGATACAGCATTTGCATTTCAGCTGTTGTCCATTTTCGTAGATGTTGCAACCAAGAATTCCCATGGGCATGGTTCTTCTGGAAGCTTGATTGCGACAGGTACACGATTGGCGGCGGCAGGGGCTACGATTGATTCCGTGACGGAATCTAATCTTAAGAGTCCCAAATGGTTGAAAGAGAATATGCTGTATTCTTCTACGGTGAGGCCTCACAAAGACTACTATGGGGTGGTTCTTTTCGATGGACGCAATCAAGACAAGAAGCCTTATCCTGATTTTAAGTTGGTCTACCAGAAAACCGATGGTTCAGAACAGGAATTCATATTCCAACGCTCTGATAGAGAATCGGCCATGAATCCATGGATTGACAAGCCGCGATACCGTCTTTCAATTGCTGCAAACGTAGACCTTACAAGGAAAGGCGGTGGACTTATGCTAATAAACTCCCATCCTGCAGGGCTTCAGGTCTACTCCGGTGTTTCGGTGGACTCCACTGGGCTGACCTTTCCTGTTGGAGTTACGCTCAAGGCTTTGTCCAACACCTGGCTTATGGCTGGTTTCAACTTTCTGTTAGGAAGTTATGGAAGCTCCAACATTGTGCCTCAGATAGGGGTGAATATCATAACGAATAGACTCAGCGTCTATGCCTTGGCCGACTACTCCCTGTTGGACCGAAAACTTGGTCTGAACGTTGGCATTGGCTACGCTTTCATCGTTTGAAAACATTAAAGAGGTGATGAAATGAAGAGAAGATATATTTTTGTTGCTATCGCTCTTGTTCTTTCTGTAGCGCTTGTAGGTTGCAAAGGCGAACCCGAACACGACCATTCCTACGGAGAAGGGAAGGTCTCGACAATGGCCACGAGCGAACATGAAGGTGTGATTACCTACACATGTTCGTGTGGCGCAACGAAGACCGAAAAGATTCCAGCATTGGGACATGCTTTGGAGTCCAAGGATACCAGTACGACCTATAAGGCTTCATACAAGGATTTGATAAGGCAGATTCCTGACGACCTGGGATTTGCTGAGAACGACAACAGTGACGATTTAGGTATCTTGGTGCTGGACATTGGAGACTCGCTTCTCAAGAGCGGTCTTTCCATTGTGGATACAGAGGGCAATTCCGTATTCGCATTGTTTGGAGGAATGAGCTGGGAGAAAAGGACCATTGAGGTGAATGGCGTTTTCAACGGTTATGAATACAAGGAAGAGAAGCTTGATGGAAAGATTTCGTTCAAGCTCGATGCCTCCAAGGTGGATGAGTCCAATACGTCTCCTGATATGATGTTCACTGTAGATTTGATATGGGGAGAAGAGAAATACGATTCCATTGAAAAGCTTTCGAAAGCCCAAAAGCCTTGCATTGAGCTTTTGAACGACATGGCTGGAAAACTTCTTGCACAAGGCATTAGGGTTGAAGGGGCTTTTGGAAAGCTCTATGTCCAATTGGAAGGTTTCTCAATTCTTTCTGCAGCCAGTACAAAGTTGGAAGGAAGTCTGTCAATCGAACTCAACCCTGTGAAGTTGGGAGAAAGTTCATATCAAGGCAAGCTTTCCATAACACTGGATTTGAATGGGAAGTACAGTTATGTTTCAGGTGCTTACGAAGGAATAATGGATTCCATTGAACTCACTTCTCTTTCAGGAAGTTTCCTTGTTGACTGTGACCTTCAGACTTCCGGAAAGATTGGAACCCATGAGATATGCTTTGGCATTGAAGGCAACGATATCAACATAACTCCGGAAGAAGAGCCTGATTTCACGGACAATGATGTCTGGAAGCTTGCATTGAGGATAGATGGTGATATGGTCGCAGTTTATCAGCTTTTTGGAGAACTTTTAAACTGAAGCGCAAAGTATTGCAGTGGGATCGCCTTGGTAAAGTATGATTATAGGCAGCCCATTTCTTATTTGTTTGCAGGATTCTGATTCACATCATCAAGAGATCTATTCTGGGTACGAGGTTTCAAGCTCGGAGGCCTTCTTGAGTTTGAGGCCTTTGGCGCCAAGCTCATGGACGGCTTTGTCCATCTTGCGCTTCTTGTGTTCGTCTTCGAAGAAAAGGTTGTCCTGAAGGGGCTTGTCGCCTTCGTAGGTGTTGTAAAGGCCTAGTCCTATGAGGCGTATGCCTTGGCCTGGTTTCCACTTTGAGGCGAGGAGTTTCTTGGCAATTGCATAGATTGTAGTTGCATTGAGGATTGGGTCGTCTGGAGAGTCTTGGACGGTTATGGTTCTGAAATCGCCCCAGCGCAGCTTGAGGCCAACCGTGCGCCCAATGATGCCTTCGTCTATTGACCGCCCCATGAGTTCGTGGCTCATGCTAAGTAGCACTTGATGGAGGGTCTCTTCGTCAGTGATGTCTTCAACAAATGTTGTCTCTGAAGAAATTGAGTGGCTCTTTGCCTTTTGGACCATCGTTCCAGGGTCGATGCCCCTACATGCTTCGTAGAGGTATTCGCCAAAGGAATCGCCAAGCATGAGCTTGAGCTGGTCAAGGGAGTACGAACGTGCCTGCTGTGTGGTCGTTATCCTGTGTTCTTCTAAAGTCTTCTTGCCGCTTTTCCCTATGCCCCAGATTTTGCCAAGGCCAATTGCGTCTATGAAGACTTGCTCCTTGCCTGGGGAGACGGCGCAAAGGCCATCGGGCTTATTGTAGTCGCTTGCCATCTTTGCGATGAATGGGGATGTGGCGATTCCAATGCTCATGGTGATTCCAATCTCGTCCTTGACGCGCTGCTTTATCTTCATGGCAAGTTCCCGTGGTGGTCCAAAGAGCCTTTGGGTTCCTGTCATGTCAAGGCTGGCTTCGTCTATGGAGCACTGTCGCATTGCAGGTGAGTATTCGCGAAGTATAGCCATGACCTGACGGCTTACCTTTGCGTACAGCTCCATGTTTCCAGGTATGAAGATGCCGTTTGGACATAGCTTCTGCGCCTGTAGGCTTGGCATTGCGGAGTGTACGCCGTACTTCCTTGCTTCATACGAGCAGGTTGAAACCACGGCCCTTTTGCCGGGCATTCCTATTATGAGGGGCTTCCCTCTATATTCGGGATTGTCTCGTTGCTCTACTGAGGCGAAGAATGCATCTAGGTCTACATGGAAGAACACAGTATGCTCGGGCATGGCTTCATTCTACCACAATGGTGTGCTTCATGTGGATATCAAGTTGGTTTTCTGCTATATTCAAAGCATGAAGAAACTAGAGTATACCCCAAAGGGAATATGTGCCAGGCACATCACGGTTGAGCTTGATGACAACGATGTCATCCAGAACGTTGAGTTTGTTGGTGGCTGCGACGGCAACCACAAAGGGATCGTCTCCTTGTGCAAAGGCATGAAGGCAAGCGATGCCGTGGATAGGCTCAAAGGCATAACATGCGGTCCTAGAAGCACTTCTTGTCCAGATCAGCTTGCATGTGCGCTTGAGGAGTGCCTTTCCAAGAACTGATGAACGCAGCCAGATGAAAAGGACGTTTGCGACTTTCTTCATCCTATGCCTCGTGTGCCTTTGCATCTTTGCCGATTCATCCAGCGTGCGGCTTCGCTCAATGGGGGGCATTGGCATAGCCGTAAGCGATCCAAGGCATCCTGCAGTGGCAAATCCAGCCTCCCTGTATTTCCTTGAAAACGACAGCTCGTTCGTCCTTGATTCAAGCTACAGCGATTCGTTTCTTCCAAACAGCGGAGAGACGTTTCCAACGTATCCGGGATCAGGGCTCAAGGGAACGTTCATGGGAAAGCGCATATCGTTCTCAATTGGCTTTGACTACAGCGTTGAATCCACAGGCATTGGGGATGGCATAAAGTACTACAATGTTTACCAGACGTCCGAGATAAGGCTTGATTTCTGTGCTGGCTACGGGAACTTTGGAGCTGGCATAGAGGTTTACGGAGGTTCCACCAAGCAGCGGGTGAACGTTCCAATCCATCAGAGCACTGCGCTGAGCGACTTTGTAATCCAGACATATCTTTCTCCATACGACAGAAGGAGCGACAGCGAGTATCTTCAGATAAACCTTGGTTTCATGTACGGAATGGGTGGTTTCACCTTTGGCCTCATGTTCGATGACATCCTGGACAATCAGGATTCCAAGACGGCATTGAGCTGGGACACCTTCGTAAATGAGGCTGGAATTGGCGTCTACTACGTTAGGGATGAGTACGGAAGGCGTGGAAGTCTGAACCACTTTGGTTTCAGCGCAGGCGTTGAGGTCTCGAACCTCTTCAGAAACAGTACAAGGACATTCCATGCTGGGTTGGAGCTCTCCTATATGCTGCTCAAGGACTATGGTTTCTACCTAAGAACTGGGTACGAGGCTCTTTTTAGCGATTTCTCACTTGGAACACACTCGTTTGGCGTTGGCTCTAGATTGGACTATGTTGAGTTTTATCTCAACTTCCGTTTTCCATTGGCTGTCTATCGTGGTTTGGATAGCGGTGACAGATTCACTGTGGAGCTTGCGGCTGCGTTTTCGTTTTGAATTTGGGCGGTTCTCATTTGAGTCGAGTTGACAATCATGTGTCAGGACAAGTTTCACGACTGCTGGTTTTCTTCCTTTTTCTTTTTTGGGGACTTCTATGAAGAAAACTTTCTTCATAAACCTACATTTTCAAAGGTTTCTGAAGAAACTTGCAGTGAGTTTCTTCTCCTCCTTGAACCAAATCTCTCACATTTTCTCGACTCACCTTCTACCATGGTCTGTGTATCACGGACTGAACGTACTGAAACGGGCTGTTTTGGAATCCTCTTTGGAAATTGTTAGCGATTTGTAGCGATGGTGAGTGTGGTAAGCTTGGTGAGTATTGTGAGTGTGGTAAGCATGGTTCAGACTGTGAGTGTGGTTGCGATGGTTGCGGCTTGCAATAGATTGTGACTTGTAATTGACATGGAATGAGTTGACGGCTAGAATTGCATGGTAACGACAAGTCGGACAAAACCATACCTATAGGAGAAGCATTATGTCAAAGGCACATAGAGGTACAGGAATAAGAGAACAGGTCAACTGCGGACGCGGTGCATGTCCAGTCTGCAAGAGAGACGGAATCAAGGTTCTCTATGAGGTGTCCTTGGACGGCGAGACCAAGAAGGTCTGCAAGCAGTGCAAAGCAAAGCTCGCAAAGTAAGTCGATCCGTTCACATTGAAGGGCTGCCTCTTGGCAGCTCTATTTTTTCGTAGAAAGCCAGATCCGTGCGACATCGCGCAATATGCAATGCAGTATTCAATGTGATGTACAAATTCAATGTACACGGATCAGGCGAACCGCAAACAAAAAAGGAGCCTTTCCATGAAGAGCATGACGGCCTATGGCTACGCAGAGTACCAGACTGAAAGCTACATCCTCACGATGGAGCTCAAGAGCTACAACAACAGATACCTTGAGATAGGCTATGCATCGCCATCTTCCCTGAGCGCATACGAGGCGGAGCTCACATCCCTTGTCAAGGCGAACGCCCAACGCGGCCATGTGGATGTCTCCGTAAGGGTCAAGAACCTCAAAAGCGACGTGGAGCTACACTTGGACGAGGCTCTTGCCAGCTCATACCTGGATGCAATCGCCAAAGTGAAGGCCATAGCTGCATCAAAAGGCATGGACGTTATGGTCACGGCAACCGACATCCTCTCCAAGGACGGAGTCCTAAGCAGCGTCAAGACCGATACCCTTGAAACCTACCGTGAAGGTCTGGACCACTGCAGCTCAATAGTCATGCAGCAGTTCAGGGACGCAAAGGCTCGTGAAGGTGAAGCCACAAGACGAGACCTTACGGCCATGATAGACAGCCTTGAAGCCTCCCTTGAGGTCGTCAAGGCGAATGTGTCCACACTTGAGGCCATGATAAGGCAGAACCTTGAGGCAAGGATCAAGGAGATGCTTGGCGACAGTTCCTACGATGAGAACAGGATCCTTACGGAGGTTGCCGTCATGCTCAACCGCTACACCATAAACGAGGAGACCGTAAGGCTCAGCACCCACATAGCGGAGTTCAGAAAGCTTCTTGCAAGCGACGACGCCGTTGGAAAGAGGATGGATTTCCTAAGCCAGGAAATGAACAGGGAGATAAACACCATAGGCTCAAAGAGCCAGATGGTTGAGGTCAACATGCAGGTGGTCAACATGAAGGACTGCCTTGAGAACATTAGGGAGCAGGTGAGGAACATAGAATGAGGATTGCCATTTCAGGAAAGAGCGGATGCGGGAACACCACCGTGTCCACCATGCTGGCGCAGAGGTTGGGGTATGACCTCATCAATTTCACATTCAGGCAAATGGCTCAGGAAAGGGGCATGGAGTTCTGGGATTTCTGTGCTTTGGCTGAGAAGGACGACAACATAGACCGTGACCTTGACCGCAGGCAGGTCGAGATGGCAATGGCCAAGGAGAACTGTATACTGGGCTCCCGTCTGGCCATTTGGATGCTCAAGGACGCAGACTTCAAGGTATACCTCAAGGCAAGCGACCAGGAGAGGGCAAGACGCATCACAAAGCGTGAGGGAGGCTCATACGAGCAACGCCTTGAACAGACCCAAGGCCGTGACGGCCATGACAGCGCACGCTACAAGAGGATATATGGTATAGACAACTCCGATACCTCATGTGCTGATCTTGTCATAGACACGGAGAACCGCACACCTGAGAGCATTGTGGATGAGATCGTCGAGGCCGTGAAAAAGGCGCAGACTGTACAAAAGAATTGAAAACAGGTATAATTCGCTACTGATTTTACTGTCGTGTAAGGAGAAAGATCTTGAGCATTCCACTTGATACGCTTATTGACAAAGACACCAACGTTTACGAAATGACATGTGTAGCCATCAAAGAGGCTGCAATCATGGCGGCAAAGAAGGAGACGGAGGAAGAACTCGAGAAAAACCACGAAAAGATCGTCTCCGTGGTCCTTGAAAAGGTCCTCAACGACGAAGTCGAGTACTCCAAGTCTGAAGAGTGATTCAAAAGGCAACGTGAACTCTGAAACCAAAAGGAACGTAGTATTTCTCTTTGGGCCCACAGCGGTTGGTAAGACACAACTGCTGTGTGACTGTTTCTCCAAAGTAGGCGAAGTCGTCAACGCAGACTCCGTTCAGGTCTATAGAGGTTTGGACATTGGGTCTGCAAAGGCTGACCCGTATGTGCAGTCCAGGATTCCACATCATCTCATAGATATCCTGGACCCTTGGGAGAACTACAATGTGGCTGACTTCATCCGCCTTGCAGATGCGGCATGCGAGGATATCTGGAGCAGGGGGCTTCTTCCTGTCGTGTCAGGAGGAACGGCTTTCTATTTCAAGCATTTCCTGTATGGACTGTCTCAGGCCCCAAAGAGCGATCCAGCAATAAGAGATGAAGTTGCATCATATATTTCCAAAGTAGGATTGATGGAAGCGCATAGGTATCTATCAAGCATAGATCCTGTTTCGGGTGCAAGGATAAACCCAAACGACGGCTACAGGATTTCAAGGGCCCTTGAGGTCTACAGAACAAGCGGCAAACCTCTTTCATCGTTTGAACTTCCACATGAACCCCGCAACGGAATGAACGTTGTGAGCATAGGACTGTGCAGGGATAGGGATGTCCTGAGAAAAAGGATAAAGGCCAGGGGTTGCATAATGTTCGAGCAGGGGATTGTAGGGGAGATAAGGAACCTTCTTGAAATGGGGGCATCCCCCTCGTGGCAGAGCATGCAGGGCATTGGCTACAAGGAGTTTTTGGACAAGGTATGGTGCGGTGACAGCGCTTCGTCCATAAAGACTCTGGATACGCTTTCGAAAGAGGAGCTTTCATCCATTGCGGATGAGATTGAGATGAACTCAATCCACTATGCAAAGAGGCAGATGACTTTCTTCAAGAGCTTTGCCAATGTGAAATGGCTCGATCCTGGCGAGGACGAGTCTCAGAACGGATCTGTCCTCAAGACCATTGTGGAAACTGAGCTCTCCGTATCCTTGTAGGATACTTCAAAAACATCTGTAAGAGTCTCCTCCAATACGTCTATGCTTGAGATTTCAAGCCATGTCTTGCGCTGGATGAACGAGAACTCCACCGTTTCGTGGTAGACTCCTGTGAATACGCTTGAGGCTGTGGTTGCATCGGTTTCCATCGAATAGTCTTCGTATGGTCTAAGGAAGTCGAACGTTGCAATTGCAGTCGCATCATCCATTGTCTGTACTTCAAGGTTTGCAATGCCATAGACCATTGTGCCCTGCGGGATTGCTGGCATCCCCTCGTCAAGCCAGCTTTGGGCTTCAATGATTGGATTCATGCCTTCGTATGCATAGCGTACCTTTTGGGTGACTTCCAGGTTCGTGACAGTCATTTCGTCAGGGCTTTTGCTTCCACGTGCAAGCGAATCCTTCACACCTTGTAGGTCAAGGTCGTTGACGGCTTTGTAATAGGCCCTTACTATATCTTCCTTTGGAAGTCCTGCCGTTGCAGGAGGGGCTAGTGCCAGGGCTATGTAGTACCATGCAATTGAGACGACTATTACCGCTCCTGCTATGGAGGCTGCCAGCACCGCACCCTTCTTTCTTAGGAATCTGCGTAGGGAAGCCTTCTTTGCAAGCTTTTGTAAGTATTCCTTATAAACTTTGGATTTCCTTACTATGAAATCATTTGATGAAACCTTGCCCTTTGTATTTTCCAATGCTGTCAGGAAGTATTCGTAAGGAGAGCTTACTTTGTACATGTCCTTCCTTGTCATGGAGAATGCTCTGTCCACTGCATTGCACAGCTTTCCAATCTCCTTTTTCTGGACGACTCCGCCATCGTCTGCAAAGAAAAGGATCAAGGGTATCGGTCTAAAGCCACAGTCCCTTACGTCCTGGGGTGCGAACGGCATGGTTGAGGCCAGTGCGTAGTAGAGAAGTTGGAACAGGTAGTGGGCCTTGCCAAAGCCGTTTGCTTCGTTGTGGACGTACCAGACTTCGCGGTCAAGGAAGCGGTCCTCTTCAGGCATGACGCTGTCTATGAAGTCGCTTGCCCTTGCGGGTAGGAGCAGGACGGCGTCCTCAAGGAAATATATGCTTGAAAGCGGTAGGGCGCTGAAGTTCCAGTCAAGTTCGCAGTCCTTGGCCCCCTCAAGACTTTGCAGTGCCTGGGCTAGGTTCTCCAAGTGGTCGAATGCGTTGGGGCGTAGGCTGTGTGCAAGCTCAAAGGCAGGGGACGGGACTTCTTCGCCAAATGGCTTGGCATCGAAGCACAGGCAGCGTCTGTCGTTTTCAAGACGCACCCCCAGCCATGCCACCCGAGTGAAGGATCCGTCTTTGTACAGCAGTGCAGGAGGTCTCTGGGACGAGAGCTCGAATCCTCGTAGACCTGTGGCTGGATCCGCCACCGCTATGCACAGCATCCCCTCTTTGCTGAATATGTCCTTGGAAGTTATCATCTCGTTCTCCTTCAGCGCCTTACGCTTATGCCTATATCATGCATCAGGCCGATATCATACATTAGACCGATGTCGTTGTGGTCAGTACCACATGGATGCACAATGTGTTTCTTCGTCGTCACTTACAAATATTAGGCTGTCACAGGCCATACGTCCAATTGTTTGCTTTATTTCTTCAAGATTGGCGTTGTTTTCTGGTGCCAGAAGGTATGCAACAGGGCTGTTCGGATACAACACGGCAAGGTATGGGGCTATGATTTCAAGGCTGTGCTCCTCTGTGCATACATCGTCGCTTTGCTCAATGCATCCCAAGGATGTGATTTCGCAAGGTGTCTCCAAGGGGATTTCCCAGTCGGAGCCCTTTAAACAGCCTTTGCAAGGTGTGTATGCTGCAAAGCGTTCTCCAATGATGGGGCCTTTGTGAAGGGGTGCAAGGACGAAGATCCTTTTGGGGCTTTCGTCTTGGAGGCCAGCAAATATTCTGTCAAGTTCGCCCTTGCACAGAGTCCAAGATTTGTGAGGGACCTTTATGTACTTGCAGTTGTTTGGTGCGGACTGTTGAGGGTATGAGGTTGCGCTTTTATAAGAGGCTTTTACAAGTGCAGCGGCGTCCTTTGGATACATCACTCCTTCGCAGGCGTTCTTCATAGCTGCTGTTCCTTTGGAAGAAGCCTTGCTATCCGTTGTGGATCGGGTTTGATTGTAAGGTTCTTTTCCTGGCTTGGAAGGACGAGGCCCGTTTTCCCATCCTTGGCTCTCCTTAGATGTTTGACCTGTGTGTAATACAGGTCTACGCTTTGTGCGTTGCGTCCCTTTGAGTAGAGTACGGCGATGTTCGCAGCATCCAAAAGCACTTCAAGGGGGACCGTCTTGTCCCTGCGGTGCTTTATGAAGACATATCCACCTGGAAAATCCCTTGTATGGAGCCACATGTCGTTTCCTTTTGCGTGGTGTCTCAGTAGCTCGTCGTTCTCCTTTGCGTTCCTTCCTGCAAGGATCTGAAAGCCTCCGCTTGTGCATCTTATGCCGGGGCCTTCCTGTTCCTGTTTGTGGGGCTCTGTCTTTTCTAGGATCGCCTTGAGTCTTCTTATGTCCGCCTGTTCGTCGTCCGTAGGTGCAAGCGCCTTCTCGAATCTGGCTTTTGTGCTTTCGTACTGCGCTTTTAGCCTTTCAAGTTCGCTGCATGCGTTCTCGTACGTGCCCTTCGCCTTTTGGTAGCGGTCGTAGTAGCCTTGCACATTTGCACCCGGTGTGAGGCTTGGGTCCAACTGCAGTGTCACCTTTGCGTCTCCGTTGGGATCCTTGTTCCAATCAGTGACCGTCACGCTTGTCATGCCTTTTTTCATGAGGTATGAGTTTGCGGATAGTATGTCGCCATCGTATTTGAGCTCTTCGTATGCCGTGTTTGCATCTCTTGTGCGCTCAGCGCTCTTTATTGAGGATTCCAGTCGTGACAGCTCATGCTCCATCCTGTTTGCGACCTGTTTTGTAAGCGTTGCACGCAGGTCGTCGTCCTGCTGTTTGGAGCATGTCGTCTCTATGTATCGGTTGAAGGAGTCTCCTTCGTATTGTCGTACATGGAACTCCTTGTCGCTTTTGGTCTTTTCCTCTATTTCAAGTCTGCTTGCACTTGTCTCGTCCCGTCCAGGCCTTCTAAGCAACAGGTCCTGTATTACAAGGTCTTCGTCTGTGACGATTATGTTCGCACCTGGTCCGCTGTACAGTCTCGTGAATATCTTGAGCTTCCTTCCATGGTTGTCCAGATCCCAGACCATGACTCTGTCAAATGGAAGCTGATAGCACTTTGTTATTGTGGAACCCTCAAGGTTCTTTCTTGCGTACTGCTCGAAACGTTGGAGCTTTTTCGTCTTCTGAGGCTTTGTATCGACCGATATAAGGTTTATTCTGCTAAGTTGTGTGCCAATCTCGGTATAGAAGCTGAATCTTCCTCTTTCTCTGTCGTAAAGCTCCCAAGTGACAGAGTGAAATGAGTTCTGGACGACTCCCTGTATCTTGCATCCATCAAGATGGGCTTCCTTTATGATGAGCTCCATTTCTTTCCAGTTCAACGACATACTACGCCTCCGTTTGGTTCTGGGCTTTGTTCCTTCTCCTGTCTTTCAAGTTCCTCCTTGATTGCTCCTGCAAGATAGAACGAGCCGCATACGAGAATTGGTTCGTCAGAGTCTGTCAATTTTCTTGCAAGTTCAAGGGCGTCTTTGGCTTCGCATTCAAGGTACACCTTCTTTGATGCTTTTGATGCTTTTGATGCAGTGTCTTCGTCGATGTGCCTCTTCAGCATCTCATACAGAGCTAGAGGATCGCTTTTCTTGAAGGTCCCGGGTCTTGAAACTATTACAGTATCAAACGTTCCAAGTATGGCCTCTGCCATGGCTTCGTGGTTCTTGCCTTCTACTGCACCAAAGATACAGACTCCTTTGCCTTTAGGGTACATGTTCTTGAACGTCCCAAGCAGGTGCTCCATACTGCTTTGCGTGTGTGCTCCATCAAGGATCAACGTCCTATCCCATTTTACAGTCTCCATTCTGCCTGGAAGATGGTTGTTTTCAAGAGCCTTCTCTGTTTCTCCCATCTTATAGAGACCAAGGTTCCTTAGCACCATGATGGCAAGTACGCTGTTCTGTGCCTGCACGTCACCCAGCATGGAAAGGTTGAATGAAGTCTCAAACCCATCGTTGAAGTTCACCTTTATATGTTGTCTGCCGCTTTCGAATGCGGTTTCCAGCCGTTTGACTTCGTTGTCGAATTCATGGAGCTGGCTTTCTTGGAGGGTCGCTTCCTTGCGGAACACTTCAAGGGCATCGGGTTTCTGCGGGGATGTGAAGACTGGTACACCTGGTTTGATTATCTTGGATTTCTCTATTGCTATCTTTGTGATGGTGTCTCCAAGTATGTTGGTGTGTTCGAGTTCTATTGGTGTCAGTACACAGGCCTGTGGCAGGAGTATGTTGGTTGCATCAAGCCGTCCTCCAAGTCCGGTTTCGATTACGGCCCATTGGCAGCCAAGTTCCTTGAAGAGGAGAAATGCAAAGGCCGTGTAGAGTTCGAACGTGGTTGGTTCGTTCTCTCCCAAGGTATCGCAGAAACGAAAGCCCTGGAGCTTTCTGCAAAGAAGGTTTCCGGTTGCAACTAACGTTCCATCGTCAACGAAACGACCGCAAAGGGTGAATCTTTCCCTGTAGTCGCTTACATGTGGCGACATATATAGCCCAACTCGGAATCCTAATGCCTCAATTCCCTTGGCTATGAAACTTGCAGTGGAGCCTTTTCCCTTGCTTCCTGCCACGTGTATCGTTCTGTAGCTGTTTTGAGGATTTCCAAGGGTTTCCATGAGGGCCTGCATCCTGTCAAGCCTGTAGGTCCTTACGTTGTATTTGTCTGTCTTCCTTTCAAGGTTTGTGAACCCTTCCATGAAAGAGACCACTTGGTCGAATGTTCTGAATTCCTGCCTTTCTTCAAGTGCCATACGGACCTCCAGCTCTCAAACTGTTTTCAAACATCATTGCATTCTAGTTCATTGGTGTTGGGTTGTCCATTGTGGGTTTTTCGAATGTTTTTTGACAATATATAGAAAAGTGTCAACCAAGCTATTGAACTTGCGTGTTCTCCTTTGATATATTTTGCTGTATAATTTTTCATGATTCACATAGAGTCCGCCATAAGGATTCATAAGGAGAAACGATATGGGAAAGAAGCACAACCCAAGACCATGGGACTTCCTTGACAACTATAGAGGCAAATTCTTCGAAGGGGAGTGGCCGTCACTTCCTGAGATGTTCGACATAACTGTGGAGCGCTGGGGTTCCAGAAAATGCTTTGAGGCATTCTCTCCAAAGCACATTGTGTTCACATACACTGAGGCTAAGGCTCAGATAGAGAAGGTCGCTGCGTGGCTGTATGCCCAGGGCATCCGCAAAGGCGACAGAGTTGCCGTCACCGGAAAGAACAGCCCTGAATGGGCACTTGCCTACATGGGCGTTCTGTACATGGGTGCAATCATAGTCCCTGTCGACTATTCGTTGACGGACGAAGAGATCGAGCACCTTGTGGACTTCGTCGAGATCAAGGGGCTTTTCGTGGACGGCGAGCGCTACGAGAGGATTGGCAAGGATGGCAAGTACGGCTTCAAGGTGAGCCTTGAGGAGAAGGGCCACGAAGAGCAGTACATACTCAACCTTCCTGATGTTGGACCTCAACCGACCCAGAAGCCTGTGGCCGATGACCTTTCTGCTTTCCTCTTCACAAGCGGAACCACAGGCACTCCAAAGGCGGTCATGCTCACTCACAAGAACTTCGTCGCTGACTGCTACTCCGCACAGGCTTGGATGAACATCTACGAGACGGATGTCTTCTATGCAATCCTTCCAATACACCACGCATACACCATGCTGGCGGTATTCATAGAGTCCATGTCGGTTGGTGCGAACCTAATCTTTGGAAAGCGTCTTGTCGTCTCCCAGATCTTCAAGGAGATGCGCGAAGGTGGAGTTACGATGTTCCTTGCCGTTCCAATGCTCTACAACAAGATGATCTCATCCATGATGAAGGGCGTGAAGGACAAGGGACCGTTCGTCAACGGACTCATCCATGCAATGATGGGCTTCTCCGGGTTCTTCAAGAAGGTGTTCAAGATAAACATTGGAAAGAAGATGTTCGGCTTCCTTCTCAAGAAGGTGTCGCTTGACAAGAACAGGATATGCATCTCCGGTGGCGGACCGCTTCCGGCATCGACCTTCAAGCAGTTCAACCAGCTTGGAATAGACTTCGTGCAGGGCTATGGCCTTACCGAGACGAGCCCCATCATAACGCTCAACCCAGTGTTCGACTACGAGGGGACGTCAATTGGAAAATGCCTTCCAAACATGGAGATCGAGTTCAGGGACAAGGACGAGCATGGCAACGGAGAGATATGCGTGCGTGGTGTCAACGTCATGCAGGGCTATTACAAGAATCCAGAGGCCACGGCTGAGATAATAGACAAGGACGGATGGCTCAGAACCGGAGACATAGGCTACATGGATGATCGCGGCTTCGTATACCTCACAGGTAGGGCAAAGAACATCATCGTCACTGAAGGTGGAAAGAACGTGTTCCCAGAGGAGATCGAGGACCACTTCCAGCTCTACTACGATGTTGATCAGATCTGCGTCATGGGCTATGTGCTTGATGCAAAGATGAAGACTGAGGGCGTGTGCGCCGTCATCTATCCATCCCAGGATTGTCAGAAGTCCATTACGGACAAGGCTGCAATGCAGAAGCACATGGAGGAGATCGTCGATGAAGTGAACAAGGAGCTTCTCCCCTACAAGAGGATAAGAAAGGTGTTCGTAGTCGATGAACCAATGGAGATGACGTCCACCAAGAAGATAAAGAGGTTCGTCGTAGCCAAGAAGTACAAGGAGTTGGTCAATGGACAGTAAGTTCAGAGCAAGCCTAAGAAGCAAGGCCCAGCTGTTGGATCCGGTCGTCATGGTAGGCCATGGCGGCGTTTCCAGCGGAGTCGTCGAGGCTTTGGTTCAGGCTCTTGACTGCCATGAGCTTGTGAAGGTGCGCTTTCAGGACTTCAAGGACCAGGTAAAGGTCCTTGCCCCTGAGCTTGCACAGGCCACGCAGTCCGATCTTGTTGCCACTACAGGTTTCACTGCCGTATATTACAAGAGGAACGAAGAGCTTCGCAAAAGAGGTTGAGGATATTGTCTAGGCTTTGTCCTAGACCTCTCCTTTGTGATGTTGCGACTGCTTTTTGTCAGTGGAGCCTGTTTATGAGGAAGGGAAACTTGAGGGCTGGGGAGCCTTTTAAGACAGTCTACTATTCGGACCCTGTGAACGATGACTTTGCACTCACGCATGACCACATAAGCAAGCGTGAGATCGACTGCGATGTGGAGTACTCCAACAGAGGCGTGTTGTGGAACACCGCTTCGTTCGTTGTCTACAGGCTCGTTGCTACTCCATTGGCCTATGTCATATGCAAGGTTGGCTTTGGCCTTAGGATAAAGGGGCGCAGGAACATCAAGGTCCTGCGTGGCCATGACAAGTGCGGCTACCTCATCTTTGGAAACCACACTCATTTCGTTGATGCCTTCATCCCAACGTTCCTCTCCTTTCCTCGCAAGGCCTCCATCGTCACATCCCCTGACGCAGTGTCTGTCCCTCTTCTCCACAATGTCGTAGAGATGCTTGGCGCCGTTCCAATCGCTCCTGGCCTGGGAGGTGTGAGACAGCTTGTGGGCGTCATGAAGAAGAAGGTCAGGACCCAGACCCTTACAGTGTTCCCAGAGGCCCATCTGTGGCCTTATTACAATGGCATAAGGCCGTTTCCGGCAAATGCCTTCTCATTTCCGTACCTGCTTGATTCCCCTGTCGTTGCATATGTGACGACCTATAGGAAACGCAGGGTCCTGTCCAATGTGCTGCCTCCTGCGATAACGGTTACTGTGAGCACCCCGTTCTACCCGTCCGACTACAGCAACAAGCACGAAATGCGCGATGCCGTCTATGCCTATATGTGCGATGTCGTTGAGAAGGAAGGCAGCTTCGCCTATATAAAGTACGAGCAAAGGGCGGCTTCTTCCTTGAACGAAGGGGATGACTGAAAAATTTTTTCCACTGTTTGTTTTTGTTCTTTTTCATCATTCAACAAACAGCTTTCCTCCAATTGCATAGGAACACTCGTTTCCAGTCATTTTTCGTATGTCTTTCATATTGGCCTTGTATTCTTGCGCCAGTTTTTATTGAAAAGCCTTGAAATTGCGGAATACCTCAATTTGATGGTTTTGTAATGCTGTTTGTTTTCTTTTGACATAAATTTCATTTTATGGAATAAAATAAACAAAAATGAGAATAAACGAACATAAATATGTTTGTTTTGGCTAAAAAAGTGGGTTTTTATGAGTTTTTAGTCACAAAAAAATTGTTGACAGCTTGAAAAATGTGATTGTAGGATGAAGGCGTGTTTTGAGGTTTCCATCAATTTACGGGTTTTTGGAAATGCTTTGGAACCCACTAGTAAAGAGCTTTGTAAGGAGGTTTTTCATGGGAAAAAGGTATTCGCAGATCCTTAGGCTTCTCGACAATCAGGAGTTCATGTCCGTCTCTCAGTTGTCCCAGATCCTTGAGGTCAGTCCCATGACCATCCGCAGAGATCTTGACGAGATGGAGTCCAAGAAGCTCATCCGTAGGTTGCATGGAGGGGCCGCTGCAATAAAGACGCAGAACAACGAACCTTTCTACAGGGACAGGGCTGTAGTCCAAGTCGATGAGAAGAGGCTCATAGCCCAGATAGCGAACGAGCTTGTGCAGGACAATTCCATAATAGCAGTGGACAGCGGTTCGACCTGCTTTGAGCTCGTGAAGCTGCTTCAGAACAGGCCAATTACGGTCGTCACCAACAGCTTCCCTGTCATGGAAGGCCTTTTGTATTCGAATACGGTCAAAGTCATAGTGCCATGCGGAAACCTGCGCTCCCATGAGGGCGCGATATCGGGCTCCGACACCATAGAGTACCTTTCCAAGCTCCATGTGGACCAGTTCTTCATGGGTGTGGGTGGAATAGACAGCAATGCAGGGATAACGGACTACAACATAGAGGATGCGGCGGTGAAGCGCATAATCATCTCGAACGCTTCCAAGGTGATAGTCCTTGCAGACTCCTCAAAGTACAACAGAGTGACATTTGCAAACATATGCCCGGTATCGGAGTTGGACATCTTGGTCTCGGACTCCAAGCCGGCGGGGAAACTATACGAGAACTTACAGCGCTCCGGTGTACAGATCATAACGCCATCGGAAGCCAAGGAGGATAGATGAGCAAGAAATGGCTTAAGGATGTTTACGGCGCAGAGAAGCCAATAGTGGCTATGTGCCATTTGGATGCACTTCCAGGCGATCCCAGATACGACAGGCAGAAGGGTATGCAGTACGTGATAGACCGCGCACATGCGAACCTCAAGGCCCTTCAGGACGGAGGGGTTGACGCCGTGATGTTCTCCAATGAGTTCAGCCTTCCATACCAGACAAAGGTGGATGCAATCACCTCCATGGCCATGGCAAGGATCATTGGCGAGCTCATGGACGAGATCCGCATTCCTTTTGGTGTCAACGTTCTTTGGGATGCAAAGTCCTCATGCGAACTTGCAGTGGCGACAGGTGCACGCTTCGTGCGTGAGATATTCACCGGCGCATACGCAAGCGACTTTGGCATTTGGGACACTGACTGCGGCAACACGGTACGACGCAGGAACGCCGTCGGAGGAGAGAACGTGAGACTCATGTACAACATCCTCCCTGAGGCCAGCGTATACATAGCCGAGCGCAGCATTGAGGACATTGCCAAGACGACGGTCTTCAACTGCCAGCCCGATGTCATTTGCGTTTCAGGCCGCACGGCAGGGGCCAAGACCGATACCTCAATCCTAAAGCGCGTCGTCGAGGCCCTTCCTGACACACCGGTCTTCGCCAATACAGGTGTGAGGGTCGAGACCATAAGCGAGCAGCTTTCCGTAGCCGATGGAGCCGTCGTTGGAACGGCCTTCAAGAGGAACGGAGACTTCTTCGATATGGTGGATCCTGAAAAGGTTAGAGTATTCATGGACGCCGTTATGGCCGTCAGAAGCAAATAAAAGGAGAAATGCAATGAAAAAGATTTTCACACTGCTTTTCGTAGCTGTCGTCTCGATCTCGATGATCTTCGCCGCCGGTGCAAACGAAACCGCCGCCAAAGACGAGAAAGTGACCGTTGCCGTCGTTATCCCAAGTCCACTTGGAGATAGATCTTTCTGTGACAGCGCCAACGAAGGTGTCAAGAGAGCCAACGCTGAGCTCAATGCAAAGGTTGACCTCATAGAGACACAGGGCGTCCACGAGCATGAGAATGCAATGAGGGGAGCAATCAACAAGGGTTACGACCTCATCCTTGGTGTTGGACTCGACACTCAGATGATGCTTGACCTTGCAAACGAGTATCCAGATCAGGCTTTCGCTTCTCCAAGTGAGCTCTATGCCGATGTCCTCCCAGACAATCTGGCTTCCCTTCTCATCAATGTCAACAAATCCAGCTTCCTTGCCGGTCTCATTGCCGGATACATGACCAACACGGACAAGGTTGGCGTCGTAGCCGGTGGAGACGCTCCTGGCATCAACCAGTTCGTCTACGGCTTCAAGCAGGGCGTGCTTGTAACGAATCCTGACTGCAAGTTCTACGTCAACTACCTTGGTTTCGACTTCTCCAATCCAACGCTTGGAAAGGAAAGCGCAATCGCCCTCTATGACGAAGGCTGCGACATCATCTACAGTGTATGCGGACTTTCCGGCGAAGGCGTCCTCGCCGCTGCTGCCGAGACCGGCAACTATGCAGTTGGCGTAGATACGGTCCAGGACGAGTTCTATCCAGGTTCGATCATCACATCCGTCATCAAGAGAGTTGACAACTCAACGTACGATCTCATCAAGAGCTATGTCGATGGCAACTTCAAGGGTGGATTCAGAACTCTTGACATCGAAGACGGTGCAACGGGAATCTCCTGGGATGTTGGCTACACGACATTCAAGGACAACGCTCCTGCCGACATGGCGGCAAAGGTCGATCCTGCTGCAAAGATCGTGGAAGAGTACAAGGCAAAGATCCTCTCTGGAGAGTACAAGGTATACGATGCTCTTACAGAGGAGCTTTGGGATTCTCTCAAATAGTAGGCCAAGGGGGAACTTCCAAAGCGGGTGAATTGGTTTTGGAAGCTCCCTATTCAAGGTCATCGGCCTTGCCTTCCTGTGATGAGAACGGGCGGGCGAGGCCTTTTCTAGGAGGATGAATGAAAGAGGCAATCAGGTTCGACCATATTTCAAAGTACTATGCTTCGACATCCGTGCAGGCATCGGACGACATTTCCTTTTCCGTGCAGGAGGGGGAGATCCATGCCATATGCGGTGAGAACGGGGCTGGCAAGAGCACCCTTATGAACATCCTTTTTGGATTGGAGAAGGCGGACTCGGGTTCCGTGTACCTCCATGGTGAAAAGGTTGCCTTCAAGGGGCCAAGCGATGCCATTTCGTGTGGAATAGGAATGGTGCATCAGCATTTCAAGCTCGTCTCTTCGTTCACTGTAAAGGAATCGATTCTCCTAGGGATTGAGAAGAAGGCTGTCCTTAACGGCAAGGAGGAAGCGGATTTCGTCCGTGAGCTTTCTTCTCGATTCAACCTTCCAATAGACCCTGAGGCTGTGATAGAAAGCCTTCCAATAGGGCTTCTACAGCGGGTCGAGATACTCAAGATGCTGGCACGCGATGTTGACGTCCTCATTCTTGACGAACCCACCGCAGTACTTACTCCGCAGGAAGTTGGTCCGTTCCTTGAGACCATGAAGAGCCTTTCAAAGATAGGAAAGACGATTCTCTTCATCTCCCATAAGCTTGGAGAGGTCCTTGAGGTTGCTGACACCATAACTGTCATGAGAAAGGGGCGTGTCGTCTCTACGGGCATCAAAGCAAGCGAGACGGACATCCCATCGCTTGCGGACCTCATGGTTGGCCGTAAGGTGCTGCTTCAGGTTGACAAGGGTCCGGCGAACCCTGGCAGGACGGTTCTTGAGGTCAATGATTTGAATGTGTTCAGTCCAATGGGTGTGCAGCTGCTTTCCAATGTCTCACTTTCTGTAAGAGCTGGCGAAATATACGGTATTGCCGGCGTTTCAGGCAACGGTCAGGAGGCTTTGGTTGCTGCAATAGCCGGACATGTCCATTCCATGAAGGGCTCTGTGAGGATAAACGACGTTGAGATTGGACACATGCCCATAAGGGGCAAGAGGCAGCAGGGCATAGCCTATGTGCCAGAGGACAGGATCCATACGGGTCTCAATATGCTTGCGAACCTGTCTGACAACTCGCTCATGGGATTCCAAGGTTCCAAGGAACTCAACAAAGGCTGTTTTCTGGATTGGGATGCCATAGACGAGCGGGCGCACGACATGATAGAGCGCTACTCCATAGCTGGTTCCTCTCCAAAAGGCCTGGTGTCAAAGCTGTCCGGTGGAAACATGCAGAAGGTCGTGCTTGCAAGGGAGCTTGCATACGAGCCGCATCTTTTGGTAGTTGAGCAGCCCACCCGTGGTTTGGATGTTGGTTCCATAGAGGCCGTCCATAGAATGCTCATAAAGGAACGCGACAAGGGCGTTGCAATCCTTTTGGTGAGCGTCGAACTTGAAGAGATACTATCGCTTGCAGACCGCGTTGGAGTCATGTACTCCGGAAGGATACAGGGTGAGCTTGAAGGAGCCGATATAAACGAAACCGATATTGGACTTCTCATGGTTGGAAGCAAAAGGAGGGCACAGTGAAAAGGAAAAGCTTTGATCCAATGGTTCTTGTGATGCCTGCCGTAGCGCTTCTTCTTGGAGTCGTGGTGGCGGTGCTTCTCATTGCAATTACGGGGGTCTCTCCTCTTAGGTCGTTGGGTGTCCTCATCTCCGGAGGGTTTGGCTTCTCGGGCAAGGTCTGGCCAATCTTCATGACTTTGGGTTCCTCCACGCCTCTCATCCTGACAGGTCTTGCCGCCATGCTGTGCTTCAAGGTGGGAGTGTTCTGCATAGCTCAGGAAGGTCAGTATGTCTTTGGAGCCATAGTGGCTGCTTGGTTTGGCGCATCGCTCAAGCTTCCTCCTGTCATAGCCGTGCCTTTCATAATGTTGGCCAGCATGGCTGCAGGAGGCCTCTACGGGGTGATTCCAGCGGTGCTCAAGGTCAAACTTGGCGTCAACGAGATAATCTCTTCCATCATGCTCAACAACATCTCCACTCTTGTGCTTGAGTACATGGTGGCGTTCCCCCTCAGGGCTGATGCCGGTCAGAAGGCCCAGTCCGAGGTCATATCCAAGGGCTACTGGCTACCTCAGTTCATATACGGCTCCCGTTGGGGTGTGAGCTTCCTAATAGCCATAGCTCTCATAGTCTTCTTCTACTTCTACATCTACAAGACCCGTTGGGGCTATGAGATGCGCATGGTAGGGGAGAACAGGCGCTTTGCAGACTACGGCGGAATAAAGAGCGGCAACGTGATAATACGCTCGCTTGTGATAAGCGGTGCAATAGCTGGCCTTGCAGGCTGCATGGAGGTCCTTGGAAACTACCACAGGATAATGACGGGCTTCTCGTCAGGTCTTGGCTTCGATGGTCTTTCCGTTGCAATGCTTGGAATGTCCAACCCAATAGGAGTCGTGATTGTTTCGTTCCTGCTGGCCGGTATAAGGCAGGGTGCTCAGCTTGGGCTTCAGCTCAGCCTTCAGATTCCTAGAGAGCTTGGAGGTGTACTCATTGCAATGGTCATTTTCTTCGTAGCCATAGGCAATGTCTACAGACCTGTGGTTGAGAAGGCTGTCCGCAGCATTTCAAGAGGGAGGAAGGACGATGAATAGCATTTTCGATATAATCACATTGAACGTTCTTGCAAGTGCCATAAGGCTTGCAACCCCCGTCATCCTTGCGGCTTTGGCTGCTGCAATCTGTAACAAGGCTGGTGTTCTCAACCTTGGTATAGACGGCTTCATAACGATATGCGCCTTTGCTGGCATAGTTGGCGCCTACATATTCCGCAACTTCACGCCTATAGGGATTGCGCATCCTGTGTTTGCAACCTACATGGGTGTCGTCTGCGCCATGTTGGTTGGTGCTTTGCTTGGTCTTTTGTTTGCATTCCTCAAGGACAGCTACGGCGTTGACCTTACGGTCCTTTCCATTGCCATGAACATGCTTGCAGTTGAAATCACCGTCTATCTAATGAGAACCATATTCCACCAGTCCGGAACGTGGTCGGATCCGTCCATCGTGCAGCTTCCATCCATAAGGCTTACTCTCATAGAGAAGATCCCCGTCCTTGGAGGACTTCTCAGCGGCTACAACATAATCGTCTACTTTACGTGGATCCTGGCCTTGGTTCTTGTATTCGTAATGCACAAGACCAAGTACGGTAGGTACATAACGGCTGTTGGCGAGAACCTTGAAGCTGCAAAGAGCGTTGGAATAAACGTCTCCAAGGTACGCTACGGGGCTTTGATATTCTCTGGAATCCTTTCAGGCCTCGCTGGTTCGTTCCTCTCCATAGGACACCTTACGCTGTTCACAAGGGACATGGCATCGGGACGCGGATGGCTTGGAAACGCCGCTGCATTGTTTGGGTTCAACAACCCGGGCGGGTCGTTCTTTGCAGGCCTTTTCTTTGGCTTCGCCGATGCCCTTGCATTGAGGCTTCAGAACGTGACCAAGATTCCGCCTTACATAATACAGGTCATGCCTTATGTGCTTACACTTGTGATTCTTTCGATAGTTTCGTATCAGTCCATAAAGAAGAAGCGCAAGAGATCCATATATTGACGTCGTTTCAGAGACATCGGTCTTGATGATAGGAGGTAGTGCAATGAGAAAGGTTATAAAGGCATCCGTGGTCCTTACCATGAACAAGGCTGCGGAGATATACAAGCCAGGTTACGTTGTCGTGGACGGCAACAGAATCGTGGAAGTTGGGAAGGGCGAGCCAAAGCTTGGACCGGACGACGAGCTCGTGGATTTCACGGGAAAGCTGTTGATGCCGGGGCTCATCAACGCCCATGCCCATACTCCAATGGTGCTTACCCGTGGTATGTGCGAGGGTGTCTCCCTGTTTACGATGGATGGCTTTCTCAACACCTTGAGGCGCTTTGAGAAGTATGCGGACTCGGACATGGCGGCCATGACATCCCCTTGCAACCTTGCAGAGATGATAAGGATGGGTACGACGTGCTTCGCCGACCAGTATTTCTACGCAGATCGCATCTTCAAGGCCACTGACGAGGCTGGTTTGAGAGGCCTTATCTGCTACGGCATAGTCGAGCTTGGAGACGAAGAGGCACGCAAACGCGAGACGGCGCGCTGCGAGGCTTTCCTTGAGATGTGCCAGAGACACCCTTTCATCCGCGGTTGGGTTGGCCCCCATGCGTTCTTCGTGGACAATTCCCTGGATTTGATAGAAATAGAGAAAAACCTGGCCAAGAAGTACAATACAGGCTTTCATATCCACTTCGCCACAAGCAACGAAGAGAACGACTACTGCATGGCGCACTACAACAAGAGTGCCGTCACCATGATGAAGGAGCTGGGGATCCTTGAGGTCCCAATCCTTGCAGCCCATGCCATCATGGTGTCAGAGGAGGACATGGAGACCATGAAGGGCTTCCCGTTCACTCCTGTCATGGCTCCTACTTCATCCATGAAGAGCGGTTTCCCTGCCGCGCCTGTCAAAGCCTACAGGGACCACGGCATAAACGTGGCTCTTGGAACGGACAACCTCTGTTCCTCCAGCGCCGATATGTTTGGAGAGATGGCAACAGGTGCAAAGCTCGTAATCCATAGGGAGCATGACGTAAAGGCGATCACTGCGTTCGATATGGTCAAGATGGCCACGATAGACGGTGCAAAGGCCATAATGATGGAGGACCAGCTTGGTTCCCTTGAGAATGGAAAGCTTGCCGATATGATAGCTTTGGACCTCTCTGATCCGGGTTGGGTTCCATTCTGTGGTCAGGACTACTATACTCAGCTTGTATACTGGGTCTCAGGTATGTCTGTCACCGATTCCATGGTCAACGGCCGCTTTCTCATGCGTGACAGGAAGCTTTTGACCATAGACTATGGCAAAGTAGCCTCAGATGTCGAAAAGGCCACCGCTGAACTCAAGAGGAGGATGGGAGAGTAATGTCTTCGCTTGTCATGGGGATTGATATAGGTACGACCGCCATAAAGGTGATTGTCGTTGATGCCTTGTCTTTGGACAGGATGGATATCGTGGCTGTAGACAGCATTCCCCATGATTTGGTGTCTTTGCACCCTGGTTGGGCGGAGGAGGATGCTTTGGTATGGAGAGACCACTTGTATGAGATTCTCTCCCGCATGGCCTCCTCTGTGGATCTGTCGTCGTTGAAGGCAATAGGCCTTACCGGCATGGTCCCCGCCCTTGTGTGCTTGGATTCCAACTGTGTTCCTATTCGTAATTCAATACAGCAGAACGATATGAGAACGGGTTTGGAGCTTAAGGAGCTCTCTTCCGCTTTGGAAGGTCCTGAAAGTGTCTTTGGAAATGGTTTTGGAAGTGGTTTTGGATGTGGCTTTTGTGCGGGCAGCTATTTTCAGACCACAGGCTCCCATGTCAACAGCCAGCACATAGCTCCAAGGCTCATGTGGCTGAGACGCAATGAACCATATGTCTTTTCCAGAATTTCTTGGATAATGGGGTCCTATGACTATGCTGCATATCTTTTGACGGGAGCCATGCACATTGAGTCGAACTGGGCTCTCGAAAGTGGCCTGTTCTCATTGGATGGTGCGCTTTTGGAACCTGTGCTTGGATATACAGGCCTTCCTGCATCTGTTTTGCCTCCTGTAATTGAAAGCCATGGATTGTGTGGAGTGGTTGAGGAGTCGGTGTCTCTCCTGACTGGTATTCCTGCAGGTGTTCCTGTCTATGCCGGCACTGCGGACCATGTTGCATCTGCATTCTGCACCGGCGCCCACGAGAATGGGGACCTTGTGCTCAAACTTGGAGGAGCAGGGGACATCCTTTTGTCCTTGGATCATTTGGCTATTGACGACAGGCTTTTCATCGACTATTTCGTTTCTTCGTCGTGTCCCTTCATCATAAACGGATGCACTGCTGCAAGTGGCTCCCTCATAAAGTGGTTCAAGAACGAGTTTGGAGGCGACTTCAAGGATCTGGACGAGCAGGCCTCTTTGGTACCTGCGGGGTCGGACGGCCTTGTGATGCTTCCTTATGTCCTTGGCGAGAAGACTCCAATATTCGATCCAAACGCCAGGGGTGTGCTCTTTGGTCTCATGCTCTCCCATACGAAGGCCCATGTCTATAGGGCAATGCTTGAGTCCGTGGCATACGCCTTCAGGCACCATGTTGACGTCTTCAGGGAACTTGGCGTCGAGATAAACAACGTCTACATCACGAACGGCGGTTCCACAAGTCCTCTTTGGCGTCAGATCATGGCCGATGTCCTTGGTATGCGCGTAGACTATATCAAATCCAATCCAGGCTCGTGTCTAGGCGCTGCATTCATTGCAGGAATCGCCCATGGTTTGTGGTCTGAGGATGTGATTGGGTGTTTCACTTCGCAAAGGATTCCTTCATACCCGAATCCTGATGCAACGAGGGCCTATGACAGGGGCTATTCCATATACCGTGAACTCTATCCTCGATTGAAGGATTTGTTTGTAGCTTCAAGTTCAAATTGTTGAGTGCTTTGCTTTTATGGCGTTGTAGGGCGCTGTAGGGCGTTGACGGGCGTTGTATGGCTTTGTGGGACGCTGTAGGACGCTGATGGCAGCGCAGACGACACTAACTGTACCTACAATCATGCATACACAATGCCGCACAGTGCTGACAACACGCACTGTACGCACATCATGCACTGCATGTCCCAAAACGCACTGTTTTTTTGAACCTCCGCTTGGAAATTGTAAGCTAATTGTAGCAATGGTGAGCTTGGTTAGCATGGTGGGTGTGGTGAGTAATGTAAGCGTGGTTGAATCTGTAACTGTTCTGTAGTGGTTGTGGCTTTTGTAGTATTTGTAGCACCTGTGGCGGTTGTCGGGTCTGTAGCAACTGTAGGCAACTGTTGAAACGTGAACCCAAGTCGGTTCTTGCAAGAATCCAAAATGACAAAAAAAGCGACCCAAAACTGAGTCGCTTCATCTTCGAGATCTACGGGGCTCGAACCCGTGGCCTCCACCGTGACAGGGTGGCGTGATAACCAGCTTCACCAAGATCCCAATTGACTTCTTGAAGTTACAATAAAGGCTTTTCTTTGTCAACTATGCAGAAAAAAAATTTTCAAGATGTCTAAATTGCCTGAAAGTAAACACTTTCTCAGTCTTGTTGATACAATACTTCATTTCCGATTGAGTTCTTGTTCCAGCTCCTCTATGGTAGGCAGAGTGCCTTTGAATTCACTCTGAATGAAATTTGTTATTCTATATTCGGAGATTCCAATGGGCACCTTTACTGCATTGGTGGAATACTGGGCAAGAATATTGTCTTTGGTTTTGCATATGAGAAGTCCTATTGTTGGAAGATCTCCTTCTCGTTTCATTATTCCATCGACAGCAGAGACGTATGTAAGAAGTTGGCCCATGTCCTTTGGGTCGAAGTCGGACACTTTTACCTCTACGACTACGAAACAATGGATTTGGAAATTATAAAACAACAGATCTATGAATTGCTCAGTTTTGCCAACAACAAGTCGGAACTCTCTACCAATAAAAGAAAACCCTGTTCCAAGTTCCAGTAGGAATTTCTGGATATTGTTCATCAATGCATCTTTGAGTTCTTTTTCATCGTACTGTTGTCGTATAGTCAGGAAATCAAAATTGTATGGATCTTTAGTTATCTCTTGGGCCAAATCTCCTTGTGGGGTTGGTAGTGACTGTGAAAAATTGGTTATTGCTTTGCCTTGACGTTCATATAAATCGGAATCAAGCCAATTGAGTAGGGTTGCCCTTGACCAACTATTGTCTATGGTTTTCCGAATGTAGAACAGAGCCTTTTCTTCGTTTCCACCACACTTGTCCATGAGGATTCTGTGGTGTCCCCATGGAGTTCTGAATGAATATACACTCTGCTTCATCCACAGTTGTGGATGAAATGCACGAGGATGAAGTTCATAGAGGCTGTGCATATATTTCAATTTTTCATGTCATCTTTGTAGAGTCGGTGGGTGTTGTGGGGGTGCTGCGGGTTTCTTCTGTAACCCAAAAGGGTTTTGGAAGAAAAGTTTCTTTCAAAGGATCCAAGAACCAAGGAAGAAGAAACATCCTCTTGCGAATCCCCACGTTTTCGTGCAGGACCGTAATGAGACGAGACTACGCTTGGTGTGCCTTCTACAGTTCGACCGTCCAACCGTAAGGATCTGGCAGGTCACCGCGTTGAATCCCAACAAGGGTGTTGTACATCTCCTGTGCGACCTTTCCTATTCTGCGGTCATTGAGTACCATGGATCTGTCCTTGTATCTCATCTCCCCGACAGGTGAAATGACGGCTGCCGTACCAGTGCCAAAGGCTTCTGTAAGACTGCCGCAGGCATGGGCATCGAACAGCTCCTGCACGCTGATGCGACGTTCCTGTACCTGATACCCTTTGTCATGGGCAAGCTGAAGGATACTCTTGCGCGTGATACCAGCCAGAATGCTGCCTTCGAGCGGTGCAGTGACGATTCTGCCGTCGATGACGAACATCATGTTCATGGCACCAACCTCTTCGACGTATCTGTTCTCGCGGCCATCAAGCCAAAGAACCTGGTCGAAGCCGTTTTCGTAGGCATCAAAGGTCGCTTTGAGAGAGGCGGCGTAATTGCCACCGGTCTTGGCTGCACCCAGACCTCCTTTGACGGCTCGGACGTAGCGATCCTCTATATGGATGCGCAGTGGTTTCAATCCCCCCTTGTAGTAGGAACCGGAGGGTGAGCAGATTATGATATAGAAGAAGTGCTTCGCCGGATGGACACCAAGCTCGGCACCATTGGAGATCATCATAGGACGAATGTAGAGCGACGTGCCTTCAGACGAAGGAATCCAGTCCTTGTCCAATTGGACGAGTCTTTTCATGGCTTCTACCTGAAACTCGGGATCAAGTGAGGGCATACAGAGACGTTCAGCGCTGCTGTTCATTCGCAGGGCGTTCTCCATGGGACGGAACATCTGAATGCCGCCGTCATTGCGACGATAGACTTTCAATCCCTCGAATATCTGCTGACCATAGTGCAGCACTGGAGAGGCGGGGTCTATGCTCAATGTGCTATAGGGTACGATGCGAGCATCATGCCATCCTTTATCCACAGTGTATTCCACGATGAACATATGATCGGTAAAGACCTTGCCAAAGCCAAGGTTGGTTTCGTCTGTGGGTTTCTGTTTGGGTGATTTTGTCTTTACCAGCTTGATTTCAAGATCCATCATTGAAAGATCCCCCTTGGTACGCATGAAGCACCTCGCTTCAAAGCCTCAATGTTAAGATTTACAAGCCCCGCTTTGGGACCTGTGAACATTTGGACGAGCATTTCCCTTATGGTGTCGAAGCCAAGGTTTCCCATGGCTTCCAAGTATGCCCCAAGCATGACCATATTCGAGACCTTGAGGTTTCCCAGTTCCTGTGCAATTTCCAGACAGGGGACGTAGATTGCATGAAGATCGTTGCGCTGCACCTTCTCCGTGACGATGGAACTGTTGACAAAGACAACGCCATTTGAAACCACGCTCGGCTCAAACTTGAGAAGGGACGGCAGATTCATGGCGATAAGTTCTGTCGGTTCCAGAACTATTGGGCTGACGATTGGCTCATTTGAAAGGACAACGCAGCAGTTGGCTGTACCTCCACGCATCTCTGGGCCGTAGGAGGGTAGCCAAGAGACGTTTTTCCCTTCCTTCATGCCTGCTTCGCAGAGAGTCTTGCCAATAGCCATAACACCCTGACCTCCAAAGCCGGAAATGATGATTTCATTTGTCATTTTGCTTTCCCTCCGCAGTAATGTCCTTGTATACGCCAAGAGGGTAGTAGGGCATCATGTTCTCCTTGAGCCAGTCAACGGCAGCAATAGGGGTCTTCCCCCAATTGGTTGGGCAACATGCCAGTACCTCCACAAAGGTAAATCCAGCCCCCTCCTTCTGAAGCTGAAACGCCTTCTGTATCGCCTTCTTCGCTTTGTTGAGCTGCGGAATGTCGGTTGCACAGACGCGTGCAGCATAAGCACAGCCTTCAATGGTTGCTAGGATTTCAGTCATGCGAAGTGGACTGCCATAATGATCCTTCTGTCGTCCAAACGGGGCGGTGGTTGCCTTTTGTCCAACGAGCGTGGTCGGGGCCATCTGTCCACCTGTCATGCCGTAGATGGCATTGTTGATGAAAATGGTTGTGATCCTCTCTCCTCTCATGGCGGCGTGGATGATTTCCGCAGTGCCTATGGCTGCCAGATCTCCATCCCCTTGATAGGTGAAGACGATGGTGTCGGAATCGGAAGCACGGCGGATGCCTGTTGCAACTGCGGGTGCTCTGCCATGGGCGGCCTCGTGCATGTCACAGTTGAAATAGTTGTAGGCAAAGACAGCGCATCCGACCGGTGCGACTCCAATGGTATGCCCCAATGCATCCATTTCTTCGAGCGTTTCAGCAATGAGTTTATGAACGATACCATGGGTGCAGCCAGGACAGTAGTGCATCTCGGCATCGGTCAAGCCCTTGGATTTCTGATATACAATAGCCATTTCAATCACCTCCCCAAAGCCTGTTTCGCCGCATCTGCGACTTCTGTCGGCGTGGGAACCACACCTCCCGCCCTGCCAATGAACGTCACTGGACGGCATCCTTCAAGAGCGATTCTCACATCATCTATCATCTGTCCCATGCTTAATTCAAAGTCCACGACCACTTTGCACGTCGGTTGCATCGCAGCCTGTTTGAGTGCTTTGCCAGGGAACGGCCAAAGCGTTATCGGGCGGAAGAGGCCTGCTTTTATTCCTTCTTTTGAGAGCTGTCGGATTGCGGCCTTTGCAATGCGCGAAGGCGTACCGTAGGCAACGAACAGTATCTCGCAGCCATTGGTATCCGTTTCCTCCCATAGAGTCTCGTTCTCTTCCATCGCATGGTATTTCTCTGCGAGACGTTGGTTGTGCTCCGCACAGGCGTTGGGGTCTATATACAGGGAGTTGATGATATTTGGCTGTCGCCCTCCATGCGTCCCCGTGGTGGCCCAAGGCTTACTTGGCAGCGTGCGCTTTGGAACATCGTGCCATTCGATGGCCTCCATCATCTGGCCAATCATTCCATCGGCAAGAACCATGACGGGGTTTCTGTAGATGTCGGCCACATCAAATGCCATGCGAACGTAATCCGCCGCTTCCTGGATGGTCGCAGGAGCATAGACCAAGTGGCGATAGTCCCCGTTCCCTCCGCCACGTGTGGCTTGGTAATAGTCGCCCTGGGCAGGCTGTATCGTCCCCAGACCGGGACCGCCTCGCATCATATTGACGATTACGCATGGAAGCTCCGCACCGCATAGATAGGTTATTCCCTCCTGCTTAAGTGAGATTCCAGGAGAGGATGAAGATGTCATAACCCGCTTTCCGCAGCCTGCCGCACCATAAACCATGTTGATTGCAGCAACCTCGGATTCTGCCTGAAGGAAGCAGCCTCCGACTTCAGGCAGATGCTTTGCAAGATATTCCGGGATTTCGTTCTGCGGGGTAATGGGGTAGCCAAAGAAATGTCTGCAACCAGCTCTGATTGCGGCTTCGGCGACTGCCTCGTTGCCTTTCCAAAGTTCTTTCTCCATAGTCTTCTCCTCAAAACCGCTCCACGGTTATAATGGAGTCGGGACATATCCTTGCACAGTTCGCACAACCAATGCATTTGTCTTCATCTTGGGAGCGAACGGTTGCAGGGTGATAGCCCTTGCGGTTGGTATTGGTTTCATCCATGACGATGATGTTCTTGGGACAGACCGTTATACAAAGCTCGCAGCCCTTGCACCAGTCACGGCGGAACGACACTTTTCCAGCCATGTTAGATTTCCTCCTCTTTCGTGGTTTCCCACGGTTTTTTCATGTATATATCCAGTGGCAGAATTGGTTCTGACAAACAATTGCCAAGCTCTGGCACGAAGTCCTTCCGTACTGCATGGTGGACAATCGGTAGACCTGTCTTGCTAGAGAGTGCCCGTGCAAGCACCGCACCTTTGAGAATCTCTTTGACTGTGGTCTGTTCGCACAGATGAGTGTTGTTCACCAGCCCCGTGACCTTTTGGCCGCAGGCCTCCTCTATTGCTTTCATGTACAGAAGAGCACCCTCTACATCGTGTGTTTCAGGGCGATTGGCGTTTACGACGAACAAAAAGTCAAAATCCTCCGTGTGCAGATGGTTGGAGAAACGGGCCAGGACACGCGCACCGATCGGGTCTCCTCCCATGTCAATGACACCAGACCAGCTTCCGTCCTGAAACAAAGACAGAACCGCTGGGTCGATTGCCGGCAGATCCACAGCACCACCGCAGGAGCTGACAATTACCCGTATCCCCGCCGCACGCAAGGATTTGGTTTGTTCGTAAGCACGGAAATAGGGGTTTACAATATCCAAATCTACCAATGCGAGTTTTTTACCCTTCTTCGAAAGAGAGAGAGCCAAATTGATTGCATACTCCGTTTTCCCTGTTCCGTAATGACCGCTTATTATCTGCAGACGCTTCATACGTGATATTCCAAAACCTCCTCCTGACCACGCAGCACGCGCAGTGCACCCATCGCCAAAGCGAGCATCTCGTCCTCTCCAGGGTATACGTGTACGGGTGCGATATAGGCGACGTGGTCCTTGATCCATCCGACGAGGTTCTTGTCGTAGGCAAGACCCCCTGTGAGTAGGATGGCATCGACTTCGCCACCCAGCACAACGCTCATCGCACCGATTTCCTTTGCAATCTGGTAGGCCATTCCCCGATAGGCGTGCTCCGCCTCCCTGTCTCCGTCTGCGATACGCTGTCCTATGATGCGACCATCATTGGTTCCCGCATAGGCCGTCAGACCGCATTGGGTCATATAAAAACGACGCTGTTCTTCGAAACTAGCACCATAGCGATGTTCGAACGCCGCACGGAGAACCTGTAGGACAGGCAGACTTCCCGGACGCTCGGCAGTGTAGGGGCCATCTCCCTCCAACCCGTTGTTTACGTCCACGACTTTGCCTTTTTTGTGTGCTCCAATGGTGACTCCTCCGCCTATGTGTCCCACTATTAGGTTCAATGCTTCGTATGGTCTGCCCGCCTCTTCAGCGTGTCGCTTGGCGATTGCCTTTTGGTTAAGGGCGTGGAACACCGAGCGTCGCGGGAAGTCGGGATGTCCGGACAGGTGTGCTATGTCCGACATCTCATCGATGACAGGTGGATCGACTATGAAAGCGGGCTTGCCTATCTGTGAACCGATCTCTGCTGCAAGGATTCCTCCCAGATTGCAGACGTGCGTGCCAAAGCGGCTTTCGCGAAGATCGCACAGCATGGCATCGTTGACGGCATAGGTGCCTCCTTCGATGGGTCTGACCAAGCCTCCTCGACCAACCACAGCGTCCAGGCTCTCAAGAGTGCAGCCGTGGTCAGCCAAGTAGTCAAGTATGAGTGGTTTTCGCATGGAGGCGTTTTCCTCCATGGTGTGGATACCTTCCATATCATTGCGAGAATGGAGGAAAGAGTGTTCCAATAGCTTCTGGTCCCCCAAGTAGACGGCGATTTTTGTTGAAGTGGAGCCAAAGTTCAGTGCAAGGATCTTGTAATCATTGTGTTCTCTCACGAGCTTCTCCTTTCTTTGCTGCCAGAGCAAGCGCCAGTGCAATGGAATTGATTTTGGTCTGTTCGCTGTCTGCACGCGATGTAACGATCACGGGGGCCTTTGCCCCTACGACAATGCCAGCAATGCTTGCATGGGCGAGGAAAACCAGTGTTTTATAGAATACGTTGCCGGTTTCTATGTTGGGCACGAGCAAAACGTCCGCACGACCGGCGTTGGGGTCGGCGACTCCCTTCAGCCTTGCGGCCTCTATGCTAATGGCATTGTCAAGTGCAACGGGACCTATGACGGTGCAGTTAGTCAGCTCTCCGTTTCTTGCAGCTTCGACCAGTGCTGCTGCATCGATGGTGGCGGGCATTTTGGGATTCACTTTTTCTATGGCGCAGAGGCAGGCGACGACCGGGTTTTCGTTTCCAACGGCATTGGCAACGCTGACGGCGTTGCGGATGATATCCTTCTTGGCTTCAAGATCCGGTGCTATGTTCATTGCTGAGTCGGTCAAGAACAGAAGTCGTTCAAAACCTGGGATCTCGAACAGTGCCACATGGGACAAGAGCTTTGAGTCCCTTAAGCCGACCTCCCTGTCCAGGACTGCCTTTAGAATGATCGAAGTGTCTACGATGCCCTTCATCACTGCATCGGCTTCACCGTTTCTCACAAGCGATACAGCGGTGCGACAGGCTATGGCATTGTCAGGTTCATCGATGATGCGGTAGTTAATAGGATCAATGCCATTCTCGACTGCAATTCGACGAATCTGAGTCTCTTTGCCTACAAGGACGGCTTCTGCAATCCCCAAACATCGAGTTTTCTCGACGGCGAGCAGCACATGGTCTTCCTGTGCACATGCAACGGCAAGACGGCGCATACCATGAGCCTTTGCCTCCTCTCGGAGCGATTCGATAGATCCAATCACAGGGAACTCTCCTTCATATAGGCAAATCAGAGGCGAGGGCATCCCTCCCAATTCACAGGATAAAACGAAGTACGGAAAAGTCAATGTTTTTTTGTTTGGCTGTCGTTTTTTTGTTTGGCTCTTGATTGGCCTGTTTTCTTGATTGGCGTTGATTGATGTTGAAGACGTGCTATGGCAACGTGTTGTGGCATTGGTGTGAGGAAAGATACAGAAGGATTGGAGGATTTCTCCGTATGAGACATTCTCCTGTGCAATGATTCTATCGAGAAACTCCCAAAACTCCTTATTGCACCTTGGTCATGCCTTGCACGGCTGGAACCCGCCTTTGGCAACTTCATAATACAACTTCATAATACACACGGCATAGTTTTGAAAGTTCCTCTATCTCCTGTTTCTAAGAGACATCAGTGTGTCATTGGCTTTCTTCATGCTAAGGGTGATGAATACGGGAAGGAGCACAAGGATTTTGCTTATGCCGCGTTTTCCGCATCTTGCTTTCCATGCCTTGTCAAGGTTCGCCCATATTGCAAACAGCTGAGGAAGGAAGTTTAGAAACAGTGCAAACGCCCTTGAGAACGAAAGGCGAGAATGTCCAAACGATACAGCCAGTTCAACTCTCTCCAATGACTGCCGTATCTCCAAATTGCTTGTTGTTCTGAAGAACAGGGAGGTGTAGGACATTGCAACTACAAGACGGGAGACAAGAAGGACGGAGCTGTTTGTTTTCCACATGCCATCCCCAAACGACTCCCAGAGGTTCCCGCCGTAAAGCATAGCTCCAACAACCTCTACAACTGCAATGAAAAGGCTATAGAACGCCATGGGTTTTAGGTCGTGTAGAAAGTCCTTGAGTGAAATGCCGGATATCGGAACCGCAACCAGTGAAACAGCAAATAGGATTCCGTGGATCTCCAAACCTGTAAGATACAACGCTACGGCTATACCCAAAAGTGCCAGCAATTTCAGTAGGGCAGGCGTCCTGTGGATGAGGCTGTTTCGTTTCTGGTACGAGAGGATTGGACTTGGCATTCAAAGAACCTCCCGGAGCGCTCTTCTACGATTCATTTCCATGGCCTGCCTGCAGTTCATTTCCATACAAGTGAATCCAAGGAAGGGTAGGCGGACAATGGAAACCTTATTCCCCAGTCCTCCCAGGTTTCAGCTCCAAGGGACAACCCTTCCAATGGCGTGCCATCGAATACAAGACATCCTTTTTTCAGCACCATGAATTTATTTGCCAACGCAAGACATTTCTCAATCTCATGTGTAAGGATTACAAGTGTAACCCCTGAAGCGGACAGATCCCCAATCAAACGGTTCACGTCCTTCACTCCAGCATAGTCAAGATTGCTGTATGGTTCATCCATAATTATGGTTTCAAAACCCATGGCAAGTATGGATGCAATGGCAAGGCGGCGTTTTTCACCTCCTGAAAGGAAATGGGACGGGCTGTTTCGTTTTTCATAGAGGCCAACCTTCTTCAACGCCTTGCTTGCTGCATCCTTTGCACGGGATCCCCGCACGCCTGTGTTGGACAAACCAAAGCACACATCCTCCAATGGAGTCTCTCCAAGGATTTGGGAATCTGCGTCCTGGAACACCAACCCAACCTTGGAATCCGTTCGAATGTAGCCCGATGCTGGCTTTTCCAAGCCTGCGATTATGGTCATAAGGAGGCTCTTTCCTGAGCCGTTCTGTCCGCTGACCACTGCAAGCGAGCCCTTTGGAATTGCAAAAGACACTTCATCGAGAGCCTTGAAACTACCACCTTCTGCATTGAGGAAGGACTTCGAGACTCCGTGGACCTCTATTGCAACGGCTTCTTTTCCAAAGTCAGCCATTGGACACGTCTTCCTCTGGATCGTCATTGAATATGTACGAAGATGCAGTTGTTCTTAGCTTTGAGGAAAGCAGTACGGCAACGACCATCTTAACGATATCTCCAGGAATGTATGGTATGACGCACAGCGTCATTGTCTGCGAGAAGGTCTTGTCCATCACCCTCATGAAGTGAAGGACCCCTGGTATGTACATGACCACAAAGCCCAGAACAGTGGCCAGAACGAGCCTAAGAACTGGAGTTCTAGCTCCATACTTGGGCCTTTGGGCTATCAAGCCAGCAACAAGGGTTGCCAATGCGTACCCATAGAGGAATCCTCCGGTAGGTCCCATGAGCCTTGCAAAGCCGCCTGTTCCTCCAGAAAAGACGGGCAGGCCCAATGCTCCCGCTGCAAGGAACAGAACCGTGGCCGCCACTCCCCAGACCGGTCCAAGCATGAGGCCTGTAAGCACCACAAGCATGTTCTGGAGCACTATTGGAATTGGCGTGCCCGGGACAGGTATTGATATGAAGCCGCAGACAGCGGTCAATGCTGCAAAAAGTGCAGTAAAAACTATCTTTTTGGATGTTCCTGTTTCGCTATTCATTTGGATTCTCCTAGGATTTCATCTATGATGGCAAACGCCTGCGATGGCGACTCGTAGGGGTGGAGCGCAAAGAAATCGGTCCCTGATATCATTGCGGACATGCTGGTCTGAGATCTACGGTATAGAATGTGGCATGGTTTGCCAAGGTTCTGTGCGTATGCAAGTTCGTAGCCCACTCCTAGGGAGGGGTTGGTGCACTCAGCTATGACAAGGTCGCATTCGCGCAGCCAAGCGGTGTCCTGTTGGTATATCTCCTTGTCGTGGCATTGGTCTTCAAGAAGGCTCAGCGAGAGGTCTCCTATGTGCTCCGTTAGGACTGCCGCCGTCTTCTTGATGTGTGCGATCATTTGCCCGTAGAGTTCGGCGTCCGCTCGGCCTCCGCGGATCGAGCCTGCGAAGTATACCTTCGTCGTTTCTTTTCCACTTGAGTTTTCCATGGATGTGATACTAGCACAAAACGGTGCTTGTAATAAACTCGCGTTACATATACATTTTCAAGGAAATCGGCTTTGTTTGTACGATATGGATGGATATTGTGTGGTTGAGATCGGTTTGGAGGAGCTAAGATGGAGAAGGTTCTCGTTGGAATGAGCGGAGGCATAGATTCGTCGGTCGTGGCATATCTTCTCAAGGAGAAGGGCTATGACGTGCAGGGTGTGACCATGACCATGTGGAACGACAAGATTCCGTTCAGAGGGGACCCCCACAAGGAAGCCTGCTTCTCACCTGGCGAGGTGGAGGACGTGGAAAAGGCCAAGCAGATTTGCTCTCGTCTTGGCATAGAGCACACCGTCCTTGATGTTTCCGAGCTCTACGAGTCCGTGGTCCTTGAGAACTTCAGGCACGAATACCTGAACGGACGCACTCCAAACCCATGTGTGTGGTGCAATCAGAAGATAAAGTTCGGCGCACTTGTGGAATACGCACGTAAGGCCGGCATCCAGTTCGACTACTTTGCAACGGGCCACTATGCACGTATAGAGCACTCTCAGGATGTCCACAACGGTCGCTATTGCCTCAAGCGTGGCGTGGACCCCCGCAAGGACCAGAGCTACTTTCTCTACAGGCTTTCGCAGCAGCAGCTGTCCGGCATCCTTTTCCCTCTTGGCGACATGGAGAAGACCGAGACCAAGCGCATAGACCGCATCCTTGGCTTCCATCCCGTAGAGCAGACGGAGAGCCAGGACTTCTACAGCGGCCACTATTCCGATCTCCTTGACGTCAAGCCTACGCCAGGCGACATCGTGGACACACAGGGCAACGTTCTGGGCAAGCACGAAGGGATATGGAACTACACTATAGGCCAGCGCAAAGGCCTTGGAATCGCAGCCCCGCGTCCTCTTTACGTCATAGCTCTGGACCCAAAGCGCAACGAAGTCGTGGTGGGCTATGAGGAGATGACAGGCAACACCTCCGTGACGGCCTCGCAGGTCAACTGGGTCAGCGCAGACTCCTTCGAAGACGGTCTTGTCGCACAGGCCAAGATACGCTCCACGGGCAATCCCGTACCATGCAGGGTCTTCCATGCACAGGACGGCTCCATCAAGGCCGATTTCTTTGCGCCCGTCAAAGCCGCGACCTGCGGCCAGAGCCTTGTCGTCTACGATGGCGACTATGTCCTCTTTGGCGGCATCATAGACAAGGTTGACCACTAAGGCCATTGTCTGTTGCTTTGGCCTTGGAATGTTTGTCCAATTTTTTATAAAAGCAGGAAAATTGGACATCTTTTTGTCCAATTTCACTGAAAAAAACGAAAATTGGACAAAGGCGGCCGTGTTTTGGAGAAAGACAAAAAGAGGAGGACTTTACGAAAAGCCCTCATCGTGTTTTTGCTTTCAGGCAGGTTGGGGGGTTTAGAACGCCCAGTTTCCGTCCTTGAAGACCTGGACGGTTCTTCTGTCTCGTGTCTTTGCCGTGATGTTCAGATCCTTGCACCCTATCATGAAGTCCACGTGGATCATGGATTCGTTGATTCCCATCTTGCGGCATTCGTCAAGGGAGTACTTCTCAAAGTCCTTGATTGTGTCTGCAAAACCCTTTCCAAGTGCCAAATGGCAGGCTGCGTTTTCATCGAACAGAGTGTTGTAGAAGAGGATTCCACTGTTGCTGATTGGCGAGTCATATGGAACCAGTGCGCACTCCCCAAGGTATGATGCACCTTCGTCCATGGTGATCATCTTGGTAAGAAGGTCCTTGTTCTTCTCTGCGTCCCATTCCACTGCCTTGCCGTCCTTGAAGCGGATCCAGAAGTTCTCTATGAGCTGGCTTTGGTAGCTAAGCGGCTTGGTTGCATATACGATACCATCGGCCTTGCCTCGCATTGGGGATATGAAGCACTCCTCGGATGGGATGTTTGGGTTGAAGAAGATGCCTTGCAGGCTTGTGTCCCCACCGCCTTTGAACTCGGCTTGAGGAATCATGCCCACAGTGAAGTTCGTGCCGTTTGAGGCTTCGTAGTGCAGCTGTTCGATTCCAAGCGAGTTGAGGTAGGCGCAACGGTCGTGGAGGTCCTTGTTGTGGTCGGCCCAGGCTTGAATTGGGTCGTCAGTCACGCGGCTTGTGTAGAGGATTTTCTCCCAAAGCTTCTCTATTGCCTGCTTCTTTGAAAGCTCTGGGAAGAGCTTCTTGGCCCACGCCGCCCCTGGAACGGCTGCGATGCACCATTGGTACTTGTTCTCAAGTTTGTCGCGAAACGGCTTGATGATAGGGTAGAGAGCTTTGCGGGATTCGGCCACCTTATGCTGGTTTATGCCCTTCAGTCCATCTGGATCCTCTGATTCTATGTATATGCGACATGGAATTTTGTCCACATAGTGCTGCCATCTTTCAAGCTCCCACTTCTCGAGTGTGGTTAGGGTCTTCATGGATCTGTAGCGGTAGTGAAGCTTTGCAAGTGGTTGGTAGGACCAGTCAACGATGACCTTTCCTGCTCCTGCCTTGTAGCATTCGTCTACGAGTATCTGAATGAATTCAGGCTGGTCCAGGTCACAACCAATTATGACTTCCTGTCCCTTCTGGATGTTGATTCCGCACTTTGCAATGAGCTGTGCGTATTTGCGTAGAACTGTCTTTTTCATGTTTCGCTCTCCTTTAACGAATTATGTTCTTTTAGTTTATATTGCACTGTACAAGTTCGTAGTCCGCATTTCCAAGACCAAGTTCCTGGGCATAGCGGATTGCATCCTTCCAGTCGGTTGCCTTGCAGTTGTTGTAGATGTTGTCAAGGTTCTTGTCGTATGGGTTGTCCGCATCCGTAAGGTGGCTGTGCTCCATTGGGTGCTGAGCGTTCACTGCGTCTATGCATGCCTTGTCTATTGCAACAGGGTCGCCCGATGCGAACATTCCAACATCAGGTACTATTGGGGTGTCGTTGCAACCGTAGCAGTCACAGAAAGGCGATACGTCCACGACAAGCGAGATGTGGTAGTTTGGTTTTCCTACAAGGATCGCCTTGGTGTATTCTGCGATCTTTCTGTTGAGGATTCTGAAATCGTCGGCAGTGTGAGTTGAGAGGGCTCCAGTTGGACAGGCTTCAAGGCAGCGGCCGCACCCTGCGCACTTGTCTTCGTCGAAGACCATCTTGCCATCCTTGAACGACTGTGCTTCATGGGCGCACACCTTGGCGCAGATTTCGCACCCCTCGCACAGGTCCTCGTTGTAAAGCGGCTTTTCCGATGTATGCATGTCCTTCTTTCCAGCCCTTGATCCACAGCCCATGCCAAGGTTCTTCATGGCTCCGCCAAAGCCTGCGGAATCATGGCCCTTGAAGTGATTGAGGGATATGATTATGTCTGCATCCGCTATTGCACGCCCTATCTTGGCCGTTGGACAGTAGTAGCCACCAGGAACTGGGAGATCCACTTCGTCGGTACCCTTAAGGCCATCGGCTATAATGATGGGGGCATCAGGGCAGCTTACTGGATTGAAGCCGTTTGTGTATGCAGTGTGGATGTGGTCCACGGCGTTGGTGCGACTTCCCGTGTAGAGCGTGTTGCAATCTGTGAGAAAGGGGATGCCTCCGCGGGCTTTGATGTGCTTTGCAAGGGTCTGTGCGTAGTTGTGTCTTAGGAACGCGAGGTTGCCAAGTTCTCCAAAGTGTAGCTTTATCGCGACGAATTTACCTGAAAAGTCAATCTTGTCCATGTCGCTGGCGATGATGAGCTTTTCGAACTTCTCTATTAGCGAAATTCTGCTGTAGGTCCTGAAATCTGTGAAATAGACTTTGCTTTTCATGTTTTCTCCTTTCATTGTCTCTCCTCCCTTGCTGTCATTTCGACGTCACATGTTGTCTGCGTTCGCTGCAGTTGGTGCGGCTGCTACGCCTGCTGCGTTCGCATATCTTGCTATGTTCTTCGTTTTGGTGAATATCTTCTCCATTCGTTGGATCTCGCCTTCAGTCATGGCCGCCCGTGCGAAGATGTCACCAAGGAATTCCTTTGTGAAGGCCTTCTCGTCGTCGTTCTTGAAATAACCAATGCCGTCCAATGCGTTGGCGCAGGTCTCAACGGCTTTGCCCGCCCGTGCTGCATCCACCACGTTGCTGGTCCCTGCATAGGGGTTGAGTCGGCAGAAGAGCGAGTAGGTGATTATCTGCACGGCCTGCGAGAGGTTGAGCGACGGGAAGGCGTCGCTTGTTGGAATGGTCACCACCATGGAGCATTCCCTGACCTGTTCGTCTGAAAGACCGTTGGATTCGCATCCAAAGACGATTGAGACTTTGCCGTCTCCCATTTCGTTTATCCTGTCGGCAAGCTGCTGTGGGTTGACCCTGCTTGTCTTACGGCCCTTTCCAATGCGCCTTGTCGCGGCTACTGAGAGCACGCTGTCCTTTAGGGCTTCATGAAGGGTGAGGAACTCCTTCCTTTCCTCGTAGAGGTCGTATGCATGAAGCGCAAGGGTCCTGATGCGGTCCTCGTCGTAGATGCGGTCAGTTACAAGCGTAAGATGCGTAAGGCCCATGGTCTTCATCGCACGGCATACGCTTCCAATGTTCGCACCGTCCTGCGTGTCGCATAGGATGATTTCGATTCGGTTAAGATTTTCCGTCAAAGACGTCTGGGCCGCCTTTTTTGCAACATCGTCAGCAACATTGTCCATGCCCGAATGATATGTCATATTGCGACTTTTTCCAAGGTGGGTTATCATTTTGGACATGATTTCAAGCATGAACGGAACACCGGACAGGAAAGAAAGGCTGCTCAAGCAGATAAAGACCCTTCTAAGTGCAATACTTGTGGTCATCGTCATGGCTATTTGCAAGGTCACTGGGGATGTGAGCATAACGATTGTGCTTTCGCTTTTCCTCTTCATCCTCATGCTTCCAATCGTCAACTCCCTTGAAAAGGCCAAATTCCCAAGTTGGCTGGCCACCTTGATAGCCGTACTCATAGTTGTTGTCCTCATGCTGGCCGTGGTCATGTTCCTTTTCTATACGGTCGATGTCCTTGTGCGCAAGGTTCCTACCTATGCTTCCAAGCTCAACGACCTGGATGTTTTCTTGAAGGGGCTCCTTGGCAAGTGGTTCGATATCCCTGAGGATGTATCGGTGTTCTCCATAATGAAGATAGACTGGGTAGGCGGTGTCATAATGCCTGCCTTGAGGTCCGTGTCAAGCTCCGCCGTTGGGATAGGGCGGAATGTGCTTGTCACACTCCTTATGGCGGTGTTCCTCCTCCTTGAGAGGCATACGCTCATTCCAAAGATCACATACGCTGCTTCCAAGGACAAGGAAGGACGTGTGCAGGCTATATGGGACAGAATCAACCGTCAGGTCTCCAAATACATTGGAATAAAGACGATTGTGAGCGTCATAACCGGAGCATTGTTCTACATAGTTGGAAAGAGCGTGGGGCTTGACTTTGCCTTCCTGTGGGGTGTCCTTGCCGTCGTCATGAACTTCATTCCAACCATTGGAAGCATTGTCATAACGGTTCTGACCATCTTCATGGCGGTCGTACAGTTCCTTCCAAACTGGACCCCAATACTCATAGTCGCCGCAGGGACGATCCTTACGCAGAACATCATTGGAAACATCATAGACCCAAGGCTTCAGGGCAACCAGCTGAACCTTAGTCCGTTTGTGATCCTCGTGGCCCTGAGTGTCTTTGGCTATGTATGGGGCATCGTTGGAATGTTCCTTGCCGTGCCTCTTCTCAGCGTCCTTCAGATAGTCTTCGCCAATATGGACGAGACCAAGCCAATTGCGATTCTGATGAGCTCCGGAAACTCCTTCAGAACCGAGACAGGTGCCAAACCATCCAAGTTTCAGAAGCACTCCAAGCCTCAGGATGAGAAGTTCGAAGGCGATATCCTGTTTCCTGAAGACATAAAGAAATGAAGGGAATGACGGAACCGGCGTTGTAGAAGTCTCTGCATGTGGAGTTGTGCCAAGCTGTGCCGTGTTTTTGCCTCAGAGTTCTTTTTATGGTTCTTGTTGTGGTTTGAATCTTGGTTCGTATGATGGTTCGTATCCTCACGTTTCTAGTATTCTTTACCGTTTTTTGCATGGATTTTTCATGTGGGCTTGCTTTTTTTTCTTGACGTTTCCTCGATTAGGTATACATATTATGTGTCTGAGAAATTTTCAGGGGAGCTTGCAGAACTATGCTTTGAGCGGATTCAAGCTCCTCGCTGGGAGGTTTTGACGTATGTCCTATGAGATGACTCCTTTTGAAAAGGAAATGGAGCAGAAGCTTCTTGCAATGAGGGCAGAGCTACTTGAAAAGATATCAAAGTCCGACGACGATTTCAGAAACCTGGTGGGCACCATGGGTGGCAGGGACAGCATTGACTTGGCATGTGATGACATGGCATCCAAGAAGATGGAGGCCATAAGCAAGATGGACGCCGGCCGTCTCAACGCCGTGGATCAGGCCATAACCAGGGTTCGCAACGGCAAATACGGCATATGCGCCAAGTGCGGCAGGAAGATCCCCGAGGAGAGGCTCAGGGCTATTCCATATGCACTCCTGTGTATCGACTGCAAATCCCAGAACGAACGCAGGTAGCTACGCATTTCTGTGAAATACTGCATTTCAACTCATTGGCATACAGCGTAGTATGCCGGCTTCGTTTCGATTTTGTCTTTCGCAGAACTGCTTGCTCCCATGTAGCTTCGTCTCCGCGTGAAATACTTCATCTTGACTCATTGGCATACAGCATAGTATGCCGGCTTCGTTTCGATTTTGTCTTTCGCAGAACTGCTTGCTCCCATGTAGCTTCGTCTCCGCATGAAATACTTCATCTTGACTCATTAGAATTGCAAGCACATGGAGGAAATGTCACTTTTTTTATGAATTCTAAAAGAAAAGTGACACCTATGTCACCAAAAGCTGAAAAAACGAGATTTATGTGCACATCTTCCAAGTCATAGAGAATGGAAGAGATGTGTCCATACCTCTTGAGGTCTTGAAAAAGGAATTTGTTTATGAATGCTGGTTCAATCATCCTTTTTGATTGTCTTTTGCAGAGACGGCCTTTGGATCTAGAGGTTTTGTAATCTGATTACTAGATTCTAGGGGTTCTTTTCAAAAAAGCTTCCGAAGGTTTTGCAAGTCGAGTTCTCGAAGTTTTGTTTCAAGTAGTAGGCTTATTTGTTGAAGAATGGAGAAATGTATGCTCTAATGTAGATAAAAGGATTCTTTTGCCATGAAGATTAGCTACAAAAAGCTCTGGGTAATGCTTATCCAAAAAGATATAACAAAAGTCAGATTGAGAACTGATGTGGGCATTTCATCGGGAACAATGAGTAAACTAAACAAGGGCGAGGATGTTGCTCTTTCTGTTCTTCTTAGAATTTGTGACTATTTGAATTGTGATATTGGAGATATATGCGAAGCTGTGCGAGCGTAGAAACACCTTGGCTTTGTTGATATTAAGATGCAGATTATCGATAACATAAACAAGACTTTAAAAGACGATTTGAAAGAAGGCATTCACAAAGGAAGCAGACTTTCTATTGCTGCTGCCTGTTTTTCTATATACGCATATCGCGAACTAAAAAAGCAACTTGAAGGAATCGATGAACTGCGTTTCATTTTTACTTCTCCTACATTTATAACGGAGAAGACGCCTAAAGCCCAACGAGAGTTCTATATTCCAAGGATTTCAAGAGAGCAGAGCATATATGGTACTGAGTTTGAAGTGAAACTGCGGAATGAACTTACCCAAAAAGCGATTGCCAAGGAATGTTCAGATTGGATTAGGAGAAAGGCTGTTTTCAAATCGAATGTTACGCAGGAACAGATGACTGGCTTCATGACTGTTGGGGAAAGTACATACATGCCTATCAATGGATTTACTACCGTTGATCTTGGCTGTGAACGTGGAAATAATGCGTATTACCCAATGCAAAAGTCCGAGAGTTACGAAAACGCAAACTATTTCATCAAGCTTTTCGAACAACTTTGGAATGACAGGAGCAAACTACAAGAAGTGACGGATGTCGTAATTGATAGTATTTCTGTTGCATATCGTGAAAACACTCCTGAATACATTTATTTCGTTGCCCTCTACAATGTCTTCAAAGAATTTCTAGATGACGTTTCAGAAGATGAATTGCCTAATGAAGGAAATGGTTTCAAGGAAAGCAAAATATGGGGGATGCTCTATAACTTCCAGCGAGATGCGGTACTTGCCATTATAAGCAAACTTGAGAAGTTCAATGGATGTATCCTTGCAGACAGCGTTGGTCTTGGTAAGACATTCACTGCGCTTGCGGTCATCAAATATTATGAAAACAGAAATAAATCCGTGCTCGTCCTTTGTCCTAAGAAGTTGTCCGAAAACTGGAATACATACAAAGGCAACTATGTCAACAATCCAATTGCATCGGACAGGTTGCGCTATGATGTTCTCTACCATACTGATTTATCTCGTGAACGTGGACGGTCGAATGGTATTGATCTTGATCGCTTGAATTGGGGTAACTATGATCTTGTCGTCATTGACGAGAGTCACAATTTTAGAAATGGAGGAGTCCTTTCTGGTGAAGATTCAAAAGAGAACCGCTATCTGAAGCTATTGAACAGGGTTGTCCGTGCCGGTGTGAAAACGAAGGTTCTAATGCTTTCAGCTACTCCTGTAAACAACCGCTTCATCGATTTGAAGAACCAATTGGCTCTTGCCTACGAAGGAGATGCTTCTCTGATAAACAAAAAGCTTGATACTGTTAAGGGCATAGATGAAATATTTCGTCAAGCCCAGAAGGCTTTCAATGCATGGAGCAATCTTCCTTCAAACAAACGTACAACAGACGAACTTTTACGCGCACTGGATTTCGACTTCTTTGAATTGCTTGACAGCGTGACGATTGCGCGTTCTAGAAAACACATTGAAAAATACTACAAGACATCTGATATTGGAAAATTCCCTGAGCGGCTTTCTCCAATTTCGTTGCGTCCTCGTCTAACGGACTTGAACGATGTTATAAACTACAATGATATATACAATCTCCTTACATCTTTGAATCTTTCGATTTACACTCCGTCAAACTACATTATGCCATCGAAGTTGGCGAAATATATGGAGTTGACACATGATAAAGGTAAAGGTTTGACTCAGAAGGGAAGAGAAGAGGGTATCCGTAGGCTCATGGGCATAAACCTTCTTAAGCGCCTAGAAAGTTCGGTTCACTCATTTAGGTTGACTGTTGACCGTATTAGAAAGCTTATTGAAGATACTATTGAAACAATTAGGAACTACCAGTCTGGAAGCTGCGTTTTGAACCTGACGGAGGTCTCCGATTCTGAGGAGTTCGACTACGATGACCAAAACACTGATTTCTTTTCCGTTGGCAAGAAGGTCAGAATAGACCTCAGCGATATGGATTATGTCTCTTGGATGTGTGAACTCGAAAAGGATTCGGACAACTTAGAACTCTTTTCCCTCATGACTGCAGACATAACTTCTGAGCACGATACAAAACTTCAAACACTGTTTGATTTGATTGAAAAGAAAATCGAACACCCAATCAATTCTGGAAACAAGAAGATTCTTATATTCACTGCTTTTTCAGATACTGCAGATTATCTTTATGACAATGTCAGTCGATTTGTAAAGAAACGGTTTGGATTGGAATCAGCGGAGGTAACCGGGTCAGTGGAAGGTAGAACCACAATTCCAAAACTGAGAACTGACCTGAATACCGTGCTGACTTGTTTTTCACCCGTTTCCAAAGGAAGGGATGTTCTGCTTCCTGGAAGCAGTGAGGAAATTGATGTCTTGATTGCAACTGACTGCATCTCGGAAGGCCAGAACCTGCAGGATTGCGACTGTGTTGTAAACTATGACATTCACTGGAACCCGGTCCGTATAATTCAGCGATTTGGGCGAATTGACCGTATTGGCAGCAGAAATGATAAAATTCAACTTGTGAACTTTTGGCCTGACATAGACTTGGATGAGTATATCAATTTGAAAAGCCGTGTTGAGACCCGTATGAAAGTTTCTGTCATGACTTCATCTGGTGATGATGATCCTATAAACGCAGAGGAAAAGGGAGATCTTGAATATCGTCGAGTGCAACTTAAACGGCTACAGGAGGAAGTCGTTGATATTGAAGATATGACTAGCGGCATATCGATTATGGATTTGGGCTTGAATGAGTTTCGGCTTGATCTTCTTGAGTATTTGAAGAAACATGAGGACATTGAAACAGCTCCAAAGGGACTGCATGCTGTTGTTTCAAAGTCCAGTGATTATCCTGCTGGTGTAGTTTTTGTTCTTAGAAATATCAACGACAGTGTGAACATTGACAATCGAAATAGGGTTCATCCGTTCTACATGGTTTACGTTGGTGAAGCCGGAGAGATTGTCTGTGATTACCTCAATCCAAAGAGGCTTCTGGATGCGATGAGGTTTCTTTGCCGTGGTAAAAACGAGATATTCAGAGAGCTTTGCAATCAGTTCAATAAAGAGACTGACGATGGTCGCAATATGCTTGGAACGTCGGAGCTTTTGAGTAAGGCAATCAACTCAATCATCGATGCAAAAGAGGGTAGCGATATAGATAGTCTCTTCAAAAAGGGTGGAACATCCGCATTGTTAAGTGCCGTGTCTGGTTTGGATGATTTTGAACTGATTTGTTTCTTGGTTATAAAGTAGGGAGAGTTTGAATGTTTGGTTTTCCTGTGGCTACGGAGTTCAATAAAAGGGTTCCAAAACAAAAGTTCTATGAAAACATCAACGTATCTCCTCTTTTGAAATCCATGTTTGTCAACCAGATACAGCATGTATATTGGCGAAACAAACTGGCGGCATCTACTCTCAATGTTGCTGTTGGAGTAGATGTAACAGAGCTTGAGGTTCTTGAAATCCAACTAAATGGACATCAACTCAATGAGATGGTTCTCAAACAGATCGACAAAGAGATTCCCTATCACATTCTCTTCATTTTGACCTATAATGGAAATGCGCAGGCGTGGAATAGCTATAAAGAAGCTCTTGAAGGTGCTACCAATGCCTTCAAAGTGAACCGTTACTATCATACTGACTGGATTCCAGCGAATGAAATGCAGCTAAAGGTTGAAGGTTTGAGTATGGATGCAATCTACGAGAGTCTTGTGCGACAGATTGCAGGGGATAAACTGCAAATGGATTCTGAAGAGAACCTGAAAGAGTCTATTGAACGGAATGAAAAGAAGGAGCAGCTTGAAAGGCAGATTGCTATGCTGGAAAGAAAAATGCTGAGGGAAAGGCAACTTAATCGTCAGATGGAAATGAATGCAGAATTGAAAAAGCTTCGTAAAGTAGTGGAGGAACAATAATGGACAAGATGAAATTTGAATCGCCGGATATGACGGCACAGAATATAAAACGTATTGCACAGCTGTTTCCAAACTGCGTTACAGAAGTAGCTGATAGCCACCGGGGGGGGTAAAACGAGCAGTGAACTTTGAGCTTTTAAAGCAAATGCTATCCTCCGATATCGTAGATGGAGAGGAGCATTATGAGTTTACTTGGGTAGGAAAGAAAGCTTCCATTATAGAAGCCAACAAACCAATCCGTAAGACGCTGCGCCCATGCCCCAAAGAAAGCAAAAACTGGGATACTACGGAAAACCTCTACATTGAGGGTGATAATCTGGAAGTTCTCAAACTCTTGCAGGAAAGCTACCTTGGAAAGGTCAAGATGATTTATATCGACCCTCCGTACAACACTGGCAACGACTTCATCTATGCCGATGACTTTGTGCGCTCTCAGAAAGAAGAAAATTATCAGATTGGTCTGTATGATGAAGATGATAATAGGTTGTTTAAAAACACCGACACCAACGGACGGTTCCATTCTGACTGGTGTTCAATGGTTTATTCACGGCTGCTACTGGCGAGAAACCTGTTAGCGGAAGATGGAGTTATTTTTATCAGTATTGATGATAATGAAGCCTTCAATTTGAAAGAAATTTGTGATGAAGTGTTTGGAAACGGAAACTTTGTTGCGCAATTAGCAGTCCAGTTAAATCCACGGGGGAGAAACTTGGATAGATATATAGCTAAAACACATGAGTCCGTTTTGGTATATGTCTGCAGCTATCTTAATACGACATCGATTCTTGGGGTAGAAAAAGAAGGGAAAATGGTCGAGGAGTATAATAAATCAGATGCACGGGGCTCATATCGACTGATTGGATTACGAAACCGAAATCAAGCGTTCAATCCGATTACTCGACCTAATTTATATTATCCTCTATATGTTGATCCGAACACAAAAATGGTTTCTACGGAAAAAACAGATATGTTTACAGTCGAAGTATTCCCGGATACCTCGGACGGAATTAAGACCTGCTGGACATGGATGAAAAAGAAAGTTGACAACGAAAACCACTTAATTACAGCTGAGCGCACGGGCAATGAGTGGCGGATTTTTCGAAAAGATTACCTTGTAGCAGAAGATGGCTCAACTGCTACTACATTAGTCAAGTCTCTTTGGACAGAAAATACCATAAACAACGACTATGGTAAGAAGGCAATAAAAGAACTGTTTGGGACAAATGTTATGAGTTTTCCAAAACCTCCAGAGTTAATCAAAAGAATGACAGCTATCGGAAGTGGTCAAGATTCAATTATTCTCGACTTTTTTTCCGGTTCTGCCACCACCGCCCATGCTGTTATGCAACTCAACGCTGAGGACGGTGGACACCGCAAATTTATCATGGTACAGCTTCCTGAAAGGTGCGACGAATCCAGCGAAGCCTACAAAGCAGGCTACAAGAATATCTGTGAGATTGGTAAGGAGCGCATTCGCCGAGCGGGGGAGAAGATAAAGGCAGAGAATCCGCTGACTGCCAAAGATCTTGATGTTGGATTCAGGGTTTTCAAGCTGGATGATAGCAACATGAAGGATGTCTATTATGCTCCAGAAGACTATAATCAAGATATGCTTGCTGGGTTGGAATCCAATATAAAGGAAGACCGGACTGATCTTGATTTGTTGTTTGGGTGTTTGCTTGACTGGGGATTGCCTCTGTCGATGCCATACAGGTCTGAGAAGATTGATGAATATACGGTTCATACCTACAATGATGGCGACTTGGTTGCATGTTTTGGCTCGAACATTCCAGAGGGTGTAGTCAGAGAAATTGCCAAACGCAAACCATTGCGTGCAGTATTTCGCGATTCAGGCTTTACTTCAAGTCAAGATAAGATTAACGTGTTTGAGATTTTCAAGTTCTATATGCCAGAGGATGCGAACGACATTTCCAAGCGAGTGAGGGTGATCTGAGGAGGTTCGGAAATGGACAATAACAACTTAATGCCAAAGACCGCAGATATTCCTGCAGTCAATCTGAATGCTCTATGCAACAACTCCATTGAGTTGATTCGACACGCCCGAAAGATTGCAGCTAATCAGGTCAATCTCGTTCAGCTTATGTCGTACTATGCACTGGGCTATTGGATTGTTGAAGAACAACAGTCCGGGAAGAATCGCGCAGGTTATGGCAAAAAGGTCATTCAGATACTCTCCGATGCATTGAATGCAGAGTTCGGCAAGGGCTTTTCGGTTGATACTCTTGAAAATGCAAGAAAATTCTATCTGAACTACCATGATCGAATTTCCGAAGCATTGTTTCGGAACTTCGTTGAGGGAAAACCCGATACAGTGTTTCGGATTTCGGACGAGGCTCTTCCATTTACGCTGTCATGGTCACATTATCTGCAGCTCATGCGAATCAAAAACCCGGAAGAACGCAGTTTTTACGAAATTGAGGCAACAAAATCCGCATGGAGTTTGCGGACTCTGCAACGGCAGTACAATTCCAGTTTGTACGAGCGGTTGGCGCTCAGTCGTAACAAGGATGAAGTCATGCGACTTGCGCAAGAAGGCAATGTCATAGAGAAACCGACAGATATTGTCAAACAGCCGACTGTTCTTGAGTTTTTAGGGCTTGAAGAACAGTCGAAGTATTCCGAAACTGATCTTGAATCCGCAATCATTGATAAACTGCAAAAGTTTCTGCTTGAATTGGGTAAAGGCTATCTTTTTGAAGCTAGGCAGAAACGGTTTAGCTACGATGAGGAAAACTTCTTCGTTGACCTTGTTTTCTATAATCGTCTGCTCCGTTGCTATGTGCTGATAGATCTGAAAATCGACAAGCTAACCCATCAGGATTTGGGACAGATGCAGATGTATGTCAACTACTACGACCGTTGCCAGAAGCTCCCTGATGAAAATCCAACCATAGGCATTCTGCTTTGCAAGGAAAAGAATGACGCAGTTGTTCAGATGACCTTACCTGAGAACAGTAATATCTTTGCATCAGAGTACAGTCTGTATCTGCCGGACAAGAAGATGTTGCAAAAGAAGTTACAAGAGTGGATTGATGAGGAAACTGGAGGTGAAAGCAATTGAAACTGCAATTCAAACATCAAAAGTTTCAGGCCGATGCTGCAAAGGCTGTTGTAGATGTCTTTGCGGGACAGCCGTATCTTACTCCTTTCTACAAGATGGATCGTGGTGATGGAACATATCAGCCTAATCTGGAAGAAGAAAAGGATTTCACTGGTTGGCGCAACGAGCGCATTGTCCCAGAACTATCCGACAAATTAATTCTTGAACATTTGCAGAAGGTTCAGCGTACAAACCAGATAAAACCCTCTGAAAGGCTTGAAGGACGATACAATCTTACTATTGAAATGGAGACGGGTGTAGGCAAGACGTATACCTACATCAAGACAATGTATGAACTTAACAAACACTATGGGTGGAGTAAGTTCATTGTTGTCGTGCCTAGCATTGCAATACGAGAGGGTGTCTACAAGTCCTTTCAGGTGACACAGGAGCATTTTGCGGAGGAATACGGCAAGAGGATTCGGTTCTTCATCTACAACTCCGCCCAGCTCACGGAAATTGACCGTTTTGCATCGGACAGTTCAATAAATGTCATGATTATCAATTCTCAGGCTTTCAATGCAAAGGGGAAGGATGCAAGACGTATTTACATGAATTTGGATGAATTCCGCTCTCGTCGTCCAATCGACATCATTGCAAAGACCAACCCTATTCTGATAATAGATGAACCTCAGTCCGTTGAAGGTAAGGAAACGAAAAAGAGGTTGCAGGAGTTTTGCCCTCTATTTACTTTGAGATACTCCGCAACCCACAAGTCTGACAGCATCTACAACATGGTCTATCGTCTGGATGCCATGGATGCATACAACAAACGGCTTGTAAAGAAGATTGCGGTCAAAGGCATTTCCGAGTCTGGAAGTACTGCAACTGAAGGGTTCGTCTATCTTGAAGGTATAAACCTTTCCAAAGCGGATCCAACTGCAACGATACAGTTCGATTTCAAAGGAGCCACTGGCATCCGCAGGAAAACTGCAACCGTTGGGATTGGATATAACCTCTATGACAATTCAGGAAGTCTTGATGAATACAAAGAAGGGTTTGTGGTCAAGTTCATTGACGGACGTGACAATTCTGTCGAATTTATGAATGGAATCAAGATTTATGCGGGAGATGTTGTTGGCAAAGTCAGTGAAGATCAAATGCGCCGCATTCAGATTCGAGAGACAATCCTATCCCATATTGAGCGCGAGCGGCAACTTTTCTGTAAAGGGATAAAAGTGCTGTCCCTATTTTTCATTGATGAGGTTGCCAAGTACAAACAGTATGATGAAGCAGGACGGCCTTTCAATGGCATCTATGCCAATATGTTCGAAGAGGAGTACAACGATATTATAGGTTCAATGCAAAGAGAGTTCGGTGATGAGGCCTATATGGAATACTTGGGTTCGATTTCCGCCCATGATACACATGCCGGCTACTTCTCCATTGACAAGAAGGGCAAGATGACTGACAGCAAACTCTCTGACAGAAAAGAAGGGATTTCTGATGACATCGATGCCTATGACCTGATTATGAAGAACAAGGAATTGCTTTTGGATCGTGACCCAAATAAATCTCCCGTTCGATTCATATTCTCACATTCTGCTTTGCGTGAAGGTTGGGACAACCCAAACGTTTTCCAGATCTGTACTCTGAAACAGAGCAGCAGTGAAGTTAGAAAACGGCAGGAGGTGGGGCGCGGTCTACGGTTGTGCGTCAACCAGAATGGCGAACGCATGGATGCCAGCGTTCTTGGGAACGATGTCCATTCCGTCAATGTTCTGACAGTAATCGCCAGCGAAAGCTATGATAGTTTTGCCAAAGGCTTGCAATCCGAGCTTGCTGATGCTGTTGCTGGACGTCCAGTGGCCGTTACAGCCGACCTTTTCAGAGGAAAGGTCATAGTAGATGCAGAAGGCAATGAAAAGGTGGTGGACAATGAAACTGCACTGGCAATCTACGAGGATTTGATTTCAAATGGATATGTCAAACGAGGTATCTTGACTGACGAATACTATTCTGACAAAGCGAATGGAATCATCAAGATTGCTGTGGAGGTAGAGGATTGCCGTGATTCTGTGCTTTCCATTCTTGATTCGGTCTATGACAGCCATGCAATGCTGCCGGAGAATGCTAGAGATAAAAACGTCGAGCTCCAAGTCGATCCTGACAAGCTTGCGATGCCTGAATTCAAAGCGCTTTGGAAAAGGATAAGTCCAAAGTCTGTGTATGTTGTGGATTTCGATACAAATGAGCTTATTGAAAGGGCTGTTTCATCTATCAATCAGAACCTCCAGGTTCCAAGAATCTACTTCAAAGTCGAAACGGGTATGATGGACGAAATAAAATCGAAAGAAGAACTCCTTTCAGGAGAGGCTTTCGTAAGGTCTGAGTCTTCGACGTATAGCGCCAAAAGACAGATTCGTGCAAAACAGAGCGTGAAATATGATTTGATTGGAAAACTGGTGGGAGAGACAGGTCTGACAAGAAAAACTGTAGTTGCAATACTGTCAGGTATTGAAAGAACTGTTTTTGAACAATTCAAGTACAATCCTGAAGAGTTCATAATCAAAGCGGCAGCATTGATCAATGATGAAAAGGCGACTGCTATAATCCAGCATATCACCTATAACGTGCTTGACGAGCATTATGATTCGACGATTTTCACAGAACCTACAATCAAGGGCAAGCTTGGCGTGAATGCTATGAAGGCACATCATCACTTATATGACCACATTGTATATGATTCTTCCAAAGAACATGACTTTGCGGCAAAACTGGATACTGACACCTCTGTTGCTGTCTATGCCAAACTCCCTGACAGCTTCTATATCTCAACACCGGTGGGACGTTACAATCCCGACTGGGCCATTGCTTTCTACGAGGGAAGTGTCAAACACATCTATTTTGTAGCTGAGACGAAAGGTTCTATGTTCTCCATGCAGCTTAGATTGATAGAGAAGTCTAAAATCCAATGTGCTAGAGAACATTTCAAAGCTATCAGCAGTGGAAATATTGTGTATGATGTTGTTGACAGCTACGAGACCCTCTTGCAAAAGGTTATGAAATAGAATGGTTGAACTCTCTGCCAATCGTGGTGGGGTCTCCGTGGCCGGGGAGGACCTTCGTCTCTGGGGGCAGTTGCGAAAGACGAGCAAGGGAGGTTTGCATATCGAGCATGGAGCCACCAAGGTCTGTGCGTCCGTAGCCACCGCAAAATAGGGTGTCTCCGCTTAGCAGCAGGCCGTCCTTCTTGGAATATAGACAAATGGAGCCTTTGGTATGGCCTGGGGTGTGGATTACTTTGAATGGGCCTATGGTGGAGCCATCAACAAGCCTCACATCAATTGGAGGAATGATCAGGTCCGGATGGCTGTAGAAGGTGTACACACTGTCCAAAGGTTCGTGTTCGCCAACTGCGAACAGAGCAGCGGGGTGTGCTTTGTGCACTGTCTCCAGGGCTCCAACGTGGTCGAAATGGGCATGTGTAAGGATTATATGGGTCAAATTGCGAGGAAGGTTCTCCTCTATGGTCTTGGGTTCGTCTCCCGGATCGACCACAGCGCAGAACCTTCCGTTTGGGGTTTCGTCCTCGATTATGTAGCAATTGGTTTGAAGCGGACCCACGCAGATGCGTTTAGTTCTCATCCTTTTCCTTGCTGTAGTTCATCTTGACCTTGCGGTTCTTGTAGGACTGTCCGTTGACTGCCTCTATGACACCGTTGGCTGCGTCCTTCTTGATGTAGATGAAGGAGTAGTTTGGCTTGTAGGCGATGGTCACAATGTCATCGGCCTTGAGGTTGGCCTTTTCGCATACGAATTCGGCAAGCTCCTTTGCGGTGCCCTTGCTGGCCTTTCCCACGTTGATGTAGAAGGAGACTGCGTTTTCAGGTGCCTGCTTTGGGGCTGGGCGTCTTTCGTCCTGCTGTGGCCTTGTCTTTTGCTGTGCGGGTGCGTGGCCTGTTCCTTCGTGGCGTGTCATGTAGAGATAGGCAAGGAGGTAGCCCCTCATCGAGAGAGGGACGTTCTTGCGCATGACCCTGCGCATCTCTTCAAGTTCCTTTGGGTTGTTGTAGAGCTTCATCTCTTCAACAAGTTCCTTTATCTTCTGTCCTCTGATATCGGCAATGGATTCTGCCATTTCTATGCTCCTTATCGGTTTTTTGTGAAGTGCCACACAAGTATACTATATTTTCCTTTTTATTTGCAGACGGTTTTTCGTGGATATGATACAATTCGTCCTATGGCTGGTCTTACTGCTGAAATAGAAGTTCTTAGAAAGGAGATGGATAGGTCTCAGGCAGAGCTCTCCAATATGCATCTTGAGCTTGGAGAGGTGGCTGCAAGGTGGCATGATGCCATAAACTATGCGCCAAGTCAGGAGGCCTACGAGAAGCTGTGCGAGGTCGTCTCCCAAAAGGATGATATAGACGGTAGGATTGAGGCTCTTCAGAATGCGGTCAACGAGATGTCCGCTGGCGGTGAGCAGATGGCCAGGACCAAGTCTTCGATGAAGGATTTGGACGCTCGCCTTGACACCTTAATTTCCATGTTGGGCGCCGTTGCAATAGAGGTGGAGGCTTCTGGGCGCCTTCCACAACGGCTTTCCAAGTGCCTTGAACCCATGCGCGAGTATGAGAGGAAGGTCAAGGAATGCGAGGACAAAATAGCAAAGGCCGGTCCTGATTCCAAGATGGCAGGTTCAAAGATAATTGGCGCCATCTATGTGAGAAAGCTTGAAAAGCTCAAGAAGAACCTTGATTCTGTGTTCGCCCAAACTGGCATGAAACTGTATAAGTCAGGAGATTTCAGAGAGATTCCTGGTGACCATGCCAAGGAGATTCTTGATGAGATGGAGCATATTCGTCTTATGAAGCGAAATTTCAAAAATACGCTTCTTGATCAGAAATCCATGGTTGATGGAGCGCAGGACTCTCTTATGAGCATGGGGGCCTATGGCGAGGAGGGGCGCCGACTCAAGGCCCTGCAGGCTCAGGAGAAGCAGATAATGGGTGTCCTTGGCGAGCGTTTTAATGAATATGGCAAAGTGCTCTCTGACGGCATGCAGTACTGGCTGGACAAGGATGCGCCCGATGAACTCATGCAGTGCTGCTCAAGGATCATGGATCAGGAGAACGCAATAGCGCATCAGGGTTTGGTCATGGAGCATCTTCTTATGGAGCGTGACATAGAGATCCACAACATGAAGCTTTCGCAGCTGTCTGAGCAGATGAATCACTTGAACGGTCAGATCCAGGCCATAGAGAACCAGAAGCGGGAGCTGCAGCAGAAGGTGGATGCAGAGCTGAAGGCGGTCTCTGATCTTAGAATGAAGCAGAACAAGCTTGTGCAGGAGAACCAATAGACGCTTCAGGTTCTTCGCAGGAAACGATAAGGAGGAGTCGTGTTTGACAATCTTTTGAGACAGATATCTTCTTACTTTGAGAACTCGGGGTTCCAGCTCATTACGGCTATAGTGGCGGCGCTTTTTGGCACGCTTATAATCAAGAACATCCTAAAGCTTGTAAAGGTTGGGGTGCTTGCAAGCGACCTTGACAATGCGCTGGTGCACTTCGTACTTGCAATCGTCAAGTACATACTGTACCTGTTTTTGATACTGTACTGCATGAGTACGCTTGGGATTCCTCTTTCTGGATTCATGAGCGCGATATCGGCCTTGACTCTGGCCATTGGAATTGCAGTCAAGGATCTCATAGGCAGCGTAGCCAACGGCCTCATGCTTGTAAGCACGCATCCCTTCAAGGAGAACGACTACGTGGAGATAGGAGGCATTGGCGGCACCGTGAAGGAGCTCACCCTCATGCACACCGTCCTATTCACGCCTGACAACAAACGCATAATGCTTCCTAATTCCAAGGTCTTTGGCTCCGACATCGTCAACTTCTCCGCAAACGAATTCAGACGCATCACGATACCAATCGAGGTCGATTACGATGCCGATTACGTTGAGGTCCAGAAAATCCTCCTCAAGGTGGCCAACGAGCATCCTTTGGTGTGTTCCGATCCAGCGCCGAGTGCCAGATACAACTTCAACGAGGATTCCGCCGTGCATTACGATGTGAAGGTATGGTGCCGCAACGAGGACTATTGGCCTGTGACCTACGATTTGAGCGAGCAGCTGTATATGGAGCTTTTCAAGAAGAATGTTGAGATTCCGTACCCACAGCTTACTGTAAGCTACAGAAAGGAGGACTCCAATGTCTGATGCCGTCATCAAGATGATTGTCACCTGTGTCGCTTGGGTCGTTGCATACTTTGTCGTCCTCTTCATAACGAACAAGGCCGGCGTTGGGTACAACGTCCTCAAGAGCTCCCTCAAATGGTTGGTCGAACTCAAGAAGCTGTGCGTAGGTCTAAGGGCACAGCTTTCGTCAAAGGGCTTCACTCTCCAGTCCAAAAGTGCAATACATGGTTTGAAGAAGGTCGTAAGATGCGAGAAGGGCATTGCAAGGATCCTAACCGTGTACATGTTCGACAACAAGGACGACAAGAACGTTTCCCAAGCCATGGACCTTGTGTCCAGCGTCCCTGAGCTGTGCCGCAAGGCCGCCGCGATAGCGGGAGACGGCAGATCTGAAGACCTGAGTGCCGTGTTCTCCCAAGTTGACGACTGCATAAGCCGTGCAAGTTCGCTCATAAGGCAGTCAATAGAACGGGACATGAAGGAAGAGCTCCTGAAGGTTTGAGTTGGGAAAGGAGTGGTTGATGGCTTCAAAACGGGTAGTGGTGCTGTTTTTCGTGTTGTTGCTTGCACTTGGAGCTGTCTTTGCTGAGTCTGGTTCCTCAGATCCATCAGGTGGTTCCGGATTCCTTGAAGTCTCCACACCTCATTTCAAGGTCATATACGAAGCTGAGTGTGCGGCGACTGCAAAAGTGATTGCAGACGGCTGCGAGGACGAATACTCGCAGTTGTGCTCCTTCTTTGGAGTTGACCCTGACATTGTGATACCTGTCTACATAACGTCCAGCTACAAGGTGTTGAATGCTTACTATACGCCATATCCTTCCAATAGGATCGTGATGTTCGACACAGTCGCGGACAACGACGGCCTAGCGGTGTTCCCCGATACTATACTCTATATCTTCAGGCACGAACTGACCCATGCCTTCACCATGAACATAAGAAGCGGGTTCTGGCAGATCGTCTCCACTGTCTTTGGAGATGTTGTCTCTGTATCTCCTGCGTTGTATGCCTATGATTCTTTGGTGGAGGGTGTGGCCGTGCTGTCTGAAAGTACAGACGGCTATGGAAGATTGAACGACCTGCGCTCCACAAGAGTGCTGCGCCAGGCCAAGTTGGAGGGTCGTTTCCCTTCGTGGATGGACATAGCCGGAGCCATGGATGTGTATCCTTCATCCAACTTGCCGTATATCTTTGGCGGTGCATTCCTTGGGTACCTGTATTCCCAATATGGAGTGGATGTAGTTGGCGAGGTGTTCAGGCGTTTTGGCCATGTGAACTGGTTCCAGTCAACGGAAGCTGTGATCGAGGACTGTGTTGGTGTTCCCCTTGAGACTTTGTGGAATGGGTTCTACGACTCCATAGAGGTTCCAAATTCGTTCGTTCAAGCTTCGTGTGTGGATGCCTTTGATTCAAAATGTGCGATAGAAGACATTGCCGTTGGTTCTGATGGCAAAGTGTATTTCATGGACAGGACTTCAAGCGGGGTCTATGAATTGGAAGTGGAGGACTCCTATGAAGGTATTCCGGAGCGTGGATGGCGCAGTTGCCGTAGATTGCTCTCCGTTGCCACATACGGACAAAGTCTCAATGTTTCATCTCGTGGTGAAATCATGGTGCCCTATATTTCAAAGGCAAAGTCCTGTGTGAGGGTCTATGACTTAGATGGACGCTTGGTGCGTTCCTACGGGTTCAAGGATAGGGACGTAAGAGGAGGGTGCTTCGTAGAGCTTGGTTCTTCCAACTATGTTCTTCTGTACACTGCAAAGGAACAGGAGACCTTCATTGAACTTTGCGATGAGGATGGCGAAGTCGTTTACTCAATTGCTTTGGCTTCTGGTTCGACTGCAAGTGGTTTCACATGTTTGAAAGATGGCCGCGTAGTGTTCATACTGACGAACGGCGGTGTGGATGGTATTGCCGTTCTTGATGTTTCCAAAAACTCTGAAACCTTGGGAATGACCCTTTCAGTGGCGACGCTTCAATCTGGAATCAGGTTGGCCTCGATGTCGCGAGGGTTCGATAAGGCTGGCAGTGAAGTTGTTTCTTTCTGTTGGTTTCCATCAGCTTCCAATCTGGTGGTTGGTTCCAATGTAAACGACATTCCAATTCTAGGTGGATATGGTGAATTCTCACCTGATGACTGGTATATTAGGCTATCATATGAAAACGTTTCCGGAGGTGTGAACAATCCTGTAAGGCTTGGAGGTGCAGTGTTGTTCTCGTCAGCTCTGTACGATGGCGACCGGTTGTGCACCGTTTCAGTAGATGAGCTTGATTTGTGTGAAAGCTTTGAGTTGGAGCCTTTTGAAGCTTCTTGTTCACTGGCTCCTGATACTACTGCTTTCGTGGAAGGCTCCAGACCGTACAGTCCAATTCTGAATGTAAAGAGGGGTGTTCTTCTTCCATTTGGAGTGTATGGTCCGTTGTCCAATGCCAAGGATATCGGTCTTGGACTTACGTGGTATGCAACGGACCCTACAAGAACCGTTGCGATTACGGCATCAGGTGCATATTCTCCAAATGGCCCTTCCTTGTGGGCCGATGCTTCGTGGAAGGGTGTCGTGGACGTTGGCATGGGCGCAAGGTCAATCGTGGATTGCCAGACCAGGACCGTGGATGCCTACATGTTCACATTCCATACCGGTGTCCACCTGGCTTTTGACATTGGCAACGAGAGGCATGTCTCTGTTGAGGACTCGTTCTTTGCAAATTGGCTTCGTTTCGTGGAGGGAAGGTGGACGCAAGGCCTTTCCAACACGCTCTCTGCTACATACAGCTACGGAATATCCACCGGCTTAGGCAAGACCGATGTCTTTGGCTATGCGTTTGGCGTTGGTCTTTCAGGTTTGGATCCTTCATTGTCCGCTGCTCTTGTGGTCCCAAGGCTTCTGCCAATTCGCTGTGACGGCGTCTTCACCTATAATCTTCCTATGCGGATTGAGTGCAAAGTGGGCTATTCGTTTGGTATGGAGGATGTGGCTCTTGCTGGAGGCGTCAAGACCGCTTTGCTTTCCTGTGAGATACAACGGGGTGTCCAACTGCTTGGCCTCTATTTCCGCAGAGCTGTGCTGGATGCCAAGTACAGTGCCCATTATCTGGTGTTTGCGGAGGATTTTGCGCATTCGTTGGAGATCCAGGCCTTCGTTGAACTTTCTCCTGTTCTGGGGCAGTACCTGACAGGCGTTGGTGTTGGAGTGGGTGCGAAGCTTGTTTGGAACTTCAATGACCCATTGCGCGTGGAGTTTGCGTTCTCATTGAAGTAGTTATTGAATGTGTGGGCGCATGTGGGCTTGGTTGAATCTGTAGCCAATCTGTAGAGGTTGTAGTGGTTGTGGCGGTTGTGGCACCTGTAGAATCCGTGGCTTTTGTAGCAAGTGTTGGAAAGGTGAAGTCAAACAAGTTTTGCGAAAATGCATCTTTGAGTTCTTCATTTGTACTGGAATATGGAAGACTTTCTTCTTTTTCCTTCGTTTTGGGCTTTACTGAAGAAAATATTCTTCATAAACCTGTTTTTTCAGACTTTGTGAAGAACCGTTTGCCCTCCATTTATTCTTCAACGATAAAAATCACCAACAGCGAGATTACAGGCCAGAGTTCTCTTGGGACAGAGTCTTCGAAAAAGGTCTATTCCGTCAGAGCAAAAGGAAATGCCTTTATTGAACTCAATAATGTAACTTTGAAAGTCTATGTTGAGACTCCAGGTGCTACAGCAGTGGATGATATTGCAGATGCATGTGAGATCCAGGAGGACAAATCTTCAACGGCTTATGGTGTCAAGGGTGAAATAACTGGCAAGTAATCAATCCTTTTGATTTCCCACCCTCCAGGGTTTGCGCCTTGGAGGGTTTTCTTTTGATAAGTACTTGCAAAAAGATTTTACTTAATATATATTAATGATACATACTTCCTTGGGAGAGACATGATGCAAAGGCAGTGCGTCGCCATAGATTTGAAGTCGTTCTATGCCTCGGTAGAGTGTTCCAGATTGGGGCTTGATGCCTTGGACACCCATCTCGTTGTTGCTGACGCCTCTAGAACTGACAAGACGATCTGCCTTGCCGTGTCTCCGTCCCTCAAGGCCTATGGGATAGGTGGAAGATGCAGGCTGTTTGAGGTCAAGGCCGCTGTAAAGGCCGTAAACGAAGAACGCAGAAGAATGGCTCCTGGACACAGGTTCTCAAAAAAATCCTGTAGTGCAAAGGAACTTGAGGAAGATCCTTCGCTTGAACTTGATTTCAAGATAGCTCCTCCGAACATGGCACACTACATGGAGGTCAGCGGTCAGATATATGGAATCTACTTGAAGTACATTGCGCCTGATGACATACATGTGTACTCCATAGATGAAGTCTTTATGGATGTAACTCATTATCTTGGCATGTTCAGGATGACTGCCAGGGAACTTGCAATGGCAATGATAAAGGAGATATTGGAAAAGACGGGGATAACCGCCACTGCAGGGATTGGAACGAATCTATACCTGTGCAAGGTTGCAATGGATGTAATGGCAAAGAAGGTTCCAGCGGATGAGAATGGGGTTAGGATTGCGCAGCTTGACGAAATGTCATATAGAAGGCTCCTTTGGAGCCACAAGCCAATAACGGACTTTTGGAGGATTGGCCGTGGCTACAGGGACAGGCTTGCATCCCTTGGCCTGTATACTATGGGTGATGTCGCCAGGTTCTCGCTTTCCAACGAGGATGTGCTTTACAGGACCTTTGGAGTGAATGCAGAGCTTCTCATAGACCATGCCTGGGGCTATGAGCCTTGTTCCATGAAGGACATCAAGGCCTACAAGCCCAAAAGCGGAGGGTTCTCCACGGGGCAGATCCTTCCATGTCCATACATAGCAGACAAGGCAAGGCTTGTCCTAAAGGAGATGATGGATTCAATGGCTATGTCCCTTGTGGAGAAGGGCTATGCAGCGGACTCGGTGAGCATATATATAGGATATGACTCGGATTGGCCTGAAACATACGATGGTCCAATAGTCCAGGACTACTATGGAAGGTTCGTTCCAAAAGGCTCTCACGGAAGTGCGAAGCTTGGAAGCCCCACAACTTCATCCCAAGTCCTCATCAAGGCCGCCCTTGGAATCTTTGACAGAACGGTGAAGAGGGAGCTTCTTGTGAAACGCATAGGAATAGGAGTCGAGTGCAAGGACAAAGGCTACAAGGTGCAGCCATCTCTGTTCGACTTGGAGAAGAAAAACGTTGAAGAGGATGATTCTCTTGGGGCGGGCCTATCCAATGACAAGGAAAGAAAACAGCTTGAGGTCGCACTTGCTTTGAAGAAGCGGTTTGGAAAGAACGTGATCCTACGTGGGATGGACCTGGAGGAAGGGGCAACGGCAAGGGAGCGCAACGGCCAGATTGGAGGACATAAGGCATGAAGGTACAGCCTGAAGAGGACAAAGCCATGATTCCAAGAGAGGATGGACCAAAAGATAACGCCTATGACGATATCATCGGTCTTGAGAGATGGAATCCCAGGCACCATGCAAGAATGTGCATGGACGACAGGGCGGCCCAGTTTGCGCCTTTTGCGGCTTTGGTGGGGTTTGAAGAGCTGATTGGAGACGTGCAGGCCAGACATGAGGCCCAGTTCGAAAAGGACTAGGATTCAAGGAACCTTCTCTTTTACAAACAATTTACCGTACATCGCTTTGGCTTTTACATTCCTGTTTTACCTTATGGGCGTAACAGGAGATGTAAAAGATGAAAAAGAAAGTTGCATTGGTTTTGATGGTTGTCCTGGCTATGGCCATGGCATTTGCAACAGGTAGCAGCGAAAAGAGCGCAAACGGTTCTTCGGTATCGACTGACGGCTCGACTTCCATGGAAAAGGTGATTGGAGCCCTTGGCGAGTCGTTCATGCAGCAGTACAGCTCGATAACATTCACATACAATCCTACGGGTTCCGGTTCTGGAATAAAGGCCGTGCTTGAGGGACGCTGCGACATAGGGCTTTCGAGTAGGGCTCTCAAGGAAGAGGAAAAGGCGCAGGGACTTGTCGAGACCGTCCTTGCATACGATGGAATAGCATTGATCGTAAACCCCAAGAATCCAATCGCTGAGTTGGATGTAGACACAATCGCCAAGATGTTCAAGGGCGAAATCACCAACTGGAAGGAAGTGGGTGGCGACGATGCAGGTATAGTTCTGATAGGGCGTGAAGCTGGAAGCGGCATTAGGGATGGTTTTGAGAGCATTACCAAGACTGTGGACGCTTGCCTCTACCGCCAGGAACTTACCTCCACTGGTGATGTGATAACAACGGTTTCGCAGAACCCGTATGCGATAGGCTATGCATCGCTTGCAGCCATAAAGGATACGGTCAAGGTCCTTGCCGTGAACGGTGTGGAGCCAAGCGAGGAGACGGTCAAGGATGGAAGCTATGCAATCCAGAGACCGTTCGTGCTGGTGACGAAGCAGGGCGTGGCCCTTTCTTGTGCAGCCCAGATGTTCTTCGAGTACGCAACTTCCAGTGAAGCGGCGCCAATCATAGGAGCAGCAGGTGCAGTCGCTGCGAACTGAGTCCCAAAAGGCGGAGCAGGCCAAAGGGACAAGTCCCAAAGCGGCAAGCTCCAATGGAACGAAATCCAAAGGGAAAGGTTTTGAGGCCGTTATGCATGGAGTATTCCTTGCATGCGGTCTTTTGACCATTGGATTCGTGCTGCTTATAACGGTATACCTTGTAGTAAGCGGCATCCCTGCAATCCATAGGATAGGCTTCTTCAAGTTCATGTTTGGAACCAAGTGGGCGTCCACCTCCGCGGAGCCTTCGTTTGGAATACTTCCATTCATCCTTACAAGCATATATGGTACGGCAGGTGCTATGCTTCTGGGTATCCCTCTGGGCTTCTTCACTGCCGTGTATATTTCAAAGTTCGCTCCCAAGGCCGTAAGGAACGTCCTTATGGGGGCCGTCGAGCTTTTGGCAGGGATTCCCTCCGTCGTCTACGGTTTGGTTGGAATGCTTGTCATTGTGCCGGGGATAAGGACCGTTTTTGGACTTCCTGACGGTGCCAGCCTCCTTGCAGCCATAATAGTCCTTTCAATCATGGTGCTTCCTTCCATAGTGAAGGTGTCGGTAAATGCGCTGGATGCCGTTCCCAGGGAATACGAGGATGCTTCCTTGGCCCTTGGTGCGAACGAAGTGGAAACGGCCTTCAGAGTGGCCGTACCTGCCGCCAGAAGCGGAATAGCCGCTTCCGTGGTCATGGGTGTAGGAAGGGCCATTGGTGAGGCCATGGCAGTCATGATGGTGTCGGGAAACGTTGCGAACATGCCGCTGCTTTCGAAAGGAGGGCTTTTTGAGAGCGTTAGGTTCCTTACGACTGCAGTTGCAAGCGAGATGGCCTATTCCGCAGGGTTGCAGAGGCAGGCACTCTTCTCCATAGCGCTGGTCCTGTACCTGTTCATTCTTTTGGTGAATGCAATCCTCAATTCAATCTTGAAGAAGGGAGGTGGCAAATGAAGAGGTCTGCATATACGAAGGCTTTGAAGACCGCAATGTTCGCCTCCGTTGCTCTTGTGGCTGTGCTCGTAGTAGCGTTCGTGTTCTATGTGCTTGCCATAGGGGTTCCAAACATAAGCTGGAACCTGCTTTCCACAAAGCCCAGCTATCTTTCAGGCAACATTGGAATACTTCCTGACATCCTAAACACTGTGTATATGATAGTCACGACCCTCGTAGTCGTGCTTCCTTTGGGGGTTGCCGCAGCGGTGTATCTTACGGAATACGCCAAGAACAAACGGGTGGTGAATGCCATAGAGTACGCCGCCGAGACCCTCTCAGGAGTCCCCTCGATAGTCTATGGCCTTGTGGGAATGCTGTTTTTCTGCCAGTTCCTTGGAATGAAGACATCATTGCTTGCAGGATCCCTTACTCTTGTCATCATGAACCTTCCAACAGTCATGCGCACGACCCAGGAAAGCCTCAAGACGGTACCCCAAAGCTACAGAGAGGGTGCGTTTGGCCTTGGGGCCGGAAAATGGCGGGTCATAAGGACCGTGGTCCTTCCTTCCTGCGTGGACGGGATTGTGACAAGCTGCATACTTTCATGCGGAAGGATCCTTGGTGAATCCGCAGCGCTTCTTTTCACCGCAGGGTTCGCACATTCCCTCAATGGCTATTTCAAAGCGTTGCACAATGCAGGGGCCACCCTCACCGTTGCGCTCTACTTCTATGCAAAGGACCAGGGTGAATTCGAGGTGGCGTATGCAATTGCAGCAATACTGCTTGTCCTTGCGCTTATCATAAACCTAGCTGCCAATCTTGCAGGACGCAGACTAAGGGAGCGGCGCAAATGAACTCTATAAATGGAGAGAAGATGGAAGATACATACAAAAGCATAATACAGGTCGATGAACTGAGCCTGTGGTATGGACAGAACCAAGCCCTGCACAACGTTTGCATGGACATTGGAGAAGGCCGCATCACCGCATTGATAGGGCCAAGCGGCTGTGGGAAATCCACATTTCTCAAAACGCTCAACAGGATGAACGATTTGGTGCAAGGGGTCCGCATCCAAGGCACGGTATCGTTCGAAGGACAGGACATCTACAGTCCTCAGACCGATGTCTCCGAGCTGCGCCGTAGGATTGGAATGGTGTTCCAGAAACCAAATCCATTTCCAATGAGCATATACGACAACGTTGCATACGGACCAAGGACCCATGGAACGAAGGCGAAGGCCAGACTCGATGAGATCGTGGAATCCTCCCTTAGGGCCTCTGCAATATGGGACGAGGTCAAGGATAGGCTCAAGAGCAACGCATTGGGGCTGTCTGGAGGGCAGCAGCAAAGGCTGTGCATAGCGCGGGCCCTTTCGGTGCGTCCAAAGGTGCTTCTTATGGATGAGCCTACAAGTGCGCTGGACCCAATCTCCACATCAAGGATAGAGGAGCTTGCGCTGCAGCTCAAGAACGACTATTCGATCGTGATTGTAACGCACAACATGCAGCAGGCGGTGAGGATATCGGACGACACGGCGTTCTTCCTCCTTGGAGAACTCGTCGAGTTCGGCGATACTGAGCGCATGTTCTCCCATCCTACGGACAAACGCACGGAAGACTACATAACGGGGAGGTTCGGTTGATATGAGAAGTAGGTTCGACGAGCAGCTTTCTTCATTGAACAGCGCTCTTATAGAGATGGGGGCGTTGTGCGAAGAGGTCATAGACATAGTTACAAAGTCACTTGCCGATGGAAACCGCCATTTGGCGAAGAAGGTGGCACCTCTTGACTGCGAGATAGACAGGATGGAGAGGTCAATTGAATCCATGTGCCTAAAGCTCCTTTTGCATCAGCAGCCTGTCGCGCGGGACCTTAGGATGATATCGTCTGCCCTCAAGATGATAACCGACATGGAGCGCATAGGCGACCAGGCTGAGGACATAGCGGAGATAATAGGTTTCTTGGACAGGGATGCCGGTATGAGAGGGACGTCCCTTCAGCGTATGGGGGAGGCTGCAAGCGGTATGGTGGCCCAAAGCGTAGAGGCCTATGTAGGAAAGGACCTTGACCTTGCACGCAGCGTGGTCTCACAGGACGATATAGTGGACTCCCTTTTCATAGAGGTCAAGAAGGAGCTCATAGGGGAAGTTGCCTCCAATCCTGATGAAGGCGAGTACATACTTGACCTGTTGATGATAGCGAAGTACTTTGAGCGTATAGGCGATCATGCTGTGAACATTGCCCAATGGGTGGTGTTCTCCGTCACTGGCGAGCACGAGGAGGAATGAATGATTTGGTGTGTGGAAGACGATCCCAGTATCCTTGATGTAGAGCTCTATGCGCTTGAATCGACAGGGTTCAAGACCCGGGGTTTTGAGGATGGAACCTCCTTTTGGAACGCTTTGGTGGAGGTTGAGGACAAAAGCGAACAATGGCCTGAACTCATAGTGTTGGATGTAATGCTGCCAGGTATAGATGGAGTTGAGCTATTGAAACGCATTAGGAAATCCAATGTGTTTTCCCTTGTCCCTGTGGTCATGGCTACGGCGAAAGGTTCTGAATACGATAGGATAAAGGGACTGGATGCCGGTGCTGACTACTACATTGCAAAGCCGTTTGGTGTAATGGAGCTCGTTTCATGCATAAAGGCCGTACTGAGACGATGCAAGCCTGTTGAAAAGGAGCCAAACGTCCTTAAGGTGGACGGTCTTGTCCTCAATGTGGATGAGAGGACTGTCAAGGCTGGAGGTCGTGACGTTGTCCTTACATACAAGGAGTTCGAGGTCCTCAGGCTCTTCATGTCCCATCCTGGAATGGTGTTCTCGCGCGACAAGCTTTTCAACGAGATCTGGGGTTTGGACTTCTACGGCGAGTCCCGTACAGTTGATATGCACATAAGGACGCTTAGACAAAAGCTTGGAGACTACGGATACCTTATAAGGACAGTAAGGAACGTGGGCTATGGATTGGCTGCAGAGGATGCGATCGCTGACTCAACTGCCTGCAACTCCGATGCAAACGACTCCTTGGAGCATTAGCGAATGACACGTAGGATAGTCTTCGCGATAATATCGGTCTCCACATTCGCCTTGGTGCTTGGGTTCTCCCTTGTGGTGGGGCATGTGTATCTAAGCTATGCAAAGTGGACGTCCAATCAGCTTGAGGACGATCTTGCATTGGCTTCGAACGGTGTTGAACTTGCAGGTTTGGATTATTTGAGGGCGATTGGCAGGACTGGTTCCCTTGGAGCCGACGAATACCGCTTTACTTGGATTTCAAGCGATGGGCAGGTGCTTTTCGATAACGAGACCAACCTCGCATACAGCGAGAACCACAGGGATAGGCCTGAGTTCATACAGGCGGCGCAGACTGGAAGAAGCTCCGTTACACGGTATTCGTCTACTCTCCTTGAGACGACGACCTACTATGCCGCAAAGCTATCTGACGGTTCCATCCTTAGGATATCGGCAAGCAGGGAGTCCGTCCTTAGGGTGGTCCTTTTGGCAATGCTTCCGCTCTTGGTCGTGCTTGCAATTGCGTGGGTGTTTGCACTCAGCCATGCAAAGTACATAGCACTCAAGATCGTCAAACCTTTGAACTCCCTTGATCTGGACAACCCATTGGACAACGATGTCTATCCTGAGATAACCCCGCTTCTGAAGAGGATCTATACGCAGCGTCAGGAGCTAGATGCCCAGATGCTAACCTTGCAGCAGAGGGCGGATGAGTTCGACCAGATATCCCGCAGTATGAGCGAGGGTCTCATGGTTCTTGATGTGAACGGCAGCATAGTAAGCATAAACGATGCGGCAATGGACATGTTCGACCTTGACAAGTCATGCGTTGGACACAGTTTCCTTGAAGTCTACCGTACGCATGACTTCAGCACTGCCGTGAAGAACGCCCTCTCTTCTGGACACGAAGAGCTTAGGCTTGAGCGCAACGGTCGTGTCGTGCGCTTCTCGATGAGCCGCATGATGTCCGCAGGAACCGTCCTTGGGCTTGTCATCCTTTCGTTCGACATAACGGAGAAGGCTGCGGCGGAGGACATGAGACGCGAGTTCTCCGCAAACGTCTCCCATGAGCTCAAGACTCCGCTTCAGGGCATAATGGGCAGTGCAGAGCTCATAGAAGCCGGCATGGCGAAAGGCGACGATGCTAAACGCTTTGCGTCCAATATACGCAAGGAAGCCTCCCGCATGGTCAACCTTGTGGAGGATATAATGGGGCTTTCACAGCTTGACGAAGGTGTTTCGTCTGCATACGAGGTCGTTGACGTTGCGTCCGTTGCAGACGACGTCCATGACGAGCTTTCAGATGTGGCAAAGGCAAAGGACGTCTCGATCGAGGTCCATTCCCAAGGCCGTCCCGTTGAGGTCATGGGGGTTCCTCGTCTCATACATGAGATGCTCTACAATCTTGTGGACAATGCAATAAAGTACAACGTCCAGAATGGTAGGGTTGATGTTTCCATTTCATTGAAAAGTTATTTGAATTCAGAAAAGGCCGTGGAGTTGGAGGTAGCCGATACCGGCATTGGCATTCCAAAGGAACATATTCCAAGAATTTTCGAACGCTTCTACAGGGTGGACAAGAGCCATTCCAGGGCTTCCGGTGGCACAGGTCTTGGCCTGTCGATCGTAAAACATGTGGTAATGTACCATGGTGGCAAGGTGTCCGTGGAAAGCAAGGTTGGAAGTGGAACCAAGTTCACGGTCGTTCTACCTTGCAGCCCCGTTGGACGGACTATGTAGTTTCTGTGGACTTGTCCATTGAACCCGTTGCCATGGAAGTTCGTTTTTAGTAACTTCCTCGTATGAAAAAACGATTGGTTCTGGTTCTATGTGCGTTCTTGTGCGTACAGTCCGTGGTCTTTGCCATTGACATAGACTCTTTGGTGGACGGTGCGGTTGCAAACAGCGTTTCAATTGAGAAGCTTGGGATCACCAAGGAGAACTCCCTTGCATCCTCTCAGCTTGCGGACCTTGAAGACGAAACGAAGGTTTCCGTCTCATCCGGTACGGTCCTTCTGCAGAAGGATTCCCTTACGATGAATCCTTCCGTCAGTGTATCCCTTGGTGGACTTGACGATGACCTTTCAGTGGATTTTGGGGTTGCGAACCAAACCTCCATTGGCTTTGGCAACGAGCTGAAAAGCTCCACTGTAACCCCAAGTGCCAGCGTTTCTAAGACGTTCGATCTTCCGTCGTTCGTGGATGAGAGGGATTCGATAGCAAAGGCCATAAACGCCCTGCAAAGGGAGCTGAACTATTCCAAAGGTGTTCTGGAGTTTGAAAACGGTGTGATAAACGACGTCATATCCATAATCCAGACCACCATTTCAATCGAAACCTCCCAAAGAGAGCTTGAGAGAAGGCAGAAGAATTATGAATCGGACATAGCCCTTGGTGTCATAAACGAGGGAAGCCTTTCAGACATGAAGACCCAGATGGAACTCTCCAAGCTTTCCACTTCGCTTGAAAACTACAGAACCCAGCTTGAGACTGCCAAGCGTAGTTTCTACAACGACTACGGCATTGCATACGAAGACGTGGACTCGGTGCGTGAAGCTGTGCTTGACGTTGCGTCGTCAAGCGATGGGAACACGAACGTTATGATTTCAAAGCTCAATCTTGACAAGGCCCAGCAGGAACTGGACGCCAAGACAGGTGGTGCAGGAGAGGCTCTGAAACTGTCCTCTTCCCTGGAGGCTCCTGTGACGTTCTCAAGTGGGGCGGACGCAAAGGCATCGGTCTCAGGGAGTGTGGGTGCAGAGATATCGGGCTCCAACTATAGGGTGTCTGCGACTGCGAACGCCAAGTACGATGGGTCTTTCTCGCCATCGTTGACGATTCGGGGCACGTGGTCGAACAGGACGGACAAGAAGGCGACTGATTTGGAGGTCCTTACCTTGGAGAACGACCTTATCGTGGCCCAGATGAACTATGACAGTGCAAAACAGAGCTATGATGACACTGTTAGGTCCTTGTCCATTGAGGTTCAGGATTTCAAGGCCACGGTTGAGGCGTTCGAGGTTGAGGCCCAGTACAATCAAAGGATTCTGGAGTATACGACGGCGTTGTACGAGAAGGGTATGGCGTCTGAGTCTGAGCTGTCCGATGCCAAAGCTACGGTGGCCAAGGACGATGCGAACCGCATTGTATACGCGCTTCAGGCTTTGGTGCTTGAGAATAGGATAAAGATAAACGAACTGTAGAGATAGGATACGATTATGGCTAACATGACAAACGACAACGAAAACAGGGTTTTGAACGATAGGAAGAGAAAGCTCAAGAGGCGGAAGATAAGGACCGCAGTCATTCTGGTTCTGGTCGCGGTGGTTCTCTTTGGACTTTTCGAATGCTATAGCTTCTATATGCAGAACGGGCGTTGGCCTTGGAAGAAGGAAGCCGCCCCTTCCGTTGTCCAGGAGCTCACGACACAGGCCTACGAGAGCAGCTACAACACGCAAATAGACATTTCTGGCTCAGTACAGGCAATTGAGACTCAGGAGGTCAAGATCAGGGCCACCGGCGCCGTCACTGGCGTGTATGTGGAGGAGGGCGATAGGGTTGTCAAGGGACAGCTTCTTGCCACCGTGGACGATACGGACCAGCAATACACAGTGGCGAGCCTTGAAAAACAGATAGAAGTGGCCCGTGTGAGCGGAACTACAAGCCAAAGGGACATTGAACTTCTTGAGATGCAGCTTGAGAGTGCAAAGAAGAAGGTGGAGTACACGAAGGCATATGCGAACTTCGATGGCGTAGTAGTCTCCGTATCCATAAGCGAGGGCGACTATTTCGATGCCGGTTCAGCCGTCATGACGATAATAGACGACAGCAAGCTCAAGGCCACAGTTGAGATAGATGAAATAGACATCCAAATGGTGGATCTTGGGATGCCTGCCGTCCTTACAAGCGACGCCGTTCCAGGACAGTCTATACAAGCCAGGGTTTCATATATTCCAATGGTTGGGAGGTATTCAAGCCAGGGCATTGGTGTCATGGACGTAGAGATTGTCATAGACGATCCTCCCGCTGCACTCAAACCAGGCTTCTCCTTCGAAGGTACGATATCCATTGAGACCGAGCAGGTCATGCTTTTGGTTCCTCAGGCCGCCGTCGCTTCAAGCAACGGGGTGAGCTCCGTTGTACGCCTGAATGCAGATGGAACCCGTGAGACCGTGGTGGTTCAGGTCAAATACCTTGGTGAGAACGTCTATCAGGTGCTATCCGGAGACATAAAGGCAGGTGATACGTTGGTTTACACTCCAGGTTCTGGGAGCCTTGGTGGCTTCATGTCAATGATGGGAGGTCCTTCGATGGGTGCTGTTCCTATGGGATCGTCATCCGTTAGCGTGATTGGCGGTTCTGACGGACCTGCCATGGTGTTTTGAGCCATTCTCATAGGGGGCCTTCAAATGCCAAGGAACACTAACGGGAAGGTGAACATTCCACCAGATTTTCCTGTCATATACATAGACGACGTACACCGCTACTACGTTGTGGGCGACTTTGTCGTAAAAGCGCTCGATGGTGTCTCTATGCGCGTAGGAAGGGGTGATTTTATAGCCATAATGGGGCCATCAGGCAGTGGTAAATCCACCTTGATGAATCTTATAGGCTGTTTGGACACGCCAACCAGCGGCAAGATCCTCATAGATGGAGAGGATACATCCGGCCTCAACGAGACGGAGCTTTCCTATATCCGAAACCGAAAGATAGGCTTTGTTTTCCAGCAGTTCAACCTTCTTGCGAAGATGTCAGCTTTGGAGAACGTTATGACGCCTTTGCTGTACACTGGAGGCATTGGTGTGAAGGAACGTCGTGAACGTGCCGAGTATGCACTTGAGCGCGTTGGCCTCAAGGACAGGATGAAGCACAACCCAAATGAGCTTTCAGGTGGTCAGAAGCAGCGTGTCGCCATTGCAAGGGCCATGGTGACGCAGCCGTCCATAATCCTTGCCGACGAACCCACCGGTGCATTGGACACTGCAACCGGCAACCAGATCATGGAGCTCTTTGGAGAGCTCAACGGCGAAGGCAACACAATCGTGATAGTGACGCACAACGAAGAGATTGGCTGTGCGTGCCCGTACCAGATTCGCATCCGCGATGGCAAAAGGGAGGTCTGACATGTTCTTCGAAAACGTAAAGCTGGCCCTCAACTCTATGCGTGGCAGCAAGATGCGTACAATCCTATCCCTGCTTGGCATAATCATAGGCGTTGGATCTGTCGTTGCAATCCTCACCCTTGGCGAAAGCGCCACCAAAAGCATCACGGAAAGCCTTGTCTCAAGCGGCCTGGAAACCATATCCATAACCACCATGGGTGGAGCCAAGCAGTTCGACGAGCAGTTTGGAAACGTCCTTGAACAGAACGTGGCCGACATCAAATCGGTTCTACCCGTCAACTCGTCCGGCACCCGCATACGCAGCGGCAAGGAGATCCAATCGACCACCTTGTATGGTGTCCCATCCAACTATGCCGATGTCCTTGACTACACCTGCGCCCAGGGTTCCTGGTTCAGCGCCAAGGACAACATCTACAAGCGTCAGGTCGTTGTACTAGGAGCCTCCGTGGCTAAAGACCTTTTCCCAAACGGCGACGCCGTTGGCAGCTATGTGAGCATCTTCAGGAACCAGAGCAAGCGTTATCTTGTAATTGGCGTCATGGAGGAGAAGGACGCAACCCTTGGTTCCTCGTTCAATGACAACGTGTACATCCCGTACAACACCTTCACCCAGCGTTTTCGCAGGGTATCGACGGTTGGTTCGTACATCGTCCGCATAGCCGATGGTGCCGATGCCTCGACGGTTGGCGATGACATAACCGCTTTCCTTGACGGTTATGTAGGGGAGGACTACTACTTTATGATTTCAGCAGCCTCCCTTGCGACTATGGCTGAGTCCATAACCGGCACGTTCAGCACGTTCCTTGCGGCCATAGCGGGAATCTCCCTGCTTGTCGGCGGTATAGGCATCATGAACATAATGCTGGTCTCCGTCGCCGAGCGCACCAAGGAGATTGGCATACGAAAGGCCCTTGGTGCATCTCCTCGTGTAATCAAGGGACAGTTCCTAATAGAAGCCATAACCCTTACATCCATGGGAGGTCTCATTGGAATACTTCTGGGCAACGGCCTTGGGAAGATCGTGACCAACATAGCCGGTTGGACGTTCCATCTCTCTGTGAGTGCATGTGTGCTCAGCATTGGGTTCTCAATGCTCATTGGTGTGTTCTTTGGACTGTATCCTGCAGCCAAGGCGGCCAAGTTGGATCCTATAGACGCCCTGAACTACGAATAATCCTTCTTGAGCTTTTGACCTCAGCCGTTGTCGATGCGCTCAAAGCCGTGCAGACAGCACTGTCTTTCGCTGTCTCCTAGGCTGATGCCAAAATCTCTGCGAAGAGGGTCCTTGGTCTTTCTGCAATCTCCTTTGTCGCTTCACGTGGGCCGTATCATAAATACTGTCCCTTGTTTTGCTCCTAGGATATTGACAGAAATCCCTGCGAAGCGAGCTTCTTGGGCTTCGAGAGGTCTGCGTTTTGCATAAAAGCGGAAAAATTGCTTCTTTATGCAAAGAAAGTTTGATAATCTTGCAAAAAAACCGTTTTTATTAAACTCCGTTTTGTATTCTTTTTGGCAAAACAGTGGTTTGGATAGAGATTTGGATAGAAGAACACCCGCATCCATCAACAAAAAGAACCAGGGCTGTGAGACCCTGGTTCCAGATAAGCTTTAGAAGTGCATTCTCAGAGACATCGGTCTATGAAAGGCCTTGTCTCTTAGAAATCGACTTCCGTGTCGTAGTAGCAGCATTTGAGGAGCTTTTCCATTTCCTCGACGCTTGGCTGGCGTGGGTTGGAGCCAGTGCAGGCGTCTGCAATTGCGTTCACTGCAATGTCGTGAAGGCGTGAAAGGAAGACGTCCTCTGGTACGAAGCCCTGCTCTGTTGGGTAGCTGTCTGCGCCGTAGTTCTTGATGCAGTGAGGGATGTTGAGGTCGTCGTTCATCTTTCTGAGGGCCTTGATGAGAAGCTGGACCTTCTCCTTGTCGTCCTTGCCGCCAAGCTGCATGATGTCTGCAATCTTGCCGTAGCGTGCGAGGGCTGCTGGGTCCTTTGCGTTGAAGGCTATGACCTTAGGCAGGTACATTGCGTTTGCGGCTCCGTGGATGATGTGTGCGCCATAGTCCTCGAATGCTGCGCCGGTCTTGTGCGCCATTGAGTGCACGATTCCAAGAAGTGCGTTGGAGAATGCCATACCGGCAAGGCACTGTGCGTTGTGCATGCTGTCGCGCTTTGCCATGTCGCCGTTGTAGGAAGGGACGAGGTCCGACTGGATCATCTGGATTGCATAGAGTGCAAGAGGATCCGTGTAGTCGCAGTTGGCCGTTGAGACATAGGACTCGATTGCGTGGGTGATTGCATCCATGCCTGTGTGGGCGACAAGCTTCTTTGGCATTGTCTCGGCAAGGTCTGGGTCAACGATTGCGACGTCTGGGGTAATCTCGAAGTCCGCGATTGGGTATTTGATTCTATCGGCGTAGTTGGTGATGATGGAGAATGCCGTCACCTCCGTTGCTGTGCCGGATGTTGAGGAGATTGCACAGAAATGTGCCTTCTTGCGGAGCTTTGGAAGTCCAAAGACCTTACACATGTCCTCGAACGTTACCTCTGGGTACTCGTATTTGATCCACATTGCCTTTGCCGCATCTATTGGAGAACCACCGCCCATTGCAACAATCCAGTCCGGCTGGAACTTGAGCATTGCCTCGGCTCCCTTCATTACGGTCTCAACCGATGGGTCTGGTTCAATGCCTTCGAAGACTTCTACTTCCATTCCTGCTTCCTTGAGGTATTCGATTGCCCTGTCAAGGAAACCAAAGCGCTTCATTGAGCCACCGCCAACGCAGATCATGGCTCTTTTGCCTTCGAATGTCTTGAGTGCTTCAAGAGCGCCTTTTCCGTGGTACAAATCACGTGGGAGTGTGAATCTTGCCATAATTTTCTCCTTGTTATGTAGACTGTTCGCGATGGGTTCCTTGCACTGGGTTTCTTTGGACCTTGCTGAGGTCTCCATCTGCGAAAATCATAGCAAGGTGGTCTTTATAGTTGAAATGCCAATTCTGCATAGGGGGAATGCTGTTTTGAATGTGTTTTTTTGTGTTGATGTTTTGACTTTTGCTGCGAGCTCCTCCAAGTTTCCCCGGGGTTAAGGTTTAGTACAGTTCCTACCTTTTTTCCTAAAATGCATTGTCTGTTATGCTTGGATTGAGTACATTCCCGTTGCTCATTTGGAAGAGGAAGGATCTTTTCAATTCAATGACAAGCATCCTTCGAGGAGAAAACTATTATGAATGGCAAAACAATCAAAGTTCTGAGTGTAATCGCCGGCGTGTTGCTTATAGCCGCAGGTGTGGTGTGTCTTATGAACCAGGACGTTGCAGTCCTGTCCGCAGGGGTCCTCATTGGAATCTTCATGTTGTGCTCCGGAATACTGGAGGTCGTCATGTTCTCCTATGGTAGAAAGCTTATGCTTGGTTCCGGCTGGCTGCTGCTGGATGGAATCCTGACAGTGCTTCTGTCCATGTTCCTCCTGTTCAACCAGGCGTTCACCATGGTGTACCTGCCAATCCTGTTCGCAATGTGGCTTCTGTTCTCAGGTGTTTCCAAATTCGTGACAGCGTTCGACCTGCAGGCCCTCAGGGTCCGCGGATGGGGATGGGTCATGGCCTTTGGACTCATCCTCATGGTCTTTGGCTTTGTTGCACTCATGGATCCATGGCTCAGCACGATTGCAATGGGCATCACGATTGGAATCGTCTTCATCCTTCAGGGCATTGACGCAATCGTGTGCGTATGCATAGCAAGCAAACGGGATTGAGGCAGACCTTTAGCCTTTAGACCGATGTCCTTGAGAATGGAAAATGGCCGTAGCAGAAGCTAAGTTTGACTGGCAAGATGCTACGGCCTTTTCTTTTTCAGTTTTTCTCTTACAAACCTGTCAATCAGATGGCACATGGACAAAGCACATTGCATGTCAGTATTTGATAACTCTAGGTTCGATGGATATCTGGTTTGGACTCCATAGGGAGAAAGTTCTATGCATGCATCTGCGATTGAAACAAAATCCTTATCTATCTCTGAGCATTTCTTACAGAGGATAATCAAATCGTGTGTTTTTGGAGGTTCTATATCAGAAGCTACCAATACCGCTTTTAAGAGCTTCTCTGAAGCTTGCTCGCAATGATAACATATTACTTCTACTGGAGTCGGTGTCATGTTGCGCAAATACTCTGCTGAGTTCAAATCCATTTCCGCAAACTTTAGCCATTCTTCATGCATATAGAACGACTCCATCTCTTGCTATCTTTCGCTCAAGCGAAGCTGATTTCTGCCTTTCAAGGAAATCGGAATTCCTATAAACAACGATATCCAATGGTATGTCCTGAATGGGGTAGAGTGTTCGTCTGATGGTTTTTATTGCATCAGTAGGTCTGATACCATTGTCTGGTATTATAACGCAAATGTCGAAATCACTGTCTTTCGTAGGAACGCCATAGGCATAGGAACCAAAGAGATAAATCCTTTCAGTCTCAATTGACTGCTTGATTGCATCGCTAATTCTTCTTAGTTTTTCTAATTCTTGAACGCTCATGGCTGAACTTTTCCTTTTTGCATCCTCCTGATTGATTATACAAACTATCGTTTCTATCGTAAACTAATTGTAGTTAATCATATCATTTGCGTAGGCTTAGGTTGTATTTCTCGCAAATCTCCTTAAGGCACTTTTCGCAAACCCCATCCAAGAATATCCTATCTTCTTTGTTGCCAAGAATTTTGAAGACTTCGTTCCATGCAACCGTTGTCTCTTCCTTTATGCTGTGTAGGTCATCGGTTTCTACTAGGCATCTGCCGCATCTGCAGTCTTCTAGGCATTCCACGGCTTCATATTCGTTTCCATCGCACCAGTGGACTCCCTTTTCTATTGTGCACAGCAGGTCCTTTGCAATGGTGAAGTCGATTTTCCCCTCGTCATACAGTTCCAAAACCTTTATGGATACCGTATTCAATCCGTGTCCAATGTCATGGCAACTCATGGCGTCACCCCTCCTTATAAAAGTTTTTTGTTTCTACAATTCATTCTACATTGCATATCCATGAATTCCAACAAAATATTTTTCCACTTCTTCAATTCCATGCTAGACTGTGTCTCTTGTGAAGCTTAAGAAGTGGGATTATATCGAGGTGCAAGGATTTCACTCCGATTTGATCATTGCGACCACGCTCACAATACTCACCAAGCTTACCACACCCACCAAACTCACCATTGCTACAAACGACTTACAATTACAACAAGGACTGGTACACTAATGCGTTGTAGTTGGAGTAGTAGGTCTAGTGGGCGTAGTTGGTGTAGTGCGGGTAGTGCACATGCCCACCTCATTGTCAGTAGCATTGGTGCAAGCATAGTTTTGGAAGTTCCTCTTGAAAAAAAGGTCCCTTTGGGCTACCATAGCCCAGTACGTGCCGGAGTGGCGGAATGGTAGACGCGCTAGACTCAAAATCTGGTGTCAGCAATGGCGTTCGAGTTCGAGTCTCGTCTCCGGTAAATTTTTTGTACAACAACTCCTTGTATTTCAAGGAGTTGTTTTTTTATGTAGATGAAAAGGGTACACAAAAAGGTGGAAACCAGTGGGCGGACTGGACTCACTGGGCGCACTGGGCAGTCTGTGGCGCACTGTTTGGGAGTTTGCTTTTGAAGTTGTGGTACTCAATGGCACTTCCTCAAGGTATTTCGTTACCTTTTGCCTTTTTGTTGGTTTTTGCATTGGTGTCCCTTTGAGAAACGTGGAAGGCTACTCTTTACCTGTTTTTGGTTGACCCTATGGACTAGGTCCTTTACTTTCCATATATCTTGAACTGCGTGAGGTTTTGCCATGAAGAAAACGTTCGTCATAGTCCTTTTGCTGGTAGCTGTGTGTTTTGGTGTGTTCGCAGAGGATTCGCTTCTTCTTGCAGACGTTCCCATAATCTATGGCGAGGAGAACTTCATCCAAAGGATAGAGGAAAAGACCGGTGGAGAGCGAGAACCAATAGGAGTGGTGCTCAGCGGCGGATCTGCCAGGGCGTTCGCCCATATTGGTGTGCTTCAGTATCTTGAAGAGCAGGGCATATACCCTGACTACATTGTTAGCAATTCCATGGGCAGCATAATAGGACTGCTCTATGGTGCCGGCATGAGCCCTGCCCAGATACTTGACGTTGTGACATCATCGGATTTTGGTGAGCTGTTCGACTTCTCAATCCCTCTCAACACGGGACTTCTTGATGTCTCCAAGTTCAAATCCCTCATTGACGCATACGTGGGTGATGATCTCAAGCTTGAAGACCTTGCCATACCTGTAATGGTCGTTTGCGAGGACATGGTCACAAAAAGACAGGTCCTTGTGACTGAAGGGGATTTCCTTGACGTGTTGGCTGCAAGCTTTGCACTTCCAGTCTACTTTGGAAGTGTGGAGTATGGAGAACATGTGCTTATAGACGGAGGGATAGCCAACCTTGTCCCTGTGGAGAATGCATACAGGTATTCAAGCAAGGTTCTGGTTTCCACTACATTCTATGCAGGCAAGGATCTGAATCTGAAGAACCCCCTCACCGGTTTGAACGTAAGCATAGACATTGGAAAGAGAAGACAGGGCGTTGAAGAGCTCAAGGAACATCCAGATGCGGTCTGGGTCAGGTGCAACGTTGAGGACTTCTCCTTCATGGACTTCAAGGAAGGGTCATCATTGACACAGCATGGGTACGATTCCTGCTTGGAAAAGAGCGAAGAGATAGATGCGTTGGCTCAAGTATATGTTGGAGATGGAACCTCCATAGCCAATGCAGAGTTCAGAAAGGCTTTGGAGAAAAAGCGTGTATCGTTCGCTTCAAGGATTCCAAAGCTCAAGAGAAGCTATGCGTTGTACGATAGGACAAAGACCGTTGGAACGGCCTCCAACCTTGGTTTCTCGTTCGAATCGTATGCAAAGGACGTTTATTCGTTCAGGGACGATGCCGTACTTGGATTGGACTATTGGCTTTCCTCTGGCAACCTTGATGTCAAGATTGCTGCAGGAGCCTCCTTTGAGCTTCAGTCCTACGGATACGGGGTGTACGAAGAGGGGAACCTACTGTATCCATATGTCCTTCCAACCGTGGATGCCAGCGTTGACTACTATCTTTTCAACCATCTCAAGGCCAATGTGAGCGGCTCGATGAGCCTTTCACGACATAGCACAGGGAAGGGTGTCGCATTGTATTTCGATGTCCTTCAATCATTGCAGTATCGTTCAGGCGAGTTCTCGATTGGAAAGGTTCCGGGTTCGTTCTCGTTTGTGGCTACGCAGACATTCGAAGTCCTGTTCCCAGGAAATGGAACTTCAAAGGTCTATTTCGACAGCTCTTCTCCTCTTCTTGATGGAAAGGCGAGCCTGTCCTACAGCTCGAATGTCTTTTCGAGCGACCTTGGCTTTGGAGTTCAGCATCTTGGGTGGTTTGGAAAGGACTATTCAAGGCTTTTTGGAACGGCTTCGTTGGATTTGGGCTTGAGGCCAAGCGGTTCCACCAGCATTGGTCTTGGAGTTGCCTCCCGCTTCTCGTTCGATGAGAAGGGAGATGTCCCGGTGTTCCCAAACGATGGATTCCAGCTTGCAGATCCTGTCATCAAGTCACAGGGTTCTCCAAAGGCACTTCAGAGCAACTCGCAGCAGTACATCCTTGCTGTACATGCATCGTTCGACTACATGTTCCTATCCAAGAAAATTGGCATAGCGGAGCTTCTGCTTCTTTCCAAGAGCAGCATTGGTGCGTTCTGCAACCTTCTTTGGTACAACGGCGCAGTTCCCGCAGTCCAGGCTGGCGCAAGGGTTTCAACGAACATTGGATTCCTAGGACTTAAGGATACTCCGTTGAACATTGACGTGTCATACGACTTCTCCATAAAGAAGGTGCTTTGGAGCCTATCTCTGAGAAGTTCGTCCTAAACAAAAGCCTCTAGAAATCCGATTCGAGTTCGAATGTCACGGGCTCTCCTGAAACAGGATGGTTGAAGGAGAGATTTTTTGCTTGCAGCATCATTCTTGGAACGTTGCACCTAGTATCAAGTCCAAGGTTTCCATACAGGGTGTCCCCCAGTATTGGGTGTCCAAGTCCGTAGGTGCAGTGCATCCTGAGCTGGTGCGTCCGTCCTGTAAGGGGCTCAAGTTCAAGCCTTGTGCATTTGGTTCCATAGCGGTTCTCTATGCTAAGTCTCCTCCATTTTGTGACGGCGCACCTCCCGTTCTCCAAATCGACTATCTGATGTGGCCGGTTGGATACGTCAAGTCGTATTGGAAGGTCCACAACGCCATTGGGTTCCTCTATGATTCCATGCACGAGCGCCTCGTATGTTTTGTTCACTTCCTTTCGTTCGAATGAAAGCGACAGCCTGTCGTGTGCCGTCTTCGTAAGCCCCAGCACCAAGAGTCCGCTTGTAGCCTGGTCAAGTCTGTGGACGCATGGCTGCTGTATGCATCCTTCATAGAGGCTGCGGACCCTTGAGGCTATGCAGTCCTGCTTGTCAGGGCCTTTGCCTTCTATGCTAAGCATTCCGCTTGGTTTGTTCACGACGACTATGTCTTCATCGTAGTGGACTATATCCAATCCCAGTATATGCTTGAGGATTGGTCTGCATCTGAAGTCGCATGGGGAATGGAACTGCATGTGGTTTGATGAGCCTGATCCGTAGAAGAACTCGGCCAGAGACAATGGCTTCTTTCCAAGACTGTATGCATGGTTCAGCAGTTTTGGCGCACAGCAATCGCCTGTTCCTGATGGTGCGTTTGGAAAAATCGCATCAAGTGTGCATGTAAGGCCATCGTAGCAATGGAAGCTATAGAGCTTTTGCACCTTGTTCCAGCATGTGCGCGAGGCTTCCCTTGGGTCATTCGAGGTCTTGATTATTCCATCGTGAAGCGCCAAGAGGTCCTCCATCTCCTTGACTGGAAAAACCGGAGGTACGAAGCCTTCATGTTCGTACTGTCCTTCCAGCAGTCCGGAGAAAGCCTTGTAGACGGTTCCGTCCGTGCACACGAGGATTCCCAGCATTCGCCCGTGTCCGGGTTGATTCAGGGCCTTACCCAACTGGGAGGAGTCAAGCTTGGAGGCAAGCTCCAGGCAAAGCGTCCTGGCAGGTTCCAATGGAAGGATGTTCGTCATAGGTCAGCCCTCGGAAACATCGGTCTTTGATATGGTTGAGGCCTTGGCTTGGCTGTAGACGTTGCCAAAGAGGTAGTAGGCCAGAAATGCAAGCGAAGTGACGATCCATGTTGCGGGGTAGCAGGCCATGACGGAGTTGAGGGTGCCGTAGATTGGTGGGATCGTGCGAATCCATAGGACCCTTAGGATGCAGATTCCAAAGACAGTGAAGATTGTAGGCATAAGGGCTTTTCCTGTGCCTCGGATTGCACCTGAGAGGATTTCTATGAGGATGTAGGTGAAGTAGAATGGAGCGATGCTGTTGAGTATTTCGATTCCTACGTTTATTACGTCTGTGTCGCTTGCAAACAACATGAAGCCGTAGCGCGAGAACGAGATGTAGAGTGCTTCTATGATGAGTGTTGCTCCAAGGGACATGGCAATACATTCACGTACACCTTTTTTAGCTCTATCTATTTGTCCTGCACCGTAGTTCTGTCCCACGAATGTGGTTATTGCAATTCCAAATGCCGATATTATCATCCAGAACAGGCTGTCCAGCTTCCCGTAGGCCGCCCAGGCTGCTGCGGCATTGGTTCCAAATCCGTTGATTGCGGTCTGTATTATGAGATTCGATACTGTGTAGAGTACCGCCTGTATTCCTGCAGGCAGTCCTATGTAGACTGTCTTTACAAGCATTTGCCTTTCAAAGCGTATGTCTTTGTATACGAGTCTGCAGCAGTCCGTGCGGCGTCTTAGGAATACCACAACGAGTACAAGGGACAGGACCTGGGACAGCACCGTTGCGTATGCGGCTCCTTCAACTCCCATGTGGAGTGGGCCTACGAACACTATGTCGAGGACTATGTTAAGAAGACAGCCTGCAATGAGGAAGTACAGCGGCCTTTTGCTGTCTCCAAAGGCTCTGAATATCCCTGCACCCATGTTGTACATCACGGTTGCAAGGCCACCTGCAAAGTAGATGTGTATGTACCTAAGTGCAAGAGGCATGATGTCATATGGTGTCGATATTGCCTTTAAAAGTGGCTCGGCAGTGGCATATCCGGCTACCGACACCAATACTCCTCCCACCAACGAAAGTGCAAATGCATTGTGTATGGCCTTGTGTACCTGGTCTTCGTCCTGTGCTCCGTAGTATTGGGAGATCACGACGGTTGCGCCTGACGCCAGACCTGTAAAGAATCCTATGAGAAGGCTTACGACGAATGCCGTTCCGCCACCAACGGCGGCCAAGGCCTCTTTCCCAAGAAGGTTGCCTACAACGATTGCATCGACCGTGTTGTAGAGCTGCTGGAAGAACGTTCCAAGCAGGATTGGAAAGAAGAATCCAAGAAGCTGCTTCCATATCGTCCCTTGGATTATGCCGTTGCTGCTTATGCCATTGCCACCTATGCCGTTAGGTTTTGTGTCTTTGCTCTTCGTCTCCATGTTCGTACCGTTTTTCCCAGCATGAATGATTGCATTTGAAAGTATGCCTGTTTTGAAGGTTCTTGTGAAGATTTTTGTAGCCAAAGTGCATAGTCGCAACCTTTCTTTTTAACTATACTTGTCCTATGAGTCCAAAGAGCGAGCCAGACAAAGGTAAGATCCTCGTGCATTGCTGCTGCGGTCCGTGTGCGACAAGCAGCATCCAAAGGTTGCTGGACGAGGGGTACGAACCCGTGCTTTGCTTTGGAAACAGCAATATATGGCCCAAAGAGGAGAACGATAAGCGTTATGGAGAGCTTTTGAAGGTTGCCGCCTTGCACAACCTTGAGGTCATTAGGCTGAACTACGACCACGAGGTTTGGAGAGCCTTCGTCAAGGGTCTTGAGAACGAGCCTGAACATGGTGCAAGGTGCCTTAGGTGCTTCGAATACAACCTGAAAGAGGCTTGGGTTGAGGCCAAAGCCCTTGGAATTGGGAAGTTCACAACGACTTTGACGGTGAGCAGGTTCAAGAAGAGCGAGTCCATATTCAAGGTTGGAGATGCCTTCGAAGGCTTTGAAAGGATCGACTTCAAGAAGAAGGACGGCTTTGCAAAAAGCGTGGAGCTGTCCAAGGAACTTGGGCTTTACAGACAGCAGTACTGCGGATGCGAGTTCTCGCTTCCAAAGACGGGCGATGGAATGCATGTGCAGAATGAGACTGGGAGGTAGGTGAATATGCCAAACGTGCAGCAGACAAGACTTAACAAAGGGGCTCTGATAGCCCTTCTTTTCATAATGCTTACCATAGGAGCCTGCTTCCTTCCCATCCCATGGTGGGCCAAGGCTGTGATTGCAGTTGTGCTCGTTGGTACGTTCCTTTTCATAAGAAGGGGCTACATATACTTCTACAGGGCGGCTGTGACGCTTCAGAAGGAGAACACTCCAAGGGTGTGGAATCTCATGAAGAAGGCCCTTGCAGCACATGTGGACGATGAACGGAAGATCCTTATCTGCTCTGCGTTCATCCAGCAGGGCGATGCTCAGTTTGGTGTAGATACCCTTGAAAAGCTCATTCCTGTCTGCAAGGAGGAGTCCCGACGCGCCATGGCGACCGTAACCCTTTCCATGGGCTACTGGAGGCTTGGAGACCTGGACAAGGCCATAGAGATACTTCAGGACCTTAGGGCCACCGGCTACAACGACGACAACCTTGAGATAAACCTTGAGACCTACCTTCTTGAAAAGGGAGACCTCAAGGAAGCCAAGAAGCTTATCGTCCAGTCCCGCAAAAACGGCACCGAGAGCAATGGACTTCTGGACAACCGCGGTTGGTACTACATCCAGATGGGCGAGTGGGACAAGGCCGCCGACATATTCGACGAGCTCATAGACAACAGGCATGCCAAGTTCCCAGAGGCCTACGTGCACGGGGCGCAGGTGTGCATACACAAGGGTCGCATAGACGATGCCATAGACCGCCTTGGCTGGGCCTTGTCCAAACGGTTCACCAATACCTGCGCCGTCACCAAGGAATATGTCCAGACCCTTATCATCGGCCTAGAGAACAATGCCACGAAGAAAGCCTTTGCTCGTGCAATGGACGAGAACGTGCGTGAAGTCTCTTTGGGACGCAAATTTCCAGGGATTGAAATGGCCACTCAGGAACCATCAGAACATGTGCCTTCCAGTGCGGGTCTGGAGGTTCCTCCAAGCACGGATCCATGCCGGCACGATGATGTTGAATTGGATGCCGGGGGTGCATCTATCAATACCGATATCCTTGAGGATGACGAGCGAGAGCCAAACACGGACCTTACGGAGGATGATTTTGAATACGACCAGACATATGGCTCTGACGATGGCTGTTGTGCGGATGAGGACGATGTGCTTGATACAAACGTCTATGACGATGACAGGGAACCAAACACGGATTTGACAGAGGAAGATGAGAAGATTACTGAGTAGATATCTAGGAATGTTCAAGTGGCAGGCTGCGTGTGTACTCTTGTTTGTGGCATGTCAGGTCGCAGGGGAGCTTTCGCTTCCAACGGTTATGGCCAAGATAGTGGATGTGGGCCTTCCTTCAGGGGACATGAGGTATATTCTTTCCCGTGGTGGAATCATGTTGCTTCTGTCCCTAGGGCAGGTTGCGGCCATGCTTGGAGTTGGTTATTTCAGTAGCAGGGTCTCTGCGGGGATGGGACGGGCGATGAGGCATGACATATTTGTCAACGCAGAGAGCTTCTCCCTCAATGAGATGGATTCCATTGGCGTTTCCTCCATGATAAAGAGGAATACCGGTGATGTCACGACCATCCAGAACTTTGCCGTAATGCTCATGAGAATGATGCTTACGGCTCCAATAATGTTCGCTGGAAGCATAGCCCTTACGTTTTCTATAAACAAGGAACTGGCAAAGGTCCTTCTTGTTTCTGTTCCTTTGCTCCTTGCTTTGTTTGGAATCGTGGTATCGATAGGGACAAAACTGTTCGAGATCCTAAAGCAGAGGGACGACAGGCTCAACCTCCTTCTTAGGGAGCACCTTTCAGGTACAAGGGTCATAAGGGCGTTCGTGAACCAAAGCACTGAGCGTGACAAGTTCGAGAAGGGCAACGAAGAGCTCTATAGGATATCGCTCAAGGTGTCCAGAATAGTCACGGCCCTCATGCCAAGCCTCTTTTTGATAATCAACATGACTACGGTGGCGGTCTGCTACTTTGGAGCTGTCCAGATAGAGGCCGGAGGGATGCAGGTTGGACAGCTCATGAGCTTTGTCCAGTATGTGACCCAAATCCTCATGAGCATAGCCATGCTCAGCATGCTAATGGTGATTCTTCCTCGAGCCAACGTTAGCGCAAAGAGGATCAATGAAGTTCTGGATCTCAGGACTGCAATTTCCGATCCAAGTGATCCAAAGGTTCCTTCTTCGAACGATGTCCCAAAAGGGACTCTTGAGTTCAAAAACGTATCGTTCACCTATCCAGGAGGCGATGCTCCTGTTCTCAATGACATAAGCTTTACAGCCAAAGGTGGAAGCACGACCGCAATCATTGGCTCCACTGGAAGCGGAAAGAGCACATTGCTTTCGTTGATACCCCGCCTGTATGACTGTACGAAGGGGCAGGTTCTGCTTGACGGCCAGGATGTAAGGGACTATTCCGTGAAGGACCTTAGGGAACGCATAGGGTATGTGCCGCAGAAGGGGTATCTTTTCAGCGGTACGATAGCGGACAACATAAGGTTCGGCTGTTCTCAGGCCACTGACGCGCAGGTTGAATCCGCCCTCAGGACTGCACAGGCGTGGGATTTCGTATCAAGCAAGGAGAACGGGGTGGACGAAGAGGTTTCGCAGGGAGGAAAGAACGTTTCCGGTGGTCAGAAGCAAAGGCTTGCAATAGCCCGTGCCATAGTGCGTGACTGTGAAGTCTATGTGTTCGACGACAGCTTCTCAGCCTTGGACTTCGAGACGGATTCACGCCTTCGTGCAGCCCTTGCCAACGACGAAAGGCTAAGTAAGGCAACAAGGATAATCGTGGCTCAGAGGGTCAGCACCATAATGAATGCGGACGAGATAATAGTTCTGGACAATGGATCGGTTGTTGGGAAGGGAAGGCATTCCCAGCTTCTTAGGGAGTGTCCTTTGTACCATGAGATTGCATCCAGCCAGTTGAGCGAGGAGGAGCTTAGAAATGAGTGACATCAGGAAAAGCAAAGCTGCTTCAAGCGTTGGATCTGGGAATGTGAAGAACGCCCCTGGTGGACCTTCCAGTGGTGCCCATGGCCCCGGTCCTCATGGCCGTCATGGAAAGGGTGAAAGGGCCAAGGATGCAAAAGGGACGTCGAAGAAGCTCCTCAAGGCTCTAAAACCATATCTTCCTCTTTTCGCTGTGGCGTTCCTATGTGCTTTCATTGGAGTCCTTTGCGTGTCGTTCGCCCCAAAGGTCCTTGGAAGCATAATCACGGCGATACTTGACGGAACGAAGAAAGGCGCCCTTGATTGGAACCTGATAAACAGAACCATCCTCATACTTGCAGGACTGTATTTTACGAACTTCGTATTCAGGCTTTCGCAGCACATGCTGCTTGTCCAGCTTTCGCAAAGAATAGTCAAGAACCTGAAGAGCGATATAAACGCAAAGCTTGACAGGCTTCCCCTCAGCTATTTCGACGGCAGGACCCAGGGTGAGATCATGAGCCGCATCACGAACGATGTGGACACCATAGACCAGAGCATACAGGAAGGGATAAGCCAGGCGATAATAAGCGTTTTCACAATAGTGTGTCTGCTTGTGATAATGCTTACGACCAATGTGTTAATGACCCTTGTGAGCCTTGTGACCATTCCAATAATTCTTGTCGTCGTAGCCCAGGTCGTAAAGCATACGCAAAGGTTCTTCATTGACAACCAAAAGTACCTTGGAGAACTAAACGGCCATGTTGAGCAGCTCTATGGAGGCCATTCCATTGTAAAGACGTTCAACCATGAGGATCAGGCCATAGAACAGTTTGATGACATAAACGACAATCTTTTCAATGCGGGATGGAAGAGCAACTTCTACAGCTCCGTGATATTTCCTTTGACAGGTTTTGCAGGAAATCTTGGGTATGTACTGGTGATCGTTGTGGGTGCCATCAATGCAGCGGCGGGCAGACTGTCCGTTGGCGACATACAGGCGTTCGTGCAGTATGTGAAGAGATTCAACCAGCCAATCCAGGAGGTTGCAAACATCTCCAACGTGTTCCAAAGCACATTGGCGGCAGCGGAGCGTGTATTCGAAGTCCTTGAAGAGCCTGAGGAGGTCGATGATGGAAAACTTTCATCCGACCCTGCCCATGGAGACATAGAGTTCGATGACGTGCGTTTCAGCTATGTGCCTGAGAAACCCCTCATTGAAGACTTGAATCTCAAGGTTCGAAGTGGAGCCAAGATTGCAATCGTAGGTCCAACGGGAGCCGGAAAGACCACTCTCATAAATCTACTCATGAGATTCTACGATGTGAATGGCGGTTCAATAAAGGTCGATGGCATAGATGTTCGCGACTGGCCTAGGGATGTTCTTAGGGATCAGTTTGGAATGGTGTTGCAGGATACCTGGCTATTTGAAGGCACTGTGGCTCAAAATATAGCATATGGTGCAGGAACAGATGAGGTCGATATGGACAAAGTACGCATGTGTTCCAAGCTTGCATGTGCAGACCATTTCATAGAGACCCTTCCAAGAGGTTATGACTTTGTGATAAACGAAGAGGCCAGCAATATAAGCCAAGGCGAGAAGCAACTCATAACCATAGCACGTGCATTCATGAGCAATCCAAGGATTCTCATTCTTGACGAAGCCACAAGCAACGTAGATACCAGGACTGAACGCCTCGTGCAACAGGCTATGGAAAAGCTTATGGAGGGACGTACAAGTTTCATAATAGCCCATAGGCTCTCCACCATAAGAGATGCGAACCTCATCCTCGTCATGGAAAAGGGCAACATAGTGGAACAGGGTACCCATGAGGAGCTTCTTGAAAGGAAAAGCTTCTACTACAACCTATATATGAGTCAATTCAAAGGAGTGTCTGATTTCTAATGCGAAAGTTTCTCAAATTCATATCGAGCAGACTCGTTTGGACCTTCCTGTTCATCTTCCTGCAGTTGGGCATTCTGTACGTCTCTCTCCGCTATGCAGAAAGCTATTTCAGTCTAAGCCTTTTCAACTTTGTACTCAGCATGGTGTTCTCGTTCGCAATATTCACAAGGGACGATGCCCCTGAATACAAGATCTCTTGGATATTCCTTATATCGGCACTGCCAATCTTTGGATGCTTCATGTACATGATTTTTGGAAACAAGAAGAAGAGCCGCTGGGAGAAACGAAGGATCGCCAGTTATCAGGAACTTATGAACACCCACTCGATTGGGGACTATCCTCCTATAGGCGCCCCATCCGAGGAGGTTTTGTCTGAAGATGACCTCAGACTTCAGAAATATCTTACGAATGTAACCGGGAGCATAGTCTACGAAGCTACGCAGGTCGATTATTATCCACTTGGCGACTACTGCTATCCTGTGATGCTCCAAGAACTTGAGAAGGCAAAGAAATTCATCTTCATGGAGTATTTCATCTATGAGAATGGGGATTTCTGGGGCAATGTACTTGAAATCCTAAAACGCAAGGTCTCTCAAGGTGTCGATGTAAGGATTCTATATGATGATATGGGAAGCATAAACACACTTCCGTACAAATACTATAGAGAACTTCGTTCATATGGCATAAAGGCCGTTGCTTTCAATCCTGTAAGACCAAGGCTCAATCCAAGGCTAAACTATAGAGATCATCGCAAGGTGTGCATAGTTGACGGCAACACCGCCATAAGCGGAGGAATCAACATTGCGGACGAGTATATCAACCACAAGATCCGCTTTGGGCATTGGAAGGACAATGCATTCATCCTTCGTGGAAGCGGTGTGTGGAACTATACCTTCATGTTCCTTCAGCTATGGCAGTTCGTGGCTCCAAGGTCTTATGTCGTGGATGACTTCTCCCCATACTATCCAACTGAGAAGAAGGACAATGACGGGTATGTCCAAAGCTTTGGAGACAGCCCCCTTGATGACTTCAATATTGCAGAGAATGCATACATACATGTTTTGAATGCTGCAAAGGACTATGTGTGGATTGCAACCCCATACCTTATCCTTGACAGCATCATGGTCAATGCATTGGTCCTTGCAGCCCAAAGCGGTGTGGATGTTCGTCTGATAACTCCGTCCATTCCAGACAAGAAGATCGTGTTCTCCCTCACGAAATCGAACTACATGAAGCTTCTTGCAAACGGGATAAGGGTTTTCGAGTACGTTCCAGGCTTCATCCATTCAAAAATGTTCGTAAGCGATGACAAGCGTGCCATAGTTGGAACAACCAACATGGACTTCAGATCATTCTTCCTTCACTTTGAAAGCGGATCCGTCTTCTACGGCGGCAGCGTTGTCCAATCCGTCAAGGCCGATTTCGAAGACACCTTCAAGCTTTGCAAGGAAGTCACCTTGGAGGATGCAAGGAAGAGATCCCTTCTAATGAAGCTCATGGGACAGGTTGCAAAACTGGTTGCACCTCTTCTCTAGCGGATGCTATGATTCAGGTATCGTTTTACAAGCTTTTTGAGGCGTTGCTTCCAAAGGAGTTCAAATGGACAATCTTCAGGAGATAATAGACATTTTCGCTGAAACAACCGACAAGAAGGAGATGCGCAAGCTCTTCGATGAACTTTTCACAGCCTCAGAAGAGAAGGACCTTGCCAAGCGCTGGTACATAATGAAGGAACTGTACAAAGGAACCCCCCAGCGCCACATAGCCCAAGATATGGAAGTGAGCCTTTGCAAGATCACCCGTGGTTCAAGGATCCTGAAGGATGAGGAGTCGGTGTTCAGAGCAATCCTAAGAGACATGTTCGACGAAACCCATCTCTAATCCTTTTCTTGGTCTTTGCGGTGATAACTGCGTCAGTGCGAACAGCACCGTACAGCAAAGTACTGTCGCTGTTCTTCTTCCTTGTTCTGACCGCAAATCCCTGCGAAGCAAGTTCTTGGTCTTTGAGTCGTCTTCTGCGTCATTTCGCTCTGGCTGTACAAGGAGTACTATCCTTCGCTCGTGTCCTTGAATGCGGCTCAAATACTTGCGAATGTAGCTCCTTGGTTTTCGTGCGGTCTACGTCATCGCTGCAGCATAGTACATGACACGAATAATTAGCCTTTCAATATCGCTTCGATCTTTTCCTCTGGAATAGAAACGCATTTTGCAATGACAGGAATTGGGATTCCGTTCGCGCTCATCTCCTTGATGATTCGGCAAGTGGCGTTAGCTCCTCCAATGGAGACGCCTTCGGCTCTTCCAATGGACATTGTCTCTAAGTTTTCTCAAGAGAATAAGCATACTTAATGGTTCTTCATCTGGAGGCAAAAAGACGAGTTTGTGAAGAAAACTTTCTTCATAAACGTTCAAAATGGCACTTGGGTGAAGAAAAACCAAAGCGAACTTTGAGGAACTTAAATCGAGAACAGCTTGGCTAGGGCTTCGCGGGATTTGGCGGCTTTGTCGGCAGAGCCCCCAAATCCACCCGTGCCGCCGTTGGAGGCTTTGAGCTTGAAGTAGTCGCAGAAGTTGGCAGAGGTTTTGTCCCAGACGGGTTCGTCTATGGTCTCGCGGCAGCCGTAGTGGGAGTCTGGGCTATAGAAGGTGCAGCACTTGCAGCAGTGCAGTGGACGACCGCAGGATGGACACTCCGTACTACGTGAAACCGTCTCCGGCACTGGTTTTGAGCAATATGGGCAGTTAGGCATCTATTCTGAGCCTTTCGCCGTATTGGGCCATTTCGCCATCGTCGTACTTGTCGTGCAGGGCAAAGTACTTGCGGCCGTCTCCATCGAAGCGAGGAATCACATGGACGTGGATGTGCGGCACTTCCTGGCCCGATGCCGGGTCGTTGTTTATGATTATGTTGGAACCTTGGCTTCCAAGGGCCTTGCGCTGCTTGGCGTCAATGATCTTTGCAACCTTCATGAGGTGACCAAGAACATCGTCCGGGCAGTCAGCCATGCTTGGGTACGGTTTTTTGCTTATCACAAGGCTGTGGCCTTTGAGAACTGGATTTATGTCCAGAATCACAAAGCATACATCGTCTTCATAGAGCTTGACGCTAGGGATCTCTCCTTTGCAGATCTTTGTAAAAAGTGTTTCCATGCCCATAGGATACTACCTTCCTCTGCGACCTGCAAGCGAAGACTTGAAACGGCTTTCGTTGGCCTTCTTGGTTCTCTTTGGTTTTCTTGATGGTCTGTCGTCTTCGAACCTGTCGTCGTGCGCTCTGCGTTCCCTTGGTTCTCCAAACTTCTCACGTCTTCGTTCTTCGCGGTTGAGCGGACGCTCCTCGCGGTTCTCATTGGCTTCAAGTCCATCTTCTAGTCTGGTGCGCTCATTTCGACCACGAGCCCTACGTCCGGAGTCTGAACGCTCGCCAGTAGGTTTCCTACGTCTCAAGGAAGATGTCCTTGGCTGCCTTTCCCTGTCGTACAGATCCTGTATCTCATGGTATTTGGACTTGTTCAGTGCATTGCCGTAGCGCTCTGCAAGAAGGGCTGTAACAACGTTCGTTGGGTGGTGCTCTGCACACAGCTTCTTCGCCATGGAGAAGAGAGCATCCTCGTAGAGGCCTGTCTCTGCGTTCTTTATGCATTCAAAGAGGTCGTCCTGAAGAGTCTTCCTGCGGGCAGCCATGAGCTCGTCTATGGAAGGGACCCTCGTCTTTTGGATGTCTGATTTGGCTATGCGCTTTATGAAGGAGAACTTTCTGAACTCCCTTGGTGTGACGAACGTGACTGCAAGGCCTTCCTTGCCGGCGCGCCCTGTCCTTCCAACCCTGTGGATGTAGCTTTCAGGCTCGTCTGGGAGGCTGTAGTTCACGACATGTGTCATGTCGGGTATGTCCAAGCCACGGGCTGCTACATCCGTTGCAACGAGTATGCTTATCCTGTGCTCGCGCATCTTGTGGATTATGAGTTCTCTCTGGACTTGGCTCAGGTCTCCGTGCAGCACCTCTGCGTTGTAGCCTGCAGAGATGAGCCTTGAGCCTACTTCGTCGCACTGGAGCTTTGTTTTGCAGAACACGATTCCGTAGAAGTCAGGTGCCATGTCTACGGTCCTGCAAAGGGCTTCGAACTTGTCCTCTTCAAGTACTTCATAGTAGATCTGGCGGGTGAGTGTGCTTGTCATGTCCTCCGTCTGGACCTTTACAAGTTCGTAGTCCTTCATGAAGGTTTCGGCAAGGCGTCTTATAGGTTCAGGCATAGTCGCGGAGAAGCAGAGCATTTGCCTGTCCTCTGGCATTTGGGACAGGATGTTCTCAATGTCGTCTATGAAGCCCATGTTGAGCATCTCATCGGCTTCGTCAAGGACGCAGAAACGTATGCTGTCAAGGCTCAACGTTCCACGTTCCAAATGGTCCTGTATCCTTCCTGGAGTGCCAACGATTACGTCGGCTCCTTCTTTGAGGCCTTTGAACTGGATGTTGTAGGAGGCTCCTCCATAGATTGCAAGAGTCCTTACGTTGCGGTTGGCTCCAAGGCTCTTTATCTCGTCGCATACCTGTATGCACAGCTCCCTTGTAGGCACAAGCACCAAGGCTCCTGCCTTATGTGTCCTTTCTCCTGCTTCGTACTGCTTGTCCAGCTTCTCAAGAATTGGAAGGGCGAACGTTGCCGTTTTGCCGGTTCCCGTCTGTGCCTGACCTATCAGGTCCTTGTCGCCTTTGAGGAGGATTGGTATGCACCTCTTCTGTATCTCTGTTGGATGTTCAAATCCCTTGTCTGCTACGGCCTCTATGCTTTTCTGTGAAAGGCCTAAATCAATAAATTCTTGTATGTTCTGCATATAGTCTGCTAGAGCATAACAGAATGTGAATGGAAATGCCATATAAACACGTATTTATTTTTTTGAAAGTTCATCAAAAGGTTGGAAAACCTTACCAAGGGAGGCATTTCAATGCAGTATTGTTGTCCAAACCCCAATTGCAAGTGGAGCGATCCTGACAGGGTTCCAAGAAACAGGCGCTGGTATATGAGCCATGGCTACTATCCTTCAAAGCAGTACGGCAGGGTTCCTAGGTATATATGCCGCAACTGCCGTACCACGTTCACGCTTAGGACCGGAGGGCTGAACTGGCACCTGAGAGATGATGGCTGCAATGTCATAGACATGTGTTCGAAATGGCTGAAGGGTGAGTCCGTAGGGGAGCTTGCCATAGAGTATGGGGTGTCTCGCCAGATGGTACGCACGAGGCTAAAGAGAATGAGAACAGAGAAATCGGTCCAGGGAAGGCGTGGAAATCAGTAGCGGTTGAAGACCTTTTCCGCAAAGGCGGGGAAGTCCTTTACGTGTATGGGGCTTCCGTCGTCCAAGATGGCTGTGCCCGTGAAGTAGCCAAAGACCTGGTGCTGCACCGTTTTGATGACGCCTAGGTTCATGGTGGAGCTTCTGTCCACGGCGGGCTTGAAGGCCATTTCGAAGCGTCCGTCCGAGCTTTCGAACCGCCATTCCTTCATGATGTCGTCTTCAGGGATGATGAACCGCACGTCATCCAATTTGTGCACCTTTCCGTCGTGGAATATGACGTTTTCGCTGGCTGGAGTCCTATCCGTGAAGCCGTATCCTATGTTGAATCCAAAGCTGTGGCCGTCAACCATGCCGCTCCCAGATCCCCAGTACCATGTGTTTTGGTATGTCCAGCGTCCACGGCCCCAGTCAAGAACACCCCATGCTTCGTCCTTTGCAAGCTCCTGTGTGTCGTCGCCTTTGCGAACGGTGCCGCTTACAGCCATGCAGTTGACCTTTTCGTTGAGGTAGAAGGCTTTTCTGTTCTCCTTCCAGCTTGTGGCTATGTTCATGCTCTCCATGTCCTGCGGCTGTGAGAGCTCAAGATTGGCATCGATTCCAACCCTTCCATCAGGAAGCTTGAGGGTAGGGGCCGCAATCATGATGCGTCGCACCGGGCCCTTCCTTATGAACGAAAGCCGTATCTCCTTGCCAATGTATTGGACGCTTGAATCCTCCGTTGAGCTTGGCTTGAGCCCCATTCGTCCCATGGTGAGGAACTTCATTTCGTCCTTCTGGGCGAAACCCCGCTTGAAATCTATATACGAGACCGATAATAGCGAGGCATAGCCCAGATCGCTTATCGTCCCGCATATCGTCCAACCCTGCACTTGGTTTGTGACTGCGTAGTAGTCCCATTCCTTTATCTTGAAGGCACTGGCCTTGATTGCCTTCCTATCGTAGTTCCACAATGGACGGCGCGCCCAACCTTGCTCTATTATGTGCCCCTTCCTATCAAGAAGGTCCTGTCTCGATGTGACTTCATGGTTTCGTATCTTCATTGCTACAGTCTACAACGTTTTTCGCCAGTTGTGTAAAAGGTTATACAAAAGGTTGCAAAAAAGAAAAGGCCGTTGCATTTTTGTCTGCAACGGCCTGTGTGTTTGTTGTTTATCTAAGCTGTCTTCAGGTTTCCGCCATCAGACTTCTGTTGTCAGTTGTTTGATACGCTTGATGTGCTTGAAGAGAACAGCTGAGTGAGGAACTGGCTGTAGAAGTTGTCCGTGAACTTCTCGCTTGCGAATATGGCATAGAACTTGTCATAGACAGCCTGTGTTCCGGAGTAGTAGTTGTAGAACGTTCGTGCAAGGGATGAAAGCGATGCGTTGGAGTCGTTTATTCCCGTGACTTTTGCAACGACGTATCCATTGTCCGTGGACATTGCGTTTGTGACATATCCTTCGTCTGCGGTAAAGATTTCACGTGAAATGTTTTCGTCCTTTGCCGCTGCTGACAGGTTGCCAACGGTATCGGCTGTATTAAGACCCTGAATGTACTGGCTTTCTCCAATGTTGTCGGATGCAGCGTTGATTGTAACGATCGTTGCATTACAGGACTCTGCCGCAGCCTCGAAGTCAGTCTTTGCAAGCTCCGCTGTTGTATCAACGATTGACTGCACGTATGCGTTGATCGTCTCTGCTTCGTTCGTGTTGATGTAGTACTTGACCGATGCAAGTGTCGATTCGTTGGTGAAGTCGGCTGGGAGGATTCCCGTGTCAACTCTGTAGATCGCCCAACCGTATGAGACCTTGATTGGCTCTGTGTAGCTTCCAACCTCAGTTGCTACGATCTTGTCCAAGTCTGCGCTGTCAGAGAGGCTGGATGCAATTGCAAACAGCATGACGTTGCCAACGGCTCCGTTGTTGGATGCGTAGGAATCCTGCGAGTAGAGGGAGACGGTGTCGTTCCACGCTGAGCCTGAGTTCAAAGCCTCATATGCAGCCTTGACCTGATTCTCTGACGAATTGGAGATGGTCGAGATGTCAAGGCTCTTGAAGAGGTCTGCGTTCGCCTGTCCATACTCTGCAGCCAAGTCGTTTGGATATGCATTGTAGTCTATCGTGAAGTACTCAAGCGACCTTGTCTTTCCTGCTGTCTGTGCAACGAACTCCTTCTCCTGGTCCGATACTATCGCAGATCCAATGTCCGTAAGGACCGTCTGGTATGGATAAAGGCCTGCATAGTAGTTGTTCACAAGGATTCTGGAAGCCTCGGATGTGTTGTTGAAGACCTCTTCACTGAACTTCCCGTCATCGCCGTTGTAGACGCCGGATGAGATGATCAGGTCGTTCACCAGTGTCTGTGGAGCTCTGATTCCTGCTTCCTTCGCTTCTGCGGAGATCGCGGTGTAGAGCACCTGCTGCTGGTATGCGTTGTAGTAGCTGCTGAACAGCGTGTTGTAGTCACCTGTAAGGTATGCGTTCTGGAAGTTGCTGTCAGACATGAGCGTGTTGTAGAACACATTGTTGTTCTCTATCGTGATTGGGGTTCCGTCGTAGGTTCCCCAGGCATTGGCCTTCTCGCTCTTGTCCTGATTCACAAGTACAATGATGTAGTAGAGGCTACCGACCATGAGCAGTGCAAGGATTGCTATGATTACAGTGGTGAGTATCCTCTTTGCCGTCCAAGGTTCGCCCTTGGCCTTTTTTGGTTTAGTTTCCACTTCCTTCAGAGCTACGTTTTTCTTTTCGTTGGTGTTTTCTGCTGAAGGGACATTCTTATCTGCCATGGAAGACCTCTTGAATCAAAAATTTGCGCACCCCAAAAATCCGGACGCACTTAGTAAAAATACCATTATACACTAGGAGTTGTCAATCTTGGATATGCCTGAAGCACGTCCTTGTGTGAGTATCCTCATATGTTGACAACAGCTATCAAAAGCCATATATTGGGTGAAGCCTTGAGATGGGCTTTTCGGGTAGTAGCGCAGGGGCTAGCGCACCTGGTTCGGGACCAGGGGGTCGGTGGTTCAAATCCACTCTGCCCGATTTTTTTATGCCTTCGTGAAGCCTCCATGAAGCCTTTGTGCTTGATGGCAGGGTGCGTGTGGGCGTTGAAGGGCGGAGTATGACGCATGAAGGCGGACTAGGGCGCACTACGGCGCATCAGGACGCATCAGAATTGCTTTATCTGCCAAGCGCCTTCTGCTTTTCGAAGTCGTCTATGGCTTCCTGGAACATCTCTTCCATTTGGGTCGTGCATGCATCCAGGGAGTACTTCTTCGCCGACTGTGCATATTCGTGCTCCATCTGCTTCCTGTAGTCTTCGTGCTCGATCCACCAGTCGATGCGGTCTGCAAGGGCCTGTGCGTCATCGACGGGGAAGAGGCTTTCAGGACAGAGCGCGAACTGAGGAGTTGCGCTTATTGGACTGCTCGCTATGATTGGAATGAGTCCTCCTGCAAAGGCTTCCATGCAGGACATGGCCTCGATTTCCGCATACGATGCGTGGACGTAGAGGTCGCACATGGCTATTACGTCCAAGAGATCGGGCTTTGTGAAGAACTTCATGATTGGCTTAACTGGAAGCTTCGAACCTTTTTCCCTGAGGTATTCCTCCCTTGGTCCTTGGCCTGCGAGTATGAGCTGTATCCTGTCTTTGTACTTGGAAAGTCCAACGGCCTCTATTATTGTGTCCTGGCGCTTTTCTATGGAGTATCTTCCAACCATGAGGATGTTGAAGTAGGGTTCAAGTTCCTTCGTTTTTGGAATCTTGCGGTATACGAAGTCCGGATCTATTCCATTGCTTATGACATGAATCTTGGCTTTGTAGCCGTGTTCCTCAAGCTGGTTTGCAATCATCCTGCTTGGGCAGTGTATGTGGGTTGCGTACTTGTAGTTCCATTTCTTGAAAAGCCAATAGATGAAGTCGTTGATACCCTTCGCCTCTCCAAGGTGGATGGACGATGAAATGTTCTCAGGCTGGACATGGAAGGCCATTGTGAACGGCTTGCCAAGCTCTATGCACTGCTTCGTGGTTACGTTCGTAAGTGCAAACGGTACATACATATGCACTATGTCCGCCCACTGGACGGCCTTTCTTATGGTCTCGACATCGTTCCACTTGGCGAACTTCATGCCTTGCTCCGTTATGAGCTTGTCGAACACCGGGACGTGGAATGTCTCCAAGGGATATTCCGATTGCTCTGAGGTTGCGGTGCAAAGCGGCTTCACCTCGTGGCCGTGCTTTCTCAATACCTCGGCAAAACGTCTTGCGGATATCGTCATTCCATTGTTTGCATCAAAGAATTGGTCCGATACGAACAGAATCTTCATAGTCTGAATCTCCTTCGTGGCCTCAGCGACATCGGTCTGTTCCATTGGAATGACAAGCTGGTTGGTGCCTGCTGCCAAGCCAGTGGAATACCAAGTGCAAAGGTCAGTTGTCCAAGCGCGAGAGCACCTTGTCCATTGAGACGAATCCTTCGCCCAATGCCTCATAGGTGTCCTGTATGAACATGAATGCCTGAGGATCCTCTTCGTATACGATCCTCGTGAGCTGGTTTATCTGTCTGTTGTGCATCACCGCAATCAGGAGGGTCCTTTCGTTGCCGGTGAATGTTCCGGTGCCTTTGAGTTCCGTGGCTCCATGGTGAAGCTCAGTGATTATACGGTAGCTTATCTGCGTGTGCTTTTCGCTGAATATGAACGCCGTTTTGGCATAGCGAGTGCCAAAGCTCAGCACCATGTAGTTGACCATGTGGGTGGAAATGAAGATGGTTATGATTCCAAAAAGCGCATGTTCCAGCCCAAAGACGAACACTCCTGCAAGAAGCACAAGACCGTCTGCAATGAAAAGGCCGGTGCCCGTGGAGAGCGGGGTGTATTTGTTTATTATCTGGGCCACGATGTCAGTGCCGCCTGTGTTTGCGCCGGTTCTCATGACAAGTCCTATGCCGCAGCCTACAAGTCCGCCGCCGAATATGACGGAGAGCAGTATGTCCATCTTGTCGGTGTAGGCGAGAATTCCGTTGTAACCCGTGAGAATTCCAAAGAAGCTCGTCCAAAGCGAAAGCATAACCGTGCCTGCAATGCTTTTGACTCCATAGGCCATTCCAAAAGAAAGTACCCCTGCTACGAAGATTGGAACGGACACGCAGAGCATGGCAAATCCTGCATCGAAACCTGTCAGATGGTAGATTATCGTTGCAATTCCGTTTACACCGCCGCACGATATCCTTGCTGGCGTTATGAAACATGCTATTCCAAATGCGGCTATGCATGTGCCTGCCACTATGTACAGGTAGTCCACGAATTTCCCATGGGGTATCTTCGTGGTTGTCTTTATGTTCTTTGATGTCTTTTCGTTGTTGCTCATGGTCTAGTTACTATATTAACAAATTGCACTCTCTTCAAGGTGCTCTAATGTGCGTTTGAGAGGCTTTCCAATTCCTCCCATCGTGCATACAGGGTTTCTAGCTGTTGGAGCGTCGATTCATACTCCTTGGTCGATTCACCTGTGGTGTCCAACTTCCCTGACGAAAAGAACTCCTCCAGCTGCGTTTTCCTTTCTTCAAGCTCCTCTATTAGGGCTGGCAGCCCTTCAAGCTCCCTTTGTTCCTTGAAGGTGAGTTTCCTCTTTGCCTTGTTTGGGTTTGGGGCTTCAGTATTTGTGCCTGTTTTGGGGCTGTTGTCCTGTTTTTTCTGAGGTGCTGCAGATTTTGGGCCATTGTTGCGTTGGTTTCTTTGATCCGCCTTCTTTTCCTCTTCCTTCTCGTCTTCGTAGCGCCTGTAGTCGGAATACCCGCCTTGGAACCTTATTGCATTGGGCATGACTATGAGTTCATTGCATACCTTGTCCAAAAAGGCCCTGTCATGGCTTACGCATACCACGCAGCCCTGGAAGTCCAATATGTACTGCTCAAGCCTGCACAGCGTGTCTATGTCCAAATCGTTGGTAGGCTCATCCAGAACGAGGAAGTTTGGATTCCTTACTATCGTGGCAATCAGATACAGTCGTCTTTTCTCTCCGCCGGAGAGTACTCCAATGGGTAGTCTGTGGAAGGATGATGGAAATCCAAAGAGTTCAAGGAACCTCGCTGGTGTCACGCTGTAGCCATCGGAAAGCGTTATGTTCTGTCCAATCTCCTCTATGTATTCAAGCATGGTGCTTCCAAGCGGCAATGCCGAGGCTTTTTGGTCGTAGTATCCAAAGGCCGTGTTGAGTCCTGTATCGACTTCCCCTTCGCTTGGGGCAATGCGGCCTGTGATGAGGTCAAGCAGAGTGCTTTTCCCGCTTCCGTTGGCTCCTATGACACCAATGCGCATGCCTTTTGTGAATTCTATGGAAAGGTCTTTGACTATGGTCCTGCCTCCACGCATGGCACTTGCATCCTTGAGTTCAAGTATCTTCTTGCCCATGCGCCGCGTCATGCTGGAGAACTCTCTTTGGTCCTCTTCCTTTCTTGTCTGCTGGCTTCGCATCTCTTCTATGCGCTGCTTTCGTCCGCTGTCCTTACCAGTGCGTGCCTTTGGGCCTCTATGGAGCCATTCGACCTCCCGTCTAAGGATGGTTGCAAGGCGGTCCTGCTCTTTTTGCATTGCGTTGAGGCGCTCGGCTTTGTGTTCCGTGAACTGGGTATAGCCGCCATCGTAGAAGTAGGCTTTGTGTCCGTCTATCTCCATGGTTCGGGTACAGATTCTGTCCAGGAAATAACGGTCATGGGTGACGAGCATCACCGTGAAGCCTCCTGCGCCATAGCCGCTTGAGGTGGAGCCAAGCTTTGCTTCAAGCCATTCTATTGCGGGTATGTCCAGGTGGTTTGTGGGTTCGTCGAGAAGAAGGATGTTGGGTTCAATGGCCATGATTCTGGCTATGGCAGCCTTTTTCTGGGTTCCACCTGAAAGCTGGGCCATCATCTTGTCCATTGGTTCCTGTACGTTGAGTTCTCCAAGATAGCTGCGGTACCTGTCCTGTACGCTCCAAAGGCCAAGCGATTCTATCTTGTCGAACACGTCATGGTTGCCTTCCTGGAACTCCCTCAAGAGCTTTACATGGGGGTCGTCTCCAAGAAGCACGAACTGCTCCAAGGTGCATCCTTCAGGAAAGTGTACGTCCTGTTCGAGATATGCTACGCGGCATGAATTGTTTATTGTGACCTCGCCGGAATCGGGCTCAAGGATGCCGGCGATTATCTTGAGGAATGTGGACTTTCCGGCGCCGTTTCTGCCTACAATCCCTATCCTTTCCCCTATGTCGAGGCCAAAGCTTACGTTGGAGAAGAGCGCTTCGTCCTTGAGGGTTTTGGATACGTTGTAGACCGATACTGCATTCATACGTTCTTAATAGCAGAAAAAGCCCTGCGGTTCAATTGGCATGATTCGGTTGTCACGATAGTTGGCTTGGTAGTTGTCATGATGGCTGTCATAGTGGCTGTCATAGCCCAATGGGCACTTCCAAAACGTCCAAGGCGTTGTAGGACTACACAAAAGGTCCTCCGTTGGGTAGTATTCCGCTATGCAGAAGGTTCAGAAGGATGTACAGCTTAGACTGCCGCCATGGAAGGCTCTTGATGAAGGAAGCTTGAGAAAAGCACTTGGTCTTGGGCGTGACGACAGATTCGTCATTGTAAAGAAATCCATAGACGCCAGGCGTAGGGATGTCATGGTTGATCTTGTAGTGCGAGTGAATCCTGAAAAACCCCTGTTCGAGCCAATCCAGCTGAAGGATGTTGGATCCTCAAGCCATGGCTTTGGTCCAAGCTCCAATGCCTGCAGTGGTGCTGCCGGCGTTGTCTCTGCAAGCCAACCAAGTCAGGTCGTCGTTGTGGGAAGCGGTCCAGCTGGTCTGTTCGCAGCCTTGACGCTTTTGGAGAAAGGGATAAAACCAATAGTCCTTGAACGAGGCCGTGATGTCCATTCAAGGCGCCGTGACATTGCACTCATCTCAACGCAGGGAAAGGTCGATCCTCAGTCGAACTACAGCTTTGGAGAGGGGGGAGCCGGCGCATTCTCTGACGGCAAGCTTTTCACCCGCAGCAAGAAAAGGGGCGAAAACTCCAAGGTTCTGAACATGTTCGTCCAGTTCGGAGCTTCTGAAAGCATACTCTACGAAGCACATCCCCACATAGGTACGGACAAGCTTCCAAAGATCGTGGAGGCAATGCGCAATGCCATAATCCAACATGGTGGTGAAGTGCGTTTCCAAACCCAAATGACAAACATACTTGTAGAGAAAGGCGTTTGCGTTGGGTGCATGGCCAAAAATTTGGAGTCAGGTCATGAAGAGACTATCTCAGGACCTGTAATCCTTGCTGTGGGCAATGCCGCACGCGACACGTTCCAGATGCTGTTGGACAAAGGTGTCCATGTAGAGGCCAAGGATCTTGCAATGGGCGTGCGCCTTGAACATCCACAGCACCTGATAGACTGCATACAGTACCACAATCCAAACGGAAGGGGGGAGTTCCTGCCTGCTGCGGAATACAGTTTTGCAACGCAGGTCCCTTCAATCGACTCTTCAGGTGGAAGGGGAACTCTTGGTGTCTACTCGTTCTGCATGTGTCCGGGAGGCTTCGTCGTCCCCGCCGCGTCAAATGCGGACCAAGTCGTTGTAAATGGCATGTCTCCAAGCAGCCGTGGTTCCAAATGGGCAAACAGCGGCATGGTGGTGGAGTTCTCTACATCGCTTGCTGGAGATGATGACTACGTGCGCCAGAACCCGCTGTGCATGATGGATATCCAACAAGGTCTCGAGAACGCCGCCTTCAAAGCCGCAGGCTGCACGCAAAAAGCGCCATCCCAACGCATGGTCGATTTCATAGAGGATCGCACCAGTTCGTCCCTCCCTGCAACCAGCTATTCCCCCGGTCTGACACCCTGCGACATGAGATCCGTCCTTCCCTCATTTGCAAGCCACGCCCTCTCCTTCGCCTTCCAGACATTTGGACGCTACGCCCATGGCTTTCTCACCAACGAGGCGATCCTCATTGGCACGGAGACTCGCACTTCAAGTCCTATAAGGATCACTCGTAAGCCCGATACCCTTGAAAGTACATCCCTTTCAGGACTCTTTCCTTGCGGCGAAGGCGCCGGCTATGCCGGCGGCATAGTAAGCGCTGCAGTAGATGGCATCAGATGCGCCTCTTCCTGCCTTGAACTCTTCTTTTCAGATCTAATGTAAAGCAAATGTAAAAAAGTCTGAAGCCGACAAAAGTTTAGTAAAATTACGCTTGCATTTATTTCATGTACATGGTATGTTAGTGGTGGCTTGGGGGTCTTGCTGTGAATTTTTCTCCCCACCCCAATCCTGAAAGCGCAGCGAGACTCCAAGCCTTCTTTCTTGTTCTTTGCGCGGTCTACGTTGTCACTTCAGCATAAGTCGTACAAAGAGTACTGCCTTATGCTTCGTTCCTAGTATCCCATCGCAAATAACTGCGAAGGGGTTTTCCTCTGAAAGAAGAAAAAAACTCGTTTTTGTGGAAAAACTTCCACTGTTGGTGCGAATAATCCGTTTTCAGTGGAAGATTCATCTTTGCGTTTTGTATCCTTTTCGAGAAACAAGGGTCTTCCGAGTTTTTGTTGGTCAATAGGAGAAA
>ULPT01008118.1_pt1 | contig 108993 bp, 84 predicted proteins | sample 1953751 | NCBI WGS metagenome assembly ULPT01 (sample SAMEA4835636, study PRJEB28245) | human gut metagenome | biome: gut microbiome; material: fecal sample | place: Denmark | collected 2008 | reverse complement strand
TTCTGTCTTAATCAACGAAAAAATGACCGACCGCACTCTTACGAACGCAGTCGGTCGTTTGCCCTTTATTTCTCTGTACTCTCTTTTTCCGATCGAAGCAGACCGGTTTTACTTTTTCGCTTTTTAAGCTGACCATACCGGAGAATCACATATTCACGTCCATGACGACTGCGCACAGCATACTGTCCGGGGACGGGTCGCCTCTGACGGCGCCGATGTAGTCATTGCCGAGGAAGTCGCTGAAATCACCTCCGATATTCAGCTCCGGAAGTCGTCCGACCAATCTGCCGTTTTCCATCAGATAAGACATCTGTACCGGAGAGGCAAAATGACCGCCGGGTGTGATATCGCCGCCTGAAGTCATGACGATATAGATCGCTTTGCCCGGTACAAGCGCACTAAGTGTCGGTGCGGTCGGCTCTGCATAAAAACGGTTGAAGCCAAGGGTCGGCACGCCGTCATAAGAGGCTGCCGCCGTGCCGGTGTTTGGCAGGTTCAGCTTTTCTGCCGATTTTTTCGTTGTCAAAAGACCGACAAGCGTTCCCCTGTCGATCAGCGTGGGGCGCAGATCAGGTGCTACGCATCCCTCGGTATCAAAGAAGCATACGCCGGGGTTTGTTGCGGGATTCATATCGTTTTTAAGTGAAAGCCTGTCCGAGAAAACCTTTTTGCCGAGTTTTCCGCTGAGCAACGAAGCACCGGAAGCGTACATTTCGGCAATAAAATGCTGAAGAGTGCCACCGAACAGATCGCTGATATCCATAACTACGGGATAGCGTCCGGGAGTAATGTCGGCAGACGTGTAAAACGCATCATATTCTTTTCCGAACTGTGAAAGCAGTGCATCCGGGTCAAAGTCAGCGCCTTTATAGCCGAAAGAGGTATCAAACAGATTTCCCGATCCACGATTCTGTGCAAGCAACTGAATGTCCACATTGCTGCCGGAACTTGTCAGGTGACGCCCGAGGGAGTTCCGGTATTCGGTCTTTCTGTAATTCAGGCTGATCTTATTTGAAAAGGCGAAACGCGGGCAGGCATCGCCGAGGCGGTCAAGGAAACTCTGCATTGTGGGTATCAGCTTGGAGACTGGGATAATCTCTTTTTCATTGAGATCTTCCTGTTTCAGTGCGCCGTCGAGTTTGCAGGGATAAGGAATGCCAAGTGCCAGAGCCTCTCTGGCTTTGTCTGTCAGTGCGTTCTCGTCAGGCGTTCCGAGACACCCGGCAACACCGATGCATCCGTTTTCATATACGCGGACAGTGCCTGTCGTTTCTTCTTTCTCACGGAAGCTGTCGATTTTTCCTCCGGTGACATTGAGCGTAACGGAGCGATGTGTTTCGGTCAAAAACTCTTTTTCCATGATTCTCACCTCACTGTACATTCATAGACGAAACGCGGACGTACGGACCGCCGAAACCGACGGGCAGATTCATCTGTTCCATCTTGCCGCAGCCGCCTGTCACAAATGAAAGCAAGTGTACGTCATGTGTCAGACCGTCTATCAGACCGAGCGTTTCAAACACGGAACCTGTCAGCACGCTGATCTGTACCGGGCGTCCCAGCTTGCCGTCAACAATCTCGTAAGCAAGGCTGGGGGCTATGGTGAAGATGCTCATGCCGCTTCCGTGGTTGATGGTTTTGATAAAATACCCATTTTTGATCGGGGCGATCAACTGATCAAAATCAAGATCACCACCCTCAATATATGTGGTCGTCATGCGCACGATCGGCTCGAATGTACAGTCGGTCGCACGTGCATTGCCGGTAAGAGACTCACCGAGTGCGGTGGCAGTCTGTACACTGTGCAGCCGTCCTGCCAGTACGCCGTTTTTGATTAGATAATTCTTGCGTGCGCGGGTTCCCTCGTCGTCATACGGGACATATCCGCAGCCAGAGACGGAGCCACTGTCAACAATAGATAAAATGGGCGAGCCGACGGTTTTGCCGAGCTGCCACTCATCGCGCATTGATTGGTCCGAGAGCATGAAGTCGGATTCGGACTTGTGCCCGAATGATTCATGCGCAAAGACCCCGGCTGCTTCTGGCGAAAGGACGACCGGATATTTTCCGGGTGTGACTGGTACGGAATTGCGCATAAAATACGCCTGCTCCGCAACGGCGGCACGAAGCTCGTCATTCAGTCCTTTCAGCTCGTCAAAGCGGGTCGCACCCTTCTGCCATGAGTCCGTGAACTTCTTTTCACCTTCCGTCATGCTACAGGTGAAGGACAGCCCACAAGTCTGATAATCATACGTGACATCCGCTCCGAAACTGGACTGAAAGCGAAACAGGCTGTTGCGGTCAAGGTATAAGCCTTTGTGTGTGGTGACACAGGAATCCTCCGAGAGCAGTGGCAGATATGACAGCAGAAGCGCCTGTTTTTCCCCGGCGGGAATGTCACGCACGGAGCAGTCGGCAAAGCGGATCGCCGTGTCCCGATTGCGTTCAAAGCGACGGACAACAGGGTCATCGAGGATCTGCGCGTTGGGTGTGGCAGCCGCATAAAGACCGTCAAGCGTATTTTGCAGATGCGCAAGGTCGGTCACGGATGCATAATACCACATCCTGCCGTCATATACCCGCAGAAATGCGCGGCATTCGACGCTGGTCTTCATTTCCTGCAAAATACCGTCTGTATAAGAAATAATGGTCCGGCTGCGGTCCTCGGTGCGGACGTCAGCATAAAAACCTTTTTTGAATTCAATCATAAAAGAAAGCCTCTCCTTCTCTTTGATCAACTATTATATCACGTGAATATTAATAAGTAAACACGTTTTTGTACAGAAACATATGAACAATATTTTATCTTTGAAAACCGTAGGGTTATCCTACGCCTCAACAAACTTGTCCTTTGCCTTCGCTCTATATTTCAATATTTCAATGTTTTTATTATACCATAATCCTCCACTTTTTCAATAACATGCCGCACTTGTCCAAATGTTTTTTTGTTTGGGGTTCAAATCCCCGTGGACGCCTACCCTGTTTTCAGCTTAAAAAGACGCTCCTTTTTGTTCGTCATTGACAAAAAACAACCGCAACTGCGGTTGTTTTTGTATACGGGGGGGGCGAACCCTCCCGGCTATCCGCAACGTGCCGAAAGCACACATCGCGCCGCAGGCACATCGCTTTTGCCAAAGGCAAAAACATCGCATCATCGCTTTTGCGCGCAAGATTCTTTTGTTTTTTCGCCAAGGAAAAACCGTCCGAAATACGGACGGTTTTTTGTTGTTTGGATTTATTGTTTTTTGTTGAAAAATGCTTTGTTAATATTATTGCTTTTTGTTGAACAATGCCTTGTTGATATTATTGCTTTTTGTTGAACAGTGCTTTGATTGCGGAAATTAACTCGGCAAACGTTTTCTTCTTCACAACAAACCAGAATATTGCAAACCCGACAATTCCGACGCCTGCAATGCTTCCGATCACGATGCCCGCAATCTGTCCGCCGGACAGCCCGTTTTTATCGGGAGCGGGTGCGATTTCGCCGTCAATCGTGCCGCCGCCCGGTGCTTTGTCCTGATATACGGCGGTAAGGACCATTTCGTCTTTTACCACAAAGGTATATTCCTTTTGGGTGCTGACGATTTTTCCGCTTTCGTCCTTCCAGCCAACGAACTCTTTGCCTTCTTTATCTTCTGCCGTTACGGTTACTTCATCGCCTTGTTTATACGTTCCGCCACCCGTTCCGCCGTTTACGGTAATAGTGTACTCGATATCTTCGTAATTTGCGGTTACGGTTACGTCACCGGCAGGCATTGAGAATGTGGTAGTTGCGCTTGTTTTGTCCGCAAAGGTAATGCCGCTTTCCGAAGTCCACTCGACAAATCTCTTGCCCGTAGGAACAGTTGCGGTGATAGTTACGCTGTCGCCTTCTTTATACGTTCCTGCGCCCGTTCCGCCGTTTATGGTAACTGTGTACTCTATATCTTCGTAATTTGCGGTTGCGGTTACAGCATTTGCAGGCATATTAAAGGTAAGGCTTTTTTGGGTGGTATCAAGACCATTTATTCCAACGATCGTCCAACCCGAAAATTTCTTTCCGGTTGCAGGGGCGTTTGCGGTGATAGTCACGCTTGCGCCCTCAACATACACACCACCGCCCGTTCCGTTATTTACGGTAAGGCTATAAGAAGCTACGCCGCTTTCTGGAACGGTCACGGTAATAGACGGGCTTGCGTCGTAATTAAACTTTGCCTTATATCTTATTTCGTAATTGCCCGACGAAAGTCCGGTAATCGAACTGCCCGTTCCCTGAGTCCACAAAGCATCACCCGCTTTGCGATATTCCATATCGTTGCCTATTCCATGAATAATGCCGTCGTTTGCAGAGGAAGAAGTCGGGGCAACAGTTGTAATTCTCGAAGCGTCGGGCATGTTTTGACTTGCGTTTGCGATAGTAAATTTCCACGACGCGTCGTGTATTTTTCCGACCGGATTAAAGTTTTCGGTACTGCTTACGTTGACGTATACTTTATATTCGCCCGCGTCTACCGGTTCGAGTACAACTGACTCGCCACACTTGTAATCAAAGTCTAAATATCCCGTATAGTTGAATTCATCCTTTATCTTCACGCTCGGACATTTTCCACTATTGTCGTACACAAGGTTTGACGGCGGAGTAAATATAAAGTCTTCCGCTTTGGCTGTTCTTTTTTTAATGGTCCACTTGACTATTCTTGAACGTTCGGTATAACCGTCACTCCACTTATATCCGCTTTCCAACGTTGCGGTCGCTTTATATTCGCCTGCGTTTGTGGCGATATGGTTCGCAAGCGTATAGCCTTCGCCTTCTTCCACACCGCTTTGCGTTTTTCCGTTATACTCAATGTCCTTAACCTTTGGATACAGGACTTTTTTAAGCGGAGCAACGATATTAAATTTTGCGTCCGAATTGCTTTCGGCAGTCAAATTGCTTGTAAGTCCCGTGATATTTGCCTTTGGAATCGTGATTTCTACAAACTGGTCGCTAGGAGCAGTAGGCGTACCGCTGACGGTGATTTTCGCCTTGGTGTCGCTTATTCTCTGAACTGTCTGAACAAGTCCGGCAGGAAGATTTGTTATCCAATTTCCCGAAAGAGTGGTCGCAAACGTATATCCCGTAAGAGTAACGGTAATATCCGTGTTTGCAATCGGTTCGCCTTGCTCACCGGAAATAGTTACGCTATCTACGGTCGCTTTCCTTTCGGTATAGTCAACGGTGAAAGGCTCGCTGTATAATGTTTTGTTATTATACTTAACCTCAACCACATATTCGCCGGCAGGAGTTCCATTATCTTCAAGAGTTGCCTTAAAAGTAGTACCACTATCGCGAACAACGCTACCCTTTGAAATGGATAAATCGTTTATCGGTCTGATGTTCAGCCAAAAACTTGTGTTAAATTCATTACTAATAAGAGTAAATGTCACCGTACCTTTTGTACCACTTTCTCTTTCAAAAACAGGTTGCACCGTAAACGCTTTATAATTTGCTCTTACTTCAATATCCTTGTCTTGAACAGTAACTTCCGCTCCGGTTTGATTTGTTGGGTTAGTTATGGTTACGTCATTTGCAAACGAAAACCATTTGTCAAACGGTATGTTTGTCGTATTCGTTTCACTCACTTGCAAATTTGGCGCATTCAAAGTGATTTTATCGCCTGCAAGGAAATTTCCCTCATTTGTATTCAAACTTTCCGGTACGCCCGGACCTACAAGTTTGCCGTTTGCTGCAATCACATTGCGTGGTGTGCCATAGCGATAGGACGCATAGCAATTACCTTCATTTTCGTTTATGGCGTGGTCTTTATCACTAAATGAGCCTCCAAGAATAGGTGAACCATATCTCCCGTTCTTTTTCCATTTTACGGTCATATTGCCGACTTTTGTACAGTTTGTAGTATTTATTGGATGAATGCCATAACTATGAGCGTTGTCACCGCCTGCCTCAGAAACGTCTATATTGATAGTGCCTGCTGTATTTATCGTTACCGAATTATATGCAAAAATGCCTTTTACCCAGTCATTTGCGGTGTTCGTATTTGTATTTTTTGCAATAATATCAACGCTTGCATTGCCTTGAATTGTAACGTTTCTTGCAATAATCCCGTAGACTGTCTCATTTGCTTCGCTTTGTGTAGCATTGATTGTGACCTTTGCATTTCCTTCAATAACAACATCATTGTCTTTATTAGTTGTTGCGAGTCCTGCATCAATTCCACATTCGCCTGCATTAAGCGTCAGCGTTCCGTCTCACTTTATCGTAACGCGTCCGCCATGGCTACTACTCATCAAAACACAACGACTACTACCTGTAATAACGTTGTCTCCGATGAGGTTGATTTCGTAATATCCGGCAGCAGTAGCACTTGTACCTACGTACCCGCCTTTATAATTGTTAAGAGTCAAAACGCCGTTATTGTATTTAGCAACGTAGCCCGACGTAGGGTTGCCTGATTTTTTAACATAAGATTCGTCCAAATAGAAACCGTTGTTAAATGATTCGCTCGCCTTGCCATTTACAACGATTGAGTCGTATGGAGTAAGCGTTTCTCCTGCCGCATATGCTGCAAAAGTCGGGCTTGCAAACACAATGCCGAGCATAAGTGAAATGCACATCGTAAGACCGAGTACAAGCATAAGTATCTTTGATTTGTTTGCCTTTGTTTGTGTCATAATTTTATCTCCTTGTTTGGATTTTTGGGGGATATTTTGCATAAATCGCGACTTTACGTCGTGGATATGCTGCATTAAGTTGTCAATTTACGATAAAGTAATCCGCGTCGGCAGAAGTCGCAAACGTGAAATACTTTGCCCCGATTGCTTTCATTGAATATGCAAAGCCGGGGTTGTCTTTCGTGCCGATCAGCGCGTTTACCGCCATGGTGCCGACCTGCATATTCAGGTTTTCGGCAGTCCCGATTTTCAGCACGGCGTTCAGGGTGTTGAACAAATCCGCGGTATCGTCGCCGGACAAATTGTTGAGCGTGACGGATTTGTGCGACACTTTGTAAGAAAAGCCGTCTGCTTCCGTCTTATCCACGCGCACGGTGGACGAAACGTAAAGGTTGTCGGGGATATATTTTTTGAATAACTTATACGGGAAGCCGTCCATATCCGCCTTGAACGGGGTAAGGTCGATTTTCGCCACGACGTTGAAGTCCGCGCTGCCGTTTGCGGCGATTTCCGAAAAGTCCACCTGTACGACGGTGACGCTCACGTCTTTCCCGCCGATTTTCAGTTTGCCTGCCGTCTGCCCGAAAAAGACCGTCTGTGCAACCGCGCCGACCTGCTTTTCGGTGAGCGAAATCTTATCCGTCATAACTTTGCCTTTCAGCGCGTCGAAATTGACCGAATATCCGTTAAATCCTTTGCCCTTTTCATAGACGATGAGCCCCGAAATTCGTTTGTCGATTTCCGACTTCATCGTGACGAAATCCTGCTCGCCGAATGCGTTCGGGCAAAGCGCGGATTCGTCCACGTCTTGTGAGAGCGTTTTCAGTTGTCCCGCGGTGCGGAAAAGGTCGATGCCGTACTTGGAGCGAACCGCGACGTACCCGCCGATGACGGTAACGCCGACGATGGCGATGATGACGACAAGTGTAATAAGTACGCCTTTCAATGCTTTCATATTGTCTCCGTCGCCAAAATAATTGGCGTTTGTTTTTATTAATATTATTTTACCATATTTTACGGGGTTTGTAAAAACTGTAAGTCCATTTTACAATCCGGGTTTTCGACGCCGTTTTCTTCCAGCAGAATAAAATATGTGTTGAACTTGCTTTCGGAAGATCCGGTATCGAGGTTTTCGTCGTAATCGAACTTCAATTTCATATCATATCCCGATTGGACAAGTTCACCGCGCCCGTTGAATACGGTTGCCTGGACGTTGCCGTTGATAAGCAGCCAGTGCGTGGGCTTCCCTTTTTCGATATCGAAGCTCCACCAGTAGCGCGGATATCCCGCGATAGATGACTGTCTGGTGTTGAAGGCTCTTTCGGAAATTTTGAGAACTCCGTACTTGTCTGCGCTCAGCCGCCTGTTCAATCTTTGCGAAGTCCCTATCGGCGTACGCACGACGTAAACGTCAAGGGAGTCTTTTTCCGAAATCCACCCGCCGTTTTCGTCCGTATAGCCGTCGACGTTTTTAACGGAAGCAAACTTTATGTATTCAAGTTTTGGGTGAACCTCGCCGATGAATTGCAGAAAATGACTTTCCGTCCACTTAAAGTCTTCGTAGTCGTCGTATTTTTCGTGTCTGAAATAACTATAAATTTCGTAGCCGTGCCATTTCGCGATTGCGGGGCCTGTCGGCGAGCCTGCGCGAATCTCCGCGCAAAACTCCCAGTCTTCGGTTCCTCTTGCGAAAAGATAACCGGTTTTATCCCTGGCGCGCGCTTCGTACTTATAATTGTCGGGGTTGGAACAAAGTTTCAAAGCCGTGTCTTCGTGGGCGACGTCCGCCATCTTATACGCGTCGCCCTCCTTGTCAATCATAAGCGGATCTTTGAAATATTCCGTTATGTCAACGGGCTCGCCCGTTGCCGACGGCGCCCACACGCCCTTGTAGTTAAGTTTCGTGCGGTGCATAACCTTGTTTGTCGTGATCACGAAGTACGAAAAACTTGTCGTTTCAAACGAGATTTTGTCGCCGACGACCGCGGTTTCAAGTTCTTCCACGACGTCGCCTTTGACGTGATAAGTGACGTATTCGTCCGCCTCAAACGGCTTCGGCATGGTGATTTTGACCTTGCCGCTCGGCTGCACCTTTTCGCCGCCCTTTGTGAGAGTGATGTCAAAAACGGCAACCCTTGCGCTGTCGTACGGCTTGTCGATTGCCGAAATCGCAGCCCGTCCTTTCTCGCTGTCGGCTGTGTGGGCTTCTGCTTTAAGTTTGGAGCCGCCCTCAAAAGTCCCTCTTGCCGAAACGCCGCTTTCTGCGGTCAGTTCGTTGACGGTGGCAGCGGTATTGTCACCGCCGCCCTTATTCCCGCACGCGACAAGTATCACGCCCAAAACAAGAACAAGGACAAACGCAATAAGTTTTGATATCTTTTTCATAAAACACCTTTATGGTGAATAAGCGGGTTTTTACGCCCGCTTATCCGATTTTTCAATAGATAATAACTTTTATGTTATTTTGCTACGATGGTTGCAGTGTCGCTCAAGTTCACGAAGCGGGCTTAATTTCAACTTGAAGTCCGATATATATATCCTCGCCTGTAAAAACCCATTCGCCGTTATTACCGGTTAGTTTGGGATCAGATCCAGTGTTTTTATAAAACTCGACGATGAGATATGAACCGACTATTTTTCCGCCAACTTCATTGTATACCCCCGCGCCTGTGCCGGGAGTGCGAGTGTATTTTGCGATGTCCTTTCCTTTATTAATAAATTTTATTTCGATTGTATCGGTGTCTTTGGCGTTTTTAAGCTTTTCGCTGAGATCACTTCTGTTCAGGTTGACCGCAAATGTGTTTTCGCCAAGCTCGATAGGCTCAATGACATTGGTGCCGGGGACGCCTAACATAAAACCGCTCCTAACTCTTGTCGCATTAGGAACTGCGGTGACTATGCACTCGGCAATAGTTTTTCCGCTCACCCTAAGTGTGAACCTGCGTCCGACAAATGCGGGGACTTTTTTGCCTTGGAAATCAATGGTGACGCCTTCAAGTATTTCACCGCCTGAAAGTAACGTCGTGCCTTCCGGGAACGTAACTTCGCCGATTACTTCACCGTACGTGTCGGCAAAGACAACATTCGGTTTAATTCCCGACTGAATTGGGGTGTTTTGACCACCCTCGTCTTTTGTGCGCACTCTTATTGTTACCGTGACCTTGCTATAACCGATAATCGTATCGGGCTTGGACAGCATATATCCGCGATTAAGTTCAGCCTTCGTTGCGCCTTCGATATACAAGCCTACTTCTTCACCAGCGGTTGCCGTTTCAACCTCTGTCGCCGTTGTGCCTGTGCCCTTTTTGATTTTATTCACGGTGATTATCTTGCCGATTTCATTGACTAAAATTTGGTCGCCTTTTTTCACCGTGCCATTAGCGATTGTTGTTGTGATCAAAACCTCACTGCTACCGGAAAAGGTGTACAAGTCTTGGATTCCGGCATAGAAGGAATCGGGAGCGTTCCAAACGGTAAATTTGACCGTGTCGTATACGCCATTGTTAAGCTCGAAGTTGTCGTTGTCCACGGTCAGGACGGTGGCGCTGATTGTATGTATGCCAATCGCATAGTATGTTTCGGGAGCGCCAATCGTCACCCATTCTACGACGTTGTTCGTATCTGCCGCGACGTTTATGCACGTCAAACCGAACTTTCCGCTTTCAAGGTTTTCTCCAAGTTTTCTTTCAAAAACGCCTGCGGGCAAAGTTATCTCGCGTTTGTTGATTATGATAGTCGTGGTGATTTCTCCGCCTATCCATTCCGCAGTGCCTTTTACGGTTGCTTTCACGGTATATTCGCCGGCGTTAATCGGGGCGGTTTCGGAAAACGCAGTGTCGTTTTCGCCTTTGTAAGTAATGGTGATTTCACCGTCACCCTTACGATTGACCTTCGCGGGATCAATGATAAACGCCAACCCGTCATAGGTTTTTTCATCAACTAAATCGTTAGCAAACGAAATAGCGTTGTCTTTTGCGCCAAGTGCGGGAATTTCTTGGGTATAGCTATATTCGCATACCATGCAGGTGAATTTCTTTTCGCCGACCACGCCGTAGTCCGCCGGTTTGGTAACTTTGCCTTCGTCAAAGGTATGCGCGGCGAAATCTCTCTTCATTGCGTCATGCGTGGGAGCCGTTGTGCCACAGGTCGATTCGTGCCAGTGTCCCGACTCGTCTTTTGTCCATTCCGTGCCGTAAGCGTGCGTTGCGGTGCCGGAAATTGTCCTTTCGGTTTCGTATCCGCATTCACATACGCCCTTTTCGACTTTGTCCGTGTGAACGCCTGCGGGCGTTTTTTCTGTCCACGTGAACACGTGCGGGATTTTCTCCGTCGTGTCGGTGTGCTTTTTCGTGGTGCATTCGTGCCAGTGGGTTTTTTCGTCAAACTTCCACTCGCTTGAATATTTGTGCTTCTTGTTGCATGCCGAGAATATCGACAACGACAACGTCAACACTAATACCAACGCCAGCACTGCAATGATTGATTTTCTTTTCATAGTCTTTCTCCTTTTTGATTTAAGTGATTTATTCCAAATCGCCGAAAATCGCGACTTAAAACCGTTGTTATTTTTTATATGTTAATTTAATTATTTTCTTCTTTAAGTAAAATGTTTTTCGGACAAGCGGGTTTTACCCCGCTTATCCGATCTTTTGTTGTTGTTATTTTGTTGCTATGCTTGCAATCAGGAAATTACAATCGTTCCGGACGTCTGTTCTCTTTTTATACTGAAATTAATGTTCAGATTGCTGTCGGTGGTGTTTGTGACAACGATGGTATAATCTCTTACGGGCACATTTCTCAGAAGCTCAAAAGAATTGTCCGTCGACAAAGTAACCTCTGTACCGTCATCTCTATAAACCTTTACGGTTGCGCCTGCGGGGATATTTGAAATCGTGTACTTCATTCCAAACGATACGCCGGCACCGGCACTGATAACAAATTTCTTTTCTTTGCCTGCCGCATAGGTCAATTCTCCGGACGAAAGTTCATTTGCGCCCTCGGGAAATTCAAGCCTTGTCGTCGAGGTTTCAAAGGAAGCCGTTATCGTAAACCCCGAAGCATTATTGGTCGCTTCCAACTCTTCTACGTACAAGTAAAAACTCTTTCTGCCGGAAGTTTCCGTGAACGTAAATTTGTTTTCGCCGACTTTATTAACAACAATGCTTGTTTCGGAACCGGTAACCGCATCGTACAATACCATTTCGATATTCTTCGGCGAACCCGACCAACTCACGTCGAAAGTGCAAATAATGTCATCTCCCTCGGGAAGTTGCACTTCAAACACCGCAACTTGACCGCCTCCAACCGATGAGCTGTTCTGCAAAGAGTCTTTGCTGAGTACGGGGTGGTCTTTGGAGTCTGTTATTTCTATCGTAACCTCCAAATCTTCGTCACCAATCCATTTGCCTTCCGCGCTAACGTACTCGTTTGCGCCAAACAAATCGAAATGCATACCGGTCACTCGGTCATTATCGAACGACATACCGCCATACGTGTACACATAATGTAAATCGCTCGTGGTCTGCACGCCTCTTCTTTCAAATCTTGCAATGACGGTTTCTCCGCACTGAACTCTGATAATAAAGTATTTCTCTGCATTGTCTGCGTTTGTCAAATATTCGCATAATCCGTCTATCTGAGCCTGCATATTAATTCTATTTTCGCCATACTTAATTCCTAACGCACTATCGGTTATGCCGGCGATAGGATTACCATCAGGACCGATTATATTTTTTATGGTAAGCACGTTTTCTTTCTTTACAGTGAAACTGACGTACTGGGTGGCTCCGAAATTGTAGTTGTCGCCTTCCGCATATTTAATGCGCACGCGATATTCGCCTGCTGTTCCCACTACTTCGTCTTTTGTAAGGGTGCGACTCCAAACGCCGTCACCAAGGTGCATTATCCACTCGATAGTCCTTTCGCCGTAACCGGTGCCTATTTCAACGTAATTTGTTGTGGGATCGGGGATATTCGTTGCGCCGACAAAGAACAACTCATTAAATGCGCTCGCATTGCTGATTTCAAAGTTAATGTCTGCTTTGACGATTTCCACGTTGACGTCTTCTCTTGCAAGGCTGTAATTGCCCGCGTCTTTTCCGGTGATTTCAAAGCTTTGGACTTCTGCTCCGACGTTGGCACTACTCATTGTAACGGTAATCATTGCTTCTTCGCCTGCAAGCAATTCGGCGGGTTCGCCTGAGAAAACATTTTTATTATCGTATGGATGCTCCCAGTCAACGCTGATTACCATTGGGGTGATTGCAAAGTCAAAAGTTTTTGTCGCGGATTTCCACTCTGCCGTGGCTGCTACGCTGACTTTCACGGTATATTCGCCGACTTTCTTCGGGGCGGTTGCAGTGTACGTATTGTCGTCCGCGCCTTTTACCTTGAACATAATTGTGGGTGCGCGATTGCCTTCAATTACGAAATCGTCTTTCGTAATCGAAACAACTTCTCCGTCGTATTCCTTGCCAAGCGTTTTGCCGGCAACAAGTACGATTTCGTTGTCCTTCGCGCCAAGTGCGTCGATATTTTCGGTATAACTATATCCGCATACCTTACAAGTGAATTTCTTTGTGCCGACCATGACGTAGTCCGCTGCTTTCACAATTTCTTCCTTAAACTCATGCGGGAGTTTCTCCGATGTGTCGGTGTGTTTCTTCGTGGTGCATTCGTGCCAGTGGGCTTTTTCGTCAAACTTCCACTCGCTGGAATACTTGTGCTTCTTGTTGCATGCCGAGAATATCGACAACGACAACGCCAACACTAATACCAACGCCAGCACTGTTATGATTGATTTTCTTTTCATAGTCTTACTCCTTTTTAATTTTTGTGATTTATTCCAAATCGCCGAAAATCGCGACTTAAAACCGTTGTTTTTTGTGTTTATTGTTTTTTCTTGCCAAGTCCTTTAATTGCGGCGATTAAATCGGCAAACGATTTCTTCCTGACCGCAAACCAGAATATTGCAAACCCGATAATTCCCGCGCCTGCAAGGCTTCCGATCACGATGCCCGCAATCGCTCCGCCCGAAAGTCCGTCGGAAGGGGCGTTTTCGACGTTTGCGGTCTTGTCTTTATATACGGCGGTAAGAACCGTTTCTCTCTTTACCTCAAAGGTATAACTCTTTTCCGCGCTGACGATTTTTCCGCTTTCGTCCTGCCAGCCTACGAACTCTTTGCCGTCCGCCGGATCGTCTGCAATCGCGGTGACTTTCTCGCCTTCGTCAAAGATTTTGTTTTCGCCGTTTACGGTTACTTTATGCGTGCCGAACTTCGGAATAATAAGGTCAAAAGCGGACATTTCCTTGTCGTTTGCATCAAAGTGTTTGTTGCAGATCAGACAATCCTTGTGGGCTTTTTCACCGTTTGCAGTGTCGCTTGCGGAAACTTCGTCTATCCACGTACCGAAATTGTGACCGCTATCGGGGTTGACGGGGATTATCAGATCTTCCAGCGTCGTTTCGTTCTTGTCCGCGTCGACAAGCTTTTTGCAAACCGAACATTCATAATGCGCCTTCACGCCGTTTTGCATGCAGGTGGGGTTCGTTTGCGCCACGAGCGTGCCGAAGTTGTGCGGGGCTTCGTCCGTTTTCTCGCCGCAGGTCTTGCACACGCGATAGTGCTTATCCTTTTCAATTTTGTATTCGGAACCGGGATTGTGTCCCGTTTTGGGCAACTTCGCCGTCGAGTCGCTCCACGGCATGGTGCAGGCTGCGTCGAAAAATTCTTTTCCGCAACCCTCGCAAGCGTATTTATCCTTTACGCCGTCTTCCGTGCAGGTTGCAAGTTTTCCCGCTTCTTTCATCGTCACGTTTTCGTGCAGGCAATCGGTTGCGCTCAACGTTTTTATTTTGACCGTCAGTTCCGTAAAATCCGCGCTTTGCGAAATTTCTATGATATTGCCACCGAAAACGTTGCTCTTGCAAAGCCAGTTTTTGATATCAGGGGTTAAAATCGGAAAGACTTTGCCTTCCGGCGCTTTTATCGTAACGTTGGCGTAATAAGGCACACCTAAGTAAAACTTGCCGTCTTGCAAATATCCTTCAATATTGTTTATCGTCACTGCGTATCCGTTTTTCTCGGTAATTTGCAGCGTTTCGGGAAGATGTCCGGCAAGCGGTTGCGAAACGCTGACGTCAATGGACTGTACCGCGCGGTCAAGACGCAAGAGCACCAAAACAATCAGGCTGCCGTCATTTTCTCTTATGCTTTTACTCAGAACTTCGCCGTGAGTCACCGAAACGTTGATTTCGTCAACGCTGTCGGGGAATTTGCAGGTTGTGTGCGGCGAAAATACGTAAAACATTACGCTGTTGTTGGTAATATACTTTATATTGCTATCGCTTATGTTGCACAACGTGTCGTTGCCGTTAAGATAAGTGGACGCCTTGTAGAAAATTTCCCCCTTGGGAATAACGTTCCCTTTTATGACGTTGGGATAAAACATCGGGCGATATGCCATTCCTTCCCAATACTCCGGCACGTCGATGACAACTTCTTTGATATATTCATCGGCGCCGCATTCCGTGCAGAATCCGCCCACCATATTGTGAGCCTTGAATTCGCCGTATTCACAACCGCAAACGTCGCCGTTGTGTGAATATTTACACTTCGCGCGTGCCTGACAGGTTGCCACGCCGCCGGTCGGGGAGTGCCTTAAAGACGTGTCTTCCATTCCGCAATATTTGCAGAATCCAAGGTGCGTATAGGTGCCGTCGTTGTTTTTGAACGACCTGAACTCGAACTTATGCCCTGTCTTTGCGATATATTCGTATCCGCAATCCTTGCATTTTGCGCCGTTCAGACAAGTTTGCGTGCCTCCGCTGTGTTTTTCTTTTATGACGTTGCCGCTTGCGTCCTTTTCAACTTCGCCGCACGCGCATTTTTTCACGTGGTAAGTTGCGTCGCTTTCATCGACCTGATATGTAAAATTGTGCTTTGCGTCGGGGTTTCCAAGATTGCCGCACTTTGTGCATTTTTCGGTGCAACCGCCAACAAACTCGTGTACTGCATACTGCGAGCCTTTGTCAAAAGCAGGGGCGACGCCGGGGCAAGCGGGGTCGGTACATTTTGTGTAGCCGTGATGCTCGAAATCTATCTTCTCGATTTTTTCAACCCAGGTATGCTCGTGTCCGCCGGTAACGGATGCTATCTGTATAGGAATATCGCAAGTTTGCCCGTCCGCCGCCGTTGCGGTGATATACATCGTTCTGCCGTCCATTGCGTTCACGGCGGTTATCCGATAATAGCAGGTCGATTCTTCAAAAACGTTGCTCGTTTGAATTTCCATACCTATGGGCGCAATCTTTGCCGAATAGGTGTAGGGACCGGGCGCGCCGCGGAGCCATATTCCCGTGTCGGTGTACAACGTGCCGATTTTGCCCGTTTTTTCTACGCCGATTTCGGGATATATGTTTTGCGTATAACCTATATACGTCATGCCTTTGGAAATGATAAAGTCCATTTCTATTGCTGTTGTAGTGGTGTTTCGTCCTGCAATGTCCCAAAGTTCGATATCCTTGCCTTTGCCAAGTTCCGCGCCGGAAACTTTAAGGTTTCTTTTCAACGTGTCTTCCTTGTCCGACAAAGCATACCCTGCTTTCGGGGAGAACTTCACCCTGATGCAATATGCGACGTTTTGCTCAATAAGTTGATTTTCAACCCTGCTCCATTGGTACGACGCATTGTTATTGTCCCACAACGTTGTCACTTGTCCGTTTTTGGATACGAATACGAGCGTTGCCGTATAGTTTGCGCCCTTAGGCACTTTGAGCGTTTTGGTTGTAGCATTCTCAAATTCAAAAGCGGCGTCAAGAGTATCGCCGACGTTTACCTTTTTGAACGCGACTTCCAACGTGTCGATTGTCGTCGTTTCGGCGTGCGCCACCTGTGTGCCGGATAATATAATGCCCAGCATAAGTGCAAGGCAAATCGTAAGCCCAAAAGCTATCGTTAATATCTTTGGTCTTTTTATTTTGTATTGTGTCATAAAGTGCTCCTTATAAGTTGATTATTTGAGTGTAATTGAACACTATTGATATCGTTATTATTTTTGTATATCTGCCGCAACTTTCGCGTTTTATTGTTTCAAAGGCGGATTGACTTGCGCGCGCATGTTATGCTATAATACAGATAATCACCTTCGAGTGTATAGACAGTATATCAAAATCAGGACGGCTTTTCCCCCACCCAACCCGCCAAAAGGTGGGGAAAAACCCAAAAATAATCGAATTTTTTTGAAAAATCGGGGTGGCTCCCACCGACTGATAATAACGGAAAAACACTATGAAACGTAATGCCAAAAGAATACTCACTTTGTTGATCGCCGCCACGGCGCTTCTTGCAGTTCCGTTTACTTTTGTTGCTTGCAACAAAAATAAATCCTTGCTCGATCCCAAAAAACCCACGACTCTTACGATGTGGCACGTTTACGGCGAACAATCCAACTCCCCGATGAACGACTTCGTGGAGAAATTCAACGCGACCGTCGGCAAGGAAAAAGGAATCGTCATTGACGTTACACTGATGTCCAACGCCTCCCAGATCGGAAAGAAACTCAAAGACGCGCAGGCGGGAAAAGCAGGCTCCAAGGATATGCCCGACCTGTTCTTCTGCCACTCGGGCGACGCGCAAAGTCTTGGGGCGGACAACCTTCTGAACTGGAAAGATTATTTCACGCCGACCGAGTTGGACGCCTTCGTCCCCGATTTTCTGAGCGACGGCATGCTGGGCGACCGCCTTTCGGTTTTCCCCGTTTCCAAATCGACTTATATGCTGTTCATCGCGGGCGGAGTTTTTGAAAGATTCGCCGCCGAAAAAAACGTTTCCGTGTCCGACCTTGAAACGTGGGACGGCTTCTTCACCGTCGCCGAAAAATATTACGAGTGGTCGGGCGGAAAACCCTTCTGCGCCATCGATTATCTCATAAGACTTGCGGAACTTTGTGCAATATCCGACGGCGAAAGCATTTCTTACAAGGACGGCTGGTACGACGAAAACAACCCGTCGTTTATAAAAGCTTACGAGGCGTTCGCGACGTCGATTGCTAAAGGCCATATCGTCGTGTCCGATATGTACTACAACACGCAGATTATGACCGCGCAAACGTGCGCCGGCATCGGCTCTTCGGCTTCCGTGCTTTACGCCAACGACAAAATCACGTACCCCGACAATACGTCGGAAGATATGAAACTGCAAGTTTTACCCCTGCCCCAACAGGCGGGAAAACAGAAAGTCGCAACGCAGGCGGGCGTCGGGCTTTGCGCCTATAAAACGACCGACAAGAAAGCCGAGGCGGCAACCGTATTCGCGCGGTGGTTCACCGAGGAACAGCGCAACATGGACTTCGTCCTGTCAACCGGATATATGCCCGTAAGAACGGGGGCTTTTGCGAAAATCGGCGAAAATTCCTTTAAGTCGGACGCCTTCAAAAACCTTTACGCCGCACTGACGAAAACCGTCGCGACCTGCACTTTCGTGAGAGAACCGAATATCGACGGCTATTATTCCAAAGTACACACGCTGTACGAAGAAATTCGCGAAATCCAGAAAAATCTTAACGCGGCGGGCGACACCACGGAACAAATCGTCGCGAAAATAAAAGCCGCGCTTTATAACGTCGCCTGAACGCGGCGATAACTCCCGAAATATGTTAAGAATCGCCGATTTCAAAAACAGAAAAAAATCAATGTGGCGCAAGCTTTTGTTGTATATGCTCGCGCTGGTTCTTGCCGTCGGCGTGTTTGTAAGCTGCGGATTGTTTTTCGCCGGGCAGTTCTCGACGACGACCGAAAAATATTCCAACAATCTCACTTTCCAGAACGAGTTTTATACAAGACAAATCGAAAAATACTTTGACGATCTCTCGATGATGGGCGAAATGCTTGCCGCCGACTCTTCGGCGATAATCAACGCGTATCTGTCCGAAAACGGGATTGCTTTCGACGCGCTGGACAACTCACGGGCGCATACCGAAGGCGTGCAGAAAGCCCTTTTGCCGAAACTCAGAGAAGAACTGCTGAAAGCCGACGCCTCGGGCGCGTTTATTATGATGAACGCAACCGTAAACTCGGGTGCTGCAAACGCCGACAAATTCAGAACCGGGCTGTACTTCCAGCGCAGTACCCTCGACCGCACGGACGAAACGTTGCTTATGTACAGAGGAAACTCGGATCTCGGCAGGCAAAACGGCATAATGCCGCATCGTAAATGGCGGTTGGAGTTCAATACCGAATCGGTGACGGAAATCAAAGACATCTTCGGCAAATCCGTAAAAGATAAAAGACCCCTGCTGTCCGACGTTTATGCGCTTGACGGCACAAGCGACAATGCGATGGCTTATATCACCCCGATTTTCGGCGCGGACAACACGTTTTACGGCATCTGCGGCTTTGAAATCTCCAACACCTACTTCAAGGACTACTTCGCCCAGCCGACAAGGTTGGATCAACTGACCTGCACTTTTTCAAAAACTTCAAAAGACAGCAAAATCGACTGCGAAAATATCTTTTGGACGGGCGTTCTCGGCGGCTATTCCCTGAAACCGAGCGGCACTCTCTCCCCGAAAATAATTAAAAACAACCTTACCGAACTTAGCGGCGAAACAAATTTCGTCGCCGTCACGAAAACGATTTCGATATGCGATACGGCATACTCCCTTGTGGTAATGCAGCCGAAAAGCGGCTTTGACAAAACCATTGCGGTCAACGCAACGAGAATCGTTTTGGTATGCTTCTTGTTGGTGTTCGCCGCCGTCGTGCTTTCGGTTGTATTCTCACGAAAATTCGTCGCGCCGGTGATAAAAAATCTGGAACAAATCCGCAAGCAGGAGCACGCCGAAAACAACTCCGACATTATCGAAATCGACGACTTGTTCGTGTACCTTGCCGAACAGGATAAACTGCGCGATCTCGAAACGGATAAGCTGAAACGCCGGAACGAGGAACTTGCAAGCGTCACCGAAAACCAGACCGCCGAAATCGGCAAGCGACAAGCCGAAATCGAAAGGCTTGCGTATTCCCGCAAAAACGAAATCGATCCGGACAACTACGAGACGTTCAAAGCCGGGCTGAAAGAACTCACAAAAACGGAAAGAACGATTTTCGACTTGTATATTGACGGCAAGTCCGCAAACGAAATCGCCGACGTCCTTAATATCCGCGAAAGCACGCTCAAATTCCACAACCATAACATTTTGGAAAAACTCGGCGTGTCCTCTCGCAAACATATGCTGCGCTACGCAACCCTGCTCAGGCAGGAAACGCAGGAGCAGTAATTCGGAACCTCGTTAAAAACAACTTGTTTTCTTGCATAAAAAAGACAGCCCGCGGGCTGTCTTTTTTGTTTTTGTTTTTTGTCCTGTTCTCGTGGTTATAGGCTTTTATCGCGTGATTTTGACCGATAAACAGCATTTTTTGCCGTTTAAGATTTCATAAAATTATCGTTTTTCTTTGCCATACGGCGGCATATAATCCCTTTTCGTCACAAAAAAAGGACTTGCAAAAGCAAGTCCCCTTTTCACTTTTTATTACAGTTTGTTGCCGCAGTTATTGCAGTATGCGCTGTCGGCGGAATTATTTTCGCCGCAGTTGTCGCAGGTTTTTGCAAGCGGCTTTCCGCACGCCTTGCAGAACTTCGCATTAGCGTCGTTCAACGCGCCGCATTCGCACCTGACGCCGCTTTCGGTTTTTGCCGCTTTCACGACGTTTTGTATTGCCGGCGCGATTTCCGAACTTGCCTCGTTAATGACGGGCACACTTTCGTTTTTGGAATACGTGGCGATTTCGCGGCGGAACGCAAAGGCGAGAAGCCCTGCCCCGATACCCAGCATGGGAAGCCCTATAAACGCCAGGAAGAAGAGTTTGGGCATTCCTTTGTCGGGATTACCGACCGTTATGAAAAAGTCGATAAACGCCGCCAGTGTCAGCACCGCCCCGACAATCACCATAACAAATCCCGCGATCTTCAACTTTTTTTTCAGTTTTTCGTGTTTTTCAAAATTGTTTTGGTTTTGCATAATGACTCCGAAAGTTGTTTTATTGATTATATAATATCATAAGTTTCTTGGTTTTACAATACTAATTTTTGAGATTTTCCTGCGGTTGTTTTTTCTTTCAAAAAAACCGATAAAAAAACCTTCGGTTGCCCGAAGGTTTTTGATTGTTTTGTCTTAGTCTTTTACGCCAAGCGATTTTTTGAGTTCTTTCACTGTCTTTTCCCAGACTTTCTTATTCCTTGAAATCGAGTTGTCTTTGTTTGCTGCGATTGCGTTCTGAGCGGCAATCTGATAACGTGCCTCGGTATTTTTGGATTTAAGGTCTTGGACAATGACGTCACGGAGCGTTTTGTTTTTGTCGTTTTCGTCGTCTTCGCGGCCGTAGTAAACGATGTAGTCAAGGGGAATAAGGTCATCCTTAACGTCCGAAACGGTCGTGTCGTAAGGAATGTAACTTACGAACATGAAGTGAATGCCGTAGTCGGTGACGCACCAGCCGTACGAACCGAGACCGTTATTTACAAGTTCTCTGCCCTTTTTCGAAAATTCTTCGACGTAAGTTTTATCGTCTTCGTGGGGCGAGATAAGGTATCCGTTGCCGTTTCCGGTGATGGCGTTCTTGCTGCTCGTATTATACATACCGTTGTCGTCGTTTACCATATAAACGTACTGCGCCGCGATTTCGCGTTTTGCCTCAAACGAAGTTGCCGCGTCGAGTTTCGCCGTGAGTTCGTTGATTACGTCCATTACGTTGTACTTCTTGATATTGCCTTCGCTATCGACCTCGTAAGGACGGGCGTTGCATTTTTCTTTCGTGCAGTACTTGTTGGGATCCTTGTTGTCTTTTTGTGCTTTTTCGCACTCTTCGCAGACTTCGTCGGGATCGTAATCGGGATTCGACTTCATAACCTCGATTTTGTTTGCAAGTTGTGCGCGATACTTTTCGACGATTGTTTTGTCGGGTTGTCCCGCCGTGAAGTTTTTAAGTTCGGTCGACTGGTCGTTGCTGAACTTAAAGAGAATGTTGAAAACATAGCCGTAACCGTGTTCCGACGTCGGATGATAAACGGTGTTTGTCAAGGACGACGAGATTGCGGTTTTGTAGTTCGCTTTCGTTTCGATGCTGAATTTTTCCTTGTTGAGCGAAACGTATCTGTCGTATTCGCTCTTAATTGCGGCGTCGTCGGGGTTGAAATCCTTGCCGAGTTCTCTCTTATACTTCGAGATAAGCTGGGTTTCGTACGCGCTGTTAAGGTAATAATCGTAGGACTTGTAGTTGTCTGCAAGTTGTTTTTTGAGTTCGTTCAACGCCTTGTCGACGTAATCGACCTTACCTTCGACCTTGTTGAGTTCTTCCCATTCTTTTGCGGTGTACAAATCTTTTTTCGCCTTTTCAAAGAATTTGATTTCGGCGTCTTCGGGCTTTAACTCCGCATTGTAATCGACTTCCGCTTCCGCCTTGTCGGGACGTGTGGGACGCGCGGCGATTTTGTCGGTTTCGTCGACTTTATCGTCGTCTTTCGTATCGTCTGTCGTGTCGTCGGTGGAGTTTGCCTCTTTCCAGAGTTCCTCAAAAACCTGCTTATACCACTTTGCCATGGATTCGTTCGCGCTCTTTACCGCTTCGTTTTTCTCAACGGCGTTCAAAAGGTCTGCAACCGCGGTGGTGTTTGCGACGCCCTGTTTTTTTGCGATTTCGTCACGGACGTAAAGGATAAGCAACTTGCGCTGGGCAAGCGAATCCAATATGGATGACGCCGCTTCGTCGACGGTGTATCCGTAATAGTAAACGTAATAGTAGGCAAGTGAGTTGAACGACTCGTTAAACTCGCCCTTCGTGACGGTGGACGTAAGCCCTGCGTATTTCACGGTGGCAAGCGATTGGTTGTAGTCGCGCTCCTCGTTCTTCGTGATAACGTCGCAACCCGCAAACACGGTAATCGCGATAATCGTCACAAGTATAACTGCCAAGAATTTCTTAATATTCATCATAGACTCCTTGCGGAATTATATATAATAATAAAAACCGTACACCATATTATATAAGATTACCTTAAATTAGGCAAACGTTTTTATATATTTTCCTTTTTATCGTTTTTTTGTTTTTCACACGGGAAATTTCACGATTTTTGCGTGATCAACAAAAAGTTTATCATCTTTTCGACAACCTGTTCGACCGTCAGCCCCTTTGTGTTGAACAACAGTTGCGGCGGTACGGTCGCCGTCAGCACGACGTCTTCGGTAAGTTTTGCCACGGCGGAAAGCAGGTTTTGCTCCTTAAAAACGTTCGCGTCGCGGAACACGAATGCCGCGCCTTTTTTCGTCGCGACGATTTTTTCGACGTCGTATTCGCCGGCAAGGCTTTTTAAAAGCGCGATGTCGATAAGGTTTTTAAGCGGCGCGGACACAGGGCCGTATACGTCGGACAGCGCCGCGATAAGTTCGTCCCTTTCTTTCACGCTCGTAACTTCCGAAATTCGCTTGTATACCCTGATTTTGTCACCGTCGCCCACGTAGTCTTCGGGGACGTATGCGTCAACGTCGATTTTGATAAGCACGTTGTTTTCTTTCTTTACGCCGCCGTTTTTGATTTCTTCCACGGTTTCTTTCAGAATCTTGCTGTACAGTTCATAGCCGACCTTTTCGATATGGCCGTGCTGTTCCGCGCCGAGGAAAGTCCCCGCGCCCCTTATTTCAAGGTCGCGCAGCGATATTTTAAATCCGCTGCCGAAGTCGCTGTATTCGGTAAGCGCGGTAAGGCGTTTTACGGCGTCGTCGGTCAGGACTTTGTTAAGCCGCGTCGTGAAATATGCGTGGGCAAGCGCGCCGCTTCTGCCGACTCTGCCCCTTAACTGATACAAAGTCGAAAGCCCGAATCTGTCGGCGTCGATGACGAAAAGCGTGTTCGCGTCGGGAAGGTCGATGCCGTTTTCGATAATCGTCGTTGCGATAAGCACGTCCGCTTCCCTTTGATAAAACGACGTCATTCGCCTGTCGAGTTCGCCCGCGCCCATCTGACCGTGCGCCACCATTACCCTTGCTTTGCCGTCAACGAGTTTCCTGACCTTTTCGGCAAACGCCTCGATAGTTTCGACGTAGTTGTAAAGGATAAACACCTGTCCGCCGCGGCTCACTTCGCGCATGACGGCGTCTTTTAACAGCCCGTCGCTGTATTCGACGACGTAGTTTTGCACGGGCAAACGGTTTTTCGGCGGGGTTTCCAGAAGACTTATGTCGCGGACTCCGCTCAGCGCAAGATTCAGCGTTCTCGGGATCGGCGTTGCGGTAAGAGTTAAAACGTTGACGTCCTTTTTCACGGTTTTCAGTTTTTCCTTGTGTTCCACGCCGAACCGCTGTTCTTCGTCAAGAATTAAAAGCCCGAGATCGTGGAACGCGACGTCTTTCGACAGTATGCGGTGCGTGCCGACGACGATACTTACCACGCCGTCTTCGATTTCTTTGAGCGAGCGATCGATTTCCTTGTCCGATTGAAGCCTTGATAAAAGTACCGTCTTTATCCCGAATCCCTGCAACCTTGCGTTTAAGGTGTTGAAATGCTGTTTTGCAAGGATTGTCGTCGGGGCAAGAATCGCAACCTGCTTGTTGTCCATGACCGTTTTGAACGCCGCGCGGAACGACACTTCCGTTTTGCCGTAGCCGACGTCGCCGCAGACAAGCCTGTCCATCACGCGCCCTTTTTCCATATCGTCCTTGATTTCGCGGACGGCGCGATCCTGGTCATCGGTCAGGTCGTATTCGAAATTTTCCTCGAATTCGCGCTGCCACGGCGTATCGGGGGAATATTTATATCCTTTTTGCTTTTCGCGTTCCTGATAAAGTTTCAGCAGATCGAAGGCAAGTTTACGTATCGACGCCTTCGCTTTTTCTTTGGTTTTTTTGAATTCGTCGCCGCCGAGTTTATTGAGTTTCGGCGTCTCTCCGCCCGAAAACTTCGTCAGCATATCCATCTGGTCGATGGGCACGAAAAGTTTTCCGCCGTCGCGGTAACGAAGCACGACGTAATCGCGCGTTATCCCGTTGACGGTGATGCGGTCGGAGCCTTCGCAAACGCCGATTCCGTATTGCTCGTGAACAACGTAATCTCCCGTTTTTAACTGGATAAACCCCGTTTTTGGTTTGCTTAACTCTGTTTTCTGTCCGATTTTGCCAAAAAGTTCGTCCATTCCGAGGACGACGAGTTTTGCCTGATGATATATAAATCCGACGCGTATCGGGGCTTTTGTCGCAATGATTTTACTGCGTGAAAAATCTTCGTCGCACTCTGCGTAAATATCGTTTTCTTTGAGCGATTTCGACACGTTTTTCGCGCGGTTTTCGTCGCCGCAGCAAAGCATGACTTTGTAGCCCGTCGCATTGAAATTTTTGACGTCGGTGTAAAGCACGTTGCGGTCAAGATAATACTTTGCGGGCTGCTGCGATTTGAGCGTATATACGGCGCTTGACTCGAACACGGGATTGAGCGCGGTCAACTGCTGAAAAGCAAGCCGTTTCATCACCCTTATATACGTCAGCGCGTATGCGCGCGTTAAAATCGACTCCTTATGAATCGGCAGTACTTCGCCGCTTTCGACAAGGCTTTTTACCCTTGACGAGTGTTCCTTTTCGATAAGTTCCAACTTATCGTACAAAAGTTTCGGCTCGTCCACGATAATCGTCGCGTCGCGCGGAAGATAATCGAAAATCACGCTTCGCTCGTCGATAAACGGCGTTATCCACACAAGGTTTCTGTCGGTCGGATTAAGTTCGAGCCTGCCGATGACGTCGTCGATGACGTCGTTCGCTCCGCCGTTCGTCGTGCGATGTTTTTTGATTTTTCCGATGATTTTGTCGGCTTCGTCGCGGGTGATGAGTACGTCGGTTGCCGGCGACAGCGTGACATGTCCGATTTCTTTCACGCTTTCCATCGTCTCCGGGCGGAAAAATTTTATGCTTTCGACAAGGTCGTCAAAATAACTTATTCTTATCGGGTATTCGCTTGCAAGGGGATATACGTCCAGAACGTCGCCGCGCAATGAAAACTCGCCGCGGTCGGACATGCTTTCGACGCGGGTATAACCCATCGACACAAGTTTGTTCGCGACTTTTTCGGGCGCGTACTCTTCTTCTTTCATAAGGGTAACGTGCGCCGCCCTGAACGCATCGACGTTGGGATAATACTGCAAAAGCGCCTCGGCGGGGATAACCGCGATTTCCGCTTTGTTTTGTATGAGGCGCGTCAACGCCTCGATTCTTCTTCCCGTGAGTCCGACCGAGCCCGCTTTTCTGTTCAAGAGTACGTCGTCCTTGTCGGGGATAAACACGACGCGGTCGTTCACGTACGCTTTCAGACGAGTGTATGCGGTTTCGGCGGCAAGTCTATCCGGCACAATCAGCAGTTTAACGCCCGGAATTGCACTTGTAACGTGGTTTTTTGCTCCTTGGACAAGCGAAAACGCCGTGGTGGCTTTGCCACCCCGTACTGCGTCGAGAAGGTTTTTGAAGTCGCCTTTTAAGTTTTCGAGTCTCAAAAAGTCGTACATTTCGTTTTTATATTTTTCGTCATTCGGGCTTAAATCCGTTGACGTTTCTCATAAGTTTGTCAAAGTCGCCGTCTTTCAAAAACGACAAAAGTTCGTTTGCGACAAAGTCGGTCGAGGCGTCGACAAGCGTTTTGTTTTCGCCCTTGACTTTCGACAACACGACGTTGTAAAGGGGCATGTTGCCGTGGTCGAATCCCGTGCCGATGCGAATGCGCTTGAAAGCAGTGTTGCCGTTCAAGCATTCCACGATATTCCGCATTCCGTTGTGAGTACCCGCGCTTCCCGCGTTCCTTGCGCGGATCGTGCCGATTGCGATGTCGATATCGTCGTAAATCACGATTATGCCGTCCGCCGTTTCCTTATATTTCCCCATAAGTTCCCTGACCGACTCGCCGGAAAGGTTCATATACGTTTCGGGTTTTGCAAGGACGACGCGTTTCCCGTTCACGTTCGTAACGGCGGTTTTTGCCTTGCACTCGGTATGCGAAAACCTGACGCCCAACTCTTTCGCGAGTTTGCTCACGACGTCGAAACCCATGTTGTGATATGTGTTTTTATAGGAAAGTCCTTTGTTGCCAAGACCGATAATAATCATTTTTCACCTTGTATGTCGTTGTCTTTTTTGCGTTTTTTTCTGAAATATTCCGAAAGGAGCGCGGCGCATTCGTCTTTCAAGATGCCCCCTTCGACGTGGAGTCTGTGATTGAACCGCTTGTCCGTCGGAAGGTCGTAAAGGGTGCCGCAGCAGCCGGCTTTTTGGTCGGACGCGCCGAAGTAAACCGCTTTCAGCCTGCTGTTTATAAGCGCGCCCGCACACATCGCGCACGGTTCGAGCGTCACGTACATTTCGCAGTCCGAAAGATACCAGCCGAGTTTTTCGTTGGCGTTTTTGAGCGCGACGATTTCCGCGTGCGAAATTGCCGAATTGTCCCGTTCTTTTCTGTTGTTGCCTTCCGCGACGATCTCTCCGTTCAGGACGATGACCGCGCCGATGGGGACTTCGTCGAAAGTTTCCGCCTGTTTTGCGAGCTCGATTGCGCGGCGCATAAACTTTTCATCCATATTTCTTCACCGATTTTTGCAAGTATTTTCGGCGTGTTTTCAAGGATTTTCGCAAATTCCGCCGTGTAATCGCGTGAAATCGGGTGAAAAAGACAATCGTCGCCGAGTTCCGCCGTTATCGAAAATCCAAAGCCGTTTTTCAAAAACCAATCCTTGTAACCGCCCGCGCTGCCGTCGCTTGTCACGGCGGGAAGTCCGGTTGCGGCTGCAATCATTTTAACATAATTTTTATAACATTTCAATTTTTTATAGCCATAATAGATAAGATTTCCCTTCGTATGCAGACACATCGCCGCTTTGAAGCCGAAATTTTCAGTCAATTTTTTCATAGCAAGCGTTTCGGGCTCGGAAAACGGACGCTCACCGACGTAGTTTTCGGGCGCGGGATAAAACACGTTGCTTTCGCCTTTCCCGAAGTCCGCGTCGAAGTTTACGTTGAGGTCTACCGCCCGCCCGTTTGCTTTCCATTTTGAAAAATCCGTTGAATTATTATTCACCCGTTTCAAAAATTCGCGCGACGAAAACTCCGCCCCGTCAAGCGAATATTTCACAAGCATCGCGCCGTCCGGGTTTACAAGCGGCACGAAACATATCGCCGGCAAACTTTCGTCGTAATTATCGTAAAGTCGCATCACGACGTCAGCGGTAACGCACTCTCTTGCGTGAATCCCGCCGAATATGAGCGAGTGCGGATTTCCCCGTCCTTTAACAAATGCGAAAATTTCGCGCGAAAACACGCTTTGTCCAATTGAAAAATAATTTTTTCTTGTTTTAAGGTCGTTCAATAAATCGTCGTACGCGTAAATCATACGACATAATATGAAAAAACGTTTTCGTTTGACCTGATTTGAAGTAATAATAAAAGTTATTTATGGTACGGCAGATTGTTCATTATCGAAAACGCGCGGTAAATCTGCTCCGACAAAATCACGCGCATAAGTTGATGGGGATAAGTCGCTTTCCCGAAAGAAATTTTGAAATCGGCGCGGTTTTTCACTTTGTCGCTCACGCCGTTGCTGCCGCCGATGACGAAAGTTATCTCGGAAACGCCCTCTGTCATTTTGACACTCATTAAGCGCGAAATCTCCACGGAATCCAGCATTTTCCCGTCAATCGCTGTCAATATGACATACCCTTTGACACATTCGAGTATTTTCTCGCCTTCCTTTTCGACAGACTGTAATACTTCCGCCGCGCTTTGGTTTTTCACGGGGAATTCCGCGCACTCGATAACCTTGAACTCCGCAAACCTTGAAATTCTTTTTGCGTATTCGTTTATCGCGTCCGTAAAATACTTTTCTTTTATCTTGCCCACGCACACGACGTTGATTTTCATCTTATAACCCCCCATACAAAGGTAAATATCGTAATAAGCGTATTCAGCGTTATCGCAAAATACAGCGGCGCGTTGTCAAGCCGTGCGGTCTCTTCCTTGCAAAACGCGACTTCTTTGCCTTTTTCGACCCTTTTGTCGCTCTCGATAACCGACGTCTTCAAAAACAGTACGAACATCAAAAACGCAACGAGTATAAACAATATCGTGGCGATTATTCCGCCTTTGGTCGTGCCAAGCAGAAAACCGTACGCCTTGTTCAGAAAATCGAAGCCTTTTCCCGTTTGCCGTCCGTAATCGCGCATCACCGCAACGAAGTTGTTGACGAAATGGCAAAACATCGCGGGATATATACTTTTCGTGACGTAAACGAGTGCGCCCGTGATAAGCCCGAAGAAGAACGTGTAAAACACCTGTGTGACGTTCGTATGCATCAGCGCGAACATCAATGCCGAAAGAATTATCGCAAAAGTCGGAAACCGCGCGTTTTCGTTTGCGCCGTAACAAAGTCCGCGGTTTGTGAACTCTTCAAACGTCGCGGGAAGAATCGCCGTGAGCGCGATATCCGCAATGAGTACGCCGATGTTGTCGTAAACAAGCGGTTTTGAAACCGAGGGAGTGTAGCCGATAACCGAAATAAGATTGTACCAGACGTTTGACAAACACGTCACCATAAAGGTTGCAAAAATCGAAATCAGGAAAATATAAACCCAACTTTTATTAGCGGGCAACGAATCGTACTTGAACTCCGCCGCGATTGTTTTTAAGGCGTGCTTGTCCCGGGAAATTTTAAGATATATTACGTATAGTAAAAGCGGCACGACGCCCATAAATCCGACTTGCACGACGACGCTCCACACGGCGTCGGAACCGAGCACGGAAAACCCCGACAAAACCCCATCAGACACCATAATACGAAAGATTGCGATAAGGAGCATCGAGAACGCGTATATGCCGTTTTTTACGAAGCGTTTTGTCATCAATTCAAAAATCCGCTGACCAGCGAGATAATCCAGATTACCGCGAGAATTACGTAAACAAGCTTGATATTCGACGGGAAAAAGTCCTCGCGCGACATCTCGGTCATTTCGTCGTCTTCGGGCGTAATATCGCGGATTATGGTGTTTATCTTATTATAAGCAGCCTTTAATCCGCCTTTTTTGAAAATTCCGCACAAATCCCTAAATGCCGCCGCAAAGTCGTTTTTGCTTTCTTTTGCTTTAACGGACAAGGTCTTTTCGGTGGAATATACGCCGTCCTTATTTTCGTAAACGTCGATGACTTCGGCGTTATCCGGCAAAATTTCAATGCGTTTCGGCGCGCTTACTTTCGTGAACTTTTTCAGAAGATATACGACAAGCGTGCCGCCTAAAAGTATCGCCACAATCCAGATGAGATACCAAGCCCACGCGGGCACTTGTTTCAAATACGACTCGTATGCCTGATACGGAATCTCTAACGTCAGGCTTAAAAAGTTGTTGAAGAAATGCAGAAAAATCCCCGCCCACAGCGACTTCGACACAAGCACGACGTAGGCAAGCACCGCGCCCAATAAAAACTGATGTACTGTTTGATATGCATTGCCGTGCATAAGCGAAAACATACCCGCGGTGATAAGTATCGCATAGGAGTAATCGCGCTTTCTCGACGCCGCGTTCAGGACGACGCCGCGCATCAGAAACTCTTCGGCAAACGCAGGAAGCACCGCAAGCAGCAGCACTCCTAAAAAATACGCACCCGCCGATACGGTCGTATCAGGAATGTTAATTCCGCCGTTATCAAAGCCTATTCTTTGCAGTATGTCCAAAAATATGTTCGACACGGGCAAAAACGCCATAATGCAGCATACCGACAACAGCGAAAGTATGCCGATTTGTTTCAGCCCGATTTTTTTGTTGAGTTTCGTCGCGGACACGACGTCGACGTTTTTACGCTTTGCGTAAACGAGCATCGAGCCTATGAACGCAACGGGGTTGATAAGATACTGACACCACGCCGCCGCCCCGCTCATTCCGCTTGTGAAACGGAAAGAAAATTCGTAAATAAGGCTCAGGACGTAAAAGGTCGCAAACGCAACGAGAAACGCGTTGCCCGTGTTTGAAAATTTGAAATTCTTATTTTTCATCGGCTTCGATAAGTTCTCCGCATTTATTCTGATATGCAAGTTCGACGCGGACTTTGTCCGAAAACCCGTTTGCGTCAAGGGCGGACAATACCGTCGAAAAAGCAAGTTCCGGACAGTTGTTTTCCTCGGACATATGCCCGAGAATCAGCGTTTTCAGCCCGCTGTGTGCAAGGACGGTCGCGACGTTTGCGGCGCAATCGTTGGAAATATGCCCGTTTGCGCCCGAAATACGCGTTTTGAGCCGTTGCGCGTACGAGCCTTTCATCAGCATTTCCACGTCGTGATTCGCTTCCAGCAATACTACCTGACTACCCTTCAAATTACTTAAAATTCCTTCGGTTATATGACCGATATCGGTTGCGACGGAAACCCTTGCGCCGCCGGACACGAACGTATACGCAAGCGGATATACCGTGTCGTGCGGTATTCTGAACGGATAAACCGCAATATCGCCGATTTCAAATCCCGCGTCGAAAAAATCTACGTTTTCAAACGGAATCGGCCCTATACGGCGCGCAATATGCGGCATAACCCGCTCGTGCGCGTACACCTTGACGCCGGCGTTTGAAAGTGCGGAAAGTCCCGAAATATGGTCGTCGTGCTCGTGCGTTATGACGACGCCCGACAAATCCGTAATCCCCACGCCGATTGTCTTCAACGCGTCTGAAATTCTTTTCAAGTTTACCCCTGCGTCCACAAGGATATGCGTCGTTTCCGACGAGATATAAGTGCAGTTCCCGTGACTGCCGCTGGCGATCGACATTATTCTCAGTGACATATTAACCTCGTTTAATATTGTATCACGGTTTTTTTTGCTTTACAAGCGATATTATGTTATACTATATCGGTAAAAAGGTGAAGTATGATAATCGACACGATAAAAATCGAAAACGCGGTCAGGGAAATTTTTGAAAACATCGGAACGCACCTTGACGAAAAGGTATATTGCCGGTTGAAAGCGGCAAAAGGCGCAAACGAACGCGAAAGTTTCGCGCTGAAAGTCCTGACCGAAAACGCCGAAATCGCGCGGGATACAAACTCGCCGGTATGTCAGGATACGGGGCTTGCCGTCGTATTCCTGGAAATCGGACAGGACGTCGCGCTTTCCGGGAAATACGTCGAAGACGCCGTAAACGACGGCGTAAGACAAGCGTATGAAAACTTCCGCAAATCGTCCGTGCATCCGCTTTCCCGCAAAAACTCGGGCGACAACACCCCCGCGATTATCCACACGCGCGTCGTGAAAGGCGACAAAGTGAAAGTTTCCTGCATGATGAAAGGATTTGGCAGCGAGAATATGTCGCGGCTTTTTATGTTAACTCCTGCGGACGGCGTCGAAGGCGTGGTCGAAAAGGTTGTGGAAACGGTGAAAGACGCAGGCAGTTGCCCGTGTCCGCCCGTAATCCTGGGCGTCGGCGTCGGCGGCACGATGGAAAAGGCGGCGATTATGAGCAAGCACGCCCTTTTGAACGACTTGGACAAGGAAAACCCCGACGAATATCTTTCTTCCCTTGAAAAGGAAATGCTTGAAAAAATCAACGCTCTGGGCATCGGCGCGGAAGGCTTCCGCGGCGACGTTACCGCCCTTCGCGTGTTTATCGAAACGGAAAACACCCACATTGCGGGACTGCCCGTCGCGGTCACCGTACAATGCCATTGCTCGCGCCACGGCGAAAGAATAATCGAGGGATAAATGATTAAGGTCGAAACAAGCGATATTGAAATACTGAAAACGTTGAATGCGGGCGATATCGTGTCGATAAGCGGCACGATTTACACGGCGCGCGACGCCGCTCACAAAAAGATTTTCGCCCTTATGAAAGACAATGAGCCTTTGCCTTTCCCCCTTCGGAATTCGTTTGTCTATTACACGGGCGCGACTCCCGCAAAAGACGGCGAACCATACGGCAGTTGCGGCCCTACGACGTCGAAACGCATGGACGTTTATACGCCCGATATGCTGGACGCGGGACTTAAAGGTATAATAGGTAAAGGCGCGCGCACGTGCGCGGTAATCGACGCGATAAAACGAAACGGCGCGGTTTACTTCGTCGCAATCGGCGGAGCGGGCGCGTTTTATAAATCGGCGATTAAGTCGGCGGAAGTCATCGCTTTTCCGGAACTTTTGTCGGAAGCGGTAACGAAACTCGAAGTCGAAGGGTTCGAATGCGTCGTCGGCGTGGACTCAAAAGGAAACGATATTTTTTAATAAATAATTGTTCCGACAGATAATAATACGAAGGAGATAAAAGAATGAACGGAATTGAGAAAGATTACGTGGAAATTATAGTCGGAGATTTGGTGCCCTTATATATGGTAATGGGCAATTCGATTTTCGCTGAAAAATTCGGACAAAGTACGATTGCGTTGTATTCTTATTGCATCGAACATAATAAGACGTGGGAAGAAGTCCTTGAATGGGAAGAAATCCCCGGCGTAGAATATTAAACGAACAAAACGAAAAAGCGCAAACAAAAATCCCGCGGGCTCCGCGGGATTTTTCATTGTCTTTTGTTAAATCAAATCGCTTAAATCGTCGTCGTTATCGAACTTGGGCTTCCTTGGAATGAAGCAAAGCGCGAAAATCAAAAATACCACCGACACCATCGCAAGACGCCATACGAAGCTGCCCTTCGCGATCGGGTTCAAAGGAACGTTAAGCGCTTTGAATGCGGGAACGGTTGCACAGATAACTGCGCCCGCCACCGTCAATACGAACAGAATAAGCGCGGAAATCCAAATATGGTATCCCCTACCGTTGCAAAGCCCCACGAATTCCACGATAAGCGTCGCAAGAGCAATCGCGCATACCACGGTGTAAAGGAACAGCGGAACTTGTGCGATAAGGTTGCTTGTATCGAAGTTCATCCAGCCGGCAATGATATCGGGCTCGCCGGGGGCAAGCGCAAGGCTTGTGATTTTAAGTTGTGCCGCGAAGTGGTTGAGAATGACAAACGCAAAGAATCCAAGGGTAATAACGAAAAGGATTGCCGCAAACGCGCGGTTTTTGGCTTTCGTTTTCTTGATTGCATTTTCTGCGGAAAGGTCGTCCCCGACAAACTCGGGCTTTTTATCGCGGCGTTTCGCCGCGCGCGCCGCCTTTTTATCAAGGGGTTGATCCTTGACTTCGGGCAGCGGTTGTTGCTGTTTGGGTTTATTGTCGATTTGCAAAACGGGTTGGTTTTGCGTTGCGTACGGCACGAACGCCACAGGCACTACGACGGGGTTAAGCTGAACCTGACCGCGGGGTGCGATTATGGGTTGAAGACCGCCTGCCACGGGACGCATCACCGCATATTCGACGGGATTTGCAACCTCGGGCGGGACTTTTTGCGCGTTTTGCGGAGCGGGAGCAGCCGCCGCGGGCTTCCCTTGCGGAATGGGCGTTGCTTCGGACTTTTGAATTCTGAGTTCCGAAAAATCTTCGTCCTTCATTTCCGCGCGGGCGTTTTTAATGGTTTCTTCCGCGTTCACGGGCAAAGATTCGGCAACTACTTTTTTGTTTTTTCTTTTCATTATATAACCTCCGCTTAAAACTCGACAGTTTCCTGAATTCTGTGTTTAGGACAAATTATGTTGCAGACGAATGCGAACACAAGGTTTGCGCCGCCGATAATAATCAGCATTATCGAGGGCCAACCGCAATCGCGCGAAAGCAGATTGCCCAGATTTTTGATCTGAGAGAAGAATTTCATCTCATAAAACGCCGCGACGACAAAGCACAGGAACGCTATGACCGCGCAAAGGGTAAATCCTATTCTCTTTCCCGTGGAAATCGCGATTATCGACAAAATGAAATTGACGATTATCGCAACGTAGGCAACGGCGATAAGATACGGCGCGAAAACAACGTCGAACTTTGCAAATTCGTGCGTTTTGAGCATCACGTCGAACATATCTGCAAAGTATTTAAGGCTGATGTATTTTTCCGCTCCCGCAATGGGATATTTCGCCGCGAACGACAACCCGAACAGAATTATCGACAGCGTGGCAATGATAAGCATAAGAACGCCCGACACACGTGCCGACGCGCGTTTTTCCGTCTTTCTTGCGGCAACGGTCTGTTGTTCCGCCGCGGACTGCGCGACGGTTTCTTCTTCCTCGCCCGCGGACAGGTAAGGAACGATCGCAACGGGATTTACCGTGGGTTGAAGTTGGATTTTTTCGCTGGGCCTTATGATAGGATACGGTTTGTTGACCGGCAACGGAGCGTAAAATACGACTTTTTCGTTTTTAACGTTTTCTGTTTTTTTATCCATAATTCCCCCGTTATTTTTTTGCGTTATTACAACGCATTCTTTCATAATCCGCCTTGGACGCATACTGCCACAAGGGCTGTTCCTGCGTGACGTACGGAACGATTGCAAGGGGCTGTACTATGGGCGAATTTTGCATAAATCCGTCGCCCGAATAAGCATAGCCACCTGCGTAACCGGCTTGTCCGCCGCCCCTTACGGGTTTGCTGTCGGCAGACTTTTTACCGTTTATAAACTCAGGCTTTTTGTCCGCTTTCACCGGGAATACGGGCTCGACCACGGGAGTGTGCGGTACGTCGGGCACCTCGACGGCGTCTTCGAACGAAGGAATACGTTGCTTGCTTGCAAGGTACAGACTTCTGTTCTTATCTCTGCCGCAACGACGGCACTTTTCGTCGGAAATACTGTTGCGCTTGCCGCATACCGGGCAAACGTACGTGGAATTTTTCAATTCTTCTTCGGAAAGTTTGTCAAATTCGCCGTTGAACTTTTCCGCATAAGAGTGGATGAGTGGCAAAACCGCTTGCAGTCTTTCGATGCTTTCCACCTCGAACTCTTTTTCGAAATCGCCGGGCATTTCGCTGCCGCAAGCCGTGCAATATAAGGCGTCTTCGGCGTTTTCGCTGCCGCATACGGGACATTGAACCGTCTTGGGCTTTCTCAGAAGCACCGCGCCGCAATGTTTGCAAAAGCGCGTCCCGGGCGCATTCGGCGTTTCGCAAGCCGAACAGATAAGCGCGTCTTCGGGGTTGAACAGGCCTTGTCCGCAAACGGGGCAGAACGAGTCGCCCTGATGGACTACTGAACCGCAAGTTTTACATACTGCCATAATTTATCTCCTTAAACAATGGTCGAAATCACGAAAAAAACCGTACGTGGTTTCAAGATACTTCTTAACTATTATAAACTAAAATAGTTTACATATCAACGCTTTTCGTAAAAAAGTTGACGGCGTTTTTCTTTTTTTGTCTTATTTGTTGAAGCTGTCTTTCAGCCCCACGACTTCGTTGAACACGGGCGCGGATTTGTCGAAATTGCTTACCGCCATATAATAGCCCTGCCTCATAAACTGGAAGCGGTCGTACGCCTTTGCGTTTTCGACGATGAATTTTTCGGCTTTCGCGTGGACAACCGTCTTCGAGTTCTTGTTGACGCGCTCCATAAGGTCGCCTTCGACGTCGTTGATAAGATAATCGAAACGATTTACCGTTACGTCGACGCAGTCGTTTGCGTTCACCCAGTGTATTACGCCCTTGACCTTGATGCCCGCGTTCGCGCCGCCCGATTTGCTGTCTTCGATATACTTGCAGCGCACTTCTTTGACGTTGCCGTTTTCGTCGACGTCGCAACCGGTGTATTCGACGATGTACGAGCCTTTGAGCCTTACCATTCCGCCGGGTTTTAAGCGGAAATATTTTGCGGGGGGATTCAGCGAAAAGTCGCTTTCTTCGATGAAAAGTTCGCGACTGAAAGTCGCGGTGTGAGTACCCGCGCCTTCTTTGTTGGGATTGTTTTCGATTTCGACGGTTTCCGTCGCCCCTTCGGGATAGTTTTCGATAATAAGTTTCAACGGTTTCAGAACCGCCATTGCGCGCGTTGCGTTTTCGTTAAGGTTTTCGCGGACGCAGTGTTCCAGAAGCGCGATATCGACGACGCTGTTTGCCTTTGCCACGCCGATGCGGGAGCAAAAATCGCGGATGGCTTCCGCGGGATATCCCCTTTCGCGCATACCGCTTAACGTCGGCATACGGGGATCGTTCCACCCTTCGACCACGCCGTCTTCGACAAGTTGACGAAGATAACGCTTGCTCATAATCGTGTGGGTAAGGTTGAGCCTTGCAAACTCGATTTGCCTCGGGCGAGGGTTGAATCCGCAATTTTCGACAACCCAGTCGTACAAGGGGCGGTGATCCTCAAATTCCAGACTGCAACAGCTGTGCGTGATACCCTCGATCGCGTCTTCCAAAGGATGCGCGAAGTCGTACATAGGATAAATCACCCATTTTGTGCCTTGTCTGTGGTGCGGCGCTTTCACGATACGGTAAATGACGGGATCGCGCATATTGATATTGTTCGCCGCCATGTCGATTTTCGCGCGGAGAACCTTTTCGCCGTCGTCGTATTTTCCCGCGCACATTTCTCTGAAAAGTCGCAGGTTTTCTTCCACGCTTCTGTCGCGGTACGGGCTGTTTACGCCGGGCTCGGTAAGCGTGCCGCGGGTTTTGCTGATTTCTTCCGCGGACAAATCGCAGACGTACGCAAGCCCTTTTTCGATAAGCCCTTCCGCAAGCGAATACATTTTTTCAAAGTAATCGGACGCATAATAAAGCGCGTCCCATTCAAAACCCAGCCACTTTATGTCTTCCTGAATGCTGTTGACGTATTCGACGTCTTCTTTCGACGGGTTGGTGTCGTCGAAACGCAGATTGCACGTGCCGTGATATTTTTCCTTAATGCCGAAATTTATGCAGACGGCTTTTGCGTGGCCGATATGCAGATACCCGTTCGGTTCGGGCGGGAAACGCGTCGCTATGAACGTATGCTTGCCGCTTTTAAGGTCGGCGTCAATGATGTCTTCAATAAAGTTGGTTGGTTTTGCAAATTCTTCCATATATGCTCCTTAATGGAAAAATCGACGCTTTATACGCCGATTTTATTCGGTTAATTATCGATTTGGTGATTTCCGCCGCAAGACGACGGGAAAACTACGGCCCGCGCGGCAACAACCATCAAATCTCCTTGTTTTTTGAATCCGAATTTTTCAAGCCTGTCGTCGGGTGCAATAAGAATATTGACTTCGCTCATCGACAGTTTGAAAAGAATCGTCCTGAAAAAGAAGTCGGAAACCGACGGATCTTCCGCCTTGTCCTTTGCGACGTCGAAAGATACGATAAGGATCCCTTCGTCGCGAAGCACCATTTTGCATACGCCCACGCCCTCGTCGTCGTCGAAGAGCACCGCGTTGATACCGCTCGTGTTTGCGCCCGTCACCCCCGCGCGGTCGTAAATTCTCATCAATTCATCGTCGTCGTCAACGTAATTTACGGTCAGCATATCGTCTTTTCTTCTCCCTTTTCCGATTTTTATTTATTATATAAATATTTTATATTAAAGTCAAACAATCTTGCGGGAAATTAACGCCCCGCGGCAATTTCGTTTTTCAAAACGCTTTTCATTTTTTCGGCGTTGTGCTATTATGTTGTTATTAAAATAATACGGAGCAAATTTATGATTACCGGTAAAAAAATCGTTCTGACCGGCGCAAACAGCGGTATCGGTCTCGAAACATTGAAACTTCTTGTGCAAGGCAACAACAAAATCCTTGCCGTCGACCTTAAAACGGACGTCATTTCCACGTTCGACCAAAGCAAGGTCTTCCCCATGCAATGCGACGTCGGCAACAAGGAAGGCGTCGACAAAATCTTTGAGGTCGCAAAAGAAAAACTCGGCACAATCGACATTTTTTATGCAAACGCCGGCTTCCCTTATTACGAACAGTACAACTACGCCGACTGGGATCGCGTCAACAGAATGTTTCAGGTCAATACGATTTCGCCGATGTATACCTATGGCAAATACCTTGATTTCTTAAAAGGCCGCGACGGACACTTCTGCATCACCGTTTCCGCAATCGGTCAGATGGCTATGCCCGGCTACTGCGTGTATTCGGCGTCGAAGTTCGGCACGCAAGGCTTCCAGCAAGGTCTTCGTCTGGAACTTCCCGAAAACGTGACGATGACCTGCCTGTATCCCGTCGCAACGAATACGAACTTCTTCAAAACCGCAAATCCCAAGGAGTTCAAGAAACCCTTCCCCGTACAAAGCCCCGCTCACGTGGCAAAGAAAATGGTAAAGGGTATCGAACGCAAGAAGAAATACGTTTACCCATGCGGACTGTTCACCTTCGCAAGATTCCTGTTTGCGATCTGCCCGCCGATTAAGACGATTTACTGGAAGATGGAAACCAAAAAACTTAAAGATTTCATCAAAAACAACAAGTAATAAAAGTAATAATCCGTTAAAAACGCCCCGCTTTTGCGGGGCTTTTTTTGTGCCTTCGGCATTACGGGTTTTTATAAACCCTTTTCACCCTTTCCGAAACGCCAGTCAGAATCTCGTACGGCAGAGTATCCGCGCGGTTTGCGACGTCCGTGACCGTTATCTCGTCGCCGAAAACGACAACTTCGTCCATAATCTTCACGTCTGTGTCGCCCGCGTCGACGGCAACGCTGTCCATCGAAACTTTTCCGACGATTTTCAGAAATTGCCCGTTGCAGAAAATCATTCCCTTGTTCGACAACGCCCGAGGGAGTCCGTCGGCGTAACCTGTCGATATTATTGCGACGCGCATATCTTTTTTCGCCCGATACCCGCGCGAGTACCCGATAAAGTCGCCCTTTTTCACCGTGTTTATCGCAATTACCGCCGCGCGAAAAGTCATCACGGGCAAAAACGGCGTTTTGTCGCCCGCTACGGGGTTTACGCCGTACAGCGCGATTCCGATTCTCGCGCCGTCGAAAAATCTGCCGTACTTTATGAGCGCCGCGCTGTTTTCGGCATAAAAGGGGACGTCCTTTTCGTTTTTGACGACAAGTTCCGCTTCCATAAAGTTTTTTATCTGCGCCTCGGTAATACGGCGGTCAGTTGCGTCGTCGCCGTCTGCCGACGAAAGATGGGTGAACACCCCGAGCACCCGCAAGTTTTTCACGGCGGATGCCGTTTCTCCGATTGTCGAAAACCCGAGCCTGTTCATTCCCGTATTGATTTTTACGAAAACTTCCGCGTCGTACTTTTTCGCAAGGCGAAGGGTGTGTTCGTCGTACACGAGCGGACGGGCGGCAATTTCGCGGGCAAGCCCGAAGTCCTCGCAAAAGCCGAGTATCGCGATTTCGCCGTTTATTCCGTTTTTCCTTAAACTTTCCGCCTCGTACACCGACGCCACGGCAAATTTTTTGCAACCGCTTTCTTCAAGGGTTTTCGCGACTTCCGTCGCGCCGTGTCCGTACGCGTTCGCTTTCACGACGGCAAACACGTCGTCGCATTTTTCTTTTATCGTTTCAAAGTTTTTTTTCAGCCGAGATAAATCGACTTCCGCGCGGCATCTGTCCACCCTTTTCCCCCGACGATTTTTTTCAATATATGACGAGACTCGTTCAAACGTGATTTCGCACCTTGACTACCGCCTCCAAAAAGGGTAAAATATCGGTATGATTAAAATCGTTGACAGCGGATACGGCGTCAGACTTTCTTTTGACGAAACGGAAGTTTTCAATCATACGTCGCTCGTTCCGTTTATAAAATCGGTAAAGGCCGAAAAAAAGTTCGGCGTGAAAAACGGGAAACTGACCGCGCGGTTCGACGTCGACGGGGAATACACGCTTTCGGACGTGAAAACCAAGTCGTGTTCGGTAAAGTCCGCGCATATCGACTTTTCGGGATACGACGGGGATTTTGTGAAAATATCCGTCGTCGAAGAAGAAAACCGTCTTGCGCTGCATTTTTCAAACGCGACGTTTTCCGCCGCAAAACTCACCTTTCTCGTGCCGCCGACTTTCCCGGTGAAATTTTTAGGGAAAGAGATTTCAAAAGGTACGACAGACAACCTTGTCGAAAAAAAGACGGGCGTTTTGTCGGCACTTTTTAAGAAACCGAAAGACACCTTAGAATACGAAAAATCGTGCGCGCTTTCCCTTTCGGACGGCAGAAGATACGAGTTTGAAACAACCTCTCTCGTGACGCTCGACTTCAACAAAAAAGCCGCTGTTTCGCTGTATTTCGAGCAACTGCCCGAAACGATATATTTTTACAAATTATGACAAAAAACGGGGTTTATTATGGAAATTAAAAACGTAAAGTTCATTTATGGCGGGAAAGTCGCCGATAACGCCGTCGATATAACCGTTGAAAACGGAAAAATTTCAAAGGTTTCAAAGACGCGCGAAAAATCTGCGCCGCGATTCGTTACGCTGCCCTACGTCGATATTCACACGCACGGCGCGGTGACTCACGACGTCACGGAACTTAGCGAAAACGCATTGTCTGAAATCGGAAATTACCTTCTTTCAAACGGTATCGGGGCATACCTTCCGACCTTTGTCGCAACCCCGCTTACCGCGCTTGACAAAGCCTTTGAAAAACTGAGAAAATTGTCGCCGTCGGGCGCGGAAATTCTGGGCGCGCATATCGAAGGTCCGTACATCAGCATTGCGAAAAAAGGCGCGCAACCCGTTGAAAACATAATGACTTCCTTTGACGAAAAGGACGCGGATTTTTTCAGCCGAAACGCGGACGTTCTTAAAATCGTAACGCTGTGTCCGGCAACGAAAAACGCGGTCGCGCTCGTAAAAGCAATCGTCGGAAACGGCATAAAGGCGCAGGCGGGACACGACGACAGTATCGACGACCAGATTATCGCCTGCAAAAACGTCGGGCTTGACGGAGCGACTCATATTTACTGCGCGTCAAGCGGATTCCGCCGCGTCGACGGCAAAATCACGAAACATCTCGGGCTGAACGAGTGCGCGATGTACTTTGACGATATTTATACAGAAGTCATCGCCGACGACGTGCATATCGGCGAAAACCTTTTCAAATTCATTTATAAGTGCAAAGGATATGAAAAAATCATACTTGTGTCGGACGCCCTTGCCCCGTGCGGCGCGTCTGTCGGCGAATATACCCTTGGCGAAAACACGCCCGTAATTGCCGACGGCACCGCGGCGTATCTCAAAGACAAATCCGCCCTTGCGGGAAGCACGACGAACATCGCGAAGATGGTTGAAATCATCGTCCGCTACGGCGTGCCGCTTGAAAAGGCGGTTTATTGCGCGACCGAATCGCCGAGAAAGTATCTGGGGCTTGAAATCCCCGCCCTTTCCGTTGGATATGACGCGTCGTTCAACGTCGTGGACGAGCGCGGAAAAGTCACGGAAGTTTATTCAAAAGGCAAAAAAGTCCTGTAACAGGACAATTTTTTCCGATAATTTTGCAAAAAAATCGTCCGTTTTTGTCGTTTTCTTGAAAAAGAGTATTTACACCGCCCGCTTTTTAATGTACAATTAAAATGCAATAATGTTTTTGCAAATTCTGGCACTTTATGCACTTTTTCAGGGAGGAACTTATGAAAATCGTTATTCTGGACGGTTTTACCGAAAACCCCGGCGACCTTTCGTGGGACGGGTTCAGAAACCTCGGCGAGCTTACCGTGTACGACAGAACGCCCGACGACTTCGACACCGTTGTCAAACGCATCGGCAATAATCAGGCGGTCATCGTGAACAAAGTAAAAATCACAAAGGAAATTCTGGACGCCTGCCCGAATATCGAATATATCGGGGTGCTTGCAACAGGCTTCAACGTCGTCGATACCGTCGCCGCAGCCGAGCGCGGTATCCCCGTCTGCAACGTTCCTACCTACGGCACGGCGGCAGTCGCGCAGTTCACTTTCGCGCTTATGCTGGAATGTTGCCATCACGTCGGACACCACAGCGACGCCGTAAAACAAGGCCGCTGGACAAATTCAAAAGACTTTTGTTTCTGGGACTATCCGCTTACCGAGCTGAAAGGAAAGACTCTGGGGCTTGTCGGATACGGCAGAATCGGGCGCACCGTCGGCACGATCGCAAACGCGTTCGGCATGCACGTCATCGTTTACGACAAAATAATGTCGTTGGACAGCGAAATCGCCGAATACGCCGACCTTGCGGAATTGTACTCCCGCGCGGATATCGTGTCGCTGCACTGCCCGCTCACGAAAGAAAACGAAAAAATGCTTGACAAAAACGCCTTCGATATGATGAAAGACGGCGTAATCGTCATCAATACTTCGCGCGGCGGACTCATCGACGAACAAGCGCTTAAAGACGCGCTCGACTCGGGCAAAGTTTCGTTTGCAGCCGTCGACGTCGTGTCGGAAGAACCGATAAAACCCGACAATCCGCTTCTTCGCGCGGACAACTGCATCATCACGCCGCATATCGCCTGGGCGTCGAAGGAATCCCGAAAACGCCTTATGGACACCGCGGTTATGAACCTTTTGTCCTATCTTGACGGAGAGCCGATAAACGTCGTGAATTTTAGATAACAAAAAATTCAGATAATAAAAATCCTTTTTACCCCGCGCAAGCGGGGTTTTTTATTTTTTTATTGACAATTTTTAATGCGCGGCGTAAAATAAGTTATACAAATCATACTTTTCATACTTTTGAGGTAATTATGAAATCGCAAAAAGACGGCAAATTCGCCTGGACGGTAAAAGTCGGCGAGAAAGGACAAATCGTCATTCCAAAGGAAGCGCGCGACGTTTTCGGCATTGCGCCCGGCGACACGCTTATTCTTTTCGGAGATCCCGCGCGCGGTATCGCCATTCCGCCGAAACAATACGTTTCGGGTTACGTCGACAAGGTGTTTAATAACGACAATGAAAACTCTTGAAATTGAACACCTTACGAAGATTTATCCCGCATTTACCCTTGACGACGTGAGTTTTTCAGTCGAGAGCGGACGCATTATGGGATTTATCGGCAGAAACGGCGCGGGAAAATCCACCACTCTCAAATGTCTTCTGGGTTTTGTCCATAAAGACGGCGGCACGGTAAAATTTTTCGGAAAGGACTTTTCGGAAAACGAAAAGGAAATCAAAAACCGCGTCGGCTACGTTTCGGGCGGCGCGGATTATTACGTCACGAAAAAACTGAAAACGATAACCGCCGTCACGAAAAGGTTTTACGAAAACTTTGACGACGCGGCGTATCGCGGCTATCTTGAAAAATTCAACCTGGACGAAAACAAAACCGTAAAGGCGTTGTCGCAAGGAATGAAAGTCAAGTATTCGCTGGCGCTTGCCCTGTCGCACAACGCCGACCTTTTGATTCTGGACGAGCCGACATCGGGGCTCGATCCCGTCTCGCGCGAGGACCTTCTGGACGTGTTCTTGTCGCTTAAAGACGACGGGAAAACCATACTCTTTTCAACGCACGTAACGTCCGATCTCGACAAGTGCGCCGACGACATTACCTACATCAGAAACGGCAAGATTTTTGCAAGCGAACCCACCGATACGTTCAAGGAAAAATACAAGCTCGCATTCGTTAAAAAGGACGCTTTCACGGACGATATCGCAGCGTGCTCGCACGGCATAAGACGGCACAAAGACGGGTTAAGCGTGTTGATTTCTGCCGATAAAGCCGATGTTTTGAACATTGAAACAACCGACGCATCGCTTGAAGACATTATGGTGCATCTTGAAAAGGAGGCATTATGAAAAATCTTGTTTACAAGGAATTCCGTCTTGCGGCGCACCCGACGAACTACATTTTTTTGTCGTTTGCCTTTATGCTACTTATTCCGAATTATCCTTATCTCGTGTCGTTTTTTTACACCACGCTCGGCATATTCTTTATGTGTCTTTCATCGCGTGAAAATCACGACCTGGAATACAGCCTTAATCTGCCCGTAAGAAAGCGCGATTTGGTGGGCGCAAGGATACTCACCATCTGCATTTTCGAACTTTTGACGATTGTCGCGACGATTCCCTTTGCCGTCCTTCGCTGCACTGTTTTAAACACTTCCTTAAATCAGGCGGGCTCGATGCCGTCGCTTGCTTTTTACGGAATTGCGTTTTTGTATTTCGGCATATTCAACCTGTCGTTTTTCACGGCGTATTATAAAAGTCCCGAAAAAATCGGCAGACATTTTGCCTTGTCGAGCGCACTCGGGTTTTTAATCGTCGCAATCGACGTCGTGCTTGCACACGCGCCCGTCGTAAAAGACTTGTTTCTGACGACGGACGGCTCTCACCTTGCGGCAAAACTCGTAATTTTGTTTGCGGGGATTATTTTTGGCGCAGGCCTCACCGCGCTTTCGTATAAAAAAGGCGCGAAAAGTTTTGAAAAATACGATTTGTAACGTTTTTTCGGACGCAAAAAAACCGCCGTTGTACGGCGGTTTTTCAATGCGCTTTTGTTTGTTTTTTATTATTTGATTACTTCAAGTCCGCCCAAAAACGGCCTTAAAACTTCGGGCACCGTGACCGAGCCGTCGGCGTTCTGATATTGTTCCACAAGCGCGGGAAGGATGCGGCTTGTCGCAAGTCCGCTGCCGTTCAAGGTATGCACGAAACGGGTTTTGCCGGTTGCGGCGTCGCGGAAACGGGTGTTGTTTCTTCTTGCCTGATAGTCGCGCGCGTTCGAAACGCTTGAAACTTCCTTGAAAATGCCCATCGACGGAATCCAGACCTCGATATCGGTCGTGCGCGCCATCGACGCCGAGCAGTCGCCCGCGGCAAGTTTCGATATGCGGTGATAAAGCCCCAACTTTTCGACGAGTCCGCTTGCCTTGTTCACAAGTTCTTCAAAGGCTTCGTCGCTGTGATCGGGGTGGGTATATTGCACCATTTCGACCTTGTTGAACTGATGTCCTCGGATCATACCGCGCTCTTCGCTTCGATAACTTCCCGCTTCCTTTCTGAAACACGGGGTGTATGCGAACATTTTCATCGGGAGTTTGCTTTCGTCGATGATTTCTCCCGAGTAAATATTCACGAGAGCGGTCTCCGCAGTCGGCAGCATAAAGCGGTTTTTCTTTCGGTCTTCGTCGACGTCAAGCCAATACACTTCGTCCGAGAACTTGGGGAATTGTCCCGCGCCGAATCCGCAGTTATAGCCGAGTTGCAACGGCGGAAGAATAAATTCGTAACCGTCTTTCAAGTGCTCCGAAATAAAGAAATTCAGAAGCGCCCATTCCAGCCGTGCGCCGACGCCGCGGTACATCCAGAATCCGCCGCCCGACAGTTTCACGCCGCGTTCGTAGTCGATGAGATTCAAACTTGTGCAAAGGTCGACGTGGTTTTTGGGCTCAAAGTCGAATTCGGGCATTTTGCCGATGACTTTTTGTACGGCGTTGTTTTCCTTGCCGCCCGCAACGAGGTCGTCGTCGGGAAGGTTGGGAAGACACGCGACGAAATTGAAGATTTTCTCCTGCAAATCGTCGATTTTTTTGTCGTCTTCGGAGATTTCTTCGCCGATTTTTCTCATTTCGTCAAAGATTGCGTCAACGGGTTTGCCCTCTTTTTTCAAGCGGGGAATGTCCGCCGACACCTTGTTTTTTCTTGCTTTCAGACTTTCGACGTCGGAAATAAGCGCGCGTCTTTCGGCGTCCCACGAGAGAAGTTCCGAAAAGTCGACGTCACATTCTTTCTTTTTCAAAGACGCTTTCACCGCGTCGGGATTGCTGCGAATCAGGTTAATGTCAATCATATCTTTCTCCTATATTACGAAGTTGATAAGGCGATGGGGAATTACGATAACTTTTTTCACGGTCGCGCCGTCAAGAAGGGCTTTGACCTCATCGGAATCCATCGCGATTTTTTGGATTTCGTCTTTGTCCGCGCCGGACGGTACGACGATTTTCGCTTTCACGCGGCTGTTGATCTGCACCGCGAGTTCGAGTTCGTCCTTAATAAGGGCTTTTTCGTTGACTTTCGGGAATTCGGTATTGAAAATCGTGGTTTTGTTGCCCAAAATTTCCCAAAGTTCTTCCGTGAAATGCGGCGCGAACGGCGCAAGCACTTTCACAAGGTCTTCGACGCACTCCTTAAAGACGGCGTTTTTGTCGGGCACTTTGTTTTCGTAATCGGTAAGCGCGTTCGTGAATTCCATAATACGCGCGATCGCCGTGTTGAACGCAAAGTTTTCGGTGTCGGCGGTGACGCATTTTATCGTGTTGTTTCTGACGTATTCGATATTCTTTTCGGCAGCGGTCAAAGGATTATTGTTGTACGAGAACGTGCGGCTGTGGCACACGAGCCTTTCAACCCTGTCCATGAAACGCTGGATGCTTTCAAGCCCTTTATCGTTCCACGGTCCGCCTTCGACATAGGAAAAACCAAACATAAGGTAAAGTCGGAAAGCGTCGCTGCCGTACTTTTCGATGAGAGTGTCGGGCGAAATTACGTTGCCGCGGGACTTGCTCATTTTTTGTCCGTCGGGCCCTAAAATCGTGCCCTGATGCACAAGCGACTTGAACGGTTCGTCAAAGTCGAGATATCCCATGTCGCGCAACGCTTTTGTGAAAAATCTTGCGTACAAAAGATGCATGCACGCGTGCTCCGCGCCGCCGATGTATTTATCGACGGGAAGCATTTTGTCAACCTTTTCGCGGCTGAACGCTTCCTTGTCGTTTTTCGGATCGACGTATCTCAGATAATACCAGCTGCTGCATACGAAGGTGTCGAGCGTGTCGGGATCGCGTTTTGCGTCCGCGCCGCAAACGGGACATTTCACGTTCATAAATTCGTCGCACTTTTTCAGCGGGCTTTCGCCGTCGGGCGTGAAGTTGACGTTGTAAGGAAGTTCCACGGGCAAATCCTTTTCGGGGACGGGCACCGCGCCGCAATGCGGACAATGGATAACGGGAATGGGCGCGCCCCAATAACGCTGACGCGAGATAAGCCAGTCGCGCAGACGATAGTTGGTTTTGAGTTCCCCTTTCCCTTCTTTTTCAAGTTTTCTGATGACGGCGACGCGTCCTTCTTCGGTGGTCATACCGTCAAATTCGCCGCTGTTGCACATTATGCCGTAGTCGGTATAAGGCAGATCGTCGGGCGAGCCGTCCTTGCTTTTTATTACTCTTTCGATGGGCAAGCCGTGCTTTTTCGCGAAAACGTAGTCGCGGTCGTCGTGCGCCGCAACGCCCATAACCGCGCCCGTGCCGTAACTTGCAAGGACGTAATCGGCAACGAGAATGGGGACTTCCCTGCCGTTTATCGGGTTGATGGCGTAACTTCCCGTGAACACGCCCGTCTTTTCGCGCGAGGACGAAAGACGTTCAATCTCGTTAATTTTGCTGCACTGCAATTTATAGTCTTCGACAATCTGTTTGTTTTCTTCCGTGACGACCTTATCGACAAGCGGGCTTTCGGGCGCGAGAACGACGTACGTGATACCGAAAATCGTGTCGGCGCGCGTCGTGAACACGCGGAAACGGACGTCCTTGTCTTTCACTTGGAACTCGATTTCGCCGCCCGTGGATTTACCGATCCAGTGCTTTTGCATAAGTTTGGTTTTTTCGGGCCAGTCGAGTTTGTCGATGTCGTTCAAAAGTTCTTCGGCGTATTTCGTGATGCGGAAGAACCATTGCGTCAGATTTTTACGGACAACCGTCGTGCCGCATCTTTCGCAGCAACCGTCGACGACTTGCTCGTTCGCAAGAACGGTCTGGCAGGACGGGCACCAGTTGACCGGCGCTTCCTTTCTGTACGCCAGGTCGTGTTTATACATTTGCAAAAACAGCCATTGCGTCCATTTATAATACTTCGGATCGCACGTGACGACCTCGTAATCCCAATCGTATGTCGCGCCGATGTTTTTAAGCTGTTTTTCCATCGTCGCGATGTTTTTCAGGGTGCTGTCTTTGGGATGAATACCCGTTTTTATCGCGTAGTTTTCGGCAGGCAGACCGAACGCGTCGAATCCCATCGGCTGGAACACTTCGTAGCCCTGCATACGCTTGAAGCGCGCGAAACTGTCCGACGGTCCGTAGTTGAACCAGTGTCCGACGTGCAACTTTGCGCCCGACGGATACGAAAACATTTCAAGGACGTAATACTTCTTGTCGATTCTCGACGGATCGAACTTATAGGTTTTTTCCTCTTCCCATTTTTTATTCCATTTTGCTTCGACTTCGAGCATGTTCATATAGGAAATACCTCGTTTGAAAAAATATATAAAAGATTATAACAAAGTAAATATAATAAGTAAACAAAAATCGAACGGATTTTTCATTTTCAAAACCAAACGCCCCCGTTCTTTCGGGAGCGTCTTGATTTTCATTGTTTCGGATTTTGAAAAAATTATACGTTGAAGCGGAACAAAACCACGTCGTCGGGTTGCATTACGTAGTCCTTTCCTTCGCTTCTCACCTTGCCTTTTTCTTTGGCGGCGTTGAAACTGCCAAGTTCCAAAAGCGTATGATAATCTACTATTTCCGCACGGATAAACCCCTTTTCAAAGTCGGAATGGATTTTTCCTGCCGCTTGCGGCGCTTTCGTTCCGCGCTCGATCGTCCACGCCCTGACTTCCTTTTCGCCGGCGGTCAGATAACTGATAAGACCAAGGAGTTTATAGCACGCCGTGATAAGTTTCGGAAGCGCGCCTTCTTCGATTCCCAAATCGTCAAGGAAGGCTTTTCTTTCGTCGTCGGAAAGGCTTGCAAGTTCTTCCTCGATCTTTGCGGAAATCACGACGACTTCGCTGCCTTCCGCCTTTGCGTATTCTTCGACGGCTTTCGTATATTCGTTTCCGCCGGTCTGGTCTTCGGACACGTTCGCGCAGTAAATGACGGGTTTGTCGGTGAGCAGGAAGAAGGATTTCACAAGTTCCTTTTCGTCGTCGGACAGTTCCATCGTCCTTACGGGTTTGCCGCTTTCAAGCCATTTATAAATGCGGGTTAAAAGATTTGCCTCTTCGATAAACTTTTTGTCGCCGCCCTTTGCCATGGATTGCGCTTTTGCGATGCGGCGTTCCACCGTTTCCATATCGGCGAAAATAAGTTCCAGATTTATGGTTTCGATATCGTCGACGGGATCGACCTTACCTGAAACGTGCGTTACGTTTTCGTCGTCGAAGCACCTTACGACGTGCACGATCGCGTCCACTTCCCTGATGTGCGACAGGAATTTATTGCCAAGACCTTCGCCTTTCGACGCGCCCTTGACAAGCCCCGCGATATCCACGAATTCCACGGTTGCGGGGGTGATTTTCTTGCTGTTGTAAAGCGCCGCGAGTTTTTCAAGCCTTTCGTCCGGCACCGCGACGACGCCCACGTTCGGCTCTATCGTGCAAAAAGGATAATTCGCGCTCATCGCGCCTGCGTTTGTAATTGCGTTGAACAACGTGCTTTTCCCGACGTTGGGGAGCCCGACTACGCCTAATTTCATATCACACCTCTTGTTTTTGTCGAAAATATAATACAACATTTTTATTTTGTAGTAAAGAGAAAGGCGGCACTTTGGTTTACAAAATATAATTGCTATGATAAAATAATTTAAACTATTTAAGCATAAAAGCAAATAAAAAGGCAACTTATGGATTACAAACACGAGATTTCGCAACTTATCAACATCGACGGCGTCGACCGGCAGGACGTCGAATCCCTTATTGCGGTGCCCAAAGAAAGCGGCAACGGCGATTATTCCTTGCCGTGCTTCCGTTTCGCAAGGGTGTTAAGGAAAGCCCCCGACAAAATCGCCGAAGACCTTGCAAGCGATATCGTCGCAAAACTCAAACGCATAAACCGCATTCACGAAAGGATTTCCGCCGTGCGAGAGTCGGTAAAAAGCAAATCTTCTTTGCTTGATCTTTTGCCCGAAAACGAAAAGGACGATTTCCGCGCGGAGTTTTCCTCACTCGGAAAGCCGTTTGAAAAACTTTTTGACGACGTCAGTCAGTCCGAACCGAAAAAACGCGCCGACGCTTTCTTTTATCTTGCGTCGCTTGCGAAATTTGTCGATAAGGTCGAGGCGAAAAACGGATATCTCAACTTTTACCTTAACAAAAGCGCGTACAACAAAATAATTCTGGACAAAGTCGCCGCGGAAGGCGACAAGTACGGCGCGTCCGACGTCGGCGCGGGCAAAACCGTCTGCATCGACTATTCGTCCATAAACATCGCAAAGCCTTTCCACATCGGCCATCTTATGACGACGGTCATCGGCGCGGCGCTTTATCGCACGTTCAACTTCTTGGGCTACCGCGCGGTCGGCATAAATCACCTTGGCGACTGGGGCACGCAGTTCGGCAAACTTATCGTCGCATACAAACTCTGGGGCGACAAAGACGACATCGAAAAACGCGGTATCCGCGCCCTGCTCGATATTTACGTCCGCTTCCACAAAGAAGCCGAAAAGGACGACTCGCTGAACGACGAGGCAAGGCATTACTTCAAACTTATCGAGGACGGCGACAAAGACGCGCTTGCCCTGTTTAATTGGTTTAAGGACATCACGATGAAGGAAGTAAACAGGACGTACAAACGTCTGAAAGTCACCTTCGACAGTTACGCCGGCGAAAGCTTTTACAACGACAAAATGCAGCCCGTCATCGACGAGCTTAGCGCAAAAGGATTGCTCAAAGACAGCGAGGGCGCAAAGGTTGTGGATTTGTCCGCATACAATATGCCGCCGTGCTTGATCTTAAAGGCGGACGGCGCGACGCTTTACGCCACGCGCGACCTTGCCGCGGCGTTTTATCGCAAGAAAACTTACGACTTTTATAAATGCCTGTACGTTGTGGCTTATCAGCAGAATCTGCACTTTAAGCAGTGGTTTAAGGTCGTTGAACTTATGGGTTACGACTGGTACAAGGATTTGGAGCACGTCGCTTTCGGTATGGTTTCGATGGAAGACGGCGCAATGAGCACCCGCGAAGGAAAGGTCGTGTTCTTGGAAGACGTCCTCAACAAAACCGTGGAAAAAGCCCGCGCAATTCTGGACGAAAAATCGAAAGGTCTTGACGACAAAGCGACGGTTGCCGAAGATATCGGCGTTGGCGCGGTGGTGTTCTCCGCCCTTTACAACAACCGCATAAAAGACGTCGTTTTCAGTTACGACCGCGTGCTGTCGTTCGAGGGCGAAACGGGACCGTACGTACAATATACTCACGCGCGCTGCACAAGCGTTTTAAGCCGTGCGGAAATCACAAAGGACGTCGATTACTCCGCCCTTGACAATGCGGAAGCGAACGCCGTCGTGAAAGCGATCGCGGCATTCCCCGACGCAGTCAAAGACGCCGCCGAAAAGTACGAGCCGTGCTATATCTCGCGCGCGGTGATGGCGGTATGTCAGGCATACAACAAATTCTACTTCGAGCACCGCATTATCGACGCGGCAGAACCGCAAAGAAACGCAATGCTCCTGCTCACAAAAGCGACGAAACAAGTCATCAAAACGAGCTTGACGCTTCTGGGCATCGCCGCCCCCGACAAGATGTAACGCGGGCGCTACGATGTGTGCCTTTGGCACGTTGCGGACAATTATATCACTCGTGCCCTGCGCCTTTTCCCGCGCAGGGCTCTTTTTTGTGTCGCGGCACTCTCTGTTGTCCTTTTAACATCCTTTCGGGACACCGCTTCTTCGTAAAACATTGACTTTTCGCCGAAATGGTGATATTATTGGCAGGAATAAACCTAATAAGGTTTATTTATCGCGGGGAAAACTTGTTATACCTTTTGCTTATTTTTGACACCCTGCAATAAGTTTTTGCGAGGTTTGTTATGAAATCCAACAAAAAAAGAATCTTCCTTGTTTTTGCCATTCTGACAATGGCACTCCTTTTGTCGTTTGTTTTTGTCGCCTGCGATAAGAAAAAAGACGAACCCGCTCCACCGCAAAATACGTCTCCGAGCGAAGGGCTTGAATATTCATTCGACAAATATGGCAGCCATTATGGTTACGTTGTCACAGATATAGGCTCTTGCACCGATAATAACGTAATTATACCATCCGAATACAAATCCCGAACAGTTAAGAGTATCGGCGATAACGCTTTCAAGGATTGCATCGGTATTACAAGCATCACTATCCCCGTCAGCGTAACAAGCATCGGCTACGAGGCTTTTTCAGGTTGCACCAAGCTTGAGAATATATATTATACTGGGGATATCGCAAGTTGGTGCAAAATAAGCGGGCTTAACAATTTATTGACAAGTTTAAGAACCTTGTATATCAATGGAAATAAAATCGAAGGCAACTTGAATATTCCAAATAACGTGACAAGCATAGGCTCTTATTCTTTCAGCTTTTGCGACAAACTCACCGATATAACAATCCCCAACAGCGTAACAAGCATTGGTAACGATGCCTTCCGTGATTGCACCGGGCTTGTGAATATAACAATAGGCGACAGCGTGTCAAACATAGATAGTTCCGCCTTCTTGAATACAGCTTGGTACGACAATCAGCCCGACGGACTGGTGTATGCCGGTAAGGTTGCCTACAAATATAAAGGCACTATGCCCGAAAACACCTCAATTTCCTTAAAAAGAGACACTATCTCCATCAACAACTCTACATTTGTTAATTGCAACGGATTGAAAAGCATAATGATCCCAGACAGCGTAACAACCATAGGCGATGAAGCCTTCCGCGGTTGCACGAGCCTTTCAAACATCATGATTCCTGACAGTGTAACAAATATCGGCAACTTTGCTTCAGCGGTTGTAGAGGACTTACAAGTATAACGGGTTCTGCAACAAACGTAAGCGCGGTGGCAAGACAAGCAAGACCAACATCTTTCGTCGTTAATATAACAATCGGAAATATCATCGAAAATTCTGCCTTCTCTGAATGCTCCGGATTAACGAGCATCACTATTCCCGACAGCGTGACGAGCATTGGGTACTCTGCATTCTCCGGTTGCAAAGGGCTTACAAATATCACTATTCCGGACAGTGTGACGAGCATAGGTTTGGGCGCCTTCTCTAATACAGCATGGTATAACAATCAACCTGATGGTCTTGTGTATGCAGGTAAAGTCGCTTATAGCTATAAAGGAACGATGCCCAACAATACTTCGATTGTATTAAAAGAAGGAACGCATGGCATAGCCGCCAATGCTTTCTCTGATTGCAATGAGCTTACAAGCGTAACAATCCCCGACAGCGTTACAAATATAGGAGACGGTGCCTTTTCTAGTTGCACCAAACTCACAAGTATAACAATCGGCAATGGCGTGAAAAGCATCGGCGGCGCCGCCTTTAAAAGTTGCACCGAGCTTACAAGTATATCAATCCCCAACAGTGTGACAAGCATTGGATACTATGCTTTTGGCTGGTGTAATGGTCTGACAAGCATTACTTTCAACGGAACAATAGCGCAATGGAATGCAATCTTAAAAGGCGAACTTTGGAAAGTGGGCGTACCGGCGACGGAAGTTGTCGGCACGGACGGGACGGTTTCAATCTGATACAACGTTTTTGATTAATCTTTATAAAACAAAACCCTGCGGTGCAGGGTTTTGTTTTTGTTTTAGGGATAAATGATAAGGAAAATTATGTTTTATTAAATGACTTATGTTTTATTAAATGACTTCGGAGTAGCCGTTGTTGTAGGTGAGTTTATAGCCGCCTTCAACCGATTCAACGGTGATAAAGCCTTTTTCTTTGCCCTTTTCGTACTTGATTTTGAATTTTCCGTCCACGTCGCCTTTGATGATTTTATATTCGGTTTCTTCGGGGACGTTTTCGATTTCCATTTTGAAGGATACTTCGGTTTTGCCGTTTTCGTCTTCGATTTCAAGCTTGAATTCGCGTGCCTTCTCGCCGTTTTCGTAGATTTCGTATTCGTATTCGATTTCCTGAGCGCCGTTTTCAACTTCTACGGATTGTTTGATTTTGACGTAGTTCAAGGGATTCGTTTGGCTTTTGGTGGTGAATTCGATGGAAGTTTCTTTTTCGTTGCCTTCGGTTTCGATTTCCTTTTTGCCCGTTACGTCAAACTTTTGGTCGCCGAATACCATCACGCCCGACAAAGTCGTGGACACTTCGGTTTCTTCCTCGCCGTCGTCGATTTCGGTTTCGGTGACGGTGTTGACTTCCTTATAATACATTTTTGCAGTGATACCGGTGTTGCCGACGGTGACCGTCATGACGAAAGGATAATCTTTGAATTCGCCGTCTTTATCTGTGTTTTCTGCAACGTTCTGGCTGATTCCGCCACCCGCAAGAATGTCGTCGAACATATTAAGACAGTCTTTGATGCCGCTTACGTCCGCGTCGGTTATGACGCCGGGGCGGGTTGTTTCCGCCGCGCCGGTTGCGCCGCTTTCGGTCTGAGCAAGATATTCCGCACCGGTCAGCGCGGAAAGCGCGTATACGTCTTTTGCGTTGACTTTGACTTTCGCCGCGTTACCGCCGCCTTTGACGTCGCACGCCGTGAGCGCAGCCGTCATCGTTCCGATAAGAGCGAGCGCACATACTATTGATATTATTTTCTTTTTCATAAGGGGTTACCTCCTGTTTATTCTACTTAATATACGGACAAGCCCTTAAAAAATTCTAACGTTTTTGAAAAATTTTTAATCTTCTTGTTCAAAAAGTTCTTCCTTGACGATTTCCAGAAGGTCGGACAGGATCTCTCCGTAGGAGTCGTCGCCGTCGGGATTCTTGATGTCGTCGATACATTCAAGAAGGTCTTTCCTTTTGTCAAGAAGGTCCTCGTAAAACTCGGCGATTTCGTCGTTGGCGACCTCGTGGTAATTCACCTTATAGTCGGCGCAATAAACCTTGATTGCTTCAAGCGCGGCTTTTTCCGCGTCGTTTTGGTCAAGATTTTTCACCTTGCGCTCGTCTTTTTCCCACGGTTTCAATATATTAAGAAGTTCGTCAATGCGCCCGATTTTTTTGTCGATTGCAAGCAGTAATTTCGCCTTGAACTCTTCAACCATCTGCTTTTCGTACTCGCCGACGTTGTTGTTGTCGTAATAATCCTCGATGGCGTCGATGTCATTATCGCTTAAAATCATTGCGGAAACGTCCTTGTTTTTGTTTTGGAACAGCTTGTTGACGACCTCTAAGGCGTGCCGCTGTTTTTCGTCGATGCGCTTGCCCGTTTTTTTGTCGGCGACGGAAATTCTGACTTTGCCTTTATCCTTCACAAGCCCCGCCTCGTCCATTTTTTCAATAAGATAAGTTGCCGCTTCGTCGATATTTTTGCCGACAAGGTTTTCCTGATAAAGCAAAACCACGCCGTCTTTGTTCATACCTTTTTGCGCGGTAACGACGTCCCCACCCGAAACGTCGAGCCTTACGGACGGGTTGACGTCGATAAACACGACGTAGTCCGACGCGTATGAAACGCCGGGGGTTTTTGGGGGTTTTTCGGGCTTGGACGTTTTTGCGATAATTGGCGCAAGCACCGCAATCATCGCGATAAGCGCAACGGACAAGACTGCCGTCGCCCACTTGAATCCGTTTGACGATTTTGCGGCGGGCGCGTTCTTCTTTTCAAACTGCGAAAAATCGACGTCTTTCCTGATTCTCTCTCTGACGTCGGGGGACTTTTCGTATAATTCGTTTATAATCTTGTTTTTATTTTTCATTATAAACCTCGCCGTAAAACGTTTTGACTTTTTTGATAATCTTGTTATATTTCCAGTTTATCGTGGATATGGGTTCGCCAAGCATTTTTGCGACCTCGACGTGGCGGTATCCGTAAATCGTCGTGAGTTCCAGTATGCGGAATTCGTCGTCGCTTAAATTTTGCCTTGCGTGTTCGAGAAGCGGAAGATCCGAAACGGTCACGTCGCTTGTCGCGATTTCGACGTCGTCGATATTCGCGCCCGCCGCCCGTGTCATTCGCCGCGCCTCGTCCAGCGCCTTGTTCTTTGCGATTTGCAAAAGGTACGAAAGCGGGTTTTGCTCATCGTCGATTTTCGCAATCGAGTTCAGAAAAGCGACGTACGTTTCCTGCATTGCGTCCTCGACAAGATAGCTGTCTTTCAATACGCCGCGTATCACGTAATACACCGACGCCCTTGTCAAATCGTAAATCTCGTCAAAATACTCGGTTTTGCCCTTTTTAAGTTGTCTGATAGCGTGCGCTACCTTTTCTTTCAACATGACTCTACTTTATATACGGATTATCTCTTGAAAATTTCCAACTTTTTTCAAAATAATCTTAAAAATACAAACGGGGACTCCAAAAAGCCCCCGCATTTTCGTTTTTTTGCCGTTTATCCGAAGATATACGTCCTTGCTTCCCACGGACGGGTAACAAAGCCGTTGTTTACCACTTTGTTGTCCTTGTAGTTTCCGATAAGTAACTTGCCCTTTTCAAGGTCGAAGCCTTCGGGCGCCTTGAATCTGACCGCTTTGTCCGAGAAATTCAGCACGACAAGCATACGTTTCCCTTCGTAATTCCTTTCGTAAACCCACAGGTTTTTGCTGTTTTTATAATGCAACTTGTAGTCGCCGTAGATTATAATCGGGTTTTCTTTTCTTATCCTGATAAGTTCGCGATAGTAGTTAAGAACGCTGTTTTCGTCGTCAATCTGGCTTTCGACGTTGATATCCTTATAGTTTTTGTTGATATGGAACCAGGCGCGGTCTGCCGTCGTGAAGCCGGCGCACTTGCCGTCCGTCCATTGTACGGGGGTGCGGGCATTGTCGCGGCTGCCGTATGCAAGCATTTTCATCGCAAGCTTTTCGGGAAGACCGAGTTTTTTCATTATGTCGTGCGTGCAGAACGCCGCAACATCCACGTAATCGCGAATGTTTTTAAGGTATATGCTGGTCATGCCGATTTCCTGTCCCTGATACACAAACGGCGTGCCCGACAGGAAGAAATACGAGTTTGCAAGCACTTTCGCCGACAAGTCGTGATATCTCTTTTCGTCGCCGAAACGGGAAACCGAACGGGGTTGGTCGTGGTTTTCCATATAGTTTGCGTTCCACGCGACGCCGTACATTTTGTCCTGCCACGTCGACATAACTTTTTTAAGTTTTTTGAGTTTGAATCCCGTGTGCACGCAGGCGTTGCCGATGCAGTCCGCTTCCATATGCTGGAAATGGAACATCATATTAAGGTCTTGTTTGTCGCCTTCTTTTATGAATTCGAGGGCGATATCGGGCGTCATTCCGGGGGCTTCGCCGACGGTCATGCAGTCGTATTTGCCCCAGCCTTCGTTTTTGAACTGTTGCAGATATTCGTGAAGGTGCGGTCCCCTGTTATAGTGCGTAACGCCGCGCATGACGGGTGAAAGCGGATTGCCGTTCGGCAGTCCTTCTTCCTTGCTGATATAAGTGATGACGTCTTCGCGGAAACCGTCCACGCCCATATCAAGCCAGTATTTGTAAATGTCGATGACTTCCTGTCTTACTTTCGGGTTATCGTGATTCAGGTCGGGCTGTCCGACGGCGAACAGGTGCAGATAATATTCTTTCCTTTCGTCGTCCCACGTCCAGGCGGGGCCGGGGAACGATGACGTCCAGTTGTTGGGATAACCTTTCCCGTCCTTTCCCGTGCCTTTGCGCCAGAAATAATAATCCTTATACGGGTTGTCGTCGCCGCCCATGCGGGACTTCTGGAACCATTCGTGTTCGGTCGACGTGTGGTTGACGACAAGGTCCATTATGACTTTTATGCCCCTTTCCTTGCATCCTTTCAACACCGCCTTGAAGTCGTCAAGGGTGCCGTATTCAGGCGCAATGTTGCGATAATCGGCGATGTCGTATCCGAAGTCGCATTGCGGACTTTTGTAAACGGGCGAAAACCAGATGGCGTCAATACCCAGCCATTTCAGATAATCAAGCTTTTCCAGCACGCCTTTCAGGTCGCCGATGCCGTCGCCGTTGCCGTCCTTGAAACTTCTGGGCCAGATCTGGTAAACGGTCATTTCCTTGTACCAACACTTTTTGATATCCATAACTTTACCTCTTTTTAAGGATAATTTATTATAAATATATATTATCAAATAAAGCGGCGGCTTTCAACAGATTGCACAAAAAAACCGCGTCCCCCGACAAAAAAGTTGTGTTTTTTTTATAATATGATATAATCGTAATGGTTTTCTTAACGCTCCTTGGCGAGGTAGCCCGTCGGAGAAGGTAGAAAAGTGCAAAAGCGTAAAAACTTGTTTTTATATTTCTTGCTTTCCGTGGTCACCATCGTCTGGGGCTTGGGCTTTGTATTCACGAAACAGGTGTTGCCGTATGTTTCGCCGTCGCTTCTGAACGTATTGCGATTTTCCGTCGCCGCGCTCATAACTTTCATCTTATTTTTCAAACAGGTAGTTAAACTTAATATAAAGCAGTGTTTAAGTGGCGTTTTGGCAGGAACGCTTATTGTTTTCAGTTTTGGCTGTCAGACTTATTCAATGGTTTACACGTCCGCGACAAACACGTCTTTGATGACGGGGCTTTACGTCGTGATGGTGCCGTTTTTTATTTGGGCGGCGCACAAAAAACGTCCGCCGATCCGTGCATTCGTCGCGGGATTTCTGGGCTTCGCAAGCATTGCGTGTCTGGCTTTCGGCGGCTTGTCGAAACTGAACTTCGGCGACCTTCTCGCGTTTTTCTGCGCCGTGGGGTTTGCCGTCCATTATCTTGTCCTTGACAAAGCGACGAAGTCCACGCCAGCAGGCGCGCTGACCTTTGTACAAATGCTGACCGCCGCCGTTTTGTTTTTCGTCGTCGGATTTATCGTCGACGGCAAAGCAATGCTGAATTGCTCTTTCCCGAAATCCATTATCCTTCCGCTTTTCACCCTGTGCGTGTTGAATACGGCGTTTGCTTATATCGTTCAGACGCGCGCACAAAAGACAATCGACGCGTCGAAAGTTTCGCTTGTTTTGTCGTTTGAAAGCACGCTGGGCGCGGTGTTTGCGGTGATTCTGGGCGGCGACAAGTTCACCTGGTATCTCGCCCTTTCGATAATCGGAATGACGGCGGCTATCCTTATTGCCGAGTGGCCACAGAAAAAACAAACGTCGTCTCTTCCCGACGTCGAAACGAATAATTACGACTTTTCCGCAATATCATCTTCTGACGACCAAATAAATTTACCATAATTATTGACTTTTGATTTTCAAGGTAGTATTATTCCTTTCGAAAAAAATGTTTGGAGGTTTTTTATGCAAGACTTCGCAAAAAATTATATTAAATCATACGAAGGGCTCGGCAGATGGGTCAAGTTCCTTCTCAATTTCCTTTGGGCAATCCCCACGAATCTTTATCGCCTTTCGAAAAGCATCGTGAAAAAAGATACGATCGGCGCGGTTCTTTCCGTCATTCTTCTTATCTTCTGCGGCTGGTGGGTTATCGCGGTTATCGACTTCGTAACAATCGCTCTCAAAGACAAAATTTATTGGGTCGACTTCAACGAAATGAAACTGTACGCCCTTGAAGACAGCACGGATTCGGCCGACGACAAATCTTCGCCCGACGACAACAACTCGAACGCCGACAAAATCGACTGAAAAAATCAAATCAAAAAGAAAAGACTTGCAGCAGACGGTTGCAAGTCTTTTTTTATTACGTTTTTCTATTTATTGTCCGCGGGCTTCTTTTTGCGTTCATAATTTTCCTTTATTAAAAAAACCGCGGTTAAGCGGTTTTTGGTCAATCTGAGGTACTGCCGCGTTTTTCGCGGAAATTAGTTTGTTTTTTCTTTGCGCGTTCGATTTTCTTGTCGGAAGTCCTGCTTGAAATCTTGTTGAATTCCAAAAGGTTTTTGCTGAACTTCCATTTGCCGTCTTCGATTTTCGACGGAGTAATTCTATACGTCAGGTCTTCGCGCTTCGGATACAGCATGAAACTTACTTCCGCGGGCTCTTCAAAAGACAGCGTGCCAGTCGAGTCGCCGTACGTCGGCAGTCGGAAATCCTTGACGATAACCTTCTTCACGACCTTGCTTTTTTCCGCGTCGAATTCCAGCGTGAAGTGAACGTCGTACGAGGTTTCTTCGCCACCGACGGGTTTTAAGATCACCTTGCCCGTCTTTTCGCTTTCGCCACCCTTATACAATACAAGAAGGTAATAGTCGAATTTGTCGGCGTAATTATACGTTTTTCCGTCGTACGAATTGTAAAACATACGGTCAACTCCGTACACCCCGTAAACTTCTTTCTCTGCGCCGGTATTGAATATGCAGCCCGTAAAAGTCAGCGCGGTTGTTACAATAAGTATCGCGACAAGCGCGACAGAAATCACCTTTTTCATGCTTTTATTGTATATGTTTTGACCGTTTTTGGCAACTATTCTCCCCTTTTTGCACGTTTTTCGCCCCTTTGCACGGTCTTTCACGAATTTTTTATTCCTTTTTTCTTATTTTTGTTTGACAAACATTCAATTATAAGATAAACTAATTAAGCATTTGATTTTTATGCAAACGGCGCGGGGTAGAGCAGTCGGTAGCTCATCGGGCTCATAACCCGAAGGTCGTGTGGTTCAAGTCCCACCCCCGCAACCAACTTGGCGGCGTAGCTTAGATGGTTATAGCGGCCGGTTCATACCCGGCAGGTCGTTGGTTCGAATCCGACCGCCGCTACCAAATGTAAATCATTTTACACGATAATGCCAAACGGCATAGATTGATTTTCGGGCGTTTATAAACTTGTTTTGATAAACGGACGAAAAACAAGCGGAAGCGCGCAAGCGCTATCGGGTAAAATCATATACATCCCCACAGGCGGAAAGACGCATCGCGGCTTACCGACGACGGGATAAATAACAAACAACACGTTCCTTGAAAACTGAGCTATCCTTTAACGTTACGAAAGGTTTGTTTCTTTGACTTTTGTATATCACGCCGTTTCTGCGTAAACGCAAAACGCCGAAACAAAACATTTGTGAAACAAATCGCCTAATTTCGTGGCCCCTTGGTCAAGTGGTTAAGACATCGCCCTTTCACGGCGGTAACATGGGTTCGAACCCCGTAGGGGTCACCACAAGTTGGGGGTATAGCTCAGCTGGGAGAGCACGTGCCTTACAAGCACGGGGTCACAGGTTCGAGCCCTGTTGTCCCCACCACATTAAAAAACGCGCAACATTATGTGTTGTGCTTTTTTTATGTGTCGGGAAACAATTTATGGGCGAGAACCCAACCGAACGGTTGGCGTTCGGCGGTTGCTTGCAAACGCTTGCGTTATGCACCGTGTGTAACTTTGCAGACACTTTGCGTCGCTTTGCTGTTTATCCTCGATTTGCACTATGCCGAGCACGCCCTGTTGTCCCACGTCATAAACTGCGCTTTTGACCAAACGCATTTCATTTGTTTGGTCAAAAGCGCAGTTTGTGACGCGCGGTGGGCGTTCGCACTTGAAATGCATATTTTAATTTATTTGAAAACTTTGATATCGGGTTTTGATGAATAGACGTTCCATTGCGGTTTGCCGTCGACGTTAGGATTTTGCGATTTGGCAAAAGCGGAAAATCTGTCAACCATTTCGTCGGACAAGTCGTAATCGGCTTGCGTAAAAGGACGTAAAGAATCCCCGAGCGAGCCGAGCGCATACCAAAGATCGCAGGAATGGAATGAGGCGTTATCTGGTGGCAACAGCCGCGTGAGCGAAAACACGTAACACGGCGCATTTTTTCTTTTTTGTTTTCTTGCAAACGTTCTTGCCATATGATTGAGCACGGGCGGTAACAAGTCCTTTTTGACTGTTCCGAAGATTATCGGGACGTCTGTGTCGTACTTTGCGTTTTTGACCAATTCGTTGTCGATCACGGGCTTTGTACAAAGTGCTTTCCCGAGCGTATGTTTTGTTTTCCACGCCGTCCAGACCTGCTCGACGGGCAGTGTTTTGAACTCGTCAAAAGAGTTTGCTCCGCTTGCTTTCACGAGTTTTTTCCAATATCGCGCGTTCGGCTTTGACAACGGGAGTATTGCCGTGCGTTTTCCGCCGCCGGACAACATAATTGCGCCCTTGACTTTGCCTTTGAGATAATCCGAGCAAATCAACGTTTGTATGCTCATCGCGCCTGCGCTTTGCCCCATCAGCGTTATGTTGTCGGGATCGCCGCCGAAAGCACTGACGTTGTGTCTGATCCACTCGATAGCGGCATATTGATCATACAATCCGAGATTGCCCTTGCAATGCACACCATCGGCAAAAAAGCCGAACACGTTGAGACGATAGTTTATCGCAATGAAAATCACGCCACGTTTCGTGTACGCCGAGCCGTTGAACTGCATTTCGTTTATGCTGCCGCCCGTGAAACTTCCGCCGTGAATAAACACGATCACGGGACAGTTTTTGGCGTTGTCGGGCGCATGAACGTCAAGGATAAAGCAATCTTCGCTGTAAGTAAACTCTTTTCCTTTCCTGAACTCCTGATAATAAAATCTGTGTTCTTCGTTCCAGAACGCGCGCATTTGCGGACAGCATACGCCTTGTTTTGTCGCGTCGAAATCACCGCCGAAAGACCTGACTTCGGCGGGCATTTCAAAGCGTCCGGCTGTTGCGTATTTTATACCCCTGAACCGCAATCCGTACGGCGTAATTTCGCCGATAACGTTGCCGCAAGGCGTTGATATCGTTTTAGTTTGCATTTGCAATCCTCTTTAACGTATTCATCGAAAACTCGACGCTCTTATACGGATTCGGTGAAAAATCAAGCTCTACGACGGCGTTCTGAACCCCGCATTTTTCGGCTGTTTCGAGTATGCTCTTAAAATCGAGCGTGCCCTTCCCCACCGCTCTGAAAATTTTGTTTTTGTAGTCTTTGAGATGGAGCGTATTCACCCTACCTTTCAACTTTTCAAGATACTCTTCGACGTCCTTTCCTGCAAATCTTATCCAGTACGTATCGGGAATAAACTCCACGCGCGGATCGGTATGTTCGATTATATAGTCGTATATAACCTTGCCGTCGATTTCGTCGAATTCAAACCAGTGATTATGATAAGCAATCGTCATATCCTCTCCCGCAAGTTTCTGCGCGGCGGAATTAAGAAAGGAGATAAATTTGTCCAGATCTTCAAGTTTTCCGGTGCGGAACTTTTTGGGCATCATGCCGACGCCCATACGATTGCAACCGTAAATCCTGTGCTCGGCGATAAGCGCATCAAGGTCGTTTTCAAGCCTGTCGAAGTTATCGTGAGTTATGCAGACCGGCAGGTCGTACTTGTCCGAAAGCGACCTGATATATTCGGGTGCGACGGGTTTTCCGCCGGACAGTTGCACCACTTGCGCGCCCGTTTCTTTCGTGCGCCTGAACACTTGTTCGTATCCTTTTTCGTCTTTCAGATACTTTCTTAAAGAAAACAATTGTACGCCGTATTTCATACTTTATCCCTCGCTATTATCATTGTAAATGCCGTTTTGTGCAATTTAATCTATTTTTGTATCAGTCGTTTCTTCGGCTTCTTCTTCAAGTTGCGCGCACGACTCGCCAAGGTTTTCTATGCCTCTTGTATTGTCGATTGCAATCGCGTTGCTTTCGAATGCGTTTTTGAGATGTTCTTCTTTTGCGATTTGAAGATCGGCAACTTTCTTTTTGGAAAGCGGATACCATACAAGCAACACGACAGCCATAATTCCAAAAAGTACCGCCGGAATAATGGTTGCCATATCGTACATTATTTCAAGGTTTTTCGTGGTTTGAACCGCGCCTTTCGTATAGTCGTAATGCATGCCGAGAAGCGCGCCGTTTACGGCGATTGCCGCGATGACCTGCCCGAGCTTTCTGAAAAACATAAAGAACGCATAGGCGGTGCCGTCGTCACGACGTCCCGTTTTGACCTCGATATCGTCGATTGCGTCGGTTGCCATTGACCAGACCTGCAAAATGATGAAAGTAAGTCCGCATCCGCTTGCAAAGCAAAGCACCAGGAACAGATACGCCAGAATGTTCGGGTTAACCGAGCGCAAAGCAAACATTCCGAGGTTTGCAACCGCCGCGATAATCATACCTATTCCGCAAAGTTCTTTTTTGCCGAATTTTCTGACGAGTTTCGGGGTGAAGAACATAAAAACAACCATCGGCGCATAAGTGCACGCCGTCGAAACAAGGTTCATCCAAGGCTTTCCGAAATAGTCGTCGAACAGGTACAAATAAAAACTTTGCGTGAACATTTGTCCTGCAAGCAACAGCATACTTGCCACGCTGACCGCCAGAAACGCCCTGTTTTTGAACAGGCCTTTTACGATTTGTTTCGTTTCGCCTTTTGCGACTTTTTCTTTGGGCTGAGCGATGACTCTTTCCTTGTTCATCATAAAAGCAAGGATAAGCATAACAAGCGCAACCAGCGATACGATTACGACGCCGATTATTACCGGCTTATACTGCATCTCGGAAATAACTCTGCCCGTCTGTTCGTTGACGCCGATTTTTTTGTAACAAAACGACGCGATAAGCACCGCAGGGATACTTCCGACACCCGCCCCGATTGAACGGAACACCGAAAGTTTCGTGCGTTCTTTCTCGTCTGTCGTAACGACCGACGCAAGTCCGCCGTACGGAATCTGGAGCATCGTGTAACTCATGCCGAACATCACGTATGTAACCGTTGCATAAATGCAGGTGCCGACGTAGTTTTCTTCGCCCGTAAGCCCCGGCCATTTGATGAACATCAGCATTGTCGAAATAATCAACGGACCCGCTGCCCATAAGAACCACGGACGATATCTTCCCCATTTGGAAAGTTTGATTGTGTCGCACAATCTTCCCATAATGGGATCGTTGATTGCGTCCCAGACTCTCGCGCCGATGAACATAAGCATGATGAACAACGGGCTTAAACTGAAAATGTCGGTGTAAAATTTTTGCAAAAACGACGTGACCAGCCCGAAAACGAGACAACACGCCGTATCGCCCATCGCGTACCCGATATAATCCTTGTTTTTGAGTCCGCTCGTGCGCGAAATGAAACTTTGTTCCGTCGCCTGTGCAACGTTTGAAATATCGCTCATAATAACTCCCTTTTTTGTGTATTTTGATTATTTTTTGCCGTTTTCTTTTTCGGCTTCCTTGCGTTTTTCAAGCTCGCTGATATACAGATCTTCATCAAACGGAATCTTGACTTCCTTATGCGTCCAGCTTGCAAGGTGGATTGCATTGGAGAAAGTAAGTCCGACGATGCCCTGTTCGCCGGGAGCCGTGAATTTGTCCGTCTTTTTGAGAAGATAATCGGTATAGTTTTTGATTATGCCGACGTGCTGAGGCGGATATTTCGTGACGGCAAGATAATGCCCGATTCCGCGATACTTGTATTTTTTTGTTTTCGGCTTGCCCATAAACACGGTGTTGTGTTCCGAAAAAGCCGGCTCCATTTCTTCGTTTTCGGTGAAGACGAGTTTGCCGTTTTCAATGACGATTTTTCCGCCCTCCCCGGTGATTTCAAGGCGATTCGTGCCGGGCGCGTCGTGAGTCGAGGTGATAAACACACCCGTTGCGCCGTTTGCGAACTTGCAATAAGCCGTCACGTCGTTTTCAACGCTGATATCGCGACCGACGGTCGATGCCGTTGCCGTTACGCTGACGGGAAGCCCCGCAAGCCAGGTGAATAAATCGAGCTGGTGAGGACATTGATTGAGAAGTACGCCGCCGCCTTCACCCCACCACGTGCCGCGCCAGCCGCCTTGCGCATAATACGCACGCGGGCGGTACCAATTGGTAATAATCCATACGATACGCGTGAGTTTTCCGAGACGTCCGCTGTCGATAATCTCTTTGGCTTTTATGTACAACGGATTCGTGCGCTGATTGAACATCATTCCAAAGAGCAGTTCCGGATGCTTTTTCGCCTCTTCGTTCATTTCTTTGACTTGTTTTGTGTAAACGCCCGCAGGCTTGTCGCAGAGCACGTTCAGCCCTGCTTTCATCGCGTCGATTGCGATTTGCGGGTGGAAATAGTGCGGGGTTTCGACCATAACGACGTCGATAAGTCCCGACGCAAACATATCCTGATAGTTATCAAAGACTTTAACGCCTTTGAGGTTTTCTTCGGCGTACTTGCGACGTTCAGGTAAAATGTCGCACACCGCCGTAAGCTTTGCACCTTTTACGAGTCCGCTGAGTTTGGTGAATATCTTTGTGTAAAACGTGCCTTGTTTACCGATTCCTACAATGCCGTATCTGATTTCTTTCTTATCCATTATTCCACCTCTTTAAGTAGTTTTTTCAAATTGTAGTATTGCCACAAGAAAACTTGTTTTCTTGACGCGCACGCAAAATAGTTTCTGTGCATTTTCTTGTCGATAAGCCTGAACGCCTTGAAATAATCTTTCATCGCAAGTGCCGCAAACGGGACGAAATTGACAATCGGCTTGAATATCGCGTATTTGAAAGTATGCGGTTCAAGCGTCATAAAGCCGTGATAGTCCCGCTTTTTCAGTTCGCCCAGAATGTACGGATAGCACCCTTCGCCCGTGCCGACGGGGACTTCGACCTTGTATTTCGAGCAATCTTTGATATGATAATAAACGACGTAATCTTTCAGCATATCGAACGCCGTTTTCGGATTGACGTCGCACTGGACGTAGTTGCTTGCGTCAAAACACAAAACGAAATCTTCGTCGTTAATCGCATTGTAAATTTCCAGAACTCTTTCGGGCACGTCACCGTAAACTTTTTTCTCGTTTTCGTGCAGAAGTTTCACGCCGCTGCCTTTGACGATTTTCAGCATTTCTTTGAGGCGGGCAATTACCTTCTCCGTGCAATCTTTCGGATTTTTGTCGCCGTAAAAGAAGGAGAATACCCTGATGTATTCACACCCCATAAGTTTTGCGATTTTCACGAGTTCCGCAAGTTGTTTCTTTTGTTTCTCAAAGCCTTCTTCGTCGTCGATGCCGACTTTTCCTATCGGCGAACCGATGGATGAAAACTTCACACCTTCCTTTTTCAACACGGGGAAAATCTTTTCCTTGAATTCCTCAAACGTATAGTCCGCAATGTTCTTGCCGTCCACGTTTCTCGGGCACATATAAGTTTCGCCGAGTTGGTGCAAAACGGCGATTTGAACACTTAATGCGCTGCTTATTTCATCATAAAACCCTGATATTGTAATTTCATTCATAATAGTATCCTTTTTATCTTTGCACTCTTCCGCTTGCGTTTCCGTTTGCGAGTGCTTCGACTTCTTCTTTTGAAACCATGTTGTAATCGCCCTCGATCGAGTGTTTCAGACAGCTTGCGGCAACTGCAAATTCAATCGCGTCGTGCGCGTTTTTGCCTGCAAGCAACGAATGAATGAGCCCTGCGCCGAAACTGTCCCCGCCGCCGACTCTGTCCACGATATGCATTGCGTATTTTCTGCTGAAAACCGCTTTGCCGTCCGTGTACAGCATTCCCGACCAATTATTGTCGTTTGCGCTTATGCTTTCTCTTAACGTGATTGCAACCGCCTTAAAGCCGAACTTATCGACAAGTTGTCTCGCAACCGAAACGTAACCTTGTTCGTTGAGTTTTCCGCTTTCGATATCGGTGTTTTCCGCCTCGATTCCGAACACGTCTTTTGCGTCTTCTTCGTTTGCTATACACACGTCGACGTACTTGCAAATCTCGCTCATAACTTCTTTCGCTTTTTCCTTGCTCCAAAGTTTTTTGCGGAAATTCAGGTCGCACGACACGGTTATTCCTTTTTCTTTTGCGATTCTGACAGCCTTCAAGACAATTCCTGCAAGCGTGTCGGAAAGCGCGGGCGTGATTCCCGTAAAGTGGAACCATTTTGCGCCGTCGAAAATTTTGTCCCAGTCGAAGTCGTCGTCGGTTGCGGTTGCGATTGCACTGCCCGCCCTGTCGTATATGACTTTGCTCGGGCGTTGGCTCGCGCCCTTTTCGCAGTAATAAATGCCGACTCGCTCGCCGCCCCTTGCGACAAACGACGTGCCGACGCCGAATTTGCGAAGGGAGTTTATCGCGCTTTGTCCTATCTCGTGGGACGGAAGTTTGCTCACAAACGAAACGTCGTCGCCGAAATTTGCAAGCGACACGGCAACGTTCGCTTCCGCACCGCCGAAAGTCGCTTCAAGCCTGTCCGCCTGCACGAACCGCAAATAGTTTTCGGGTGCCAGACGAAGCATTATTTCTCCAAACGTCACAACTCGCATATCTTTACAATCTCCTTACAGTTTTTTACGATATCGCCTTTCATCATAAAAGAACCGCCGACGGCGTACACCTTATCGAAATCAAGGTATTCTTTCAAATTGCTCAAATCCACACCGCCCGTCGGTATAAATCTGACCTGCGGGAACGGCGCCGACAATGCTTTCATCGCTTTCAGACCGCCATATACGCCCGCCGGGAAAAACTTTACGACGTTCAGCCCGTACGAGAGCGCGCGCATAATCTCGGTGGGAGTCACACACCCCGGATAATACGGAATCTTCTCGTCTGTGCAATAGCGAGCCACTTCGCCCGAGAACCCCGGGGACACGATGAACTTTGCGCCCGCCTGTACCGCGCTTTTTGCCTGCTCGGCGTTGATAACCGTACCCGCGCCGATATTCATATCTTCAAAGGCTTTCGTGCCGATTGCGATTGCTTCTTTTGCGCACGCCGTACGGAAGGTGATTTCCGCACAGTTTATGCCGCCTTCTCTCAATTTCGAGAGAATTTCTATCGTTTCTTTTTCGTCATTTATGACGACAACGGGAATTACTTGTTTCATATTACACTCCGCTGTATGCCGAGAATCCGCCGTCAACGGGGATAACCGCACCTGTTACGAATCCGCTTGCTTTGTCGTCGGCAAGCCACAACAGACAACCGATAAGGTCGCTGATTTCGCCGAATTTTTTCATCGGCGTTGCGTTCAGAATCTTGCCCGTTCTTGCCGTCGGCGTGCCATCCGCATTGAACAATAGCGCCCTGTTCTGATTTGTCACGAAAAATCCCGGCGCGATTGCGTTGCAACGAATATTACACGGCGCAAAATGCACGGAAAGCCATTCGGTAAAATTGGATACGCCCGCTTTCGCCGCGCTGTATGCAGGGATTTTGGTGAGCGGTCTGAACGCATTCATCGACGAAATATTGATGATGTTCCCGCCTGTTTTGACCATGTCTTTCGCAAACACCTGCGTCACCAGAAACGCCGACGTAATATTAAGGTCAAACACGAATTTAAGCCCGCTTTCTTCAAGGGCGAAAAAGTCTTTCGCGCCTTCAAGATCCGCCGTCATAACTTCGTTGTCGGTGGTCGCTTTGGGATTATTTCCGCCTGCGCCGTTGATAAGGAAGTTGACTTGTCCGAACTTTTTGACAACTGCTTCTTTGGCTTTTTTGATTTCGTCTTTGTCAAGGCAGTTGCACCTGACGGCAAACGCGTTTTCGCCAATCTCGTCCGCGACTTTTTTCGCCGCGTCGAAGTTTACGTCCAGAAGTGCGACTTTTGCGCCGCACTCCGCAAGCGCACGGGCAAATTCCGAGCAAATCACACCGCCCGCGCCCGTTATTGCAACAATTTTGTCACTTAAATCAACTTTGAAAGGAACTTTCATTTTTTCTCTCCTTTTATATCCTTTTCAACCGCCTCGAACAGTCCCGTGAGATAACACGCGCCCATCGCTCTGTCAAACAGTCCGTATCCGGGCTTTGCGTCTTCGCCCCACACGTTTCTGCCGTGGTCGGGACGAACGTATCCGTCAAACCCGTTTTCGACAAGCGCTTTGACTATCGCGTACACGTCGACGTTTCCGCAGTCGGTCTGATGTCCGTTTTCGTAAAAATTTATTTCTCCGTCGTATCTCAGCTGACGAAGATGTGCGAAATAAATTCTGTTTGCATATTTTGCCGCCATTTTCGGAAGATCGTTGAACCTGCCCGCACCCAGACTTCCCGTGCAGAACGTTATTCCGTTGTGCTTATTCGGTACCGCCTTAAATAACTTATCGTAGTCTTCTTCTTTGCAAATAATTCTGGGCAAACCGAACATATCCCACGGCGGATCGTCGGGATGTATCGCCATATCGACGCCCGCTTCGTCGCAGGCAGGCATAATCGCATTCAGAAAATACACAAGGTTTTCAAACAGTTTCTCGTGCGTGATTCCCTTGTATTCGTCCAGAAGTTTATTGAGTTCTATCAATGAATAACTTTCGTCCCAGCCGGGCAAATGCAGGTTTTTGGGATCGAGCGCAAGCAGTTTTTCGTGATCGTAAGCAAGCGACGTCGAGCCGTCTTTATGCTTGAAATAAAGGTCTGTCCTTAGCCAGTCGAACACGGGCATAAAATTATAACAAATGCACCTGACACCGACTTTCCCGCAATTGATGATATTTTGCTTGTACGCATCGATATACTTGTTTCTCGTAGGTTTGCCGAGTTTTATGTCTTCGTGCACGGGGACGGACTCGATAACTTCCATATCAAGCCCCGCATCGTTTGCAAGATTTTTGAGCCTTTCAAGTTTTTCTTCTTTCCAGACTTCTCCGACGGGCGTGTCGTAAACGGCGGTCACAACCCCGCTCATTCCCTGTATTTGTTTTATATAATTCAGCGGTATGCAATCGTTTTCTCCATACCAGCGGAAGGTCATTTTCACAGTCCCAAAACCTCCTTTACGTTGTTGTATGCAATATCTTTTGCAAGCGCGATCGCGGACTTTTCGTCATACTCGCCATGGTCGACCTTATCTGCGATAAACGATGAAAGTATCCTTCGGTAAAAATCAAACCGCACGTACGAACTGAACGATCTGCTGTCGGTAAGCATGCCGAGATTCGTGCCGAGAACCGCATATTCCGACACGGTTTCAAGTTGTCTTTTTATGCCCGACACGGTGTCGTTAAACCACCACGCCGCACCGACAATAACGTTGGGAAACGCGCCAGAAATCGCACAAACCGCCCTTAAATATGCGTCATTAAGCGGATAAAGTATGATTTTTGGCAAATCCCCAAGTCTTGTGTGCATTTTGTCAAGAAGTCGTGCAAGCGCGTCGGTGTCAACGTTTGCCCTGAAAACGTCAAACCCGCTGTCTTTCCCTATTTTGTTAAACGCCGCGGTATTGACGTTTCGGAAAGTGCCGAAATGCAGCTGCAAAACGACTTCCTTTTCAAAGCATTTTTCAATCAGCCATTCGATATTTTGCGTGTCGGAAAAATCGTCAAATCCGTGGTCTGCGATTTTGCAGCCTTTGGAAACAAAATAATCCAATCTCTTTTCAAGTTGCACCTTGTCGACGCCTTCCGAAAAACATCTGTCGGGACGGAACGTCGGGCGCACCTTCACCCCGTTTATGTCGCCGTGGCAAGATAAATCGGAAAACGGATCATCGGTGGTTGCGATATACTCCACACTGAATTTTTCAAGCAGTTTTTGCACGCTGAGCCCTTGCAAAATTTCGTTTGCTTTTTCGTAAATACGGCTTGCGCTGTCTTCGTTCAAAGGCTCCGTAATGCCGAAAATTTGTTTAAGCTCCATATGCGTCCAGTAATAAAGCGGATTGCCGAAAAGTTTTGGCATAATCTTTGCGTATTTCAAAAACTTTTCTTCGTAAGAGCGGTCGCCCGTGATATAACTTTCGTCAATGCCTGAAAGACGCATCGCGCGCCACTTGTAATGGTCGCCCGAAAGCCACAGTTCCCCTATGTCGGAAAACTTCTTGTCGTTTTTAATATCCGCTTCATTGAGATGACAGTGATAGTCGATAATCGGCAAATCCGCAATGCTTTTGTAAATTCCGCGCGCGGTGTCGCCGGTCAGCAAAAGATTTTCATCAAAAAATCCCATTTTCCTTTCTCCTTATTAAAACTATTTTATCACACAACTTTTGCATAGTAAATTTTATTTTTTGCTTTTTTACTTGCATATCTTGCGGTTTTGGAGTATTGTTAAGATATGAGCGGAACAAAATACGAAAATCAACAAATGAGCAACTCGACTTACGAGGTGCATCACAAAAAAGACAAGGATTTCAAAACGGTGGAAATGCATTCTCACGATTTTTCGGAAATCTATTTCTTTTTGCAGGGTTCTGCGTCGTACATCGTGGAAGATTGCAAGTATTCCCTGCGCCCCGGCGACGTGCTGTTGATTCCTCCCAACAAACTTCATCAGCTTGACATCAAAGACTCCGCAATGACGTACGAACGCTTTGTTGTGTGGCTTAATCAACGATATTTGAAACGCATCTCAACCGCAAAAACCGACCTGAACACCTGTTTTTTGCAGGCGCACGAACACAACGCTTTTCTTATCCGCAACAGCGCGGTTTCGGACAAAATCCGCCATATTCTGGACGGCTTTTCCGTTTCGCAAACCGGCGACTTCGGCGCGGACGTCGAAAACGAGGAGCGCATAAAGGCTTTGCTTGTGTTGCTGGGACAGTATTTCTTGCAAAACCGCGACGATTTCACCATATTGGGAAAAGCAAATCCCTGCGTGACAAAAGCCATTGATTATATTTCCGAACATATCTCGCAAGATCTTTCCCTGGACGCAATCGCGTCTGCGTTGTTCGTGGACAAATACTACTTCGCGCACATTTTCAAGGAATACACCAACACTTCCCCCCACCGATATATCCTTAAAAAACGGCTGGTCTTGTCAAAACAATTTATCGAAGAAGGCTTCCCGATAACCGAAGTGTTTGCAAAATGCGGTTTCTCGGATTATACACACTTTTTCCGCGCGTTCAAAAACGAGTTCGGCATAACGCCGAAGCAATTTTACGCATCGATAAATTTACAGCCTTAATTGAAAAATTTGCAATAAAAAACAGCCCGAGCGGGCTGTTTTTACGGTTTTTTCCTGAATAACGATTTTTCTTTTATATTTCAACGAGTTTTCCGTCGCTTTCATACGCGGAAAGGACTTCCTTCACGCATTTTGCCGCTTCGCTGCCGTCAATCGGAAATTTTTCTTTTTTCGCGACGCAATCGTAAAAATGACCGATAAGTTTCTCGTGTCCGTTGCCGTAGGAGCGTTTCCCGTTCCATTCGATTTCGTTTTCGATATCGGCGACGTCGCCGTTGATAAGCACCTTGTCGGGATAAAGCGTAACAATATCGCCGCCTGCAACGAAACGTATTTCGACCGGTAAATCGGTTTTTGCGGTATTAGTGGCAAAAAACTCAAAATCCGTGTCGCCTTTGAACAGCGCGACGGCGGTGTCTTCCACCTCGATGACGTCTTTAAGCGAATAATTGTACGTGTTGGCACAAACGCTCGTCGGCTCACCGCAAATCCATTGCATCAGATCGAGCGTATGTATTGCCTGATTGATAAGCACTCCGCCGCCTTCGGTTTCTTTCTTACCCCGCCATTCTCCCGACGCATAATACGCCTTGTCGCGATGCCACAACACGCTGCCGAAAGCGAAATCGATTTTTTTGTCTTGAAAATACCTTTTGACAAATTGACTGGACTTATTAAATCTGTTTTGCAGGCATACGCCGAGCATCGCCTCGGACTTATTTTCCGCGTCGATAATCCGCGCGACGTCTTCTTTCCTTATGCATAGCGGTTTTTCGCATAAAACGTTCACGTTTCTTTCAAGCGCGTATATCGTCATATCGGCGTGCAGATAGTGCGGCGTGCAAATATGCACGACGTCGATTTGCTCTTCATCCAGCATCTTCTTGTAGTCGAAATATTTTTTGACGTTGTCGTAGCCGTTCAACTTCGCCGCATCTATGTCGCAAAGTGCAACTATGTCTTCACCCTGCCTTTTCAAAACGTCGTAATGAACCTTTCCGATAACGCCCAGCCCTATAATTGCCGCTTTCATATTTTCTCCTTTTTTGCAACGATAGAATATCACCATTTCGCCCCAAAGTCAACAACCGAATACCGGAAGACTTAACCGGCGTCCGCGTCGTTTTGTTCGCTCACCGTGCACTCGTCACCACGGCAAAACGTTTTACTTATCATTTTATCGTTTATGAACATCATAAGCCTGCCTATGCCGACAAACAGCAACATTCCCGCCATAAGCACGATGAACATCAGAAAATACGCAAGCGGATAATTGACGTCGCCTTTTGAGAATATCGACCATATAAATTCGGGACGATAAAACGGATAAGGATAAAAGTGCATTTTTCCCACCGCGCCCCGGATTATGGAAAAGAGCGAATACACAAACGGATATATCGCAAACGCCCATACCGTCTTATGATTCGTGCGCCTGTCCGTGAACGGGAAAAACCACAGTATCAGCATAATCGGCGGGATAATCATATGGAAATACACCTGAATGAAACTGCTCATCGCGTGGTAGGAATCGCCCCACTTGAACGGCGGAGTAAATCCCATGGGAATGCCCGCGGTGTATACGAGCCCGGTAACAAGGATATACGTCGTTGCCATTGCGCCGACAAGCGGATTGTACGCAACCTTCTTTGCCCCCTCGACGCCGAGAGACGCAAGCCCCGCGCAAATAAGATACACGTATACGAACACGTTGGATTGAATTGTGAAGAAAGACAGGATATTAAATTTTCCGTAATCGACAGGGCTGAATTTTTCGTCATATTCGAATTTGTAACAGCACAGCCTGTGTATGATAATCAAAAAACCGAACACCCCAAGAATCATCAGAAAGATTCCGAACGCCTTGTTTTTTGCGAGTTTGCTTTCTTTGTGCATAATGCCCCCTTGCCTTTCCCGAAACGATATCGCGAAAACGCGCGACTTGTTATCAAACACTCCACGATTGTTTTTTCGTTTGTTAAAATATCGCCCCCGGACGAAAATCTTCGCGCGTTATATTATAAATTATAAATCTGCACCCGTTCCGTTTGTCAACGGGGATATGAAAAAAAATTTGTTTTTGTTGCGCGCGCAAATTGTATAATTGTATAAATTATACATACAATTGACAAAACACATAATCTTGTCGTATCATAAAGGAGCGATAAACTTAATCGATTTGGAGAAAAGACCTTTTACTTCGGTAACAGGTGCATTTTTCGCGTACATAGCTTTTTTCCAAATTGAGCATGTGGGTTTATCGCAAAAATCAGCGGGGATGCACTTGTTATATTTTTTGCTTTTTTTTGATGCCCTGCAATAAGTTTTTGCGAGGTTTGTTATGAAATCCAACAAAAAAAGAATCCTTTTTGTTCTTGCCATTTTGACAATGGCACTTGTTTTGTCGTGCGCTCTCGTCGCGTGCGATAAAGCCGGCACGAATAAAACCGGCACCGATATTGCAGCCGACTACAAGGTCACAATACACCCGAATAACGGGCAAAGCGATATTGTATGGGATATAACCAAGGCAATCCCGACTATCACAAAAGACGGCTTTCATATCGCGGGATACTTTCTTGACGCACAGTTGACGATGAGCACCACGCTGGAATCCTTGAAAGCAACAGGACTGACAAATAACATCGACATTTACGTGAAGTGGGAAGAAGACGTTTGCGAACACGTTGAAGTAACCGACGTCGCCGTCGCGCCTACTTGCACGGAAAAAGGACTCACCGAAGGCAAACATTGTTCAAAATGCGGAAAAATATTGCAAGAACAAACTGAAATCCCCGCACTTGACCATGATTTAGAACACCATGCCGGGCAACCTGCAACGTGCACCGAAAAAGGTTGGAAAGAATACGTAACCTGCAAACGCGAAGGGTGCGATCATACAACGTATGAAGAAATTCCCGCACTCGGTCATACCGGCGGCACGGCAACCTGCACCGAGCAAGCGACGTGCGAAAGATGCAACGAAAAATACGGAAACCCCTTGGGACATGACTTAGAACACCATGCTGGACAGCCCGCAACATGCATCGAAAAAGGTTGGCATGCGTATGACACTTGCAAACGTGACGGTTGTACTTATACGACCTATCAAGAAATCGACGCACTCGGGCACGATTTGGAAACTCACAACGGACAAGAAGCGACTTGCACCGAAAAAGGTTGGAAAGCATACGTAACCTGCAAACGCGAAGGGTGTGACCATACGACGTATGAAGAAATTCCCGCACTCGGCCACACGGGCGGCACGGCAACATGCACTGAACAAGCGACATGCGAAAGATGCAACGAAAAATATGGAAATGCACTTGGACATAACTACGGCGATTTGATTTCAAAGATAGAGCCTACTTGCTCGGCAACGGGCACGGAAGCGCATTACAAATGCTCGGTTTGTAATAAAGTATTTAAGGATGACGAACACAAAACGGAAACAACGCTTGACGATTTGACGATTGCAATAAATCCAGCTGCTCACAACTTCGGAGAATGGATAAAAAATGAAGGCGCAGATACGCATACAAGGGTTTGCTCTTTCAACAACGAACATGCAGAAACGGAAAACTGCCATGGCGGAACCGCAACATGTACCGAACAAGCGGTGTGCGAAAAATGTAACGCAAAATATGGAAAAGCCTTGGGACATGATTATCAAGGCGGCATATGCACCCGTTGCGGAACCGAACGTGCAAGCGAAGGTCTTGAATATTCTTTGAACAGCGACGAAACCGGCTATACAGTGACAGGCATCGGTTCTTGTACGGACACGGAAATCGTTATCCCCTCAAAACACAACTCAAAACCCGTGACGAGCATAGGCGATTATGCCTTCGATGGTTGCACAGGGCTTACGAGCGTGACAATTCCCGACAGCGTGACAAGCATCGGCGAAGACGCCTTCTTTGGTTGCAGTGGACTTACGAACATAACAATTCCCGACAGTGTTACAAGCATCGGCATTTCTGCCTTCTATAATTGCACCGGGCTTACGAGCATAACAATCCCTGACAGCGTGACGAACATCGGAATTTCTGCCTTCGATGGTTGCAATAATCTTCAGGACATATATATCACGAATATAGCGGCATGGTGCAATATTTCAGGATTAAACAATTTGATGAGATCTGGCTCAAACAACAAAAATTTGTATATAAACAATGAACTTGCCACATCCATTACAATCCCGGATGGAGTAACGGCAATTCCTTATAAATCCTTCCAAAATTGCAGTGGTTTGACGAGCGTAACAATCCCCGGCAGCGTGACGAACATCGGCGAGAGTGCCTTCTCTGGTTGCACCGAGCTTACGAGCATAATTGTTGTTAAAGGAAACTCCAAATATCACAGTGAAGGAAACTGTTTAATAGAAACCGCGACAAAAACACTGATTTTAGGTTGTAAAACAAGTGTCATTCCTACGGACGGAAGCGTGACGAGCATCGGCGATTATGCCTTCTCTAATTGCACCAGTCTTACGAGCATTACAATCCCCGACAGTGTGACGAGCATCGGAAACGTTGCCTTCTCTGGTTGCACGGGGCTTACGAGCGTAACCATTCCTGCCAGTGTGACGAGCATTGGCAGTTCTGCCTTCTCTGGTTGCACGGGGCTTACGAGCATAACAATTGGAAAGGGTGTAACGAGCATCGGTAATTGGGCCTTCCGTGGTTGTTCCGAGCTTACGACAGTCAATTGGAATGCAACTGCATGCACAAGTGCGGGTTGGTATGATTATCCTATATTCAAAGATTGTTCCAATCTTGCAACAGTAAATATAGGAGACAATGTAAAATTCATTCCGTCCTATGCTTTCTATAATTGCACCAGGCTTACGAGTATAACAATCCCCGACAGCGTGACGAGCATCGGCAATTCTGCCTTCGAGGATTGCAGTGGACTTACGAGCGTGACAATCGGAAACGGCGTGACGAACATCGGTGATTATGCCTTCAAGGGTTGCACCGCTCTTACGAGCCTGACCATTGGCAACAGCGTGACGAGCATAGGCGCGTATGCTTTTTATAAATGCACAGGACTTACAAGCATAACAATCGGCAACGGCGTGACAAGCATTGACAATTATGCCTTTTGGGATTGCAACGGGCTTACGAGCGTGACAATTGGAAATGGTGTGACGAGCATCGGCATTGGTGCCTTCTATGGCTGCAGTGGACTTACAAGCATAACAATCCCAGACAGCGTGACGAGCATAGGCAAAGATGCCTTCCGTGATTGCTCGCGACTTACAAGCATAACCGTCGAGGAAGGCAACACAAAATATCATAGTTCAGGCAACTGTCTTATTGAAACGGCATCTAAAACTTTGATTTTAGGTTGTAAAACAAGTGTCATTCCTACGGACGGAAGCGTGACGAGCATCGGCGCGAGTGCCTTCTATAAATGCACGGGGCTTACGAGCATCACAATCCCCGACAGTGTGACGAGCATCGGCGCGAGTGCCTTCTATAATTGCACCGGGCTTACGAGCGTGACAATCGGCAACGGTGTTACGAGCATTGGCTATTCTGCTTTCGGTGATTGCAGCGGGCTTACGAGCATCACAATCCCCGACAGCGTGACAAGCATCGGTAATTCTGCTTTCAGTGGCTGTAGTGGACTTACGAGCGTTACCATTGGCAACAGCGTGACGAGCATCGGTGAGCGTGCTTTCATGGGTTGCAGCAGTTTGACAAGCGTTACAATAGGCAACAATGTGACAAGTATTGGAGAGCGTGCATTCCATGGTTGCAGCAGTTTGACAAGCATTACAATAGGCAACAGTGTGACAAGCATCGGTGAGCGTGCATTCTATGGTTGCAGCAGTTTGACAAGCATTACAATAGGCAACAATGTGACAAGTATTGGAGAGCGTGCTTTCATGGGTTGCTATGGCCTTACGAGCGTGACCATTCCGAACAGTGTGACGAGCATCGGAGGGGGTGCTTTCCTGGACTGCACCGGACTTACGAGCATTGCTTTTAACGGAACGATAGCGCAATGGAACGCCATATCTAAAGGCTCTTATTGGAAAGCGGGCGTGTCGGCGACGGAAGTTGTTTGCACGGACGGGACGATTTCAATTAGCGAGGCGTGAAAACATAGCATAAAACAACCCCTTCGCGGAATGCGGAGGGGTTGTTTTTTATCCGTTTTTGGTTGGATTGGATGCGGATTATTTCTTCCTTTCGGGTTTTTCGGGACGCACGCCGTAGGCCTTATAGTAGTTCTTGGGGGCGCATTCAAAGGAGTTATCTGCTTTCAGCAAGATTTGCGTGCAGCCGCGTTGTGCGTGATCCCTGACGCTGACGTAGGCGAGGTAGTCGATGGACATGCCGTACGTCAGGCGGATCGAGCGTTCCGCGCCCTTCGGCGTATAGTTTACGGAAAAGTTGTTGTAGTGGTCGTGACCGCAGAAGACGCCCTGCATATCGTTTTCAAGCCCTGCCTCAAACAGTTCGTCCGTACGCATTCCGCAGAAGACGCCGTATGTGCGCTGACCGTTTTTGGTTTTATTCTTTTCGCCCATCGTGCCGTAGATAAACTCGGTCGTGCCGCGGTCGGATACAAATTTATCGCCGGCTTTCGGGGTTTTATCATCGCCGATTTTGTCGATTACGTTCGCCCAGGCGTCGCGGTATTCGCGCAGCGGAATGTGGAAGAACACAAGGTTGTTGACGGCTTTATTGTTGTTTGCTTTTCTCAACTTCGCCATTTCGCCGGTATACCAATCGACCTGGCACTGGTGGATATTGTCGTATTTCCACGCCGCGCCGAAGTAGTCGCCGTCGATGTAGCTGTGGCTGTCGAACGTTACGAGCGCCTGATTGATGCTGCCGTCCGAATTTTTGACCACGAACATATTGTTGCCGAAGCCCATTGCATCGTCGCCGATATAGTCCTTTTCGTCGCAAACGCCCGCGTCGAACAAGCAATACTTAAAGTTTCTTTCCTTATAATAGTTGCAGATATCCACGCGCGAATAACGGCTGTAATATTCGGTGTCGTGGTTGCCGAACGCGAACGTCCAGTACACGCCGAGGGTTTCCATCATTTCCGCGAAAATCATCGTGGCGTTTTTGTTGTTGAACGTGCCCGACTGGAAAGGTACGGGATACGCGATGTCGCCCGTGACCACGACGAAGTCGGGTTTTTCCTTTTGTATCATCGTCGCGACGGCGTTCATTGCCCACGCGTCCTTTTTGTGCGAAAACGCGCCGCCGCCGATATGGACGTCGGTGAACTGCAACACCTTGAACTCGCGCCCGTCCTTATTTTCAAACACGTAATAGCCGAGTTCCTTGTCGAAAGTAGGCACAATCTGCTTGTGCTCCTCGGTATATTCGACTTTGTCAAAACTCTGCCCTTGCTTGATAAGCGACTTTGTGCCGACAGCCGTGCTTATCGCGCAACCGCCAAAGAATATCGCAAGGACAAGCACGACGCTTGCCGTGATAATCAGCGCTTTTATCGTACGCTTTTTCTTTTCTTCGGGCGAAAGGACCTTTTTCTCTTTCTTTCTCTTTTCACGCGTGCCGAATTCGGTTGTTTCCACGCTGAAAGAAACGTCGTTCATTTCGTCGAATTTCTTCTTTCTCATATCTTCACCTCAGTTGTTTTGTTCTTCGGCGTTTTCGCCGTTATTTTCAATGATAAATTTAATTTCCGCGCCTGTTTTTTCGCGAACTTTTCGGGAAATGTCGGAAAATACGTTTTCGTCGCCGTTTTTCACGATAACGTCGCCGATTTTTGCGCCGTAACCGTAATCGTGAAGTTGAGTCTTCACAACGGTCACGCCGACCTTTTCGCACTCTTTGTATATCGCTTCTTTCTCGTCGTTTGCGCCGTCGCCCGACACAACCGCCTTTACGTTGTCCCTGACTGCCTTTATCGCGAATACGATAACCGCAATGCTTATGACGATGCCGACAATCGCGTCCGCGGCGTAGTCGACGCGAGCAGACACCGCAAAGGATACCACCGAAGTCACCGTTATGCCGACGTCCATAAAACTGTCAATCGCCAAGGCTTTGAGCGCAGGCGACTTCATCTTCTTGTCGGCAAAATAGTAGGTAAGCCCCAGCCCGAGTTTTACCGGCACGGTCACCGATATCAATATGCAACTTTTTACACCGAACCATACCGGCTCGGGCATCGCCATGCGGTTAAGCGACCTTATCAGAAACAGCCCGCCGACCACGACCGAAGTCGCCGCGACGATAAACCCCGCAAGATACTCCGTCCTGCCGTAGCCGTACGGCGCCTTTTCGCTGCGCGGGATAAGAAGCGTGCAAAACGCTACCCCTGCCACTATCGCCGTCAAAATGTCAAAAAAGTTGTTGATCGCGTCAAGCATTATGCAAAGACTGTTGCTTGAAAGCCCGACGTACATTTTGATGAGCGCAAGCGCGACGTTTACCACCACGCCGATTGCAACGATTATCAACGATTTCTTAACGCGCTGTTTCATTTTTTACGATATTTGCTCCGCCACGACTTTGTGTTTTGCGGTAACTTTGTTTGTGATTTCGCTTACGATAAGCAGCGCCGCCGCAAACGCAAGCAGTAAGTACGGCATGAACAAAAAACCGACCTTTTGCGCGACGAATCCGAACGTGAGCTGCACCGCCCAGCCGATTGCGTAAGAGCCGCCCATCTGTATTCCCGTAATGTCCGCGGAATACTTCGTGCCGAACCTGAACGGTACTGCGTGTATCGTCGACGGAAACACCGGGCCAAAGCCCGCGCCGATGAGCAGAAGCCCCGCAAGCGAGTATTTCCCGATGGGCAACGCAAACACGATCATTCCGATTGTCATGACGACAATTCCCAACCGAATAAGGACTTTATCGTCAAATTTATAAGAGATAAACCCGCTGATTACCCTTCCTGCCATAATTCCGCCGAAATACAGCGACACCCAGCGAGCGGCGTCTGCGGGCGATACGCCCTTTGTGTTGACGGCGTAACTTGCGCCCCACGTGCCGATCAGAAATTCCATCGAAGTGTAAATGCCAAGCGACAAAACCGCCCACGCCACGCCCTTGATTTTCAATATTTCAAAAATTGCAGGCTTCTTCTTTTTCGGCTTTTCGCCGTCTTCTTCCGCCTGTTCTTTCGTCGTATTTTCGTTTTCTTCTTCGCTTTCGTCGGGCGCCGCCCCGTCAAGCGTTGCAACCGTCACGGAGTGTTCGTACTTCTTAAAAAGCGGCAACGAAAAAAGCGAAACCGCGAATATCGCAAACTGTATGCACGACACGCATCTGTATCCGCCGCGCCAGTTGTTGTTCCTATCCAGAAACGCGCCCATGATTATCGGGCTTAACGTAACTCCCACGCCCCAGAACGCGTGCAACCAGTTCATATGCCGCGCCTTATAATGCGTCGAAACGTAATTGTTGAGCCCCGTGTCGATTGCGCCCGCGCCAAACCCCATAAGTATGGAACCGCAAATCGCCATTGCGATATGCACCGAAAAACCGATGACAAGCATGCCGACGGCGGTAAGCAAAATCGACACCACCGTTACTTTGCCCGTTCCGAATTTTCTGATGAGCGGCCCCGCAATAAAACTTACGCCGCCCGAGCCGACCGCGGTGATTATCATATATATGCTTGCGAAACTTTCGTTCACGTTGAAGTCAACGTGCATGACCGGCCACGCCGCTCCGAAAAGCGAATCGGGAAGCCCCAGCGATATGAAAATAAGATAAATTAACGCAAGCAATAAAAACATACGGTCGATTTTGAATCCTCTTACATCTGTCTATTATAATATGCAATTACAAAAAAGGCAACTTTATTGCCCGCACGCGCCAAAAGAAAAAGAGCGCCCGCTTTGGACGCCCCTTCTCAATAATGGGAGAAAATTATGTTATGAAACTTTATGGCTTAATCATAACCGCGCAAGTTAAAGATTACTTTAATCCGAAGTTAAGATTTAGTTAAAAAATATACTTCTCTTTTATAAGGTAGCCCTTCCGGGAGATTGCCACAACACCGCAGAGCGTTGTTTCGCAATGACATAAGTACTTCGTACGCAAAATAATATTTTCTCTAATTACTCCCCTAAAAAGTCAGAATTCTGATGAGATTTTGACGTTTCTTGGCAAGTTCTTACGAGGGCGCGTACTTAGGCGTACGTAACCGAGTAAGGTTTTGCCAAAAACTCAAAAAGGCGCAAAATTATGACTTTTTACTAGTAAGGGCACGCATAGAATTGAGCGTAGCCAACACCGCCACACCCACGTCCGCAAACACCGCAAGCCACATACTCGCTATGCCCAGCGCGCCGAGAATAAGCACGACGGCTTTGACAAGCAATATGAACACGATGTTTTCGTATGCGAGTTTAAGGGTTTTTTTGCTGATTTTCCGCGCCGAAACAAGCCCTGTAAGGTTGTCGTGCATAAGCACCATATCCGACGCTTCGACCGCGCTGTCGCTGCCTACGCCGCCCATCGAAACGCCGACGTCTGCACGCATAAGAACGGGGGCGTCGTTGACGCCGTCGCCGACGTACACGACCTTGTCTTTTTTGCCCTTATTTTCCATGATTGCTTCCATTTCGACGACTTTGTCCGCGGGAAGAAGACCGAATTTGAAATCGTCGATGCCGACTTCTTCGGCGACCGCACGGGCGTATTTTTCGTTATCGCCCGTAAGCATTACGGTTTTTGCGCCCTGCGCTTTCAATTCTTTTATGACTTCTTTCGCGTCGTCGCGGACGGTATCCGCAATCAGAATCGCGCCGAGATATTGACCGTCTTTTGCGACGTACACCACGCTTCCGACTTCTTCGACGGGGATAATCGCAACGCCGTTTTCGACAAGCAATCTGCCGCTGCCGCAAAGTATGCGCCCTTCGGGTCCCGTCGCTTCCATACCGCGTCCCGAGCGTTCCGTGATTTGATATTCGGAACTATCGACGGACTTTCCGTACGCTTTGTAAATGCTTTTTGCGATGGGGTGCAGGCTGCCGCTTTCGGCGATGCACGCAACGCGCAGTATTTCGTCGCGGTTTTCCGCGGGGATAACCTTTTTGACGTCGAAAGTACCTTTCGTCAACGTGCCGGTTTTGTCAAACACGAATATATTTGCCTTGTCGATAAGTTCCAGATAACTCGTTCCCTTGAAAAGTATGCCTTTTCTGGACGCGCAGCCGATACCGCCGAAAAACGACATCGGAACACTGATGACAAGCGCGCACGGACAACTGATGACAAGGAACGTAAGCGCGCGATTGAGCCACGAGATCCAGACCGCGCCGCTTCTCATATCGATGACGAGCGGGGGCAGAATCGCAAGTACAACCGCCGTGATAACGACCGCGGGGGTGTAATATCTTGCAAATCTTGTGATAAAGTTTTCGGCTTTCGCTTTCTTTGCGGAAGCGTTTTCCACCATATCGAGAATTTTTGCGACGGTGCTGTCGTAAAACTCTTTCTCGGCGCGGATATACAAAACGCTGGAAAGGTTGATGGCGCCGCTTAAAACAATGCTGTTTTCAGACACGGTTTGCGGCACGCTTTCGCCGGTGAGCGCGGACGTATCGAGACTGCCGCTGCCCTTTATCACCACGCCGTCAACGGGGATTTTTTCGCCAGCTTTCACGACGATAACGTCGCCGATTTTAACTTCTTCGGGCGCGACTTCGGTTTCCTGTCCGTCCTTAAATATTACAGCCTTATCGGGGCGGATATCCATAAGAGACGCAATGGATTTCCTGCTCTTTCCGACGGCGTAATCCTGAAACAGTTCGCCAAGCTGATAAAAAAGCATGACCGCCGCGGCTTCGGGATATTCGCCGATTGCAAACGCGCCGACCGTCGCCACGCACATTAAAAAGTTTTCGTCGAAAACCTGCCCGTGCACGATGTTTCTCGCGGCGCGGTACAGCACGTCGTAGCCTATCGCGAAGTACACGACAAGATACGTCGCAAGTCCCACGTACCACGGCATACCGACGGTCTTGCCGACGGCGTAAAGCACGATAAACGCGGCAAGACACACACAAAAACGTATGAGCCTTATTTGGTTTTTTGTTAACTTTTTCTTATCTTTATCTTTCATTTTTGTATTATAAACCCAAAATTACGCAATCCGGTTCGACTTTCTTTGCACAATGCATAATTTCTTTTGCGATTCTTTCGTAATCTTCTTCGTCACATTCGAATTGCAGACGCTGTCCGAAGAAATTCAGGCTTGCGCTTTTAACGCCGTTGATTTTTTGCACGTCGCGTTCGATTTTTGCGGCGCAGTTTGCACAGTCGATGTCTTTAATGGTTACCGTCTTTTTCATATTTGTTACCTCTTTGATTTTTTTACTCTTTTACGTGGTCGATTGCAAGTTCCAGAATCTTCACGACGTGGTTGTCCGCAAGCGAATAAAACACTTCTTTGCCGCTTCTTCTCGCCTTCACGAGTTTGTTGTGGCGAAGAATCCTGAGTTGATGCGATACCGCGCTGACCGTCATATTAAGTACCGCCGCGACGTCGCATACGCACAGTTCGTTTTTTGAAAGCGTCGCAAGGATATTGACGCGGGTGCTGTCGCCGAAGATTTTGAAAAGTTCCGCAACGTCAAACAATAAATCGGCGTCGGAAAGGCTTGCTTTGACCTTCTGCACCGTTTCGTCGTGCGCGTGCACTTCTTCACAAAATTCGTTTTTTTCGATTTTTGTTTCTTCCATTTTTCTTTTCCTTTTGTCAAACATTTGAATAACTGTTCAACTGTTTGTAATTATAAAACCCCTTTATACGTTTGTCAAGGGGTTTTCAAAATATTTTTACGATTTTTTAGTTTTTTCGCCGTCTGTATATTTGTTATATTATATGTTTTATAAAACAAACGATATTTCTTTTTGCGTTTTCACGCGGTTTTCTTTTTGCCGATATGTCTGAGTTTTTCGATAAACCTGTCTTCCGCGGTCATATCGAGCATTCCGTCCCATTTTTTGACGGCAAGGTATATGAAGTATATCGCGGCGGTCACAACCCAACTTATCGGGTAAATCATAAACAATACCGTGAGATTGTGCGTCATAAGCACCGCCGTGTAAAGCCAGATTATCCTTGTCAAGAGTATGCCGACAAACGTGATTATAAACGCCGTCAGCGACTTTGAAAGCCCTTTCAGCGTGCCCGAGAAAACTTCGCACATGCCGAAAATCACGTAAAACGGGCAGATGTGCAGAATTATGTCCGAGCCTACGCTCACGACGTCCGCTTCCTTATTGAATATGCGAACGACGTCGCCCCTTAAAATCAGCACGGGGACAATGATTACGACCGCCGTAACGACGCTCATAATAAGCGCGGTGTAAAAGCCTTTCTTCACGCGGTCCATGCGCTTTGCGCCGGCGTTCTGCCCGACGAAACTATTCATCGCCATGCCGTAAGAACAAATGGGGGCATAGGTGAAATCGTCCACTTTCATCGCGGCAACCCAGCCCGCCATAACGACCGAGCCGAAGGTGTTCAGACTTGACTGGATAAGCAGGTTTCCGACGCTGTACATGCTTGACTGCAACCCCGCGGGAAGACCGACTTTGAATATGTTTTTGAGAATCGGCTTGTCAATCTTAAAATGCCGAAACGACAGTTTATAGTTCTGTTTTGTCAGAAGAAGCCTTAACGTGACCAGGATCGCCGATACGTATTGCGAAATAAGAGTCGCCCACGCCGCGCCCGCAACGCCCATGCCGAGATTCTTTACGAACACTACGTCCAGCGCGATATTCAAGCAGCACGCGAACAGCAAATACAAAAACGGCCGCTTGCTGTCGCCGACCGCGAGTATCACGCCCGATCCCATATTGTATATAAGCGCGCCGAGAACGCCCAGGAAATAAATCTGCAAATATTCGCGACTCAGCGCCATTACGTTTTCGGGGGTGTGAACGAGCTTTAATATGGGCTCCGCAAGGAAGTATCCGCCGATTGTCAGCACTATGCCCGAAACAATCGCCAGAAACGCACAGGTCTGCACGGATTTTTTGAGTTTTTCATCGTCCTTTGCGCCGTAGTATTGCGCGACGACAACGCCCGCGCCCACGGATATTCCCAAAAACAGCGACACGAAAACGTTGATTATACTGTTGTTGCTGCCGACCGCCGCAAGCGCTTCGTGCCCGACAAACCGCCCTACGACGATGGAGTCGACCGCGTTATACAACCGCTGTATGACGTTGGACAAAAGTATCGGCAGCGCAAACGCCAGAATTTGTTTCCAGATGACGCCTTCCGTCATATCGCGCTGACCTTTCTTTTTCGGCAAATCCTTCGCATTGTCGTCCGCGGCGGTCTTTGCGGCGATGCCTGACGTTTCTGCGTTTTCGACGCTTACTATTTCGTTTTCTTCGCTTGTCGTCTGCCCTTCTTCGGTTTTTTCCCGTTCGCTTTCGGGCGGCACGATAAGATTTTCGTTTTCGTTTTCCATAGCGACAAAAATATAATCTCAAACTTTATTATTGTCAATCGTTTTTCAAAAGGAAATTCGACATTTTATTAAAAATAAAAACGCACTTTCGCGCGCCTTATTTTTTGCGTCTCTTTTTTATCAGCGTCGCCCCGATAAATGCGACGAGTCCCCCTGCCGCAACGCTTCCGACGACAATCCCCGCGATATCCGATTTTGAAAGGATTTTTCCTTTTTGCGGTTCGGGGACGGCGGTCTTTTGCAAAATCGCCTGCTGCTTTACGTGGCACCTGACGCACGTTCGCTCTTTCAGCCCTTCTTCGTCGTTGGTGGCTTCTTTTACGACAGTCCATTCGCCGAAATAATGCATCGGCGTGCGCTTTTCGCCGCAAAGATTGCATTCGCCGTCGCAATCGTCGTCGTATTCGTGCTGGCAATTTCCCGTTTCGGCATACGAAACGGCGCGCGGCGGTTTCATTGAAAACATCGTCGCCGATATCAGCGCGCACACGATTGCCAAGAACAATATTTTGATTGTTGTTTCTTTCGTTTTCACGGCGGATTTATCTCTTTTTCTTTCCTCTGACCTTTTTGTCGAGTTTTTCCGACCACTTCCGGACCTTTTCCGCGTCGAAAATCGTCCCCTTTTCTTTTTTATTTGAAATCTTTCAGCATTTGCAGATAATCAAGCGTTTTGAACCCGAGATGTCGATAAAGTTTCGCCGCGCGCTCGTTTTCCGCCGTGTATTCAAGCCTAATTCTCTTGTATCCTTCCGAAACGTACTTGCCTTCAAGGTACATTAAAGCAAGCGTGCCGAGTCCTTTTCCGCGCGCCTTTTCCGAAAGATACAATTCTTCAAACCATGCAACCATGCCGCCCGCTTCCTGCGAAAACGTTTTCGCAACGAGAGCGTATCCGACGTTTTCGCCGTCGCTTTCAATCATATAGCCGTCCGAAAACGGGTTGCCTTCGACAAGCGTTTCAAAGGTCAGCGTCAGGTATTCTTCGGGAACGTCGTGCGTGACGGCGTCCGACGTATAAAACTCTTTTGCGAACTTTATATAATCCGCCCTGTCCGCCGACTCGATTCTTCTTATCATTTTTTCAACATACCGCCTTATTGTTTATTATGTTATTTATAAATATCAATAGTAATAATATAACCTTTGCGCCGTCCGTTGTCAAGGCGTGAATTTTGTGTTATTCTTGAATCAGGTCAAACGCGCGACAATCACGCCGTCGCGCGGGAAGGAGAAACTATGGGTATCGACGAATTCGATTATAAGGAGCCTGCCTGCGCGACGTGCGGCGGCAAAGAGTTTTATTATCCCGAAACCGAAACTCACGGGACGATTCCCGTCGAACGCATTATCGAAAAGGAAGACGAGTTTTTGTCACGAAACGATCTTGCGTCCGCCGAAAAACTTTTGAGATACTGGCTTGACGAGGCAAAAGCCTTGAACGATAAACGGGGCGAACTCGTCGTGACGAGCGAACTCACCGGGGTTTTCAGAAAAACGGGAAACAAGGAAGAAAGCGAGAAATATTGCGCCGAAATTTTGCGGCTGATTGACGAGACGGATATGGCGGAAACGACAAGCGGCGCAACGTTTTTACTGAACGTCGCAACCAACAAAAAAGCCTTTGGCGACGCGAAAGGCGCGCTTAAAATTTATGACGAAGTAAACAAGGTTTTTTCAAAAAACCTTGACGCGGATAATGCGCTATTCGGCGGTTTATACAACAATTCTGCGCTGTCATATGCCGATTTGGGCGATTACGACACCGCAATATCGTATTTTGAAAAGGCACTTGAAATTGCGAAAAACAACGGGAACATGCTGGACGAAGCGGTGACGTACACAAACCTTTCGACAACTTTTCTGAGAAAAGATCCCTTTGACGACGAAAACGTCGACAAGGCTCTTGACAACGCTCTGTCGTGCTTGAACGACGAAAGCGTAACGCGCGACGGATATTACGCCTTTGTGTGCGAAAAATGCGCGTCCGCCTTTTCCGACGCAGGAAGATTTATCGACGCACAAGACCTTTCGGCGCGCGCAAGGAGTATTTATGAAAGGCGTTGAGTTGTCGGAAAAATATTTTGAAAAATTCGGAATGCCGATGCTTGAAAAAGACTTTGCTTTTCTTTTGCCGACGTTGTCCGCAGGGCTTGTCGGTCAAGGCAGCGAGTGTCTGTTTTTCGACGACGACGTTTCAAAAGATCACGACTTCGAGCCGGGATTCTGCATTTTTTTAAGCGACGCGGATTACGAAAAATACGGGTTCGACTTAACCCGCGCGTACAACAAACTTCCCGACGAGTTTTCCGGGTTTTTCCGTCTGAAATTTTCGCCCGCGGGCGGCAGTCGCCACGGCGTTTTTTCGTGCAAAGACTTTTACGAAAGTATTATCGGCAGAAGTTCCGCGCCAAAAATAACTTTCGACTGGCTGAAAATCCCGCCATACGCCCTATGCACCGCCGTATCGGGCAAGATGTTTATAAATAACTGCGCCGAGTTTTCAAGGATTCGCGAAGTTTTGCAAAAAGGCTTCCCCGAGGACGTCCGTCTGAAAAAAATCGCGGCGCACGCGCTTTCTATGAGCCAATCCGGACAATACAACTACCCCCGCCTTATCGCAAGAAAAGAGACAGGCGCGGCGCAACTTGCGATTTTCGAATTTGTAAAAAGCGCGATTTCGTGCGTGTATTTGCTGAACAACGTTTACGAGCCTTTTTACAAATGGGCATACCGCGGCATGCGCGAACTCACCATTCTGTCCGACGTCGAAACGGCGTTGTCGTTCCTTACCGAATGCGGAAATTCGACAAGCGAGGCAAAACTCAAAAACGAAATTATTGCTGACGTTTCGGGCAAAATCATTGCCGAGTTCCGCGCGCAAAACATATCCGACGAAGACGGGCAAAATCTTGACAAACACGCGTTAAGCATCAACGATAAAATCAAAGACGTGAGCCTCAGAAATTCGTCGATTTTCATCGGGCTGTAACGCCGAAAGTTTTTTTGCTTAAAACAAAAAAACCGCCGTTTCGGCGGTTTTTGCGTTTTATCGTCAAATATTTGACTATAAAGTTATTTTTCGTTTGATAAATACGTTGTGAACATACTCACGAGAAGTTTCACCTTATCGTGCAACGACACGTCGTCAAAGCCGACGTTGCCACGCATCGTGAGCCTTTGAGACAGGCTGATAAGCGACTGCGTCGCCGCAAAATAAAAGTCCTGAAAACTGCCGATATCCCTGACCGTATTGTCGGAAAGTCCCGCCTTGTACGCGCTCTCAAACATTTTGTAAATTTCAAGCAGAATTGCGTCGTATTCCTTTCTCTCTTCCCGCGTCGCGTCTTCCGTCATCAGAAACGAATCGAGCGACAGCAAAAACTTTGAAAACGACTTTTCGTTCACGACAAGCCACGAAAAATACTTCGTAAGCACGACGATCTGGTCATATCCGCTTTCCGACAGATTTTTTTCATAAACGACGCGCAATTTATCGCGTTTGTCCTTCCATATGGACACGGCGCATTCCATAATCAACGCATTCCTGTTTCCGAAGTAGCGATACACCGACGCCACGCCGAAATTGGCTTCTTTTGCAATGTCCGCCATCGAAACGCCCGTGATCCCGCGTTCCAAAAATACTTCTTTTGCCTTTTCAAGCACGTAATTTTTGTTTCTTTCTTTCGCTCCCATATTTCCTCCTTTTTCATAAAACCTTGTTGATAGTTTGCCTATCAAAATGAACTGTTTTTCTTAATTTTATTTTCCAAACCCTAAAATTACCTAAATTCCGCCGTGTAAAGGGGGTTTTTTGAATTTTTTATAACTTTCGGATTACGATTTTTCCGCTGAGGTTGCGAAAAAAGAAAAGATATTATAAAATACGATTGAGGTACCTATGAATATCAACGACCAAATTTTTTATAAGGCGGAACTCCTGACCAAAGGTATGCGCGCAAGCGCCAACGCAAAAGCCATATTATATAAGGAATTTCCCGACTTTTTCACAAAAGGAATAATGCACAGCCTGAACGTAAGGTTTTCGGAAACGAATTGCAACGTCAGTATCGCCGACGACTTCGCGCACGAATCGCCCTATCTTCTGGACGAAAAGGACGGCAGTTTTTTTATAACTGACGGAAAACACAGTTTCCCCGTTTCGTTTTTCGGCGCGCTCCCACACACCGGCACGGTCGTGGACGACTTTGCAAGGCTTCACTCCAAGGGTTGCGTTACGATCTGGCCGAACAGTAATTGCTGTTATGACAGGGAAAACGAAAAATGCAGGTTTTGCAGTATCGTGAAAGAGCGCGAAACGCCGCTTGACGCCGACGTCCTTGCAGATTCCATAAAAAAACTTTTTGAACTGTCAAAAGACAATATGCTCAACTTTTCGGGCGGGACTTATAAAAACCCGGACGTCATGGCGGATTACTGGATTGACCTTGTCAAAAAAATCCGTGCGTTTTCGGACGCGAAAATCGCAATCGAGTTTGCCCCGCCGTCCGACCTTGAAAAAATCGCAGCGCTGAAAAATGCGGGCGCGGACGTCGCGATAATGAATCTGGAAGTCGCAAACGACGAATTAAGGAAAAAGATTTGCCCGGGAAAATCGAAAATTTCGTACGAGCATTATTACAAGGCGTTTGAAAAAGCGGTGGGAGTTTTCGGATGGGGACAGGTATCTTCCGTGCTGATTGCGGGAATCCAGCCGAAAGAAGACATTATGGCGGAATGTGAAAAGATGGCAAAAATCGGCGTGTTCCCGACGGTTATGCCCATTCGTCCGCTTGACAACGCGCCCGTCGACATTTCGACAAGGTGCAAAACGCAGGATCTTATCGAAATCGCAACGCATTTGTCAGGCCTTCTCGTGAAATACAATCTGGACTTCAAAAAACAGGAAGGCTGCACGAAATGCGGCGGCTGCTCCATCGAAAACGATTGTTATCGCAAACAACTTCAATCGAATAATTAAAACACACTTACGTTTTACTGTCGGCATAACTGTCATATTGACATTTATGCCGACTTTTTTGCGTTTTTGAGCCGGTTTTGCACGTTCTTGTGTGTCATACTGACACAAGTTTGATATTATTATACTTTTTTATCTCTTTGTAAAAAAGTTGTTTACATTAAAAATGCACTATGGTATAATTTTGGTATAAAAATTTTTAGGGTGACACTTATGTCAAAATATATTATGGCCTACGACGTAGGCACGACAGGCATCAAAACTTGTATTTTCGAAATCGATAAAGACTTCAAAATTCTGGCGTCCGCAACCGAAAGCTACAAACTTTACGTTTACGACGACGGCGGCGCGGAACAGGATCCCGACGAATGGTGGGCGGCAATGTGCTCCACAACGCGCGTCGTACTTGAAAAATCCGGCATTTCCCCCGACAAAATCGCAGGCGTTTCTTTCTGCTCGCAGGCACAGGGGCTTGTCCTTGTCGACAAAGACGGCGTCGCAATCCGCAGAGCCTTTTCTTATATGGATCAGCGCGCGAGAAAGGAAATCAAGGAAGGCATTTCCTATGGGCTTCAAATCGCAGGCGCAAATATTTTCAAACTTATCCCCGCGCTTATGATAACGGGCGCGGCACCCGTCAGCGTAAAAGACCCCGTATGGAAATATAACTGGGTGAAAAATAACGAACCCGAAAACTTTAAGCGCGTTTACAAATGGCTGGACGTGAAAGAGTATCTCATCTGCCGTCTGACCGGCGAATTCGTCATGACGTACGACAGCGCGTTCGGCACGCTTTTACTTGACCTTAAAAACAAGTGCATCAGCAAAAAAATGTGCAAAATGTGCGGCGTGAATTACGACCACCTGCCAAAACTTATCGCGTCGTCCGACTGCGCGGGCGAAATCACCGAAAAAGCCGCGAAAGAACTTGGGCTTGTCAAAGGCATCAAAGTCTTCGGCGGCGGTATGGACGCTTCTCTTATCGGCGTCGGCGCGGGCAGCACGGAACTTGGAGAAACTCACATTTACAGCGGCACTTCGGGCTGGGTTTCGACCGTTACCGACAAATCCGCCGTGGACGTAACCACAATGATTGCGGCAACCGTCGCGGCACAACCCGGCAAATTTAACTACTTTGCGGAACTTGAAACCTCGGGCAAGTGTCTGGAATGGGTAAAAGACCATATCGCCCTGGACGAGGTCGGCATTTACATTCAGAAAAAACACGTCGCGGAAGATTTTGAATCCAAATATCTCAACCTGTATCAATATATGACAACCGTCGTCGACGATATACCCGCAGGCTCGGGCGGCGTAATTTTCACGCCCTGGCTGCACGGCAACCGTTGCCCGTTTGAGGATCCGAACGCACGCGGTATGTTCTTCAATATTTCGCTTGACACCGGAAAAACCGAACTTATCCGCGCGGTGCTGGAAGGCGTATGCTATCACAAACGCTGGATGCTGGAAGCAAGCGAAAGGAAAGTCAAAACGTCAGACGTCATTCGTTTTGTCGGTGGCGGCGCGCTGAACGACTTTACCTGCCAACTCCTTGCCGATATCACGGGACACACTATCGAAACGGTTGACAGTCCGCAAAACGTGGGCGCGGTCGGCGCGGCGGTATGCGTTGCAATCGGGCTTAACCTTATTCCTTCGTTTGACAAAGTTAAGGACTTTATCCCCGCAAAAAAGACGTTTAAGCCCAATTTGAAGCTGAAAGCCGAGGTTTACGATAAGGGCTTTGAAGTGTTCAAAAACCTTTATAAGGCGAACAAACAGAACTTCGCACTGCTTAACGGCAACCATAAATAAGAATTATGTCGCACAAGACGGACGCAACCCTGCGTCCGTTTTTATTTACTTTTCCACATTGTGTCCCTTCCGGGAGATTCTCACGTCGCTTCGCTCCTCAGAATGACATAAAGTGCGTTGCACGAAAAGGTATAAAGAGCGTGCTTATATCCTGTCATCATTGTTTGCAAACAACCTCCTATTCCTTTCCGTACGAAGTACTTAATGTCATTGCGAAGCACCGCTTTGCGGTGCTGTGGCAATCTCCCGGAAGGGTTACCTTGTTATAAAACCCACGCAAGATACTTTTGTACTTGCGTGGAGAAAAAGGCGCAAACGGCTTATTATTTTGTTTCTATCATATATAACTATTTTTATTATTGTATAAGCAAAAAAATTTTTGAAAATGTTTGTTTTTTGCTTTACAAAACCTTTTTTATATGGTATTATCCACTCATAACACTTTATTACGCTAAATTACTAACGCGTTAAACCGAGGTAAAAATATGAAAAAGAAAATCACCGTTATCGTTTCGATTATTTCAATAGTTTTCGTGATGGCGTTTGCGCTTGCAGCCTGCAACAAGGAAACAAAACCCGGCTACACCGCACTCTCGGCGCAGGCAGACGTTTTCAAGGAGCTCAACTCCAAAACCGCCGACGTTGGCATAATGGACTACACGATGGCGAACTATCTTCTGAGCGTCGACTCCGCAATGGCGAAAAATCTGACGATCGCCGACGTGGAATTTGAAAAGGAATACTATGGCATCGCTTTCAGAAAGGCAGCCGACGGCAAATACAACGCGCTCACCGACCTTGTCAATAAGACGCTTTCCGAACTTAAAGAAGCCGACTACAAAACAATCGCCGAAAAATACGGCATTTCCGCGGCAACGCTCGACCTTGTCTATTCCGAACCCACGGGCGAAGCGGACAATACGGAACTTGACTATATCAAAAACAAAGGCAAAATCGTCATCGGATTCACCTTGAACGCGCCCATGGCTCTCGGCGAAGGCGACAAAACGACGGGCGGTTTCGACACCGACCTTGCAAAAGCGGTCTTTGCAAAAATCAGCGAGAAAGTCGGCACAAACATCGCGGTCGAATTCAAACTTATCGAATGGAGCAACAAGGAATCCGAAATGGAAGCAAAAACCATCGACTGCGTATGGAACGGTCTGACCGTAACGCCGGCGCGTGCCGCACAATGGTCGATAACGATGAACTACCTTGAAAACAAACAATGCGCCGTAATCAGAAAAGCCGACAAAGATAAATACAACTCCTACGACGCTTTGAAAAAGGCGCGCATCGTGGCGGAAGACGGCTCGGCAGGCGAGGACGCCGCAAAGGAAATTCTCGGCATAAAATAATTAAACAAAAAAATACTTTTTCGATTTCGCCGTGCAAACGGCGAAATCTACCTTTTTTACGGACTTATAAATATGGTTTTATCGGCAGCAACAATTTCATTTTCGGAAGTGACGAGGCAACTTTTCACGGGGTTCGGGACGACGTGTCTTTTGTTTATTCTGACGCTTGTCCTGTCCGTGCCTTTGGGGCTTATCGTCTGCTTCGGCTCGATGTCGAAGTTCAAACCGCTTCAATATCTTTCAAAACTTATCGTATGGATTATCCGCGGCACGCCGCTTATGCTTCAAATCATCGTGGTATTTTACGTGCCGGGGCTTTTGTTCGATTATCCGATGCAATCGCGATTCACGGCGGTACTCGTGGCGTTTGTGATAAACTACGCCTGCTACTTTTCGGAAATTTATCGCGGCGGGATCCAGTCGATACCGCGCGGACAAACGGAAGCGGCGGCAGTCTTAGGTATGAAGAAATCGCAGGCATTCTTTTACGTAACCCTGCCGCAGGTCGTGAAGCGCATTATGCCCCCGATGTCCAACGAAATAATCACGCTTGTCAAGGACACGTCGCTTGCGCGCGTCATCGGCGTTGTGGAACTCATCAAATTCAGCGAGCAAATCGTCAACAATTACGTCGTGTTGTGGCCGCTTTTCTATGCGGGCGTATTTTATCTCGTATTCAGCGGACTGCTCACTCTTCTTTTCCGCTACATCGAAAAGAAATTGGACTATTATAAGGTATAAAAAATGGCAATTCTGGAAGTTATAAATCTGAAAAAATCGTTCGGCGCGCAGGAAGTGCTGAAAGGCATAAATTTTGAAATGGACAAAGGCGAAGTCGTGGTGATTATCGGCTCCTCAGGCAGCGGAAAGACGACGCTCCTTCGGTGCTTAAACTTTTTGGAGACCGCCGACGACGGGCAAATTATCGTTGACGGCGAAACTCTTTTCGACGGCGCAAGCGACAAAAACGAAAAATACAACGACCTTCGGAAAAAACGGCTGCACTTCGGACTTGTTTTCCAGCAGTTCAATTTGTTCCCTCATATGAACGTTTTGAAGAACGTGAAAATATCTGCGGAACTACTGGCAAAAGACAAGATAAAACAGCAAATTAAGGAGTTAAAACAACAGAAAGTGCGCGGTAAAGCGTTGAGTTTGCAAAAAAAGCAACTTAAAGAAGCCGAGTTTTCGGCAATCGACGCCCGCGCGAAAGAGACTCTTTCAAAGGTCGGTCTTCTGGACAGATGCGCGGCATACCCTTGCGAACTTTCGGGCGGACAACAGCAGCGCGTCGCAATCGCAAGAGCCCTTGCGCTCTCCCCCGATATCTTGTGCTTTGACGAGCCGACGTCCGCGCTCGATCCCGAACTTACGGGCGAAGTCCTGAAAGTCATAAAGGGGCTTAAAGGCGACAGCACAATGATTATCGTAACGCACGAAATGGACTTTGCAAGAAAGGTTGCCGACCGCGTCGTGTTTATGGCGGACGGCGAAGTCGCCGAATACGGCACGCCCGACGAAATCTTCGACAATCCCAAAACCGAGAAGCTGAAAGCATTTTTGTTGAACTCCACATCGACGTTTGAATAAATTATAAGCGCTTTTGCTTTTCATTTTTGAAAATATTTGTATAATAACGTTTATGAACAACGTTGAAAATCACAAGAAAAACAAAGAAATCGCGACGCTTGGGATAACGCTTGCCCTTGTCGTCGTGTTGCAGGCTCTTGCGGAAATCATACAAAAATTCGGGCTGCCGATAAGTTTTGCGCTGGGGCTTATTCCCGTCTTCGTCTGCGGACAAGTTTACGGCGTGAAATTCGGCGCGATCTCGGGCGGCGTATTCGGGCTTGTAAGTTTGTTTATCGCGCTTATTTATTCGGGCAGTATTCCAATGTACGCCGTTGCGATAAACCCGCTCGTATCGGTGCTTCCGCGCATATTGTGCGGCACCGTCTGCGCGCTCGTATACAAAGGACTGAGCAAGGCGGCGGCGAAATCGACAAAACCGCGCACCGAAAAACAAAACCGCGCCGTGAACTTTGCAATCGGCTGTTTTTCAACGATTTGCGGCGTTATCACCAACACGATATTGTTCCTTTCAATGTTTCTGGCGTTCGCGCACGGCAAAAACTACGACGGGCTTGTCATAAATTTTAAGTGGCTTTTGTCAAGCGTGGTTGCAATCAACACCGTTGTCGAACTTTGCTTGTTTGCGGTAATCGTGCCGTCGATAACCGTGGTTCTTAACATTATCGAAAACAAACGTCAAGATGAAAACGGCGAAATTTAAGATTTCGGAAGACTTTTTCAAATTAAAAACCCTCGCGTTTTTGCGAGGGTTTTTTAGGTTTTATTCTTTGGGTTCGTTTGCGGTTTGTTCGTTTGCGGCTTGTTCTTCCGCAGGTTGGTTTTGTTCGTTTTTTGGGGTATTTTGTTCCGTTTCGGTCGGCGCGTCCGTTTTCTTTTTGCGGCCTATCAGCTTTTCAAGTTTCGGGAAAAGCGGGGTGTAGTCGAAAACTTTGTCAAGTCCTTTCCCGATTACCGCGATTATCGGGGCGTTTATCAACGTCGTGACAATCGTCCCAAGCCCCAGACTATGATAACTAGTCGTGGCGATATTTTTCCAGTCAAAGGTATTCGCGTCCCTGAATATCGTAAGCGCAAGCACCACGGACAGCACCAGAAAAGACAAGTCGAAAACGAGTTTCACCCTGTTTATTTTCAGGGAATATCTGTCGGACAGTTCCGCAACGAAAAGTTCGTGCACTTGAAGCGGCATATACGTCCTGAAAAAGCACGCCACGCCCGCCGCCGTCATCACGTCGCCCGCGATAAGCATAATCCATTTTAAGTACGCTTCCGTGAGCACGACGTTTTTGAAAACCAACATCCACATGTCCATCACGTAGCCGTATATCACCGCCACCGCAAACGCCAGCAGGTATCGCCAGTTCACCCGTTGCACGACGGCGCACATTATAAGAAGAATCGCGCCCTGCACAAGATATTCGACCGTGCCCACCGACACTGCCCACAGCGGTCTTATCGCCTCGTACACGATAAACGTCGGCGCGGCAATCATCGAAACCCCGAGATCGGCTTTCTTGCTCATCGTCACGCCAAGCGCGACAAGGAATATGCCCAGCACCCACATAAGTTCCGCGGTCTTCGGGATTTTTTTAAGCGGTTTTTTCATTAGTTCACCTTGAATTTTCTCACGATATATTATCACCGCGGGGGAAAAGTTGCAAGCGATTTTCAAAGAAATATGCGCCCTTTCGGACGCATACTTTGTTTTTTGAGATGGGGCGCGGTTATTGCCACGTTCCGTTGTTGTAATTATAGGTTTTGTTTGTCGCCGCCGCAACCGTCGAGTTGTCCGCGTTTACAAACACCAGCGATTTGGTAACGCCGCATATATCGTTGAACGTAAATACGATATATATTCCGCTCCTTACCATAGTACCTTCTCCTTCCGCCGAGTGAACACCGCTTATCGTGGCGTTTGCCCCGACCGAAACCGCACCCGCGTTATCCGACGTTACGTTTCCGCCGAGTGCGCCGTTGACGTTCATCGTGCCGTTTACAATAAGTTTCGCGTCGCCGCGGCTTGCTCCCGGATACGGGTAAGTCGAAATATCAGTGAACGATTTATCGTACATAACGAGTTTTCCGTTAAGGTTATATATGCCGCCGCTTTCAACGGTAATCGTTGCGCCCGGCAATGCTTTGAACATATAACTTTGCGTAAACGTTGCGCCGTTTTTGAGCGTAATATCGGTACGACCGTCAATCGGGAAGAAAACTTTTTCTGATGTCATATTTACGGTCTTCTTTATCACTTTTACGCTTAATGACGTGTAACCGTCTTTAATATCGCCAAACAAATCAAACTTTACTCTGTCACCGTTCATAGATTTTATGATTTTGCTGTTGTTCCCGACAAGTCTGAACAATCCGCTTGCCGCATTACTTTCATCGGAAGAAACAAAAGTAAGAGTCGCTTCGTTAATTTGTGCGGGTACTTTTATGAGCCCTCCGAGCTGTTCCAGTTTTCCGGTTGCTATCTTTGCGTAACCTTGCAATTTGCTTCCTTTGTTTATTGTTATTATTGATTGAATTGATCTTAATTCATATTGGCTGAACGGGAATTGTGTAGGATTGTCGATTTTAAGATTTCCGGAAATGGCAAGCGACGCTCCGTCAATTTTGTCGTTGCCGATGTACCTTACCGCGGATTGCGTTCCGCCCATCCAACCCGAAAGATACAGGTTTTCAATCACGGTCGTGTTGTTTGCGGTAATTTCGCCGTTTCCTTTGATATATCCGTACACTTCAAGCGTTGCGTTGTTGAGCGTAATCGTGCCGCCTAAACTTATTTCGCAATAGTTGCCCGAAACCGCGTTTTGTTTTTGCCCTGCAACTGTTGTTCCCGTTTGTGCGCCGACGATAAGTTTTCCGTTGACGATAACTTCAATGCCTTCGGGGATAACGAGCGTCTTATAAAGTTTCGCAGTTCCCGTAAGCGCGGCGGTTGCCTTGTAGTTGGCACTTCCGTCTTCGCCCGCGCCGATATGACCGACGGTGTCGTTCTCGTTAAACGGCAGCAGCAGCGTTACGCCCGTTTTGACGGTTTTGAATTTTGCGTCGTTGTAAAGCACGCCTGCAATTTCTTGCGTTGCAAACGCCGTGTCGTTCAAAACGAAAATCGTTTGTCCGCTTGCCGCGACGGCAAGTGCATCTTCGATTGTGTAATAGTTGTTGCCGACTTTCACGCCCTTGACCTTTACGTAAACGACGTTGTCGGACAAAGCGAAGTTGTCCGCCGTAAGCGTCGCGGTTGTTTTGTGCGTGCCTGCCGCAGAAAACATATTCTTATCAAACGTCAGGGTGTAAGGCTCCGTTACTTCGATGTTATTGTACCTCACGGTCGTGCTGATTTCGTGCGACGCGCCGTCATAATTGAACTCGAAAAGATTTTGCGCGAGCGTTACCGTCGCCTTTTGAAGAACGAGCGTTACCTTCGTTTCAAAATCTTCGTAGTTGTCGGAGTCCATATTGTACTTCGCCGCGTACTCCTTCTTTTTGTAAACGGGGACTTCGTCCGGGTTAACCCAGGTAAATCCTTCTGCGAGCGCGTAATTTCCAAGCGTTTTGTTGGGATCGTACGTGCCGGAAAGAGAAAGCGCGGGAGCCGCCGTGTATCTTGCCTTATTGATGACGATTGTTTTTTCGTTATTCGTCAGGATATAGTTGTCGTCCGCAACGGTTACCGTATACGTGCCCGCGTTTTTGAACTCGCATACCGTACCGTCTTTTGTGAATATAAGGTTTGCGGTTTTGCCGTCGTACGTTGCCGTGGGCAAAGTCTGTCCGTCGGGGCTATAAACGTAGTTTCCCGCAATAGTCCAGGCGACTTCGGCAGTCTTTTTGTTTATCGTGAGTTTGCCGGTGACGAAAGTTACGTTATAGTTATCGCTTGCGGTAAGTCCCGAAACGGAAATATCGTAAACGCCCGCATCCGTGCCTGCGCCGCTGTAAACCGCCTCGCCCGAAAGATTTTCGCCCTCTACAAGCCCCGTGACGGTGTACTCAAACTTGGGGGTTTCGCCGTAAGTTATCGTGACGTCGTCAACCTTTACTGTGACCGCTTTCTTGTTTATCGTAAGCGTAACGCTTCCTTTTTCTTCCGCGAGGGTGTCGTTGTCAACAACCTTAAAGTATATCTTGTACGTGCCTGCGTTTGTATATTCGGGCGAATTATTAAGCGTGCAATCGTTTTCGGTCGTGCCGTACGTTATCGTGTAGTGTTTGCTTTCGTCGGTCTTTGTGACCGAAATGCCGTGGGCGTTCCCGTCATACGTCAGCGTAACGTCCGCGAAATCTATTGCGAAGGTGACCTCTACAAATTCAACGCTCATTTCGTACGAGATCACGTAGCAACCGGCGTTCGTAACGACAAGGTTTGTTTTGTCGAAATCGTCTGCGTTATATGTGCCTGCGACGTCCTTTGTTATCGTGACGTTTCCCGTGACGGTGTCGCCCGCAACAAGTCCGATTTTTTCCAGGTGTTCTGCCTCGACCTTGTATGTTTTCCCGACCGCAACGGTCGCCGTATTATTGAGTTTTATCGTAAGCGCCTTTGTACCGACGTTGAACGTTGTGCCGGTTGTGGTGATTGCATAGTTTTTGTTTTCCGCGGCTTCGGGGTTAAACTCAACGCTTGCGGTATATTTGCCGGGTTTTGCGCCGACCGTATAATTGGTTTCAAGCGTGTATAAAAGGCTGTCGCCTACAAGCACGTCTTTGACCGATGCCGACAAATCGGGCACTTTATCGCCGTATATGATGTCGTTAACCGGTTTTATCGTGATTGTCGCCGCTTTTTGTATTACGGTGAAATCAGCCGTGTTCACGGTGATTTCGTAAAACTTCGTCTTTTCGCCCGAAAGGGTTACTGTCGCCGTATACGTACCCACGTCGAGTTTTTCTGCAAATTCCGTTTCGGTTCTCGTGAAATCACTTTCCGCGTCCGAAAGTTTCAACCCATCGAATGTATAAGTTATTTTGGGCAGTTCGTCGCCGTACGTGAGTTCGGTTTTGTCCGACTTAACGGTTACCGTAAGGTTCGCCTTATTAATCGTAATCGTGCCGACGATTGTGAGTTTTATATCGTAATTCTTTTCGGGATACTTTGCGCGTAAGTCCGAAATGTCCACGTTTTCGATATTGTACGTGCCGACGTTATTTGCAACGTCGCCCGTTATCGAGGTCATCCCTAAGTGCAATTCGTATTTGCCGCTTTCAATCGTGTACGCTTCTTCACCGATTTTTGCGGTAAGGCTCGGCAAATTATCGCCGTATGTCAACTTGTCGCTCTTTGGCGTAACGGTGGCGGAAACTGTCGCTTTATTTATCGTTACCGTGATTTTTCCCGACGTGTACGGGTTGTAGTTGTCGCCCCTGTACACTCTTACAAAGTAATCGTATTCGCCGCAGTCGAGCTCCGACAAATCGACGTTTTGAAGCGGGAATGTTGTGCCGTCGGTGCCGTATGTTACGACGTCGCCTTCACGAAGCTCGCTTATTTCGATTTTGGCGGTTTTATCGCCGTAAGTCATCGTGACGCCCGTTACCGTAATGTCCAAAATGTCCGCGGGGGATACGATAAGCGTTTCGTCTGCCGTAAAGTCTTTTCCGACAGAGCCGCAGTTTTCCACTGACGCGACGATTTTGACGTTTGCCAGATATTCGCCCGCCGCAAGGTTTTGAAGGGTGAGCGACGATTCGGTTGTTTCTTCCGTCTTATAAATAACGTTATCTTTATTTATTGTCCATATATACTTATAAGTAACGCCCGCGTACAAAGTGGTTCCCTTATTCGGCATTACACTAAATTCGGCGGTGTTGCTTTCCGTAAACGTGAAGTCCGCGGGGGTATTAACCGTGAATTCGCCGATTGCGGAATCCATAAGCCTTAATTTCAGCGTAAGCGTAAAGTTTTCAGCCGGCATTGTCGGCAAATCGAGCTTGGTGATTTCCGTTCCGTCCGCTTTGTACCAGCCGTCGTAATCAAGAATTGTAGTGTCGTACGTCGCGGTGCTGTCTGCCGTTTCAAAATGGCTGTCGATGGACGCGCCGTACTCGACCTCCGCTGTGTAAACCGTCGTGCCGTCAAAGTTAATAAACGTCAGCGTGTACTTTCGTTTTTCCAACTTTGCGTTGACGATAAGGTCGCTTGTGACGTTGTCGAACGATTTGTCCCATCCGACGAACTTTGCGGTTGGGGTATCAGGCGGGTTGTTCGGCGGGGTTGCGGAATCGCCGTGTTTCACTTTGTCGATTTTAAGTGTCGTTTCACCGTTTTTGAAAATAACCGTATAAAAGTTAATCTCGTACACGGCGGAAACTTCAATGTCTTCCGTCACCTTTGAAAAATCTTTGTCCCATTTTGAAAAAGTCTTGCCGTCCTTTTCAGGGACTTCGGGCGCGGTTACGGTATCGCCGTGCGGGACGTTTGTATAGACTCTAAGCACCTTTTCGCCGTCCATAAACGTTACGGTGTATTTATTGATCGTCCATTTGACGTAAACCGTATCGCCGTTTTTGACTTTGGAATCCTTTGTAAGCGGCTTCAAAAAGTCCGCGTCGCGATACAGTCTTCCGGTGTATCCTTCTTTTTGAAGACTGAGCGTGAATAAGTCGGAAAACACGACGTTTTCCTTGTAAATGCTGCCGTCTTCGTCTTGAATTTTCACAATCACTTTCGTTTGTCCGTCTTTGTCAGCCACGTTGCCTTTGTTGCATGCAAACAGCGTAACAAGCCCTATTAAGAGCACGATACACACGAGCATTGTTTTTAATCCTTTTTTGTTCATTCAACATCCTCCGCTACCACGGGGTGACTTTTCATCCCTTGGTTTCCTTGGTTTTTTATGCTTTCCTGCCACGACAGGTTTCTACTCGATTTATTATTATAAAGGTAAAATCTGAAATCGCCCGCGCCCGCAGCCATAGGCAACATTCTGCCCTGCTTTTGGATATTCTCGTCCTTGCTGTTTTCAAGCACCGAGATATTGACGTCGTACACGCCGAACTGCTTTGTTTCGTCGTTCGCTTCCGTCAGGTCAAGGTACGAATAGTTATATCCGCCGCCGTAAAACGCTATGCCGCCGTGGACGTATTCCGTCCCGCCGACGTTCAGGATTATATCGCGACATTCCGACTTTACCTTTGCGACTTCTTTCATCATTTCCGCAACGTTCATCGAAAGCCAGTCGTTTGCGTCACCGGTAACTTCGATAAGCGTGCTGCTGTCAACGTTTGAAAGGTTTTTCCAGTCAAGCATTTTCACGTCGCCGACAATGCGAAGCGCCGACGCATACGAAGTCGCCGCGCAATCTTTCCACGTCGTTATCGTGTCGCCTAACAAGAATTCGCCCGAGAAGTGCGTTTCCATACCGACCGAGAACAACCCCGACGTTTCGAGCACCGAGTTTTTAAGCGTAACGTCGTTGATAAGATAATTGTCGTTGAAGTATTTGTCCGTCTTGTTGCTCTCATCGTAAGGCAAATAATATTCGTTGTCTTTTTCTTTACGGAGTTTTCTTTGCACTTCGCTTGTTTGTTTCAGCGCGCGGTTGCTGCCGATTTTCAATATGAATTCGCGCGCGTTTGAGAGCACGCAACTTTCAATATGCACATTTATCTTCTCATCTTGCACGTTAAACGCCGATTTGTCTTCAACAACAGGACTTCCCATTGTGGATCCGCCCGCAAAAATTCTGACGACGGTGCGCCCGTTCGACACGCGACTGTTCAACAGTTTTGCGCTTTTTGCGATTTCAAGCGTAGTGCCGACGTAGTTGAGTTTCGACAAGTTGAACTGTCCGTCTTCTTCAAGAAGGCTATCGTCGCTGCAACCTTTTAAGACGACGTTGTTTATAAGCACGTTGTCCGTCCTTACAAAGAAAGAAATGTTGTCCTGTCCTTTGACGCTTGCGGACGATATCGCGACGAAATTCAAAGGCCCTTTGAAAATTTTCGGAACCCCCGTCGCGTCCTTGCACTGCGTGAACTTGTCGGCGTTGATTTCAAAGCCGTTGCCGTAAACGTCTTTTTTGAACTCGATAAGGTATTGGACTTCCTTGTTCTCGCCGCTGTTTTCAAGATACGTTTTGTCGTACGTGGTTATGAATTTTTTGACGTCCTTTTTGAGTTCGTCTTCGGTCATATCCGTGCCGTCTTTTTTGACGCCCAGCATCACGTTGCTTGTCAGCACGACGATATGCCCGGCTTCGGTCACCGTTTTCAGTTCCTCGTAATTGCCGACGTTTCTGCCGTCTTTGACCGCACGAAGTCTGATTTTCGCGCAGATGTTCGTGCCGAAGTATTGGTTATAATTTTTGAGTTCCGCATTAAGCGTGGTAAGCCCCGTGCCCGTCGCCCTGATTTCCGCAGAAACCGCGTCGGCGTTCGTCGCCGGTTGCGCCTTGCAGGCAAAGAGCGAATTATCGTCGGAAAACGCGACGTTCATAAATTCGTCCGTGAACGTTTCGGCGCCCGCTTCCGTGACAACCCTTACGAAAATCGTCCTTGTGTCCGGTCTTCCTTTGGGGTTTTTGCCGCCGATTGTCAGTATGTTTTCGATGCCGTACTCTTTCGCGCTGTCCGCAAACTCCATCGAATACACGTTGGGCACGACGCGGATTGTCTTTTCGATTTCTTTGATGACTTTTCCGTCGTGCTCGGCAGTGATTTTGATTTTGGCAAAGCCCCTTTGCGTTGCGGCAATAGTTGCAAACTGTCCGTGTTGTTCAAGGGTTATTACGTCTGCGCCGCCGATTATTTCAAATTTCACGTCCGCGTCGTCATCGCTTTCGGAATATGCGACGTAGGTGACTTTCGTGTTATTTTTTTGCTTGATTTCGTCGCCTTCGCCGTCATAATACGACGTACGCACGTCAAGGTTATATTCGGTAAACTCCAAAGAGAAGTCCGTTGCGCCGACCTTTCCCGAAATTTCTTCGTTCAAAAATTCTTTGTCAAAAGACAAGGTCAATACGAATTTGTTTTCGGAAATCCTTTCGATTCCGCTTGCCGTGACTCCTTCGGGCAAAGTAAGGTCGGATATTTCAAGGGCGTCGTTTTTGCTTTCGACGAAAAGTTTTGCCGTTGTTGCGTTGTTTTTCACGGCGACTTTCGCGCCGCTGCTTTTTCCGTTGACCGCAAAGCCCGTGCTGTCGGTATCGACGTTGACATTGACGGTCAAAACCTTTTCAAGTCCTTCTCGTCCTTCGGGACAAGTAATTCTGACCTGCGTTTCGCCCGAAAACAGCGCCTGCGCCACGCCCGTGACGGCGTTGAGTTTCAGAATGTGATTGCCGCCGATTTCTTCAAAAATCCTTGTTTCGCCCGAAAGGTTTTCGGGGTACAGTTCTGCGGAAAAGACGTTTTCGCCGCCGTTTATCGAAACTACGTCGCTCGCGATTTTTTCGCCGTTGACTTTGGGATAAATTCTTAACACTTTCGTGGAATATGCGGAAACTATGACGCTGTCCTTAAATCCTTTTTCGGCGGAAATCGCCGTGATTTTCACCTTTCCTACGTTATCTATATGAAGTTTTCCGTCGATTATTTCAAATCCGTCGGGGGCTTCGTCGCCGCCGACGCCCGATATTTCAAGCGAATATTTCTGATTCCTTGCGTTGACGGGCTGCACCTGCGCCAAAAACGCGATGGGCTCGTATTTGGCAACGTCCACGTCGATAAACCCGTCTTCGTTCTGCGTCGTGATTTGTATGCCCGTCACGGGAATGTCCGCGTAAACGCCCGCCGCTTTCCCCACGGAGAACAGCGCGATCAGAAACACAATCGGTATTATCATTATAAGCGCGATTATTTTCTTTTTCATATCAATCCCCCTCCGTTACTCTGTCAAAGCGGGCTTTTATCCCGATAAGGTAATATAAAAGCGAGCCGACAAACTCCGCCGCCGCGCACACGCTCACGAAAACGTAAGTAAACCAGCGCATATCTTTGCCCCTGACGTTCGACAATACGTTGACGAAAAGGGGTATTCCGCCAAGAAGCATCGCGGACACAAGCCCCAGCACGACGATTATCGACACGTTGTTGTTGCTTTCCCTCACGACGTTGTCTTCTTCCAGCGAAAACTGCGGACTGTTCAGATCCTTTCTTGTGGCGTACAGTATCTGCGACAACGCCATCATCGCGCCGACGAAAAACACGAATACGCCTTCGCCCGCCGACACGTATTTCTTTGCAAGAAGCACCGTCGCCGCAATACCGACGGACAAGACCGCCACAGCAAAACTGAGTGCGATTTTCGCGCCCATAATCTCGTTTATCGAAAGCGGCAACGTCTTTTCGACGTAAAACGACTTCCCGTCGCGGCTGACGTTCGTCGCGCAGAACGTGTTCGTAAGCGCGCCGAAAAGCACCGTAAGCAAAATCGCCAGCTCGAAATCGCTCTGAATGAAAACGAGCGACGTCAGGAAGTTTTTGCCGATGCCCATACAAAAATATACCATAAGCGGCATTATCGCCGCCACCGTGAAGTACTGCACCGCGTAATCGGGCGTGAACAGCACGAGATTGAATTCCTTTTTCAAAAGACTTAAAAACGGCGGGAGTTTTCTTGCCGCGGATTTTTTTGCAAAAATCATTATTGCGCCCGCCGTCGCGCGCGTTTTCATCGCCTTGTTGTACAAAAGCGACGTTATGAGAATGCCGATTGCGCCCGTCGCGACGGTTATCGCCACGATTATCCCCAGGTTTTTCCAGACGTCCGTTTTCAGTGTGAACGCCGCGATAAAGTTTGCGGGGACAAGGTTTTTCGTCAACGAAATTATCGTCGTCATCGTCTTTTCGGAAAAGAAAAACTTGATTTCGCCCGTTGACATAAGGGTTTTTAAGAAGTCGAGCACCGTCGCGTAGCAATAAAACAGCGCAAAAAGCACCAGCGTTACTATCACCAAAAGGCAAACGTACTTCGACGAGAAAAACTTTTTGACGTAATAATACGGCATCGCAAGCACGCTCGACACCGAAAGCGACATAACGGGAATAATAAACGCCGCAAGCAGCCCGAGGATCACGTATCCCGCGCCCTGCTTCGTCACGCTTGCGAACACCGCCACGAACGGCACGAGAATCACAAACGCCGACAACACCTGTTTTGCGTAAATGAAAATTATTTTTGAGTACAGTACGTCCGACGCCTTTATGGGAAGAGTCTGGATAATCATTCTGTCGTCGCTTTCAAAAATCGCGCGGTTTATTGCTACGACGCCGCCGATAACGTCGACCGCGAAAACGAATTCGTACACGAACGTCATTATTTCATATTGCCGCGCACGCACGTCGCGTACGCCGTTGAGCCTGATTTCGGTATATTTCGCGACAAACGCGCCGAACACCTCGACAACGACGTACATAATAAACGCCGTCATCACAAGCGTAAGCAACGCGCCGACGATATCGATGCGTTTTTTGTCACGCTTGAAATAAGACAACTTTTCGGTCATCTGTTTTTTCAGAAGTACGCCCAGCATCAGTCTTCCTTATTAGTATCGTAATACTTTTCGATAAGTTCGTCGCCGTCGAATTTGTCCTTGCCGGTGACGATGATTTTTTTGAGTTCGCCCGCGGCAATTATAATCACCCTGTCGCAAACCCTTTCCACGACGTCGAGATTGTGCGACGAAAACAAAATGGTTTTGCCCGTCTGCACGTACTCGCGCATATAGTTTATGACGGCG